>Ga0306920_100014111_pt1 | contig 10902 bp, 8 predicted proteins | sample flu12Cox44000170_FD_204666 | JGI IMG/M metagenome (GOLD analysis project Ga0306920, IMG submission 204666) | Lab enrichment of tropical soil microbial communities from Luquillo Experimental Forest, Puerto Rico - flux4day.12C.oxic.44.000.170 (v2)... | ecosystem: Environmental > Terrestrial >...
GCCGTCGTCGGAACCGGGCCGACGCAACTTGCGCATCGACGCACCTCGAATGTGCGCTCGCCGGCATACATGTCGCCTCCATCACGCATGCGCGCTGATCTCAGTAGTGCATACGGCTCCGTTGCGAGGTATCCCCTTTTTGGGTGACCCCTGACTGAGTGCGGCTCTAAAATCGCGAAACGTTTGTAATCCCGTTTCAGCGGGGAGGAAATCTCGTGAAATCAGCCGGTTGGGAGGACTGCTGCGTATCCTGAGGGGAAGAAGATGACAAGCAGTAAGCCGCGAAAGCACATTGCCGCTGAAGATCAGTGATCGTCTTGTTCAGCTTGTGGCACACCTTCCCCGTCGACGGCAGTGCAGCATTTCCGGCAGTTTTATGGGGTGGAGCGGACACCGTGCGGTGTACCTTGGCCCTGCTCGACCACCTCGTTGCTCAGATCGCCAGCGCCGCGTCCTTCGACGGCGCTACTGAAAATTAGGATCATAGCCGGCCCGATGCTGCCGCAAGCTCACCCCGGCGACCATGCTATTGCCGGCCGCCGAGGCTGAGATCAGAAGTGAGCGTGCATTAGCGAGCGGGCTTGTAGGTCTTGGCGACGGTATCCGCCTTCTTCAGTGCCTCGATCCCTTGTGCCCCGGTCATCAACGGAGTGGTCTTACTTGCCTTGACGGCACCTCCTGCTGCCACCGCCATTGCAATGCCTGCCATGCTTTCAACGTTCGGTACGTCGCAGATGACTACGATGTCATACTCGCCGAAACACAACCAACCGCCAACGAGTTTCCCACCCACAGCCTCGCAGGCCGGGCGCGCAGCCCTCTCAATCCGGTCTTGAGGATTTTTGACTTGAGCTGCCCATGACTCGGGCGTGTAGGCGGCCTGGTACATGAAGAGCGGCATGGTCAACCTCCTTGCGTTGGTTGCTGCAACAGCTCCCCGTCATAATTGGCCTGCACTCGAGCAAGCACGTTAGCCTACCCCATCCTCGTTCCGAGTTCCAATCACGACGCCCGAGGAAACGCCGCGCACGAGCCGTGTCGGGTTGCCGTCGATCCAGCGGATCGTGTCGTCGCGCGCGGGCTAACCGGCGCATCGACCGGGACAAATGGCTGCCCATCTTAACGAAGAGGGTTGCGCTCTCTGCTCAGCATCGAGCCGACGTTGGGCAAGGGGTCAATTCGTCGGCAAGAGGCTCTGCACCGCAGCTGAGCAGGTACAAGTTAGCGAGGTCCCAAGCCGTACTGGGAAAACCCCTATTCAGCACCGCCTCGATGGTACTTGGGGTGAGGAAGACCAGCGAGCGAGCAAGCATGTCGAGCACCACCGGCTGCTCGACGATCGGAAAGAGGCCTCGGACCATTGGCGCAACCTTCGCGCGGGCGAATGCTTCGCAATCAAGGTCTATGAGCGCCTCGGGTACGCTCACGGTGGCCGTTCGGGCTTTGACCTCGGCAACGAGAGCTCGGCGCAAATCCGCATCCCCGCGCCGGGCGCACTCCAGCACGTTGCCTCCGGGCCACGCTCCGAACAGAGGGTCGTGCTCGCCGCTGCGAAGGTAGCGTTCGATCTCCGATTGCGGTGACGGCATGTTTGCGTGACCGATCTGTGGATTGGCCGCCAGCATTACAATCGAGACAGGTGCGGGGTCCAGTATTCTGTGCCACAAGGCGGCAGAACTCCGATCTGCGAGTCGAATCAAAGATGGCAGCGCCAAGCCCCGTTGCAGTCACGAGCGTCTGTATTTGAGGCGATTCGGGAGACGTTCTCCAGAGAGCGTGATGTCCATCAAAGTGCGGTGGCGCCTCGTTGTGGAGAATAAGGAAGCCCGGCGTGCGACCACGCAAAGGCTTGCGATGGAGACACCATGAGACGATACGACGCCGACGGGGGAATCCCCACGCTGGAAGTAGCACTCTCCGAGTTCATGAATGCGGATGACCTCAAAAGGCTCGGCGCGCTCACCAAGGAGAAGTTGCCGACGCGGAAGAAGGAACTCGCGTCAGTCATCGTTCGGTACCTCGATGGGGAGCGTCTTCGCACTGTCTGGCAGGGTCTTGATGAAATCCAGCGGGCCGCCGTGGCCGAGGTTGTTCACTCAAGGTCAACGCAGCTTCTTGATGATCGATTTCGCGCCAAATACGGCAGAGATCCCAACTGGGGATCGGCTGATAAGTACGGATACAACCGGAGCCCGTCGACGTTGTGTTTCTTCTTTTACGGTAATCGCGTCATGCCCGATGATCTCAAGGCACGTCTCAAAGCGATTGTGCCACCTCCAATTGAAAATAAAGTGAAGTCGCTGGAGCAGTTGCCGGCCACGTATGCTCGGCCCTTCGAGGAGTGGGATTCCGAGACAAAACAGCGAACGCACGGCACTGAACCGATTGCGCTCACCGCCCGCGAATCCGAGCGTTCGGCGCAGCGTGAGCTCTTTTCAGTGCTTCGCCTCGTTGATGCCGGCAAAGTAACTGTGAGCGACAAGACGCGGAAAGCCTCGTCTACGACCATCGACATGATTACGGCTGTTCTCGATGGGGGCGACTACTACCCGTTCGTCCCGGCCAAGGACAAGTGGCATGACGAGAACGCGGGGCCAATACGCGCCTTCGCGTGGCCGCTGCTTATCCAAGCAGGCGGCCTTGCAGAGCTGTCTGGCTCGAAGCTGCAACTTACGAAGACTGGGCGAAAGGCGCTTGCTGAGCCGCCGGTAGAAATCCTTAAAACCCTGTGGAAGAAGTGGACCAAGACCACACTGCTCGACGAGCTTTCTCGAATCGAGTGCGTGAAAGGCCAAACCGGCAAAGGCAAGCACGGCCTGACCTCCGTTTCTTCACGCCGGGAGGCTATTTCCGAGGCGCTCTCGGAGTGCCCGGTAGAGCAATGGATCTCGACCGCAGAGTTGCTCAGGTTCCTGCGTGCATCGGACAACAAGTTTGCGGTTTCGCGTAACGCTTGGAACCTCTACATCGGCGAGCTGCAATACGGCTCCCTTGGCTACGAGGGGGGTGCGGGAATCCTTGAAGAGCGGTACATGCTTTGCCTCCTTTTCGAATACGCCGCGACCCTTGGGCTCATCGATATCGCTTTCATTCCCCCGGCAGGTTCGCGGCGCGACTACCACAGCCTGTGGGGGACCGACGAACTTCCATTCTTCAGTCGCTATGACGGCCTCATGTTCTTCCGCGTTTCTGCGCTTGGGGCCTACTGCTTTGGCGTAACCCAGGACTACAAACCAGCACCCCTCGAAGTGAAACAGGCCTTACGAGTGCTTCCGAATCTAGAAATCGCAGCCATCAGTGCGGAGCTCGAACAAGGCGATCGCCTTGCCCTCGACGCCTACGCCGTTCGCACGTCCGACCTAGTTTGGCAACTCGAGGCGCGCAAGCTCCTCAAAGCCACCGAGGGAGGCCGTTCGGTTGAAGAGATCCGCGATTTTCTCGCGACTCGTAATGGCGGGCCGCTACCAGACACAGTGCTGCGCCTGCTCCAGGATGTTGGTAAGCGCTCGACGCAGGTCTGCGATCGCGGCCTCGCCCGTCTCATCGAGTGCACAGACGCTGCGCTGGCAGTGCTCATCGCCAACGACACGAGAACCCGAAAGCACTGCATGAGAGCGGGCGAATGCCATCTTGTGGTCCCCGCGAACTCCGAAGCTGCCTTTCGACGTTGCTTGCATGAGGTTGGCTATCTGCTTGCCCCCGCCGGCACGCAGGTGACGAATAGCCGCCAGGCGACCGTAGCCAAGAATACGATCCAACGGCTAGCAGAGGCGTAGTGAATGGCCCCGGCAGCTAAAAACGCACTCATCATCCAGAGCGACTGCAGCGTTTTGCTCGAAGTAAATTCCCCGCGCGCGGACGAGGCGCGGGCCGCCCTCGCCTCCTTCGCAGAGCTCGTGAAGAGCCCGGAACACGTCCACACCTATAGGCTCACGCCACTCTCTATCTGGAATGCGCGAGCGACGGGGCTGGCTGCCGACAGAATGGTCACGGCCCTTCGGGAGCACACGAGATACCCGGTACCTTCGAATGTTGAGCAGGAAATCTTCGAGCTTGCGGCACGCTACGGGCGCGTGGTCATTGTGCGGGAAGGTGATGACCTACGGTGTACCTGCCAGGACCTCGCCACCGCAGAGCGCATTGCCCGCGACAAGGAGGCCGGGCAATACCTGGCACGACGGATCGACGCGACAAGCTTCCGAGTGGACCCGGCCTTTCGCGGAGTGTTAAAGCAGGCGCTCGTTGGTGCAGGCTATCCGGCAGAGGATCTTGCCGGCTACGTCGCCGGCGAGCCCTTCGATTTCGTGCTGCGTGAGACTTCCGCCGCGGGCACGCGCTTTCAAGTGCGCGACTACCAGCGCCAGGCCGCGGAGGCATTCTATGTCGCTGGGTCGGAACGCGGAGGCAGTGGAGTCATTGTTCTTCCCTGCGGCGCCGGCAAAACCATCGTCGGCATGGCTGCGATGGACCTGGTGAAGCAAACGACTCTCGTGCTCACGACCAGCCTCACCTCCGTGAAACAGTGGCGGCGCGAGCTTCTCGACAAAACCTCGCTCAGGCAGGAGGACATCGCCGATTACACCGGTGAGCAGAAAAACACCGGCCCGGTGACGCTCACGACCTATCAGATCCTCACCTGGCGGGCTGATCGCGACGGGGAGTTTCCGCACCTCGAGTTGTTTCGGGCACGACCCTGGGGGCTCATCGTTTACGACGAGGTGCACCTCTTGCCCGCACCGGTCTTTCGAATCACGGCGGACCTCCAGGCGCGAAGACGGCTTGGTCTCACGGCCACGCTCATACGCGAAGACGGTCGAGAAAGCGACGTGTTCGCTCTCATTGGGCCCAAGCGTTTCGATGTTCCCTGGAAGGACCTCGAGCGGCAAGCGTGGATTGCAGCCGCCTCCTGTATCGAAATACGAGTTCCCATGAGCGCCGAGCGACGCATGGAGTACGCGCTCGCTGAGCGACGACATCAATTCCGCGTCGCGGCAGAAAATCCAGCAAAGAGGGTTCACCTTCGTGAATTGCTCGGACAGTATCCAGAAGGACGCATCCTCGTCATCGGCGAGTATATTGACCAGGTTACGGCTATTGCGAAGGAGATTGGCGCTCCCCTTGTCATGGGAAAAACCCCGCAAGCGGAGCGAGAGCGAATCTACAAACGGTTTCGAAACGGCGACTTGCACTGCATTGTGCTGTCGAAGGTGGGGAACTTCGCCATCGACCTTCCAGACGCCGATGTGCTCATCCAAGTATCAGGCGCCTTCGGCTCCCGTCAGGAGGAGGCGCAGCGGCTCGGACGCGTCCTCCGCCCAAAGAATGATGGCCGCGCCGCGCATTTCTTCACGCTAGTCTCCCGAGACACTCGGGAAGAGGAGTTCGCGCACCATCGCAAGCTGTTTCTCACTGAACAAGGGTATTCCTACCAAGTATACTGAGGCGGCCCCCGTTCGTCGGATTACCCGGCGGCTGGATTAAGCTCTTTTGTTGTCGAGCCGCCAGTTTCTGTTTTTTGTTTTGTTTTTTCGCTGTAGATAAATGTGCAATGTCCGCGTAGCCCTCCAGAGCACGCGTCAACGGTGTATGCTGGGCCTATTGCTACAAAGAAGATTGACGACATCCAACCCAAGGCCGTCATGAGTCCCACCGAGCAGGGCCGCTGGGGTTCGCTGCCTCCGGACGAGCAACTCGCGCGCCTGCGTGCGGCTATTCAGCGTGGCGTGGGTAGCGGCCCGAGCGATCTCACCATGGATGAGATTTGGGCCAGGCTTCGCGCCCGCCATGCAGACGCCAAGCTATAGGCTTTCGACAGAAGCCGCGGCAGATATTTGGCGGTCACGACGGAGCCTGGATGAAATTTTACGGTTCGGAGCACCGGCATTCGGTGCTCGCCGGGCGGACGCCCAGGGCGATTCCGATTGGAAGGGTGTCCTGCAGTGCTTGGGCTTGACCTGTGAGGCACACAACCGAGCTAGTGGCTGCCACCACCACGTCCTCTCAGGTCGCTAGCTTCGAAACACGTCGCTTGAGCTATTTGGTCCCAGCAGATCATTGCATGGCACGAGCGCGAGCAGTGCGGTGTGGAAGGACTGGTCCCAGATGATCGGTGCGGTCGAGTTGCTTAAACGTCGGCCGGGTTGGGGCGGGTTGTTTCACATACCCTCGTGATTGAGCGTTTTGCTCATGCGGTAGCAAGCCTGTCTGGGATCGCCTACAACTTGGCATCGTGTCCGCGTCCCCGCGCCACTCCGTGCCCGATCTGGGCGCCGGCACCGTTTCGGGTTCATGGGACTGCGTGTTCGTGCATGCGGCGCACCAAGCTTGTGATCTGGGCCTTCGATCTTGCGCCGTATCTCCTCCCGCTGCGGCTGATCGAACGCCGCGGCGACGTGCCGCGCCGCAATGCCCTTCGGAAATTTAATTTACGCAGCGCTGGGCCCCAACTCTGTCCAGGACATCGACTGTTGCCGGCAAGCGCTACTCCCGCAGGGTCATCTCGCTCAGGAGGTGTAGCAACAAATGAGGCAACAAACCCGAAGCGTGTGGCAGGAAAACTTGTTCAATTTCAAATAGTTGCGGCAACAAACTAAGCAGATATGGGCGCCCTACGGGGCGCTCAAAACACCGTTCAACTATTTGAAATTATTATGTTTTCCAAGGTGGGAAAGAACACCGGAATCGAACCCCCCACCCCAAAATTTGGCTAACCCGCGCAGACGTCGATCCCAGGAGATAACGCGGTGAGTTGAAGGGTCTGGTAGACCTTCGGAACCTGACTACTTGGTGCGCTGCAGTCGATGTTCTGAGTCGTGCCAAGGCAAGCTGATGGCAGATCGTCGGAAGCTGTGTGCTTTCTAGGCACGCCCACCCAGTTACCACTTAGCTGCACGTGGGTCCCATCGCCAATCATTTGGGGTGAAATCCTCGTCCACGAAGTTTCGGGTTCGGGCGCACTGCCAATAACAGACGTGTGCTCAGCCGCGAGCGAATTCCACCGAAACGGATGGTTGGCCCACATCAATGTCCACGTCGGCGATAGACCCGGCTGCCTTGAGGTCGCAGACGGCCCGTTGCAAGGCCCGTACGCGCTCGTGACTGTCCCGTATCACAATCCGGGCCACTGGCGCCTTCAGCGAGGCCTTGGCCGTACTCTTGGCCTTGCGCACCTGTGAGAGAATTTGGGTGGCAGTGGTAAACACTGTCAAATCGATCGGACCATGAACGCGCAGCCCGTCGGGAGTGGGCCAGACGGCACGGTGGACAGACCCCCTCTGCCACCACGACCAAACCTCTTCGGTAACGAACGGAAGTGCCGGAGCGAAGAGGCGGAGAAGCACGGCAAGCGCGGTACGCAACGCCGTCGTAGCCGAGGCTCCCCGTGGGCCGCCCGCATATGCGCGGTCCTTGGCCAACTCAAGGTAGTCATCGCACCACGACCAGAAGAAGGCCTCGGTCCGCTCCAGAGCCCGCGCGTAGTCGTAGCCCTCAAACGCTTTGGTCGCCTCTTCGACGAGATTGGCTAACCCCCCGAGCATTGCTACGTCCAAGGGCTCGCTGACGTTGCCCTGCACATGGGTCACGGTGAGCACAAACCTCGACGCATTGATAATCTTGGTCGCCAGGCGACGGCCGACCTTCATCTGGCCCTCGTCGAAAGCGGTATCGGTGCCAAAACACCCGCGCGCGGCCCAGTATCGCACCGCGTCAGGGCCGTACCGCTCCAGCAGCGCGATCGGCGTGATTGCATTGCCGCGCGATTTCGACATCTTCTTGCGCTCGGGATCGAGTACCCAACCCGAGATCAGGGCTTCGCTCCAAGGGAGGGAGCCGTGTTCGAAGTGCGCGCGCACCACTGTCGAGAACAACCAGGTCCGAATGATCTCGTGCGCCTGTGGACGCAGGTCCATGGGGAAGACACGGGCGCACAGATCGGGATCCTCCTCCCATCGGGATGCGATCTGCGGGCTCAGTGACGACGTTGCCCACGTGTCCATAACATCCAGTTCGGCCGTGAAGCCACCGGGACGGTTACGCTGCTCCTCCGCACATCCCGGGGGGGCGTCCGAGGTGGGTTCGATGGGAAGGGTGCTCTCATCGGGAACGATCGGGTCGGCATAGTCGGGAGCACCGTCTGCGCGCACGGGGTACCAGAGAGGAAAGGGCACGCCGAAAAACCGCTGGCGGCTGATCAGCCAGTCGCCATTGAGACCCTCTACCCAATGCTGGTAGCGGGCATGCATGAACGATGGGTGCCAGCGGAGCTTAGCGCCGGCCGCGAGCAGGGCCTCACGAATGTTGGGGTCACGACCGCCGTTACGGATGTACCACTGCCGGCTGGAGACGATCTCGAGGGGCCGCTCACCCTTCTCGTAGAACTTGACGGCATGCCTGATTGCGCGAGGTTCGCCGACGAGTGCGCCCGCAACACCGAGCAGTTCTACGATGCGACGCCGTGCTTGGTTGACCGTGTGCCCTGCCAGGTGGGACCACGCCTCGCGTGCGGCATCGCTTTCGATCCATGGCGGCTTGGCGCGCAGCAGATGGCCGTCGCGCTGCAAGATGACGCGCGACGGCAGCCGCAGTTCGCGCCACCAAGTCACATCGGTGATGTCGCCAAAGGTGCAAATCATGGCGATTCCGGAACCCTTCTCCGGATCGGCCAATCGGTGCGCCAGGATAGGGATCTCGGCATCAAACAGCGGTGAACGCACCGTTCCGGTCAAACGGCTCCGATATCGGGCATCGTCTGGATGGGCGACGAGCGCGACGCACGCAGGGATCAGCTCAGGCCGCGTGGTCTCGATCTCAAGATCATCGAAGCGAACGCGGTAGAATGCGCCGGGCCGCTCACAATCCTCGATCTCCGCCTGGGCGACGGCAGTTTGAAAATCGACGTCCCACATCGTCGGCGCCTCGGCTTGATAGGCCTCGCCACGTCGCAGGTTGCGGAGGAATGCTCGCTGCGCGGCTCGCCGTGATCTATCGTCAATGGTCGCGTAGCAGTGCGTCCAGTCGACCGAAAGGCCAAGTCGACGGAATAGCTCCTCAAAGGACCGCTCGTCCTTGGCGGTCAGTAGATGACACAGCTCGACAAAATTGCGACGCGACACAGGCACGATATCGTGTTGATCGCCGGCGGGCCGAGGTTGGAAGCCAGGGTCGTATGGCAGTAAAGGATCGCAGCGGACGCCGAAGTAGTTTTGTACACGTCTCTCCGTGGGCAGGCCGTTGTCATCCCAGCCCATGGGGTAAAAGACTTCGCGGCCCCGCATGCGCTGGTAACGTGCGATCAGGTCGGCATGGGTATATGAGAATACGTGACCGACGTGCAATGCACCGCTGACCGTGGGCGGGGGCGTGTCAATAGAGTACACCGCCGCCCGGCACCGCGAGCGGTCGAAACGGTAGGTTCCGTCGCGCTGCCACCGTTCTGTCCAGTGTGCGTCAAGACCATCGACGGTCGGTCTGTCGGGAACCCTGCTCACCGCGATCCCTCCTAAGTGCAATCGCGCCGGTATCTACCCCGAAATCTCGTCCCTCGGGAACAGGCAGCCGTCTGGTTTCACCCTCTACGGTGCGGTTGAGGAACAGTTCATGTGAGGGTCAGACTGCTCGTCCGTTACCATCGGGGTCGCCCGGTACGCTCACCACCGGAGCTCCGCGTGGCGCCGCCGTAGGTCGCAGTCGTGCCACAACCACGTATGATCAGGCCAAGCCGCAAAATAACACATCAATCGTAGGCAAGGCACCATCCCGAGCCACGGAGCCAACAACGGTTGTCGGGTATATCCTCATTCCGGTACAGGCGAGTGACCAGTTTATAGTCGCCCTTCTTGTCGATCCGGGCGGGGACCTCGATGGTGATCCCAGGGCGTGACGGCGGATGATGGCCTCCTCCTTGGCGAGAAAGGTCTTGTCGGAACGCTTCGGCGAGTGCTGCCTCCGATGTCTCGTCGCGCGCGCCTTCACACGGAATGATCGCGACCGGGCAGATCCATTGAGCCAAGTATTGGGGCATTCGCCGTTCGATCCGAAACACGACTCCTCTCGTTACGTTGGTGGAGCCCTCGGCCATGATCGTCAGCGGCAAAATCAAGCGTCCGCCCTCCCTCAACCTTTCGAGCCACGAGTCGACCGGTCGGGCGACACCTGCGTTGACATAAATGACATCGGCCGCTTCGAATGGCACTGACGTGCCGTCTCCTTCGACAATGAGGACGTTGGGATACGACGAGAGGTTTTCTTTGGCGCGCGCTGCAAGGCTGGTATCAATCTCAATCCCGGTCACCTTGCCCGACGGGCCGGCCAGATGAGACATAATGGCAGTGTAGTAGCCAGTGCCGGTACCGATATGCACAACATGTTCGCTGGGTTTGATTGAGGCACTCGCGATCCATCTCGCGTGGCCTGATGGCTGACCATTATTGAGATGTCGCTCGGCGACGACCTGGACGACGGTGTCGATATAGAGGTAGACAGGGTCGGCGCTAGGTGTTGGCACGTATTCACAACGCCACGGCTCAAACCATCGGGGGATCACCCACGGTCCGGGACCGAGGAAATCCTCACGGCGCACTTCGGTGAACGCTAGCTCAACGCGCGGGTCATCGACCTGCGCTTGCGCCAAAATTTGCTTGGCGTAGGCGCGACGGATGATTGCAAGTTCCTGCGTTCGCTCCATTCGCAACCTCCTATTTCAGCGATCTGAAGCCACCGCCTTTCAGGCGGTGGAGTATTCACAGAACCTACTGTCCGCGCGCTGCGCTTGAATGGCGTTTTGTGTGTGTCTCAACTAGCTGGACGAACTCTGAGCAGGGTCTACCATGGATCAGGGGCTCCTTTGCCTGCGCCCCGCAGGCTTTACTGATTCTGGCGATCTCACCCGCCGGAAGATGCGCG
>Ga0306920_100014114_pt1 | contig 10900 bp, 10 predicted proteins | sample flu12Cox44000170_FD_204666 | JGI IMG/M metagenome (GOLD analysis project Ga0306920, IMG submission 204666) | Lab enrichment of tropical soil microbial communities from Luquillo Experimental Forest, Puerto Rico - flux4day.12C.oxic.44.000.170 (v2)... | ecosystem: Environmental > Terrestrial >...
AGTCGAAGTGCTGAGATTCAGCAAGGGGGTAGGTCTTGGGAGCAGCGGTCCGGTTAGATCCCCTGCGGCAGGGAGAGGAGTCGCGCGAATTCGAAGGGCGGCTGCGCGAGAAGATTGCTGGACAGGACGAAGCGGTACAGGCGGTCGCCGATCTCTACCGAGTGTTTTGCGCCGGCCTACAGGCAAAGGGCCGTCCGGTGGGTAATTTGCTCTTTCTTGGCCCTACCGGGACGGGGAAGACGCGGCTCGTCGAAGTAGCAGCGGAGGCGCTGTTCGGCGATCCTCGGGCGGTGATCAAGGTTGACTGCGCCGAATTCCAGCACTCGCACGAGATCGCCAAGCTTATCGGCTCACCGCCGGGATATCTGGGGCATCGCGAAACCCATCCGTTGATCACCCCCGAAGCGCTCGCCGAATATCACACCGAGAAGCTGAGGATCAGCTTCCTATTGTTCGATGAGATCGAAAAAGCGAGTGACGCGCTGTGGCAACTGCTGCTGGGAATCTTGGACAAAGCAACGCTGATGTTGGGGGACAATCGGCGTGTGGACCTGTCGCAGACGATGATTTTCATGACCTCGAACCTGGGTGCCGGGAAGATCACGGAGTTGATGGCTGGCGGGATGGGCTTTGCGGCAGCGCTGGGCCCGGACCTCAAGCCGCGCCTGGATGATAAGGTTGAGCGTGTGGCCTCAGAAGCGGCGAGGCGGAGGTTCGCTCCAGAGTTCATGAACCGAATCGACAAGATCGCAGTGTTCCACCCTTTACGCAGGGATCAGCTGGAGCAAATCCTGGAGATCGAACTGACCATGGTACAGCAGCGGCTATCGGAAACGCCGGGGGGACGCTTCCTACTCCGAGCAACGCCAGGTGCAAAGGATTTCCTGCTGCGCGAAGGGACCGACTTAAAATACGGAGCCCGCCATTTGAAGCGAGCGATAGAGCGTCATTTGGTTTATCCGCTGGCCAACCTGCTGGCGACGGGCCAGGTGAGTATGGGCGAAACTATTTCGGCTGATTGGAATGGGACTGCAAGCGGGCTGATGTTCCGAAAAAAATCATCATAAGGGGCCCGTGCCCTCCGTCAGCTCACCCCAGGAAAGCCAACTCCAGCTGCTCAGGGCAAGCGTTACATTGGGATTTTCAACAACCGTGACGTCGATCTCAGGGAGGGAGAGACGTCCTGACTCTACGGCTGAACACCGCAACTGTTTCCGGGGACCTCACAACAGCGAATTCGCAAAGCCCACAAGCTAGGCCACGACACGTCGCAGACACCCAGGCCGCTCGGCCGAGTCATGGTTCCTCGGTGCCTTCATTATCGATTACGTGCGCATCGGGCCAACACTGTCATTTTTGCCAGTGTGACGCGCAACCTCGCCATGCTTGAGTTGGGTGTGATTTCCCAGACGAAGCCAGCTGTGACATACCAGGCCGATTCTCCATGCTAGCAGCGACGGAAGGAGGTTGCGTGCGCAAGCCTAACAATCCTGCCCCTTCCTTCCTGATCCTGATTTGGCTGATAGCTTCTCTTTCCGCATGTTCGCACCGTGTCGGTGACGAGGCTATGGCCAAAGACATTCAGGGCAAGATCTCCTCTGATCCGGATACCCGGGACTCACCGGTCAGCGTGGCGGCCAAGGATGGAAAGGTTACGCTGAGCGGCAGCGTTACGTCTTCCGCAGCCCAGCAAAAGATTGACCAGATCGCTCACGAAGAACCCGGTGCAAGTGGCGTCGATGACCAGACCACGATTAGACCCGACGCAACTCGGGCGGCCGAAACAGTCAACCCTGCGCCTGTCGAGGAACCCAAACCTCAGCCGATGGTAATCCCGGCGGGAACGGTTCTTGTCGTAACGACCAGTCAAGCTTTGAGTTCCAAGACCAGCCACGCGGGGCAAGCCTTTCTCGCCACTGTCGCGCAACCGGTGAGTGTGGAAGGACGCACGGCCCTTCCCAAGGGAGCGACGGTAAGCGGCACGGTGGTAACCGCGAAGGCCAAAGGCAAGATAAAAGGGCACGGCGAGTTGGCGCTCGAACTCACCAGTGTTTCAACGAAGGGACTTAGCTATCCAGTCCGGACCAATGTGCTGAGTAGCACGGTTAAGGGCAAAGGTAAGCGCACCGCCGCTACCACCGGTGGAGGAGCGGCTGGAGGTGCGTTGATCGGTGGCTTGGCCGGGGGAGGAGCGGGAGCAGGCATCGGTGCGCTTGTAGGTGCGACCGCCGGATTCGTAGGGGGAGCGTTTACCGGAAACAAACAGGTTGAGATTCCGGCGGAGTCGCCGCTCCGCTTTAATTTGACAGCCCCCTTGACTCTTCCGCCGCCAGCCAAATGACTTCTCTAGGGACTGCGTTGATCGGACCTGTCGGCGTGAGATGCGCGCTCTCTCGTTTGCAGGATTTCCGATATTGATGGCCTTCTGATCGGAGCGGCTCACGTCGGATTCCAGGATATGGCCACTTCCACGCTAATCTCGACCGAGGTAGTGAAATCCAAGCTATTCGCGGGCTTGGATAACAGCGCGCTCCGGCAGATTCGCATGGCAGCGCAAGTCCGCTGCATGCCACCCAACAAGAGTGTCACCGTCACAGGAGAACGACCGGACAATTTGTTTTTGCTGCAAGTGGGGCGGGCCCGGTCTTTCATTCACACCGAGTCGGGTTCCGAGATCAACATATTTTGGGAAGGCCCAGGAGACGTCATCGGACTGGTGTCGCTGTTGGCCAACCCTCCAAACTACATGGCGAGCGCGACAACCGTCAGCGAGTGCGAATTCCTGGTCTGGGAGCACCGCGTCATCCGCAGACTGGCAAAAGTGTACCCCCAACTTACCGAAAATGGCTTCCGCTTGGCGACACATTACGTCGGAGTGTACATGCAGCGGCACGCCAACCTGATGACCAAGGATCGCGCGGCGAGGCTCGCCCAAACACTGCTCCAACTGGCCACCGACGCAGGCGAGGTGCAGCCGTCAGGAATCGTAATTGACATTACCAACGAGCAACTCAGTTCCCTTTCTGACGTCAGCTCTTTCACCGCCAGCCGGCTCCTCTCTCGGTGGCAGCGCGAGGGGACGCTGGTCAAGCAGCGTGGCCGCGTGACACTGCTCGCCCCCGAGTCTCTCGAGTACAAATGCCTGCGATAGCCTTTCTTGTTTTTGGTGGCATGGTCACGCGGCGTAAAGAATCATGTGCTCCCGAAGCCCGTTGCGACTTCCCATTTCGAACTGAGCTAAATTGCCAATTATTTCGAGAGGCCCAGGAAAGCCTTATAATACACTGTGGTAGCTAGGCCTATTGAGCCGTGTCCGGTGGCTCGGGACTGTCAGTTCTGCCAGTAGGGCGGAGCTTGGCAAGATGCTTTGCTGTGGCCCGGACATGGACATGCTGTGGGCGGCGCTGCTTAGACTTGTCAACCAGGGTGGGCTGCACCCGAGGAAGGTACCCATGTGGGATATTAAGAAGCCGGACACGTCGGACACGATGAAGCCGGAAGCGAGAACTTTGCCCGTGAAACAGTCACGGCTCGGGCCGAGTTTGCGCATAAAAGGTGAAATCTCCGGGAGCGAGGACCTACTCATCGATGGTTCGGTCGAAGGAATCGTGCAACTCGAAAAGCAGAAACTGACGCTTGGGCCGACGTCCAAGGTGACCGCGGATATCGTCGCCGGCGACGTGATTGTAAGCGGCAGCCTGAAGGGGAACGTGCGCGCGAAGACCCGCATTGAGATCAGGAAGGACGGCTCGGTGACCGGAGATTTGACTACCCCGCAAATTTCAATTGAAGACGGAGCGTGCTTCAAAGGTTCTATCGAGATTGAAAAGGGCCCAGAAAAAGAAGCCGACCAGAACTCCTTTTCTCCGACGGCCTCCGTCCAGAAGGGTGCGGCCCATGTTTAAGAAAATTAACGCGTCCGTCTCGCTCCTAGCCGGGTTCTGAATCGCGCAGGGCCGGCCCCGCCCAGCTCCAAGGATTGCTTGCGACTCTTAACGCCAAATCTCCGAAGAATCGTAACCACCCCCACCTGTAAGTTTTTACAGTACCCGAGCAGCTGTCCGCAGCCGTAGGCTCAAGTCGGCATTTTGAAATCCGCGCGATTCCTCGAGACCTCTCGGTCAGCGGGGCAAAACTGAAGACCCCTTCTCGTGCCGATCGTCTTCTTGAATTGCGATCAGTTGTTGCCGCTCGATGGGTCAGTTATGCGCGCTCTAAGAATCTTGCCCGTCGCTTTGGCGTTGGTCGCGACGCCTCGAGCCGAGTGTGCGCCGCAATCTGCCAACACGGGGCGGGCCGAATTGCTCGACAAAATTGTCGCACAAGAGCATGCAGAGATAGAGTCCCTTCGTCAATATTCTCCGATCATCGAGACCTACATCCAGATTCGCCGCCCGGACAAACAGGCTGCCGTCGCGCCCGACGGAGACAAATATTTTCTCGGCCACGCGCTGCTCAAGAACGGCGTGGAGCTAACACCGCTGGCTAAGGACACCAAAAGCAAGCACAACGTGTTAGTGGGCAGCCTCGCGAACGTCTTTTCCGAGACGTTTGTTCCGAGGGGCTTTCTGCAAATGATCTACGTGGACTTGAACGGGTTCGACCGCGACCATTATGAATTTTCTTATATCCGCCGCGAGTTCCTGGGTGAAGTTCGCTGCTTGGTCTTCGACGTGGGCCCGCGAGTGAAATCAGAAAATGGACGCTTCGTAGGTCGCATCTGGGTCGAGGATCAGGACTTCCACATCGTGCGTTTCAATGGCATCTACAACGGCTCGTCAGTCTTCAGCCACTACTTTAGCTTCGACAGCTGGCGCGAGAACGCAGGAAAAAACCAGTGGCTGCCTGCCGCTATCTTCTGTGAAGAAGGTAGTGTCCGGTACCCGCCGGCGAGGAGGCAGATACTCCCGGCGTTTCGGGCACAGACGCGCCTGTGGGGGTACTCGCTGAGCGTCGCTCCCAAAGAGCAAGAGTTGAGCAAAATACTCATCGAAGCTCCGGTAGGCGATCAAACGGAAAACACCAACGACTATTCTCCGCTCCAGGCCGAACGCTTCTGGACTCACGAGGCGGAAGACAACGTCATCGAAAGTTTGGAGAAGCTTGGTTTGCTCGCCCCACCCGGCGAGATCGACAAGATTCTCGAAGTAGTCATCAACAATCTGGAAATCAGCAATGGCCTGGAAATCGACCCGCAGATCCGCTGCCGCGTGCTCATGACCTCCACTTTCGAGTCCTACGCCATGGGCCACACCATTGTCCTGAGTCGTGGCTTACTGGATGTGCTTCCCGACGAGGCCACTCTCGCCGCAATCTTGGCACACGAACTCGCTCACGTCGTGCTTGGACACCCAATGGACACAGAATTCGCGTTTTTCAATCGGCTTCGCGTCGACGAAAAAGACACCTATCGTCGCTTCGGCTTTTCTCGGCCCCCCGCACAGGAACGTGCGGCAAACCAGAAAGGCTCAGAGCTGTTGATGAAGTCCCCATACAAGGACCAGCTGAACACCGCGCAGTGCTTTTTCCAAGCCCTCCACAGCCGCTCCCGGGAGATCCCTAACCTGGTTCGCCCGCACCTAGGAAACAGCATCCTCACAAATTGGACCGTTGCCAAAGGTGCGCCATGTGCCCAGCCGTCGACTGGTCAAACCGCCGGTGTTGCGACTGCTACGTCCGTAGTCGCTTTGCCCCTCGGAGCGCGCATCAAAGTTGACCCCTTCGACGATCAGTTGCATCTCCTCAAGTTTAAGGCGACACCCCGGGCGGCTGAATCCGAAAAGATGGCATTCGAGGTCACTCCGACCATTCTGTATCTTACCCGTCAATACGGTCCGCTAACTCAAAAGGCTGCCGAACAACCGAAGTCAGACCCGTAGGTTTGGGATCCGCTAACGGAACGAAGCTTCCGCTTGTTTCTGGCCGTTGAAAGGGTATTTGGCCTCGTGTCCGGGGAAACCCTGCCGCATCGACTAGCAACTCCAGGTCTCGGGCTGACGTTTTCCGGAACTCCAACGAAGACGGTCACTTGATCGAGTATTCGCGCGCGTCCATGCATGCAGAGAATGCTCGCTTGAAGCCGTCGATACCCTGTTGGTACGTGGCCTTTGCTTGCGCTTCCTGCTGCTGTTGTTGTTGCGCAGTTGTCTGTGCTGCCTGCTGCTTGGCCGCTTTGTTGGCTTGCCTTTGCCTTGCACCACCGACCATAGCTCCCGCGGCGGCTCCAGCGCCCGCTCCTTTACCCGCGTCATCGTCAGCAATTGCCCCGATGGCGGCGCCTCCGGCAGCGCCCCTGGCAGCACCCCTTACACGCCCTCCTCTAGCCTGTTTGGCATTGTCCGCAGCGGCCTGTTGCTCTGCTTTCTTCTGTTCGTCAGTTTTGGTTGCAGGAGGCGGAGCCTGGGGGTCGATTCCCGATTGTTGCTTGGCTGAAGCATAGCACGCGTTCTCATCCTTCAGCTGTTGGTCTGCGGTCTGCTGCTTCTTCGGATATGCAAACATGCCAAGGCTCTGGGCGGGGGACGACGCAGCTTGCGATTGTGGTGTCGCGGGCGCCGACGTTGGACTGCTCGCGTGCTGGGATTGGGCAAAAAGCGGTGCTGAGAAGCAGGAAGATAAAGTCATAATTGTTGCCAGGCGTTTGACCATTGAATGTCTCCTTCAGAGTCGAGTGTGCTATAAACCCGCTGATACTCAGCTTTCAGCAAGTACATTGGCCGCGATAGCACTGCGGCCAGCTTTCGTCTCATGGTGAGTTCGGCCGAGTCCCCAACTCTCGTGAGACCCAGATCCTCCTGCGCCAACCCCATCTTGAGAGGCGTGGCGAAGGCTATGGCTTTGCGGAGGGCGAAAAAGCTGTCAAAACTACCAGGAGCCTGCTTCGAATCTCGACGCAACTTCTTCGGCGAGGACCCCTCGGCCTTCGGGCGCAGGGCCGACATGAAAACCGCCAGGCATGGTCCCAAGTCTTTTGTTTTCAACACACGCTGTGGCTCTCTTTTGCGCCGCGTACTCGAGCGTTGGGGCTGGATCAGACGGAGACGTGAAAGACGTTAGAACCGCGCGCTATTCAGCATCGCCTGGTAGGTTGGCTGGAAGCGCTCGAAGTGTGACTGCGGGGCCACAAAGACCATGAAGATAACAGAGCCGTCGGATCGCGGGACAGTCACGAGCCAGTCTCGCTCCTTCTGCGGCTGACCATTGGCTGCAGCGAAGGGCGAAACGGAATGCAAGGTAACTGAGCGACCCTGAACCCCGCCTACGGTAATGGGTTGTGCGTCGCCCACCGGCTCGAGTGCTTCGTTCTGCTCCATATCCTGGACGAGTTGGCGGGTGACCTCGTCGATGCTCATGCGCCCACCCTTGGGCGGCCCAACGCCGTTAAGCACCACACCGTAACCGACACCATTGTCTGTGATCCCGGCCTGCGGAGCGATGGTGACGGACTGTCCCAGCTGCTTGGGCATCATGACCACCCAGTTCTCGGGATACTCAATTGTTACGGGACCAAGATCGCCGGTGAGCATACGTTGGCTTGGGAGAACGCTCTGCAATGAGATCGCAGGAGCCTTGGGTGAAGAACTAGAAGCGAGGGTCGATGCGTTGGTGCGCACCGCACTCGCACCGGTTGGGTTAAAGATTGCCCCATTCTTCTGGTTGAGTGCAGACCACCTTCCGGACTTTGCACCCTGCGCGATCTCCTCGCCCGTGTAGGCCTTTACTCCCATGGCGTGCTCACGTGCTCTCTGAAAAGCGGGACTATTGCTGGCATAATTCTGCGGAGGCCAATTCCTAATTTCTTGCTCAATGGCCTGCTCGCGATTGCCGGGATTAGGGTGGTCGCTGAGCCACTGCGGCGGCGCCGGGCCGCCCTGTGATTCGAGGGTCTTGAAGAAATCGGCGAGGGCTTTTGGGTTGTAACCGGCCTTGTAGAGGATCACGGCGCCGACCGCGTCGGCCTGCGATTCGTCCCCGCGGGAATACTTCAACATGAGCCCTTGGCTCCCCATTTGAATTCCCATCTGCCCAAGCTCTCCGACCGTTCCTCCTACTGTTGCGCCAAGAGCCGCTTCGGCGATTCCGGCAAGCAGGCCAGTGGTTTGCGCCTTGCTGGCCTGTTTCGCCGAGTGCTGCATGTACACGTGCGACATTTCGTGCGCCATGACACCGGCGAGCTCGGCTTCGTTGGCGGCGGCAGTAATGGTTCCGATGTTGATGAACATCGGTCCGCCGGGCAGCGCGAAGGCGTTGATGTCTTTCTGCGCGACGACGTGGAACTCGAACGGCCAGGAGTATTCCGGCGGGATGGTGGCCACCAGCTTCTGGCCGAGTTGCCGGATGTATTGCGTTTCGGGGCTGTTGTCCGGCAGGACCGGCATCTGCTGATAGACCTGAGCGGCAGCCTCGAGACCGAGCTGGCGCTGTTTGTCGCGGGACATGTGGGCATTGCCGGGATTGGGGAACACCGGACCGACTGATTGTGGGTAGACCTGCGTCGCCAGCAACAACACAACGGACGACAACAGTTGTCTTGCTGGCGCGCGAATCATCTGGGATGGCCGGGGCTCGAAAACGCGGTTCGTCATGGTCGACCTTGCTACGCTAATCGGCCAATCCCATGCCCTTCTCCTCCTTTGTTCCGCACAGTACCTGCGGGGTAGGATACGGCAGGATAAGATTGAATTGAAGCGGGGATTGGGATTCGCGGGACCTGTCAAAAGTGACAGACATGGAGTTCTGGCCGGAATCGACTCTCGCCTAGCCCGCAAAGCGCCGAAGTTCCTGCCGACCGCGATCTTCGAGGGGCGTGCTGTGGTGGTTGCGATCAGGACCCGGTATTGCGTCCGAGACAATCACTGCGACTGGAGCGCTGACGAACCAACGACACGGAACTCATATTTCTTGCCGTTCAATTTGAACTTCATCAGGTCCTTGTCAAGGGTAAATTGAATTGGCGTGTTGGCCGGCAGAATGTCCTGCTTGGATGGCTTCGGCTGGCGAATCTGATATTCGGCAGTCGATGTGCGCACCACATACTGCTGACACAATAAAGGAGTAGATGTCTTCTTGTTCTCTTTCTTCGAGCCACACTCGACCGAACTCATCGAGATAATAGTTCCAGCTCCCGGCTTCTGGGCGGGAACTCCGGGAGAAGCCAGCAAACCCAAGATCGCTACGGCTAATGCCTTTTGGCCCACGTACCGTTCCTTTCTCCGGTGATCGCACGCGGCAGGGTTCGAGATGCTTGGCGGTTTGTTTAAGGCAATGCAACGCTGAATTTAAAGCACCTGAAGCGTTCGTCACGTAAAGTCCTGGCAAGTCTAAGGCCGAACCCAAGAAACACGCAGCTGTAAGTACTAACAGCTCCCATTCTCCGAACTGGCATCCGCGAATACAGCTTGTCCCCAAGAACGAAGCAGGCTCAATTGGGCTGGAAGTAGGAAGCCACGATGTGAGCGATGGCTTCTTCGAGGCTCAGGCCCGCGGCCAACAGCGGCTGAATCCAGAGCCGATAGAAGGCTGCAGGGTGTAGCTGCGAAACCATGAAGATGCGATCCAAGGCTTCCAACTGCCAGGGGTGGCCGAGTTCTTGCCGTGAGATATATTCGCGGAGTTCCTTGCGAAGTTGTTCCAGCTGTTTGGAGCTGAGCGAGATAATTTCCTCTTCTTTGTCGAGCATTGTCATGTACGTTCCTGTAGTTTGGAAAACTTTCTTCGGCGAGGTTGAGCTTGTCTCTAGTTGCGCCAATGATGGCCCTCGCCAGGGGTCCCAGCTTTCGCCGACTGGGGCCCCAGCGAGAGGGATCGACAGCTTTGATACTAGGCGGTGATGAAGAGTGTCCGGCCGCCGCGATTCACCAGGAGCAAGGGATTGCCGGCATCCTTGTTCATGGCGTTGTAGAAGTCCGAGACATTCTTGACGGGTTGATGGTTTACTTCTTGGATGACATCGCCTTCCCGGAGTCCGGAGTCGGCCAGCGGGCTCGATGGGTTCACGCGCTTCACCACCACACCGGTTGTCGTCGGAGGGAGGTTCAACTGTTGTGCCGTATCCGGAGTCAGATTGGCGACTTCGATACCCGCGGAGGTTCGCTGCTGGTCGCCTGTCTCCTGGTTATTCTCGGCCTGTTCTGTGGGCAACTCATGCAGCTTGATCGTGAGCTCGCGCTGGCTGCCATCATGCACCACTTTTAGTTTGGCTTCCGAACCGGGTTGCATCATCGATATGGTCATGCGCAGTTGGTTGCTGTCCGTCATTGGCTTGCCATTTACCTCCAGGATGATGTCTCCCCGTTGCAGGCCAGCGGCTTGCGCCGGACTGTTCGGACTAACATCGCCGACCAAAACACCGCCAGGGTTCTTTGCTCCGAACGCTTTGGCCATCGCAGCGGTGACGTCCTGCGGATAAATGCCCAGGTAGGCACGCGTCACTCTGCCGTTTTTCAAAATCTCTTCCATGACCGTGCGAGCGAGATTCGAGGGAACGGCGAAGCCGATGCCCTGGTTGCCACCGGATCCGTGAGTGATGATCGCAGTGTTGATGCCGATTAACTCACCGCGGTCGTTGATCAGTGCGCCGCCGGAGTTGCCCGGATTGATGGGCGCGTCGGTCTGGATAAAGTCCTCGTAGTCTTCAATGCCGAGGTTACCGCGGCCCGTGGCGCTAACGATGCCTTTGGTAACGGTCTCTCCAACCCCAAAGGGATCACCGATGGCCAACACCGTATCGCCCACTTCGGCCTTAGATGAGTCTCCTATGGTGATGGGGAAGAGGTTGCCGGCCTCAATCTTCAGAACGGCTATGTCTGTCTTGGGGTCAGTGCCAACAACACGGCTCTTAAATTCGCGCTTGTCAGAAAGCGTGACGCGTACATCCGTCGCGCCATCGACGACGTGATTG
>Ga0306920_100014115_pt1 | contig 10900 bp, 10 predicted proteins | sample flu12Cox44000170_FD_204666 | JGI IMG/M metagenome (GOLD analysis project Ga0306920, IMG submission 204666) | Lab enrichment of tropical soil microbial communities from Luquillo Experimental Forest, Puerto Rico - flux4day.12C.oxic.44.000.170 (v2)... | ecosystem: Environmental > Terrestrial >...
CCTGTTTCGCCGAAGTCCACGTCATGCCGTTTCCCGCTCATCGCGAGATCGTCCAGAAGGTCGTTTTCCCACGTGACGAGCGGGACCGCCAGCCCACGCCAGCCAGGAAGCACGTCCTTGGACGAGACCGTCGACGAAATGATGATCAGACTGGCGTCGCGTGCGAGTTCAGGGCGGTAGTTCTGGTCGACGAGCTGCACCGCATAGCCTCGAGTGCCGAGATGGGCGGCAATCCGCTGGTCTACTGGCATGTTGGGACCATTGAGCTGCACAACCATTACCACTTTGTTGCGTGAATCGACGGCGCTGGCGCGCGTGCTGGATGGTACGACGGAAGCAGCCGCCAGTCCCAGCAAGGAAGAAAGCGTTCTGCGTCGTGTCCGATTGGTCGCGGGACTGTTGTTGCCCGTTTGGCCAATGCCGGTCTTGCGTTTCATGACTGATTCCCTGGTATCGAGATGCCTGTGCATGTGCCCGATTTCAGAATTCGAGCGTGGAAAGGAGTGACACCTGCCGCGCATCACCGACTGCAACGAAGTAGCGGTTGGCGCTGGACGGGTAGTAGGTCTTGTTGAAGAGATTCTTGACGTTCAACTGGAACGACACGTTGTGCCCGCCCCATTTCGTGTTGTAAGTCGCAAACGCATCCGCAACGGTATAGGCGGGCAGGGTAAAGCTGTTCGCGGAATCGCCGGGTCGCGCGCCAACGTAGTGTGCCCCGGCGCCCACGCGCAGCTGGTCGCCGCCGAAGATCGTGCCGAAGTCATACACGGCTGCAAGCGACGCCGTATGCTGCGGCACATTCCACAACCGGTTACCGGCGTAGAGCGGGTCTTCAGTCGTTTTTGCGTCGATGTAGGCGTAGCTCGCAATCACGCTCCAGTGCTGGCCGATCTGCCCGGAGACGTCGAGTTCGACGCCACGCGAACGCGCCTTGCCCGACGTGCGCCAGTCGGTCTGCTTAGTGGTGTCGTTGTATTGCGAGACGAGCACATTGGATTTGTCGATATTGAAGAGCGCGAGCGTGCCCGTGAGTCCGCCAGGCATGGCGACCTTTGCACCGATTTCCCATGCGGTCGCTTCTTCTGGCAGGACGGAAGAGTCGATGACGATGCCGGTGCTGAGCGGCGCAATGGTGGAGGTCGGCTTCAGCGACTGCGAATAGCTGCCGTACAACGAGAAGTTGTCGGTCCATTTGTAGACGATGCCCGCGCGCGGCAGCCATTTGGTGCCGCTCAGGTCGGTATTTGCCTTGAACGGACGGCCGCGTCCCGCGACCTGGTTGTAGCTGAGAAACCGTGCGCCGCCGACGAGTATCCATTTGTCCGTCAGATGCACGTTGTCCTGGAAGAAGAGGGAAGCGTCGTGCAGCGTATCGGTCTGGTCGCTATCGCTTGCGGACACGGTGCTCGACGGACTTTCCAGCCCATAGACCGGATGCAGATAATTGAATGTGTATTTCGTCGCCTGGCGCAGAAGGTCCGCGCGATAGATGCGCCGATATTCGTCGTCGACGCCCACCTGCACGTCGTTGCGCAGGCCGGCGAGGGTGAAACGACCATCCAGATACGCGATCGCGTAACTGTCGGTGCTGAGCGCACCGTGCGTGGCGTCATTGCTGCGCGAGAGCACACCCGTCGTGCTGTTGACGCCTTGCACGCGCAACTGGTTGGCATCGTAGGTTTCGCGGTTGTAGCTGTAGCCGAAATGGGCCTTCCAGTTCGCGTTGATCTGATGATCCACCGACAACTGCACGAGATGGGACTCACCATCCATTTCGTTGAACGGTTCGTCAATGCGTTCGCGTGCGGGAATCGCGAGCGGTTGGTTGGTCTTCGGATCGAGTGCGGTGCCGCGGTCGAATGGATACAGAAATTTGCGGTACTCGTACGACAGCACGACCTGTGTATCGCGTCCATACCAGGCAAGTGACGGCGCGACGAGCGTCTCGCGATGTTCACCAAAGTTGCGCCAGTACTGCTCGTCGACCTGATCGATGACGAGGCGGTATGCGAGACCCGAATCGCCGATCGGCCCCGTCGTATCGAGCGTGCCGCCTGCACCGTTGCGGCCATGACCGTATGTCGAGCCGAGCGCCGATATGGCGTGGTAGGGCGTGAGCAGCGGCTGCTTGCTCACGACGTTGACGACGCCGCCCGGGTCCATGATGCCGTACAGCAGTGAGGTGGGACCTTTGAGCACCTCGACGCTGTCGGCAGCGGCGTTGAGGGCACGGCCCTGCACCAGCGGCATGCCGTTGTGCATGATCGAACCGTCGCGATTGCCGCCGAAGCCGCGCTTGAGCAGCGTGTCCTGTGTTCCGGCCAGCGTATTGCCCTGCACGATGCCGCTGACGTTCGCCAGCGCGTCGTCGAGGTTGCGCGGACGCTGATCGTGAAGCACCTGGGTGGGCACAATGTTGACGGCTTGCGGGGTATCGATGACGGGTATGTCGGAGCGCGTCACGTTCGCCACGGGAGGCTGCCGGTAACTACCCGCCTGGATGCCTGTCGAGTTGACCTTGACGGTGGGCAGCACGGTGCTGTCATTCACTTCGGCATTGCTGGCATCTTCGACGAGCGTGTAGCTACCGTTGGTCTGCTGGATGGCCGCCAGCCCCGAGCCGCGCAAAAGGCGCGCCAGTCCCTCCTGTGTAGCGTATTCGCCGTGCAGTCCTGCGCTATGGCGATTCGCCGCGAGGGCGCTCGGATACGACAGCATGATGCGCGCTTGCTGGCCGAACTGGTTGAGCGCGTTTTCGAGCGGACCCGCGGCGATATCGAATGCCTTGTGCGGAGCGGATTCCGCCGATTGCGCCGATTGCGCGGCTTTCGCGTCGTCTGCCGCGAAAGCGCGGGGCGATGCACCGATCGCGAAGATCGTTGCAACTGCAACGCTGATGACGTGCCGCTTTCGGTTCGCGCGCAGACACGATCCCCGACTGCGCACGGCGGTCATACTGGTGGTATTGGTGCAGGCTCTTTCAGATAGTCCCATGTTTCACGATGCTCGACAGGTAGATGATCTGGTGGTCTCATCTGTCTTGTCCCGCGAGAATCGAAAACAGCTCAATACCAGTGAAAATTGTTTCAATGAATCGATCTTCGCACTAGGCATGCTCCGGCTTGACCATGACCCAATAGCGCGTGAGGTACTCCAGCCTGACGGGCAGCGAGGCCGCGAGCGTATTCAGCACGCGATCCGTGTCCGCGAGCGGATAGGTGCCGGAGAGGCGAAGATCCGCGATCGACGGGTCACAGCGCAGGTAGCCGTCGCGATACCGTCCAAGCTCCGCCAGAAAGTTGGCAAGACGCATGTTGCTGGCGACCAGCATGCCTTGCGTCCATGCTGTTGCGTCGGCGCTCGTTGGCTCAATCGACATGGTTTGCGTCGACGTGAAGCGCATCCGCTCTCCGGCGCGCACGATCCGGGACGCGGCCAGCGCACGGGCCGGCTCGACCCTGACGGCGCCGTCGAGCACGTCGAGGCGCGTCGTCGAATCTTCCTGCCTGAGTGAGAAGCGGGTGCCGAGCGGTATCGACGCACCCTGTGCGGTCTGCGCGATGAACGGGCGTGGTGCGGCGCCGTCGTCGTGACCCGTGACGATCATGATTTCGCCGCGAAGCAGGATGATGCGCCGCTCCGTTTCCGTGAACCGGACATCGACGGCGCTTGCGGTATTGAGCGTGAGCCGGGTGCCGTCGCTGAGCGTCACGTCACGCCGTTCGCCGGTGCCCGTGCGCCAATCCGCGCTCCAACTGCGCCACGCGAGCTGGTCGCGCGCGACCCAGGCCGTACCGCCAGCAAAAAAGAGAAGAACGAGTGCCTTGACGCCTGCTCGGCGTGCGGGCGAACGCGGACGTGTCAAGGCGGCACGCATGGCGCTCGCCGCCGAATCATCATTGATTGTCTGCAAACGCCGGCTGACGGACTGAATATGCTTCCACGCGCGGCCATGATCGACGTGTGCAGTTCTCCACTGCTCGAACGCGAGTCGCTGTGCGTCCTTGACTTCGTCCGACTGCAGCTCGAGCCACCATTCGACCGCGCTGCGTGCGACGTCAGGTTCGATGCCGGTGGGGACGTGGATGTTCACCGCGTCAATCCAGTTGCATCGCGAAAAAGCATTGGCCTGCCGCCTTGACCAGATAGCGTTTGACCGTGGCGAGCGAAATATGCAACGTGGCCGCGATCTCCCCGTGCGTCGCGCCGTCGAGTTGCGCCATCAGAAATGCACGCTTGACGGGTCCGGGCAGGCCGTCAAGCAGCGCATCGATTTCACACAATGTCTCGAGCAAGATGGCCTGATCTTCGGGTGACGGCGCGAGCGCATCGGGCACCTGCGCGAGCGCTTCAAGATAGGCACGCTCGATCTGTTCGCGTCGCCAGTGATTGGAGAGGACGCGCTGCGCAACCGTAGTGAGAAAAGCGCGCGGCTCGAGCAATTCCAGCGGTTCGTCGCGGGCGAGGAGTCGCGTGAAGGTGTCGTGCGCGAGATCGGCTGCCCGATGCGCGCACCCCAGCTTGCGACGCAGCCATGCGTGAAGCCAGCTTTGATGGGCGACATAAAGTTCATGGACCTCGAGACGCAAGGAGAGCTTGTCTGCCGGCATGCTTGATCTTCCGCGCGAAGCGGTAAGCCAAAATTAATATAGTAAATGAGAACTATTCGTATTATTACACAAAATGAATCCGCCTTGCGCATCGTTGTTTTTGCGTTCCCAGCCGGCAGTTCGCAGTCACTCAGAAGCTCAGTACGCATAGAGCCAATCCCGCATCCCGCTTGACCTGCACCCGAATCGACCCGTTTATTTTCCTGCAGCATTTCCCCGCCATTGCCCCTAAAATTCCATGGTCCTGCTGTACCGGAGCCTTACCATGGAACGAAAGAAAGCCGAACACATCCTGCTCGAAGCCGACGAGATCGCCGGCCTGGTCCTCAACGGTTTTGATATGACGATGGAGACCGACGCCGGGCGCGCGCTTTACGATCGCGCGTTCACCGCCTATATCCACAACGAAATTGGCGACTTGCCGGTTGCGGAACTCTACGACGCCCTCAACGGTTCGCCTGATGCATTCAGCGCGACCGCGTCGCAGTAAACCAGCCGCCGTTTACTTCACGCTGAACGCATAGTGCCCGGTCGTGCGATGCCCATCGGCGGCCACCGCCACCCACACCACCGAATATTTCCCTGGCGTCAACGCATTGAGCGCCACCGACATGCGCTTGTTGTTGCCCGCATCGACCTTCGCTTTCTCGCGAATGACCGACTTCCCCTGCGCATCCAGCACATCGATGGAGCTGAACGCGGGCTCGAGCCCGTCGTCGAAGTCGATCACGACCGCATTGAGCGTTGCCGGCGCGGTGGACCCGGCTGGCGGTTCCTGAAGCAACGGATAAGCGTGCGCCCAGGCGAGGTGTGCGGCAAGCAGCGCGACCGAGGCGATAGCCGAGCGCAATGTGGCGAGTTTCATGGCGAATCTCCTGTGCGAATGTGCGGGTTTACTGGAAGAGCGGTTTGCCGAGCGTGCGCGGCGCGACATCGTCGAAAAAGATATGGACTTGCGCGAGGATCCCGACGTGCGAGCCGCTCGCCCGGTTGATCGGTATCTGCGCCTCGATGCCGAGCTGGCCGTAACGGTTCATCCAGATGAAGCCGGGGTTGACGGTACCGGTCGTTTGCCCCTGGCTGCGCGAAAGGGGCACTTCGACGAGCGGGATCAGGTTGGAAAACGGTTGCGGCAAGCCGAGGTCGTGAACGTGTTGCTGCAGGTAGGGCAGGCTGTACTGGAACGTGAAGCCATAGTCGAACGAATTCGGCTGGCCGCCGCCTGTCGTGAGCGACGGTCCCGCTTCGCCGGTGATGGCGATGGGGCGCAGCCACGCGAGCGAGTCGGGCAGGTCGCCCATGCCCTTGCCAGCGAAGATCTTTGGTGAAATCGTCGAGAAGTTGCGGGCAATGGCGCGGCTGCCCGTGCCGCCGAGTTCTGCGTTCACGCCCACCGACGTCATGAATTCATGTGCGTCGTTCACGTAGAGCAGGTACTTGAGCCCCACGCCGAAGTTGTCGAAGCCGCGAGCAGTGGGGTTGTTCTGCATGACGTAGCTGCCGTCCACGGAGAGCGCGAGCCTCGGCGTGATGAGCTTGTCGTACTCGAAAGCAAAGGTGTTGACGCTCTGATCGCCAGCGTCGCCCGGCACGCGTTGATGGCCGAATTCGAGGTTGGCTTCGTCGCCGACACCGGGGTCGTCGACGGAGAGTGTGGAGGGAAATACGCGGTCACCCGCAATGGCGTGCGCATGCGCCGCGCACGGCCCGAGCAGCAACGCGCAGCCGATTGTGGGGCCGATAGTGCGGAAGAATTCGCGGCTGAACGTGCGAACGTGCGCGAGCACGTTCAGCGACGCGCGGCTGGACGGCGATTGGTAAGACATGAATTGTCCTGTCGATGAGCGAGGCACGCGCGCGAGCAACGGCGGCGCACGTGCGGTCCCGGCGACACGCGTGGCGTATCGCCCGGGGCAGGCGGGTTCGATCGGGTCAGGACAGCGGTGGAGCGCGCGCGTGGATGGGGCTCGCGGGCTCGACGAGGCGAATGCTCTCGAACCGTGCCGCGATGCGCGCCTGCACGAGCTTGCCAACGAGGAGCATTGAAACGGGCACGCCGGGCACGACTGGCAGGTGTGCGAAGAAACTGCAATAGCCGCAGTCCTGCATGTCGTCGGTTGCTGCGTGCAGGCTTGCTTCGCCGCCTGTGCTGCTTGTGCCGCGAACGTGGTGCTGCATCGAAGGCATGCCGCAGGGAGCGCGTTGCACCGTGCCTTGCGCCGTCTGCATCGCCTGTGCGGCAAGCAGGTGCGAAACCACAGGCGCGAGCGTCGCCATGAGGAGCGCAAGCGTCCCCAGTAGACTGCCCAGCCTGAGATGGAATCGGCGCACGGCGCGTAGCGTGAAGCGGCGAAAATGATTGGGGAATTATGCCACGCGCGCTGCGATCGCCGGGAGCGCCGGCGGCGGCGGTGCCGGCGGTCAAAACGACGCGGCCCCGCACGTCGCGCCAGGCGTGAGACGTGCGGGGCCGTCAGGATGCCAACGAAAGTCCATCAGGCAACGATCAACCGCGCAGGCCGACCGTGTGACGTAGCTCCTGATAGCTGCGCAAACCCGCCACGCCCAACTCACGGCCGATGCCGCTGAGCCCGAGACCACCCCAGCAGACTTGCGGAAAGATCAGTTGCGGCGTGTTGACCCAGACGAGCCCGGCGCGTAGCTGCGCCTTGTAGCGTCGCGCCGCCTTTGCGTCGTTCGTCACGACCGTGGCGACGAGTCCATAACGCGTACCGTTGGCGAGCGCGATTGCTTCGTCATCCGAACGGAATGATTGCACGCAGGCTACGGGCCCGAAGACTTCGTCGGTCCACAGCACGTTGTCCGCCGCGGGCTCAGCGACCACCATCGGCGCCATGAAGAACCCGTCCGCGCATGCGGGGTCGAGCTGGCCAGCGAACGCGACCTGCGCGCCCGCCTCGACGCCTTCTGCAACGAGCGCCGCTACGCGTGTGTGTTGCGCGGCGCTGATGAGCGGTCCCATCGTCGCATCGGCGACCTCGGGCGGGCCGACAACGACGGCTCGCACCGCGGTTTCGAACGCGGCCATGAACTTGCGGTACACGTCGTCGTGCACGAGTATGCGCGCCGTCGCCGAGCACATCTGCCCGGCGTTGGTGAACGCGCCACCAACGGCTAGCGATACGGCGTGCGTCACGTCGGCGTCTTCGCGCACGATCAGTGCGGACTTGCCTCCGAGTTCGAGCGTGATGCGCTTCATGTCCTGCGCGGCGGCCTGCATGACCTTGCGGCCCGACGCCGTGCTGCCGGTGAACGAGATCTTGTCGACGAGCGGATGCGCCGTGAGCCACGCGCCGACATCGCCGCTGCCGTTGACCACGTTCACGACGCCATCGGGCACGCCCGCTTCGCACACGATCTCGGCGAGCATGTGCTCGATGGGCGAGGTGAGTTCCGAAGGCTTGATGACCACCGTGCAGCCAGCGGCCAGGGCCGGCGCGAGCTTCCACGCCGTGGTGACCATCGGAAAGTTCCACGGCACGATCAGCGCGGCGACGCCCACCGGTTCGTGCACGCGTTCGGCCAGCAGCGCGTCGTCCGGCACCGCTACGGACTCGGCGGCGAACACCGTTGCGTCTTCGCACAGGCTGGCATAGTAGCTGAACGTCGCGATGGCGTCGCTCACGTCGAGGTCGGCTTCGAACGGCGGCTTGCCGCTTACCTGCATCTGCATGGCGGACAGGCGCGTGCGATCGGCTTCCAGCAGTTCGGCGATCTTGTGCAGCAGTTTGCCGCGCGCGGCGGGCGTCGTATGGCGCCAGGCTATGAGCGCATCATGCGCGGCGTGCACGGCGCGATCGACGAGTTCGGCGCTCGCGTGCTCCTGCCAGCCGATCGTTTCGCCCGTGGAGGCATTGCAGATGCGCGAACACTCTTCGCTTTCAGCAGCGGAAAACGTTGTGCCCGCAATCAACGCGGCGGGCAGAACGAAAGCCTGGCTTTCGATGCCGCTACCGGAATTCGTAGCCATGTCGGTTCTCCTTGCGTCCTAGCGGTAAGCCACGCCGGGCATGATGCAGAGCATTTCGAAGGCGAGATTCGCGCCCACGAGCGCAGTCGTGCCGGCCTGATCATACGGTGGCGAAACCTCCACGAGATCGGCGCCCACCACGTTGAGCCCCCTCATGCCGCGCACGATTTCGAGGCCCTGATGGACGGTGAGCCCGCCCACCTCGGGCGTGCCGGTGCCGGGTGCGAAGGCGGGATCGAGCCCGTCGATGTCGAAGCTCAGGTACACGGGCGTGTCGCCCACGCGTGCGCGCACCTCTTCCATGAGCGGCGCGAGCGAGCGGTTCCAGCAGGCCTCGGCCTGGACCACCGTGAAGCCCTGCTTGCGGCACCAGTCGAAGTCTTCCGCGTGGTAGCCGGTGCCGCGCAGGCCGATTTGCGTGACCTTGTCGCATTGCAGGAGGCCGTCTTCCACGGCGCGGCGAAACGGCGTGCCATGCGCGATCTTTTCGCCGAACATGGTGTCGTTCACGTCGGCATGCGCATCGATGTGGACGACGGCGACCTTGCCGTACTTCTTGTGCAGCGCGCGCAGAATCGGCCACGCAATCGTGTGATCGCCGCCGAGCGTGATGGGGCGGCAGCCCGTCGCGACGATGCGGTCGTAAGCGGCTTCGATCAGGCGGATCGAGTCCTTCAGATCGTACGGATTCGTTGCGACGTCGCCGATATCGGCCACCTGCAGCGAATCGAAAGGCGCCGCGCGCGTGGCCATGTTGTAGGGGCGCAGCAGCACCGATTCCGAGCGGATCTGGCGCGGCCCGAATCGCGCGCCGGACCGGTTCGATGTGCCGATGTCGAGCGGCACGCCCACGAAGCAGACGTCGAGCCCTTCCGTGGTCTCGGCCTGCGGCAGGCGCATCATGGTGGCGATGCCGCCGAACCGCGGCATCTCGTTGCCGCCCAGCGGCTGGTTGAACGGGCGCTCCATCTGACGAGTCTCCGATCGTTAGAGTCGAATCGATCGGGCGATGGTAGGGGAGATCCCGCGCGGCCAAATATTGAAGTTGAGATGTTTACATCGATGCCGGTCGATGTATGCGCATCCTTAATTGGGTAGACGGCACGGGTAACCGGCCGGCGTTCAAACCGCTGCGTGGCCCCAGGCGATGAGTTCGCGCTTGGTGCGCACGCCCAGCTTCGCGAAGGCGCGCTTCACGTACGACTCGGCGGTTGCCACCTGCACGCCCAGAATCTGCGCGGCTTCGGGCACGGTCTTGCCCGTGATGAGGTGTGCGCAGGTTTCATATTCGCGCCTGGAGAGGTGAACGCCGTCTTGCGCAATGCGCGCGTCGAACTGCGCGAGCGGATGCATGAACGGGGCCGCGTGGGCAATGCGCCGGGCGGCGCTCGTGGAAGCATGGAGTTCGAGCAGCGGAAACAGAAACTCGCTCACGTTGCGAAATCGGTTCATTTCCACGAGCGTAAACGGCGGCTCGCGCAGCGCGCGTTCGAGCGCGATGGAGTGCTGGGCATGGCGCGTGCCGCGCGCGAGCACGCATTCGTGGGCGATGCGCGCCTCGTCGAAGAGGCGCTGGCGGAACTCGCCCGGCGGAATGGCGCCGATATCGCGCACCACGAGCATCGTGCCGATCTTGCCACGAATGCCGGCGAAGAGCGGATCGCTTTCGTAGAACCGATCGTAATAGAGCGTCATCACGTCCGAGATCGTGTTCGCATCCATTCCGACCCCGCCGCTGCCGATCCATTCGCAGCGAAAGCCCGTGGGCATCGTGCTGTCGACGCGCGAGCGCTCGATATGGACCACATTGACGGGCACGACCTCGTTGAGCAGCAGCGTGAGGCGCGGCACGAAATCGGGCGTGCCAACGGCCTCGATCACATTGCCGAGGGTCTTGAACGAGAGCGGAAAGTTGGGTTGATCGCGGTTGATCTGGGGTACGTTGAGCAGCATGGCGCGCCCCTTCGTGAAAGCTAAACCATTATAGCTGAAGGCTTTTGGCGGCCAAAAAGGCGGGGAAAGGGCGGATGAACGGGAGGCAAAACAGCGCTTGCCCCCCCTGAGGGGGGGCATACCGAATCTGCGCCAGTCGGTAACTTTGGCGTCACTCAATCAAACAACCCGGAAGTGACGCAAATGAGCAAACTGATTCAGGACATCGTGCCGCTGGGCGCAGGCATCGGCGAATTCACGAAGCTGGAATTCGGCATGGACGAATGCGACTGGCGCGGCGCCGCTGGCAAGAATAACAACTACGTGATCGGCTGGTGGGAAGGCAAGGTCGGCGCCGTGGATT
>Ga0306920_100014118_pt1 | contig 10899 bp, 5 predicted proteins | sample flu12Cox44000170_FD_204666 | JGI IMG/M metagenome (GOLD analysis project Ga0306920, IMG submission 204666) | Lab enrichment of tropical soil microbial communities from Luquillo Experimental Forest, Puerto Rico - flux4day.12C.oxic.44.000.170 (v2)... | ecosystem: Environmental > Terrestrial >...
AGTCGACCATCTACGGCATTCCAAGTTCGCGGGGCTACGAGAGGACAAGGACGCACGCACGGTGATCAAAGAACATGGTGGCGAGGGTTGAGGATTGCTGAGCGCCGCGAAACCTCCACGTTCCGGCTGCTAGTTCAAGTTAACGGTTTCGCCGTTTCCCTTGCCCCAAGCCCGACGAGGCTTCCGGGTCCGTGCAGAATGCGCAAAACAGAGCAATGCTTTTCGAGCACTGTTTGGATTTCCCCGCTCAGTGACGGAGGGGTTCATAGCAACCATGACCGCTTTGCATGGGAAGTTGCCCGTTGGTTCATTTTTCTTCTGGCTGTTTGGCAAGAGTTTAAGGGCGTATTTCCTCGGGCTTGTTCTTTTGTTCGTGCGGATCCCGTGGCCAGATCTATCGCACGCGGTTCGAGCTGTTTCACTCGCCGTTCGGCGATCAACTGCTTTCGACGAACATCCAAGCTTTGTTCGCCCCACCGTCTGGCGGCCTTTGGATCGCTTATACCTTCGGAGGGTTCAGTTTCCTGAACGATGGAAAGGTCACAAACTATGGTCGAGAAATCGGCCCACCGACTGGAAGTGGGATATTCAACTTCCGCCCGGAAGCCCGGATGGGCCTTACGAAGTAGGGCTGAGCACCGAACAAGGCGAGCAGGTCCTTGCCACCAGGGGCGTAGCAACAATAACGGAAGGGATCACTTGCTTCGCGTTGAAGTAAGACTATCGTCGGTTAGCCCTGGCCGATACGTTCTCCAGCTCCGAGAACCAACACTTGCTTGGAATTCGTACTCTATAGTTGTCCACTGAGTTTTTGGCCTCCGGATTACGCCGCGGGTTCCTTGACGGCACTCAGAGGGGAGGCTACAAGTCGGTGGCCTGATTTTCGGGGCGCAAGCCCCGTCCTCCTCGAAGGTCACAAAAAAAGCGCGCGCAGAAGGCCGTGGGCGTATCTTCTCGAGGTCCCCCATGTTTCCGGTCAAGACTTCTGACCGACTGCAGAAAGACCGCTCCCCGTTCTTTGGGCGTAGAAGTTTCAAGGCTGCAGGTTCATTTGGCGCAGCAGGGTTTCAAAGCGGGGGTCGTTATGCAAGTGGTTAAACCTTGGATCCACCTTGACCCAGTTCAGGTGACTAGAATGGTTTTTGTGGGCTATTTCCAGCGCAGCCAGCGTCTTGTTGTTTTCTCCAAATGCAGCGTAAATTACTGCTATGTCGTACCAGCCAATGTTCCTCTCTTTCGATAGCGCTTTCATTGCTTCGAGTAGCTCCTGAGCTTCACGCCTTCTGCCAGCCAGGACAAACGCATGCCCGAGGCCCGAACGATATATTGAATTTGTGTCGATCGCTACAGCTTGCTGAAGCTCTCTGATAGCTTCTTCAAGGCTCCCTCTTTGCTCGTAAGCAAGCCCCAATACGTAATGCGCCCACGCGAAATTATCAGCGAGTTCAAGTGTCTTCCGCTCCTGTTCTATTGCCTGCTCAATTTTGCCGCCAAAAAACAAATCTCCACCCAGCACCGCGTTGTTAACGAGCGAGAGAGGATCCAGGTTTACGGCGAGTTTGGCCTCCGCCAAAGCTTCGTCCATCCGACCCTGCTGCTCTAAGCAGTTAGAGAGCCACCTATGGGCGGTCTCATACCCGGGATTCAGTTCGATAGCGCGCTTGAGCTCTTTCTCCGCTCCTGTCCAGTCCCAGTCGAACGCAAACATGCTCCAGGCAAGGGATGCATGAGCCTCGGCGAGTTGCTCATCGATTTCCAGTGCCTTTCTCGCAGCGGCTTTCGCCTTCGGGGCAACTTCCGCCTGTGGATAGACATTCCACAACCCAAGCATATTGTAGGAATCAGCCAGACCAGAGTATGCCCTGGAATCGGCGGGGTCTGCTCCTATTGCCTGCTGGAAATACCCGAGGCTCTTCTTCAGGCCTTCCGCTGTCCTCTTGTTCCAGTAGAATCGCCCCTTGAGGTAGGCCTGATAGGCCTCAGGATTTACCGAGCGCGCGCTGGTCAGGCGAGTTTGCTCCTGCGGAGTAAGCGTAGTTCTCACTTCACCTGCGATCACTTTGGCCACCTGGTCCTGCAACGCGAGGATGTCCCGCAGATCGCGTTCGTAGCTCTTGGCCCAGAGGTGCCGGTCCGTCGGCGCCTCGATCAACTGTGCGGTGATGCGTACCTGATTACCTGAGCGCTCAACAGATCCCTCAACCACAGCATCCACGTCCAGCTCCCGCGCAATTTCCGGCACTCTCTTGTTCGTGCCCTTGTAATGCATCGCAGAGGTCCGCGAAATCACCCGCAGGGCGCTGATCTGCCCGAGATCCGTGGTGAGCTGCTCAGTCATTCCATCCGCGAAGTATTCTTGTTCTGGATCGCCGGATAAATTCGTCAATGGAAGAACCGCAATGGAATGAATCTGGCCAGGGCGTACACCGGTTCGGAGCCATCCGAGTTTCCAAGTCATTGTGGCGAGAAGGGCTATCAGTGCGAGTGCTGCCACCGCAGCCCTACGTGGCCAGCGTGTGTCGTTTTCAGCTCGCACACGAACTAAATCGGCTCGAAGCTCTGCGGCGCGTTGATAACGCTCCTCCGTCTTCTTCCTAAGCGCTGTGGCAATTACTCGCTCCAGTGCAACCGGCACGTGCGGATTGAGTTTGCGCGGAGAAGCGGGCTCCAGAGTGAGAATCGCTTCACGGATCTGCCCGGTAGTTTTTCCTGAAAATGCAGGCCTCCCGGTCGCCATTTCGTAAAGTACAGCGCCGAAACTGAAAATGTCCGAACGAGCGTCCACAGGTTCTCCTCGAATTTGCTCGGGGGACATGTAAGGCACGGTGCCCATAAGTGCGCCGGGCAGGGTGAGGTCTTGCACGTGGAGAGTCTCTGTTGTCGCTGTCGCCTGATTCTGACTGACGAGGGTCTCAACCGTCGCCCCGGCCAGCTTAGCCAACCCAAAATCCAACAGTTTGGACTCACCACGCTCTGTAACGAAGATGTTGGCGGGCTTAATATCGCGGTGGAGGATTCCTTTCGCATGTGCCGCTTCGAGCGCTTCGGCGATGTGTATGGCTAGCTCAACCACCAATTCACAAGCTAGCGCTTGCCCCGAAATACGATGCTTGAGCGTGCTGCCTTCGAGCAGCTCCATCACGATAAACGGTCCTCCCTCGTATTCCCCGATATCGTAGATCGTGCAAATATGGGGATGACTAAGTGCCGACGCCGCTTGCGCCTCTCGCTTGAATCGCTCTAGCGCCTGCTCATCATGGGCCATTTCTTCGGGAAGAAACTTCAGGGCCACATGCCGGCCAAGACGGGTGTCCTCCGCCTTGTAGACCACGCCCATTCCGCCGCCGCCCAGCCGCTGGAGAATGCGGTAGTGCGAGATCTTCTTGCCGAGCAGAGCTGACTCCGCTTCCTTGTCACGCTGCGTTTGGTCCTGGCTCATGTGTCGACGGACCATCTGCAACGCTGGCTCTTCCAGAAAATGGTCTGGTTTTTCTTGATCTTTCAGCAGAGAGAGAACTTCGCGACGCAACCTGTCGTCACCAGCGCAGGCGCTGTCTACGAAGGCTGGTCGAGAGTCGGGATGGAGCTGCAGGGCCGATTCCAGGATGGACCGGACTTTTTGCCATTCTTCCTGGTTCATGCCGGGGCTTCTCCCCGCCTCAGCTCCCTCCGAAGCCACGCACGGGCGGAAGACCAACTACGATTTACAGCGCTCGGAGAAATGCCCAAAAATTCCGACGTATCTTCGACGGTCAGCCCGCCAAAATAGCGCAGTTCCACAATTCGGCTCTGCCGCGAATCGAGTTGTGCAAGTCTATCCAAGGCCTCGTTCAGCGCGAGCAGATCTATGTCGCTACCCGATGCTTGTCCTTTCACGGCGCTTGAATCCAATGTCAAACGGGTGCCACCGGCTCCACGCTTAGCTGCGCGCCGGTTGCGCTCATAATCCACCAGAATCCAGCGCATCAGTTGCGCTGCAATCCCGAGAAAATGCGCGCGGTTCTTGACGTGGAGAGCCTGTTCTTTCTCAAGCCTTAGATAAGCCTCGTGGACCAACGCGGTTGTCTGCAGAGTGTGATTAGGGCGCTGCTCCCGGAGGTGATGGCGGGCGAGACGCCGCAACTCGTCATAGACAAAGGGCAAAATCGCCTTGAGCGCTTCCCGGTCTCCATTTCCCCAGTCTAGAAGCAGTTCACTGACACGACTAGATAGCTCAGGGGTCATTTGTTCGACCTTGGCCCTCGCCACTCGCGCGCGGTTATGGGTCGAGAATACTGAAGACCACGCTTTAATTTCAATCGGTTTTGTTGTTCGCATTTCACTGAAGGTATGCGGCTTAACAGCTCCTCGACGGTCATCGTGGCCATGGCATCGGAAAACTCCTCAGCCACGTGACATGTTTTGCGCCGTTTTTTCGATTCATAGGGTAGGAGCTTGTCGGTAAAGGCTCGCTTGCTTCGGAGGAACAAATCATGCGGCGATTATTGGTGGTAGGTATCCTCATCCTTGGCGCGGCTGGGACGGTCGCGAGTGTCAGCGGTGACGGCCCGACGTTCCAATTTACTTCGATCGATTACCCCGGCGCTGTATTGACCCGGTCGACAGGTATCAACTCCGAAGGCCAGATTGTCGGCCGCTACGTGGATTCCGGCGGCTCGTTCCATGGCTTTTTGTTGAGTCAAGGCACCTACAGTTCGATCGATGTCCCGGGCGCCTCGTTCACGATAGCCCACGGCATCAACGACGCGGGCCAGATCGTCGGACGGTACGGCGATGCTCTCGGTACACATGGATTTGTAATGAGCGGGGGTAACTTCATCACCGTCAACTTCCCGGGCGCCATCTATACTGCTCTGGCGCAAATGAACTCCGCGGGTGACATAGCCGGAACTTATATCGATGCTGGTCGCGCGCAGCATGGGTTTTCGCTCACTGGAGACACGTTCAGATCAATTGACTTCCCGGGCGGAAGTTTTAGCGAGGCAATCGGGATCAACTCTCAAGGCGTGATCTCAGGAGTCTACTCGTTCGTTACGCGCCTTGAGACTGCCAACAACAACCATGGCTTTGTGCTGAACGACGGCGAATTTACCTCTTTTGACTTCCCGGATGCCGCTACTACTTTTGCTTGGAAGATTGATGATCGCTCCCAGGTCGTGGGGTGCTGGACGGATGCTAGCGGCGTTACTCGTGGATTTCTCCGAAACCGTGGGGGCAGCTTCGTCACCATCGATTTCCCTGGAACCACGTACAGTTACGCCAGCGCAATGAACGAGCATGGTGCAATCGTGGGGACTTACATCGATGCCGGCGGTAAGACGCATGGGTACCTTGCGACCAGAAGCCGCCTCGAGCCGAACTCCCATGAAGAAGACTTACGTGCGTTCAATTAAAAGAGGAGGGAGTAATGGAAGTGAACAGTACAGCCCAGTGGTAGGTCGAGTAGTTTTCGATCTTGACAGGAAAGGGCAGCAAGAGTAGCTTCCCTGCCAAGTCCCCATTTTCCAGGCTCCCTCAAAATTCCTACTAGCTACGTTTCTCTGGGAGCGCGGTTGGGTCCCCTCGGGTCCCTCGGCCAAGTACGACACAGTTCCAATTGTTCGACGTGGAGGTGTGGTATGACCACGCAGCGGCGTTCTTTCCGGTGGGGTCTTCTTCTTTCGGCAGTTCTTCTGTGGCTGGCGGCACTCACTTACGGCCAGGCACAGCCAAAGGGCATTACGTCCCGGCGCGGTGCGAGTCCGGCAATGAGTTTAATGAGTGGCACTGCGGCCGCCGCCATACCGACCCAGGGGCCTATGTTCTACCACGGTGGCCTACTGCTACCCGACTCGACTAATTACGCTTTCTGGTGGGGCAACCCGGCTGACTTTCCAGCGGATGCGAAAACGGGCCTGGAGCAGTTCCTCGCTGGCTTGAACGGTTCCTCGTATCTATCGATTGCCGATCAATACATGCTGGGCGCGAAAACCACCACACGCTTCGGGGGCAACTTCTACGACTCTTCGGCCCCACCATCAATTGCTGGATCAGGGACGAAGGGAAAGGCCATCGGTGATTTCCAACTCGAGCTCGCCATCCACCTCTATCATTTTCTCACAGCCAGTGGAGTGACACCCGATCCCACGGGCGTCTATTTCATCTTCACGTCTAACTACGCTCCCAACCCCTTTTTCTGTGGATTCCACGACGCGCTTTTCTCTGGCACCACTCGTCTTCTACAATTTGCCTACATCCCGAACTTAGCGAGCGCCTATTCCTGCATGGTGGAAGGCGACGTACAGCTAGCGGACCCGTACTTGGCCCCCAACAATTATTCCGCCGGCACGCATGCAATGGTCAGCCTTACCGCTCACGAGTTCATGGAAACGATCACCGACCCGGACCTTGTGGGTGGCTGGTACGATGTTATCGTCGCCAGTGCCTTTGTTGGCAACGAAATCGCCGATCCATGCGCATACGTTTTCCAGAACTGGGTCCAGCTGGCAAACAGCAGCAACTGGAAAACTCAGGAGATTTGGTCGAACCAAGCCGGCGGCTGCGTCCAGGGCGATGGCCGCCCCGTGCAGTTATTGGGGGCCGCCTCAACCTCCAAGGCCGTCACCACATTCAATATCCCGGGCGCCACCTATGGGATCTTTGGCACGGGTATTAACGACGGGGGCACGATCGCGGGGACCTACTATGACGCAAACTTTTACCTTCCTTCGGCTGTCTTCGTGCTCGACCCGCTGGGCAATATCACCACCTTTAATGTCCCAGGCGCTACGGCCGGGACCACAACTCGTGGGATCAATTCGAATGGCACGATTGTTGGTACCTACACCGACGCTGCCGGGGAACATGGCTATTTGCGTGACCCGTTGGGCAACTTCACCACGTTCAATGCCGGTACCTCGTCACTGTCTAACAATACCCACGGCCTTGCCATTAACGCGGCGGGGGCGATAACGGGAACATACGAAGAGGCCTCTCTTGGGAAACATGGGTTTGTGCGGGACACCCTGGGCAATATCACCACCTTTGACGCCCCGGGAATGCCTTATCAGACGGAGCCCGTTAGCATCAACGACAATGACAAGGTCGCAGGCTTTTACGCAAACCTGAACCAGCCGCCCCACGGCTTTGTGCGCGATGTGCAGGGCGATATCACCACATTCGACGTCCCCGGCGGCGTGAACGGAACGGAAGCTTTCAGCATCAATCTCGAGGGCGCGATCGCGGGAACTTACACCGATGCCAACTTCGTGAAACATGGGTTCGTGCGCAGCCCCACGGGCGTGTTCACGACGTTCGACGCCCCCGGTGCGGTGTACGGGACCGTCGCCCATAGCATTAACAAGTATGGCGCGGTTGCCGGCTTTTACTCAGATGCCGAGGGAGTTTCCCACGGTTTTGTGCGCGATCCGTATGGGAACTTCACGATCCTGAGTGACATTCCGTGGAGCATGAATGACAACGGCATGACCACGGGTTACGCAACTGTTCCGATTAAGTGAGGTGCTTTGTGCTACTCGCCGTCCCAGAACAGGGCGCAGTAGCACCGCCCTAGTAGTGGAATTTCGAAGCGAGGTTCCCATTTTGATCGGCCACGTTCCCCAGAAGCGCGGTCGGTCCGTCGGGGTCAAGTACGGCACAAGTTCAAGATGGAGGTGTGGTATGACCACGCAGCGGCGTTCTCTCCAGTGGGGTCTTCTCCTTTCGGCGGTTCTTCTGTGCACTGCGGCAAACAGTTACGGGCAGCTTCAGATCGCTCCAGTTCGTGTCATGCAGTCGCGCGACGCGGGCCAAGCTACCAGTGCTACTACGACGATACCGGCGCAGACGCCGATGGTGTACCATGGCGGCCCGGTGCTCTCCAACTCGACCACTTATGCTTTCTGGTGGGGTAACCCGGCTGACTTTCCTCCGGATGCCGTAACAGGCCTTGAGCGGTTTCTCGGAGGCTTGAACGGTTCATCATATCTATCAATTGCCGACCAATACATGCTGGGCGCGAAAGCCAAAACGCAGTTCGGCGGCAGCTTGAATGACAACTCGGCCCCTCCCTCAAACACACTATCAGACGCCAAAGCCTTGAATGAATTCGCGTTTGATATTGCTGTCCACCTGTATCAATTTCTCCAGGCCAATGGATTGAAACCTGATCCCACGGGCATCTATTTCATCGTCACATCCGAATTTTCGCCTAACCCCTTTTTCTGTGGATTCCACAATGCCCTTCTTTCCGGCGGCAACCCTCTTTTCCAATTTGCCTGGGTCCCGAACACAACGGGCGACTTTAGCAGCTGCGAACTGGAAGGTGTTGGCCATTCAGGAGATCCTTATTTGGCTCCCAACAATTATTCTGCCGGCACGCACGCAATAGTCAATGCGACGGCACACGAGTTCATGGAAACGATCACCGATCCGCTCATCACTGCATGGTATGCCGATTCTAATGGCAACGAAATCGGTGATGCCTGCGATTATGTATTCCAGAACTGGGTACAACTGACGAATAGCACCAGGTGGAAAATCCAAGAGGAGTGGTCGAACCAAGTCAACGGCTGCCTCCAAGGCGGTGGCCGCCCAGTGCAGCTGCTAGGTGCAGCTTCCAACTCCAGCACTGTTACGACCTTCAATATCCCAGGGGCCACCTATGGGATCTTCGGCACGGGTATTAACGACGCGGGCGCGATCGCGGGAGTCTACTACGACGCAAACTTCTACGTGCCTTCAGCTGCCCTCGTGCGCGACTCGCTGGGCAACATCACTTCATTTAATGTGCCAGGCGCTACCTGGACCGCAGCCCAGGGCATCACTTCGAATGGCACGATTACCGGTTCCTACAGCGACGCGAACGGGACTCATGGCTATTTGCGCGATCCGCTCGGCAACTTCGCCACATTCGACGTTAACGCCTCGGCACTTAGTACTCTTCCCCGTACCATCAACGCGGCTGGAGCGGTCACGGGAAGATACATACAGCCGCCCTCTCGTGCAAGCCATGGCTTTCTGCGCGATCCGCTGGGCAACATCACCACGTTCGACGGCCCAGGAATGCCTTACACGACGGTCCCGCTCAGCATCAACGATAATGGCGACATTGCAGGCTTTTACGGGAACCTCAACCAGCCGTTCCACGGCTTTGTGCGCGATGCGCTGGGCAATATCACCACTTTCGATGTCCCAGGCGTTGTGAACGGAACCGTGGCCCTGAGCATCAACCTCGCCGGCGCCATCGCGGGAACCTGCACCGACGTCAGCTTTGTGAAACATGGCTTCGTCCGCAGCCCGTCGGGCGGCTTCGTCACATTCGACGCTCCGGGGGCTGTTTACGGTACCGTCGCTCACAGCATTAACAAGGACGGCGCGGTTGCGGGTTTTTACTCTGACGCCGAGGGAGTTTCCCACGGTTTTGTGCGCGACCCATATGGAAACTTCACCACCTTGAGTGACATCCCTTGGAGCATCAACGACTACGGCATGACCACGGGTTATCAAACTGTGCCGCTTAAGTGATCCTGCGCGGAAGCGGGGAGTCACTAAGCGTACCTGGCGAGTTTCAAAGATGATGGGTCCATTGGACGCAATTCACTGATCGCCGAGAAGCGCTCGTCCACCGGGCATCCAGTCAATGAAGAGGTGCAGTATGAAGCATAAATCGATCATCTACGGCATTCCAAGTTCGCGGGGCTGCGAGAGGACAAGGACGCACGCACGGTGATCAAAGAACATGGTGGCGAGGGTTGAGGATTGCTGCCCGTCGCAAAATCTCCACGTTGCACCTACTAGTTCAAGTCACTGGTTTCCTCGCTAACCAGGCATCTGAATTACTCCTGCACAAAACGAAACTTATGTACAATCCCCGACACCACTGCAATCCAGGGCATGAAATCCGAGTGCTGTGAAGTAGGAGGGCTCATGACGGATACCGGGATGGATGCAATCGTCAATCGGTGGCGGGGTCAATTCCATGGCCAATTAATCACACCAAATCAGGATGGATACGACGCATCACGTCGCATCTGGAATGGAATGATCGATCGTCGCCCCGCCCTGATTGCGCGGTGTACCTCGGCCGCAGATGTTCGTGCGGCCCTGAAACTTGCGCGAGCAGAAGATCTGGGCATAAGCGTGAGGGGCGGCGGGCACGCCGTCGCCGGTACGGCTTTGTGTGATGGCGGGCTGATGATCGACCTATCTTTCATGAAAGAACTTCAGGTAGATCCTCTGTCTCGCGAAATCGTGGCTGGCCCTGGAGTACTCTGGGGAGAGTTTGACAACGCGGCACAAGCTCATCAATTGGCCACAACAGGAGGTCAGGTTTCTCACACAGGCATCGCTGGACTGACTCTGGGCGGTGGACTGGGTTACCTCATGGGAAAGCACGGCGCGGCTTGCGACAACCTTCTCTCGCTAGACGTGGTTACAGCCGATGGAGAAACGCTGACAGTAAGCGCAGAACAAAATTCCGACTTGTTCTGGGCCATGCGGGGTGCCGGGTCTAACTTCGGTGTTGTCACTTCGTTCCGCTATCGCTTACATCCGCTTACGGGAGTGCTCGCTGGTTTGCTGCTTCATCCTCGCGACCGAGCCGGAGAACTCATCCCATTCTATCGAGAGTTTCTCGCCAACACCCCCGACGAACTCGACACAACTCTCGGTTTCCTGAACTCACCGGATGGCGCTCCGCTGGTTGGTATCATTGTGGTCTACGCGGGTGCAACTGAGGAAGGCGAGCGCTTGCTCGAGCCCTTGCGCCGCTTCGGCCCACCAGTCGCCGACCTGATACGCCCGATGGCTTATACCGCAGCGCAGCGGCTAGTGGATGACGCCGTTCCCATTGGACACCGCTACTATTGGAAGTCTAATTTCGTGCCCAAGCTCGATTCAGGTTTCGCTGACGTGATTCGA
>Ga0306920_100014119_pt1 | contig 10899 bp, 13 predicted proteins | sample flu12Cox44000170_FD_204666 | JGI IMG/M metagenome (GOLD analysis project Ga0306920, IMG submission 204666) | Lab enrichment of tropical soil microbial communities from Luquillo Experimental Forest, Puerto Rico - flux4day.12C.oxic.44.000.170 (v2)... | ecosystem: Environmental > Terrestrial >...
TGGCTCCCCGGCGCCGTGTAGGCAGCGTTGCAGTCACGCCAAGTATGAACACCGGTCGAGCCGGTAGGTAAGCAGTCGGCGCCGGGGAGCCACCCCCACCCCCTCGCGCCCGCTTATCGCGGTTTCTTGTTCGATACGTACCCGGCGATGACTTCGTTCATGGTCTCGCGCGCGTGTCCAATCCCTTCTTCGCACACCGCGAGATCGATGACGGTGACACCGCGAGCGGCGGCGACGCGCTCCACTTCCTCGCGCGTCATGTCGCGCATGAACCCGGCGGGCACGCGATTGAGCCGCGCCGTCGCCTCCTCCGTCCAGCCGAAGCCGGTGCCGTCGTCGCTCGAGGCCGCCCCCGGCATCTCGGCCGGCTCGAACTTGGTCTTGGCGAGCAAGGTGTCCCAGCCCGCGCCGAGCTTCTCGCGCCCGACGGTCTCCTCGATCATCGGCAGCGCGAGCTGGCAGGTGATGACCGGGATCTTGCGCGACCGCGCGTACTTCTCCACCCGCGCCTTCGCGCGGCGCCGCAGGTAGGCGTCGGTCACCTCGCGGAGCGCGTCGCGCGCCTCGGCCGACCACTTCACCTGCACGCCCGGCATCGACTCCTCGGACTCGACGCCGCCTTCCTGCGTGGCGATCGCTTCGACCGCTTCCTTCGAGATGATCTGGAACTTGTCGGGCGCGGCCTTGCACACCGGGCACGTGACCACCGCGTTGGGGCCCTTGACGGTGTAGCCGCAGATCGAGCAGATCGCCGTGGCCGGCTGCGACTCGGTGCGCAGCTTGGCCACCGCGACGTCCTCGGCCAGGATCTGCATGCGCTCCGCCATCCGCGTGGGCATGAAGATCGCCATCGCCTCGTCGATCACCTTGTTGGTGATGACGGTATGCCCCTGCTCGATCGCGTAGCGCAGGAGCGCAGTGCGCGCGACGCCCTTCACCTGAGGCGGCACCCGTTCCATCCGCGCCTCCGCCTCCTCGGTCCACGAGATGATCTCCTCGGCCTTGACGTCGAGGGGCGGATAGAACTTGCCGCCGGTGAGGAGCACGTTGCACGGCGCCAACCTCAAGATGTTTTCGGTGTTGGAGCCCAGATCGACCTCGTTCTCGTCGGAGTGCACGCCGACCCGCCCGAGGATCAGGAGCCACGGCTGCTCCTTGCGGGCGAAGGTCAGGATCTTCTCGAAGCACTTGCCGTCGAGCAGGGTGATGGCCAGCTCGACACCGGCGTCGGCGGCGAGCTTCCGGCCGATCTCGAGGTGCGACTGGTAGATCTTGGCGAGGCCCGTATCTATGATCTCCTCGTGGAGCTGCTCCTGCTCTTTGAAGCGGAAGATCTTCGACGCCTTCTCGCTCAGCACGCCGACGATCCCGTTGAACATCGCGTAATGCAGGTACGGATCGTAGACGGCCACGGCCTGCAGCGGCCGGTGGAGCGCCGCCGCGAGCGCGATGCCGAGCTTGAGGCCGTTGAAGGCCTGCGGCGAGCCGTCGAGGCAGACGACGATTGCGCCCTCGCGGTCCTTCAGGGCGTCCGCGTTACGCACGACCAGGATGTCGCGATTCACGCGGCGGACGAACCGCTCGGTGACCGAGCCGATCTGGCTGTCCTTCACGGCGCCCATGCCGAGGGCGCCCATGACCACTAGGTCGTAGTCGGAGGCCAGCGTGTCCTCGATGAGGACCTTGTAGTGCTTGCCGTCGATCATCTTGGGCTCGAAGGCCAGCCCGGCCTTCGTGGCCTTCCGGGCCATCACGTCGAGGTACGACTCCGAGATGAGCTGCAGCCCCATCGCGATCAGCGAGTCGTGGATCTTGCGCTGGCGCTCGAGCTCGTTCTCGTCCTTGTACTCTTCGGGCAGCGTGTACTCCATCTGCTTGAACCGGTAGTCGTGCAGCCGCGCCGCGTACACGTGCACGCCCGTGAGGCGGGCGCCGAAGGTTCGGCCCAGCTCGACCGCCAGGTCGATCGCGCGGTTCGAGCAGTCCGAGTTGTCCACCGGTACGCAGATGTGCTTGAACATGAAGTCCCCCTCTATCTTCCTATCTAGAGGCGCGCCTCGGCCGGCGGGGCCCCAGCCCCGCGACGGCCGGCGGCGCGCACTACCTCAGCTCGAAGTCCACCGTCGCGACCGCCTTCGGCGCGACCGTGAGCTCGCGGGTCACCGTCCGGGGCTTGTCGTACACCACCCGCCCGTCCTTGTCGGCGCCCTTGGGTCGAAAGCCGGGGTGCCACATCGTGACCTTGTAGGTCCCCGGCGGAACGTCCGCGATGCGAAATGCGCCCTTGTCGTCGGTGACGGCGTAGTACGGGCTGTCGTGCACGATCATCCACGCCGACATGTGCGGATGCGCGTCGCACAGCACGTGCACGACGCCCGGGCTCTTCAGATACTTCGTGACCTCGATCTCCTGGCCCTTCGTCGGCAGGGCGACGTTGAACACGGTCGGCGCGCCGCGGAAGCCGTGCGTGTTGTGCAGGATCGGATCGGAGTTCCTTATCGCCACCCGCTCCTTCAGCGCGACCGCCGTCACGTGGCTCACGAAGACACACTGGCTGTTGTCGAGGACCACGTCGCCGGCGAGCTTCTTGCCGTACGCCACGCCCTCGACGAGAATGACGCCGCCCTTGACGCCCCGGTCGGCGGAGAGCACCAGTGCCTCGGACGGCTTGCGCTCGCCGCAGACGTCGCGGTTCTTGTTCACCGGGATCGGGTCGAGCTTCGGCGGCGTGCCGACGAACTTCACGCGGCCGGCGATCGTGCCGCCGTCCGGCACGGCGGCCACCTCGTAGGCGCCGCCCGAGGCTGCGGCCAGGAGCGTGAGGCCGAACGCCGCACGGGCGACCGCGCGCGGCCGCGTCAGGGATTGAGCGACCACTCGAGCGCGAGCCAGAGGCTCCGGCTGTAGCGGAAGAACCACAGCGGAAACAGCACCACGACCGGCACCAGCACGAGCAGCTGCACCCGGGTCGAGAGCCCGAACACGCCCCACAGCACGAAGAAGCCGGCGACCGCGAGGACCGTGGTCACGCCGTAGTTGACGTAGATCGCGCCGACGAAGTAGCCCTGCGCCCGCTCGAACCGGAGCCCGCAGAGCGCGCACGCCTCGGCCATCTGGAACCAGCCGCGAAAGAGCGGCGTCGCCCCGCAGCGTGGACAGCGCAAGCGGATCGCCCGGACCATGGCCCGCGTGAGACGCTCGGCCAGCCGCTGCGATTCCATCGCTCACGCTGCCGGCCTCAGGGCAGCGCACTCAGTGCTTCGCGGGCTCGGTCGTGGCCGCCTTGACGCCGACGGTCCGCTTCATGACCGCGAACCCGTCCGGCAGCAGCACGAAGACCAGCAGGGTCGCGATCAGCAGCGGCGTGATGGCGACCATGCCGAGAGTCCGCGTCTCGAACTTGAGATGCATGAAGTACATCGCGACCAGCGCCGCCTTGCCGAGGGCCAGCGCGCAGAGCAGCACGCCGATCGTGAGTTTGCTGAACGGCGTGTAGATGACCGTGATCTCCACAACCGTGAGGATCGCGAGGTACCAGAAGATCGCCATGTAGTTGGGATGCTTGTGCTCGGCCGTCGCCATCGCTTCGACCCCCTACAGGAGGTACATGAAGGTGAACACCATGATCCAGACGAGGTCGACGAAGTGCCAGTAGAGCCCGGCGATCTCGACCGCGTTGTAGCTCGCCGCCGGCGACGGGCGCTTCGCGACCACCCGGAGGATCGACAGCAGGTAGAGGACGCCGGCGGTGACGTGCAAACCGTGGAAGCCGGTGACCAGGAAGAACGAGGTGCCGAACAGCGAGGCGCCCCAGGGATTGCTGTTGATGTGCAGGCCGCGATGGATCAGGTGGCTCCACTCGTAGGCCTGTAGGGTCACGAAGATCGTGCCGCCGAGCGCGGTGTAGAAGAGGTAGTTCTTCGCCCGGCTCTTGTCGCCCTTCCCGAGCCATTCGAGGGCCTTCACCATCGTCACGCTCGAGCAGATGAGCAGGAAGGTCATCAGCGCGGTCAGGTTGATACCGAGGACCTCGTAGGGCGAGGGCCAGTCGGCGCTGGTCGCCCGCATCGCGCCGTAGCCGGCGAGCAAGGTGCCGAACCCGACGGCGTCGCCCGCCAGGAAGATCCACATCCCGAGCTTGCCCCAGCTTTCGGGGGTGAGCGGCGATTCGGCGGGCTCCACCGCCCCGTGCGCCCCGTGTACCGCGGCTGCCTGACTCATGTCGTCTCCTTGATGATCTGAGGGTCGTCCTTGGCGCCGAAGTCGCCCACGAGGCGCCGCACGATGGTTCGCGGACCGAAGCCGTAGCGGTGCGCGCCGCGGGCCGTCGCGGGGCTGAGGCCCCGCCGGCCAAGGTGCGCTTTCCAGTTGAGATAGCCGAGGATGCCGACGATCACGACGATCAGCCCGAAGGGCAGCAAGATGAGGCCGAGATACGGCCAGGTATAGCTCTGATCGCCGAAGGGCGAGCTGATGCAGGTCGCGCACGCCGATGCCGAGCGCGGTGTCAGGATCAGGGCCAGCCCCGCGAGCGCCGCGCGCATCACAGGAGGTAGACCGCCACGTAGAGAATCGGCCACAGCGCGACCACGAAGTGCCAGTAGATCGCGCACGCCCGCAGGGCGCTCCCTTGGCCGTCGACGAACCGGCCCAGGGCCGCGAGCCACGCGGTGATCCCGACCCACACCACCGCCGCGAGCACGTGCGCCGCGTGGGTGCCGATCACGGTGTAGAACGTCGTGCCGTACGCGCCCGACCACATCGTGAGCCCATAGCCGACCAGACGGATCCACTCGTAGCCCTGCACGCAGAGGAACGCGGCCCCGAGCCCGCCGGCGATGAGGAGCCGGCGGACCAGCAGATGCCCGTCGCGCTGCGGGAGCGCCCGGACGGCCGCCGCCATCGCGACGCTCGAGGCCAGCAGGACCAGCGTGTTGATCCCGGTCACGCCCACCGGCAGCCGGGGCTGCAGCGGCGGCGGCCACTGGACGGCGGTCACGCGCAGGACGAGGAACGCCGAGACCAGCCCACCGAAGAACATTACCTCGCCGCAGATCAGGAACAGCATCGCGAGCCGGACGTTGTCCAGCAGCGGCCGGCGTGGGCCGGGATCACGCTCGGAGCCGTCGCCACCGCCGGTGGGCGGTGGCGGCGGCGGGACGTGCCCGTTGGCGCGACGGGGCCGCTCGACGGTGAGGGTCGTCACCAGCGGATCCCGACGAGGAACGCCGCGACGACCAGCGCCCCGACGATGGTCAGGAGGACCTTCAGGATTTGCCGGTTCCGCGCGTCGGTGTTCATGCCTTGTCGAAGGCCAGAAGGGCCAGCAGGGCGGGCAGGTAGAGCAGCGACGCATAGAGGACGCGGCGCGCCGAGACGACCGACGGCGACAGCGCCTGGCGCGCCCCGAGCGCAACGAAGGCCGCGCCGAGGACGAAGGCGCCCACGAAGTAGACCGGTCCGGCGAGACCGATCAGGGTCGGCAGCAGACTCACGGCCAGCAGCGCCAGACAGCCGGTGACGATCTGCCGCTCGGTGGAGGTGCCATCGGCGTCGACCACCGGCAGGAGCTGGACGCCGGCGCGGGCGTAGTCGTCACGGTAGAGACGCGCGATCGCCAGGGTGTGCGGCAGCTGCCACAGGAAGAGGATCCCGAACAGCACCCAGGCGCCGAGCCCGAGCCCCTCGCGCGCCGCTACCCACCCCGTCACGGGCGGCAAGGCGCCGGGCACCGCGCCGACGATCGTGCACAGCGGCGTCCTCAGCTTGAGCGGGGTATAGGCGAAGAGGTAGAGCGCGGTGGTCGCCGCGGTCACCAGCATCGCCAGGCTTCCGACGAACGCGCCGAGATAGCCGAGCCCCACGAGCGTGACCGCACCGCTGAACACGAGTGCCTCGAGCGCCGAGAGCCGTCCGTCGGGCAGCGGCCGTTCGCGCGTGCGATTCATCAGGGCGTCGACGTCTCGTTCCCAGTACTGGTTGAGCGCCAGGGTGCCGCCGGCCGCCAGCATCGTGCCGATCAGCAGGTGGATCAGACGCACGTAGTCCGGGGCCGCCGTGAGCCCGACGTAGTAGCCCACCACGGTCGTCACCAGCACCATGAGGACGACGCGCGGTTTCGTCAGGGCGACCAGATCGGCGGCGACGCGACGCCGCTCGCGCGGCAGCGCGACGACGACGGCGTCGGCCGAGACGCGGGCGGATTCGGCAGTCGGGGGGGTCACGACGACCTCACGACGGCGACGGGCTGACCGGGTGCTGCACCGGCTCGCTCGTCGCTCGGGCTCGCTTCGGTCCGGGCCACGGACCCCGAGGCCCTCACGGCCAGGACAACGGCTGCCGCCAGGATGAGGCTGCCGACCAGCCGGTGCGCGACTGGAAGTGCCGTCACCGTGAGCTGCTCGCCCGGGATCCAGATCGACGAGAACCGCGCGAGGAAGCTACCGACCCCAAGCAGGAGCTGCACGCCGAGCAGCACGCTGATCAGGCGCGAGATCGGCGCCGCGATCGCATCGCCGGTACGACGAAGCCGCGCGGCGACGATCGGAACGAGCACGAACACGAGCCCAGCGCCCGCGAGGTGCAGGTCGATGCGGCCGGCATGGGTCAGGAGCGCGCCGAACACGATCTGCACGTAGACGAGGGCGGCCGCGAGCACGGCCAGGCCCTTGAGCGCCGGATCGACCGCCGAGGCGGCGACGCGGCCGCGCGGCGCCGTCAGGAGCGCGATCACCGCCAGGAGCGCGAAGAAGGCCTGCGCCAGGCAGCCGTGGAAGATGGCCAGCGTGTCCTCGAGGAGCACGACCCGCAGGCCGCCGAGCACGCCTTGCGCCACGACCACGGCCACGGCGATGAGCCCGAGCCGCCGGAGCCGGCCCCCTTCACGCCAGAGCACCCCGGCCAGCGCCAGGGTGAGCACGCCGACGAGCGCGCCCATCAGCCGATGGCTGTGCTCGTAGAGCACGCCGCCCACCATCCGTGACCACGGAAACAGCGCCATGTTGTAGCCGAACGTGCTCGGCCAATCGGGCACCGCGAGGGCGGCGCCCGTGTTGGTGACCAGTCCTCCGAGGAGGATGAGCACGCACGTCGCGCCGAGCGTGGCGAGCGCCAGACGATGGGCCACCAGCCGTCCTCTCGGTCAGTGCCGCCGCGCTCCGGCCGGCGCCCCGACCGGCGGCGCGGTTTGCGGCAGGAAGTCGTCGCGCGACTCCGGCGAGCTGTACTCGTAAGGGCCGCGGTACACCGTCGGCAAGGTCGGACCCCAGTTCAGGTGCGGCGGCGGCGACGGAGCCGTCCACTCGAGCGTGTTGGCGTTCCACGGGTTGAGCGGGGCCTTCGGGCCTGCGAACAGCGACCAGAAGAAGTTGATCACGAACGGGATCTGCGAGATGCCGAGCCCGAGCGCTCCGATCGTGATGATCACGTTCCAATGCTGCTGGTGCTGGAGGAACTCGTACTGCATCGGGTTGTAGATGCGGCGCATCTGGCCGCCGACCCCGATGATGTGCATCGGGAAGAAGGTCAGGTTGAAGAACACGAACGTCGGCCAGAAGTGCAGCTGGCCCAGCGCGACGTTCGTCATCCGGCCGAACATCTTCGGGAACCAGTAGTAGATCGCCGCGAAGGCGCCGAAGATCGAGCCGCCGAACACGACGTAGTGGATATGCGCGACGATGAAGTACGTGTCCTGGATGTAGATGTCGACCGGCGTCGAGGCCATGAAGATGCCCGACAGGCCGCCGATGACGAACATCGAGACGAACGCCAGGGCGTTCAGCATCGGCACCGTGAACTGCATCCGGGCGCCCCACATGGTGCCGAGCCAGTTGAACGTCTTGATGGCCGAGGGCACCGCGATGATCATCGTGGTGACCGTGAAGGCCATGCCGAGCGCCGGGTTCATGCCGCTGACGAACATGTGGTGGCCGTAGACGATCCAGGACAGGAACGCGATGCCGATCATCGAGAACGCCATCGCGTGATAGCCGAAGATCGGCTTGCGGCAGAAGACCGGCAGGATCTCGGAGGCGATCCCCATCGCCGGCAGGATCAGGATGTAGACCTCCGGATGGCCGAAGTACCAGAACAGATGCTGCCAGAGCAGCGGCTCGCCGCCGCCCGACGGGCGGAACCAGCTGGTGCCGAGCGTGCGGTCGAACAGGAGCATCGCGACGCCGGAGGTGAGCACCGGCAGGGCCAGCAGCAGGAGGATCGCCGTGATGAACAGCGACCAGATCACCAGCGGCATCCGGAAGAGCCGCATGCCCGGCGCCCGCATGTTGATGATGGTCGTGACGTAGTTGATCGAGCCCATCATGGAGCCGATACCCATGATGAACAGGCTGATGCACCAGATGTTCTGGCCCCAGTTCACGCCGGTGTAGGAGGGTACCGCCGAGAGCGGCGCGTAGGACGTCCAGCCGGCCGCCGCGTGGCCGCCCTCCACGAAGAAGCCGGAGAGCATGATCAGCCCGGCCGTGAACGTCACCCAGAACGAGAGCATGTTCAGCAGGGGGAACGCCATGTCGCGCGCGCCGATCATCAGCGGGATGCAGAAGTTGCCGAAAGCGCCCGCCAGGATCGGCATGACCACGAAGAAGATCATGATCGTGGCGTGCATCGTGAAGGCCATGTTGTAGGTGCTCGGCTCGAGGATGCCGCCGGTCTCCTTCAGGATCGAGCCGAGCCCGGGGACGGCCGTCTCCGGCCACGCGAGCTCCCAGCGCACGATCAGCGCGAGGAGCCCGCCGAGGACCATCATGAAGAGCCCCATGAACAGGAACTGGCGCGCGATCATCTTGTGATCGGTCGAGAAGATGTACGTCCGCACGAAGCCGAGCTCGTGGTGGCCGGCGTGCACGTCGTGCGCGTGAGCGGTCGCGCTGGAGGCGCTCATTTCTCCGCTTTCCCCTCTTTCTTGGGCTCGGCCTTGGGCTCCTCCGCCTTCGCCTCAACGGTGGCCTCGGCGGGAGCCGCCGCCGTCTTCAAGTTCTCGGCGGCCCACTTCTGGTATTCCTCGGGCGTGTGCACGTAGATCCAGCCCCGCATGCCGGAGTGGCCGAAGCCGCAGAGCTCCGCGCACGGCCACTCGTACCTGCCGGGCTTCGTCGCGTCGAACCACACGCGGATCTCGTGCCCCGGCACGGCGTCCTGCTTGATCCGGAACTGCGGGACGAAGAAGCTGTGGATGACGTCCTGGGATTTGAGAATCACGCGGACGACCTTGTTGACCGGGACGTGCATCTCGTCGAGCAAGGTCTTGTCGTCGTCGGTGCCGAACTTCCCGTCGGCGCCGGGATAGGTCACCTGCCAGTTGAACTGCTTGGCGGTGACCTGCACGACGAAGTCGGTGTCCGGCATCGTCATCTTGATCCTCGACCACGCCGGCACGCTGAGCAGCGTGAGGATGACGAGGATCAGCGCCGGCACCACCGTCCACACGATCTCCAGGGTGGTGTTGCCGTGGGTATAGCGGGCCTTCCGTCCCGGGCGATCACGGTACATCACCAGGAACGCCAGCATCGTGGCGAAGACCAGGATCGCCGTGATGCCGGTGATGTAGTAGATGAGATGGAAGAGCCAGTCGATGTCCCGGCCAAAGGTTGAGACGTTCTCCGGCAGCCACCAGTCAAGCATGCTCGCAGAGCCTCCTGGCTCTTACTTCTTCATCTCGATCGCGACCTTCGTGGTCTGCCCGGCCTTGACCTCGACTTCCTTCGACTGCTTGCCGAGCGTCTCGTGCCAGACCTCGACCGCATATTTGCCCGGCGGCACGTTCTCGATCTTGGCGTTGCCGCTCGCGTCGGTCACGCCGAAGAACGGGTTGGGCATGACGGCCACCCACCCGAGCATCCAGCTGTGCACGTCGCACGTGAGCTTGATGAATTCCGGCTTCTCGAACTTCTCGGCCATCACCTTCTTGAACTTCGGCTGCGCCTTGTTGATCGACGGATTGGCGGTCGAGTACGTATGGATGTTGTGCAGGATGTCGTCCGAGTTCTTGAGGTCCATCTCGCCCGGCATCATCGCGCTCACGTGCGGCACGAACTTGCAGCCGTGCTGATCGACCACGTTCTTCACCGTCTTGGGCGTCCCGCCCTTGGCGGACGGCACCGAGACGACGGCGTTCGCCAGCCCCTTGTTCGCGCCGACGACGACCTTCTCGATGACCGCCTCGGTCCCGCACTTTTCAGTGTCCTTGTTCACCTTGAGCTTCTCGACGACCGGCGCGCCGGCGTACGTCACCGTCGCCTCGATCGTGCCGCCGCCCTGCGCGCCGGCCGGTCCGGGGCGATTGGCGACGAGGGCGACGCCCGTCACGAGCGCGATCGCCAGAAGCGTTCCGATTACCTTGCGCATTGCCCTTGATCCTCCTGAGTTCGGGTCATGCCCGTCTATTCGCAATTCGCACTACGAGCAACATCACCGCCAATGTGAGGATGGCTACGACCGGAGGAATGACGAAACGGCGGCTCGACTGCGGCTCCTCCAGCCGCAGATAGTACCATGATGTCAGCGACATCTTCGTGCCGCCCTCCCCCGCTCCGCCGTCCCACGCCTGGAACGCGACCGGCATGAAGACGGCTGGCGTGAAGGTCGGGCGCGCCTCGCTCTTGGACACGAGCGGACGCCTCACGATCAGTCGGTATTGACCGTTCGCGTAGACCGCTTTGCCGGTCGCCTCCGTGCCCTGGATCGCCGCGATCTTGGTCGGGCCGTTCGCCGTCGCCTCCGTCACGCCCTTGCCGTTCTCCCAGCGCAGGAGATAGACGGCATCGGACGAGTCGCCCATCAGGAAGTACGGCCGCTCCGAGCCCGACGACGGCTGCGGCGGGAACTGCAGCGAGATCCCGTCGGCGTAGAGCTTCTTGCCGGCGTCCTCCGCCGACTGGGTCG
>Ga0306920_100014121_pt1 | contig 10898 bp, 6 predicted proteins | sample flu12Cox44000170_FD_204666 | JGI IMG/M metagenome (GOLD analysis project Ga0306920, IMG submission 204666) | Lab enrichment of tropical soil microbial communities from Luquillo Experimental Forest, Puerto Rico - flux4day.12C.oxic.44.000.170 (v2)... | ecosystem: Environmental > Terrestrial >...
CGCCAGCAGGCCCGCGAACACCTCCCGGGCGGCGGCCAGCTCACCGCGGAACGCCAGCCGCACCCCGGCCGGCCCGTCCACCGAGCTGTCGTACAGGCTGGCGGTGCCCGGCGGCAGCGCCGCCGATCGCTCCAGGAGGTCCTCGACGCCGCGGCCGCGCAGCACCCGCGCCAAAGCCAGCGCGACCAGCGCCCGACGCTCGGCATCCGGCCCGGCCGATCGTGCCGCGGCCAGCGCCTGGCCCGCCATCAGCTCGGCCTCGGCGATCCGCCGGGCCCGGACAGTCACCTGCAGCATCGCCCGCCGGGCCAGCGCCTGGCCGCGCAGCCCCGGATCGGTGGCGCTGTCGGCGATCGCCCGCGCTAGGTGCTCCTCCACCCCGGCCAGGGAATCCGCGCCCTCCCCGAGCAGCAGGTACGCGGCGGCACGCGCCGGGCCGGCCGGCAGCGCGCCGACCCGCCCGGCCAGCAGCCCGGTCGCCCGGGCATGCTCCCCGGCGTCGATCAGGTACCGGGCCAAAGCAAGCAGCCGCCCGTCATACTCCCTGTCCCCGGCCGCGGTCAGCCGCACCGCCTGCCCGGCCAGCTCGGCAGCATCGGCCACCGCGCCCCGCGCCGCCGCCGTGGCCGCGGCCGCGGCCACCTCGGCCGCCAGCGCGGCATCCGGCCCGGCCGCGGCCAGCGCCCGGTGCCGGGCCCGCAGCACCGGGTCACCCACTACCGCGCCCAAGGCCAGATGCAGATCCCGCCGCTGCGCCGCGGCAGCCTGCCCGGCCGCCGCCGCGCCCAGCAACGGGTGCGCCGCCCGCACCCGCGCCCCGTCCACGACCAGCACCCCGGCCGCCTGCGCGTCCTCCACCACCAGTGGACCGGTCACCGCCACCAGTTCCTGCCCGGTCAAGCCGGCGCTGAGCGCCACCGCCAGCAGCCCCCGGCGCACCCCCGGCGGCAGCGCCGCGACCCGGGCCCCGAACAGCTCCCCCAGCACCGCCGGCACCGGCAAGGCGCCGCCGACCTCAGGCACCCCGTACTCCAGCACCGCCCGACCCAACTCCAAGGCGAACAATGGATTACCGTGCGAGACCTCAAACACCTGCCGGGCCACCCGGCGCGGCAGCGTCCGGCCGAGCCGGCCGGCCAAAAGCCCGCTGATCGCCCCGAAGCTCAGCGGCCCCAGCTCCAGCCGCACCACCCCGGCCGGCTCCAGCACCGTCTCCAGCTCCGTCGGCCGCTCGCCGCGCCGCGACACCAGAAACCGGACATCCTCACCGGCCAGCCGCCGCGCCGCGAACACCACCGCCCCCGCCGACGCCCCGTCCAGCCACGGCAGGTCATCCACCGCGACCAGCACCGGCCCGCTCCCCGCCGCCACCCGGAGCGCCCCCAGCAGCCCCGCCGCGATCGCCAGCGGCTCCGGCGGCGCCCCCTCCGGCTCCGCGCGGCGCACCGCCACCTCTAGCGCCCGCCGCTGCGGCACCGGCAACCCGGCCAGCACCCCCGCACCCGCCGCCTCCACCAGGTCCGCCAGCCCCGCAAACGACAGTTGCGCCTCCGCCTCACTCGCCCGGGCGCACCATGCCGCAAACCCCCGCGACCGGGCCAGGTCTGCCCCGGCTTCCCACAGCGTGCTCTTGCCGATCCCCGGCTCCCCGCACACCACCAGCACCCGCCCCGCCGGGCCCGGCCCCAGGAAGCCCTCCACCTTCCCGAGCTCCGCCCCGCGGCCGGGTAGCACCGACGGATCCGCCGGCCCGGTGCCCGCAGGCTGTTCCACAGCCATATTCTCATCCCGCCGCCCGGTATCAGGCCAGCACGACGGACGGCAGGCACCCCCGATCGCCGGACGCGACGCCCTCCGGGGCGCGCATGAGGCGGCCCGGCTGGTAAGACGGTCCGTGATGGCCCACTGATGGCCCATCAGGTATTACGGCGGCCCCGCCATCCCGCTGATGGGCCTGGCCGCCCCCGGCGGTACTCCCCTGATGTGCCCTGGCCCAGCCACCATGCACCCGCCCGGGCCAGGCACCCGGCCTTGGTGACCTGCTAACAGCCATCCATCCCGAAGGCGACGACGCATGTTCGCACAGCAAGATCAAGACACAGGCCGGCCGGCCCGCCCCATCCCCGGGGACATCTGGCCGGCCGTCCCGTGTTTCATCGTGCACCCGGGGCCGGCGGGCGATCGCGGCCCGTCCTCGCTGGACTGGGCGATCATGGGCGGCGCCGCACGGTGGGGGGTCACCGTGCTGCAGGCCAACGCGGTCATGGATGCCGGTGACATCTGGGCCAGCGCGGAGTTCGCCCTGCCTGCGGGGGAGTCGAAGAGCTCGGTGTACCGCACCGAGGTCGCCGACGCCGCGGCGCAGGCGGTGCAGGCGGCGGTGGCACGGTTCGGCTCGGGCGGCTACCGGCCCGAGCCGCTGGACTACACCCGCCCCGGCGTGACCGGCCGGTATCGCCGGCCGTGCCGTCAGGCCGACCGGGTGGCCTGGGTGAGCACTGGGCCGGTTGCCTGGTGTGCTTTACCTGGGCGGGGGCGAGAATGAGGCTGTGGGGCAGGATGCGGGCCCAGATCCGGCGCATCGGCACGTCCCGCTGGGGCGGGCGGCTGAACTGGGCGTAGTAGCGGGCTTCCTGGCGCCCGGCGCGGCGAGGCGGGCGCTGGTGGTGTGCGGTGAGCCGGGGATCGGCAAGAGCACGCTGTGGGAGGCCGGGGCCGGGCTGGCGCGGGCGCAGGGCTATGCGGTGTGGCCCGCCCGGGCGAGCCAGGCGGAAGCGCAGCTGTCGTTCGCGGGGCTGGCGGACCTTTTGGACGGGGCCGGGCCGGGGTTGCTGGCCGGGTTGCCGGTGCCGCAGCGGCACGCGCTGGAGGTGGCGGTGCGCCGCGCCGAGCCGGAGGGGGCGCCGCCGGAGCCGCTGGCGATCGCAGCGGGCCTGCTGGGGGCGCTGCGGGCGGCGGCGGCCGCGGGGCCGGTGATGGTCGCGGTGGATGACCTGCCGTGGCTGGATGCCGCGTCGGCCGGGACGGTGGTGTTCGCGGCGCGGCGGCTGACCGGTGAAGACGTCCGGTTCCTGGTGTCGCGGCGGGCCGGTCGGCCCACGGACCTGGAGACGGTGCTGGAGCCCGCGGGGGTGGCCCGGGTGGAGCTGGGGCCGCTGAGCTTCGGCGCGGTCAGCGGGCTTTTGGCCGACCGGCTCGCCGCGCCGCTGCCGCGGCGCGTAGCCCGGCAGGTATTCCAGGCTTCAGGGGGCAATCCGCTGTTCGCGCTGGAGCTGGGCCGGGCAGTGCTGGAGCATGGCGTGCCGGAAATCGGCGCCGCGCTGCCGGTGCCGGAGGTGCTGGGGGAGTTGTTCGGCGCCCGGGTAGCGGCGCTGGCGCCACCGGTGCGGCGGGCGCTGCTGGCAGTGGCGCTGAGCGCCGGGCTGACCGGAGGGGAGCTGGCGGCGGTGACCGGTCCGCTGGCGGTGGAGGACGGGCAAGCGGCCGACGTGCTGGTCGTGGAGGGGGGGCGGGTGCGGGCGGCGCACCCACTGCTGGCCGCGGCGGCAGCCGGGGGGTCCACCGCGGCCGAGCGGCGCGACCTGCACGCGGCGCTGGGGGCGGCGGTGGCCGATCCGGTGCTGGCCGCCCGGCACCGGGCGCTGGCCACCACCCGCCCGGATGCCGGGCTGGCCGGGGAGGTGGTGGCGGCGGCGGGCCGGGCCGCGGCGCGGGGGGCGATGGCCGATGCCGCTGAGCTGGCCGGGCAGGCGGTGCGGCTGACCCCGGCCGGGAACGGGGAGTATGACGGGCGGCTGCTGGCTTCGGCCCGGTACCTGATCGACGCCGGGGAGCGGGCCCGGGCGACCGGGCTGCTGACCAAACGGGCCGGGGAGCTGCCGGCCGGCCCGCCGCGCGCCGCCGCGTACCTGCTGCTCGCGGAGGGCGCGGATTCCCCGGCCGGGGTGGAGGAGCACCTGGCGCGGGCGATCGCCGACAGCGCCGCGGATCCAGGGCTGCGCGGCCAGGTGCTGGCCCGGCGGGCGTTCCTGCAGGTGACTGCCCGGGTCCGGCGGATCGCCGAGGCAGAGCAGATGGCGGGCGAGGCACTGGCCGCGGCAGCATCGGCCGGGCCGGATGCCGAGCGGCGGGCGCTGGTCGCGCTGGCCTGGGCGCGGGTGATGCGCGGCCGCGGCGTCGAGGACCTCCTAGATCGCTCCAAGGTGCTGCCGCCGGGCACCGCCAGCCTGTACGACAGCTCGGTGGACGGGCCGGCCGGGCTGCGGCTGCTGTTCCGGGGTGAGCTGGCCGCCGCCCGGGAGGTGTTCGGGGGCCTGCTGGCGGCCGCCGAGCAGCGGGGCGAGGTCCGCTCCGGGGCTGTGTTCACCTGGCAGTTGTGCGGGGTCGGGTTGTGCGCCGGCGATACCTTCGCGGCGGCCAGGGCGCTGCAGGAACTGGATCAGTGGGCCGCGCTGGACTGGATCACCGGGAGCCGCGCGTTGCTGCCGGCGGAGCTGGCAGCGGTGCGCGGGGATTCGGGGAGTGCCGCGGCGCTGGCGGCGGAGGCGGTCGCGGTCAGCGAAGCGAACGGACTGGAGTGGGACCGGCTGGAGGCGCTGCGCGCGGCCGGGGTGGCCGCGCTACTGGCCCGCGACCCGCAGCAGGCGGTCACCAACCTGGGAGCGGTGTGGGAACACACCCAGCGGGAGGGAGTGGACGACCCGGGCGCGTTCTCGGTCGCCGGGGACCTGGCCGAGGCGCTGGCCGAGACCGGCCAGTTCGAGGCGGCCGCCGAGGTGATCGCCCGGCTGGCCGGCCTGGCCGCCGCCCAGCAGCACCCATGGGGGCTGGCCACCGCGGACCGCGCGGCGGCCGTGGCCGCGCTGGCAGGCGGGTACGACGAGACGGCGGCGGCCCAGCTGGCGGGGGCGGCGGCCGCCTACCGGGCCCTGGGGCTGGGCTGGGATGCGGCCCGGGCGCTGCTTATCCTGGGCCGGGCCCAGCGGCGGGCCAAGAAGTGGGCCGCGGCCCGGGACTGCCTGGAGCGGGCCCGGGCCGGGTTCGAGCAGCTGGGGTGCCCGGGCTGGGCCCAGGCGGCGGCCGCGGAGCTGGACCGGGTCAGCGGCCGCCGCGCCGCGCCCGGCGGCGGTCTGACGCCCACCGAGCAGCGGGTCGCTGACCTGGTGGCCAGCGGCCTGTCGAACAAGCAGGTCGCGGAGCAGCTGTACCTCAGCGTCTATACGGTCGAGGCGCACCTGTCGCGGGCGTACGCCAAGCTCGGCATCCGCTCGCGCACCCAGCTCGCCCGAGCCCTGGGCGCCCCGGCCTACCACCGCGGCCCGGCCGCCGGCCCGCGGTCATTAGTTCCGAGCTTGTCCTGCAGGGCCCACTCGCGGTCCCGCAGCACGAACTTTTGAATCTTGCCCGTGGAGGTCTTGGGCAGCGGCCCGAACTCGATCGCGTCCGGGCACTTGTAGTGGGCGAGCCGCTCCCGGCAGAACGCGATGATCTCCTCGGCGGTGGCCGAGGCGCCCTCGTTGGGGGTGACGAACGCCTTGGGCCGCTCGCCCCAGTATTCGTGCCGGATGCCGACCACCGCGCACTCCAGCACCGCGGGGTGGGCCGCGATGGCCTGCTCGACCTCGATGCTGGAGATGTTCTCGCCGCCGGAGATGATGATGTCCTTGCCGCGGTCGCGCAACTCGATGTTGCCGTCGGGATGCCATACGGCCAGGTCCCCGGAATGAAACCAGCCACCGGCGAACGCCTTGTCAGTGGCGGCCTGATCGGCGTAGTAGCCGTTCATCACGTTATTGCCGCGCATGATCACTTCACCCATGGTCTGGCCGTCCCGGGGGATGTCGTTCATCTCCTGGTCAACCACGCGCACCAGGTCGGAGGTGATATACGCCTGGCCCTGCCGGGCCAGCAGCCTGGCCCGCTCGTCGAGCGGCAGGTCGCGCCAGCTGTCCTGCTCCGGGCATACCGTAATGGGACCGTAGGTCTCGGTCAGGCCGTATACGTGCACGACGCGGAAGTTGAGCTCGCTCATTCGCCGCAGCAGCGTCGGTGAGGGCGGGGCGGCCGCCACCATCGCGGTCACCGGCCGCTCCAGCCGGTGCGCGCGGGGGTGGTTGATGACCATCAGCTGCACGGTCGGGGCGCCGTTGTAGTTGGTCACGCCTTCGGCCTCGATCAGGTCCCAGATCCGGGCCGCATCCACCGACCGCAGGCACACGTGGCGGGCCGACGCGGCGGTGACTGCCCAGGGGAAGCACCAGCCATTGCAGTGGAATATGGGCAAGGTCCACAGGTAGACCGAATCGGCCGACATGCCGGCCACGATCACCTCGCCCAGCGCGTTCAGGTACGCGCCGCGGTAGGTGTACTGCACCCCCTTGGGCTGGCCGGTGGTGCCAGAGGTGTAGTCGATCGAGATCGTCTCTTCCTCATCCTCCAGCCAGCTGGCCGGCCGCTCCTGGGAGGCCTGGGCCAGGAACTGCTCGTAGGAGCCGCCGCCTTCGGCGCAGCGAATTACCGTCACCCCGGCCAGATCCAGCGGCGCAGCCAGCGGCTCAAGCTCAGCGGCCAGCAGCAGGTACCGCGCGCCACTGTGCCGCAGGATGTAGCCGACCTCGGCGCTGGACAGGCGGAAGTTGACCGGGACCAGCACGCCGCCAGCTGCCGGCACACCGAAATGGGCCTCGAGCATGGGCGCCGAATTGAACAGCAGCGTCGCGACCCGGTCGCCCTTGCTCAGCCCGGCCGAGCGCAGCGCGTTCGCCAGCCGCCACGAGCGCTCAGCGAACTCGGCGTAGGAGTACCGCCGCTCGCCGTCGACCACGGCGGTCTTCTCCGGGTACATGTACGCGGCCCGGCTGAGGAAGTCGGCCGGGTTCAGCTCGGTCCGGAATACCCGGCCCGGCGCCGCCTCTGCCTCGGGCGCTCCGGGAGGCGCAGTGTACGTGGTGGTCATCGTCTTTCTCCTCATCGTTATGGCCCACAGCTCGGGTTGACCGCATCAGGACGTCCTAGTTCATGCGCGGAAAGCCGCTGGACGGCGCGTGGCAGGCAGTCGAAACGGCGGGTGCTGCGCCCGGTGGTATCCGGCCGCGGCATCGCCGGCCCGGCGGGCCACGCGAGCCGGCCGGACCAGGACGCCAAAGCGCGGGTGACTCGTTGCTCGGCCGTTCGGTGCAGTCCAGGGTGCCCTGGAGTGCTCCTTCACACGCCGACCGGGGTCAACGCGTCAGCGTTGTCATAGAACGACTCGATGGCGTATGCAGCTTCGCTGCCGCCGGTTCCCCGGTGGACGGCCGTGGCTTCGGCCGCGGTCCACTCCATGACCAGGGCACCGTCATCGGCGCGAACCCAGCTGCAGATCATGTTCATCTTGCTCACCTCCTGGTGCTGGCAGTCCACTCCGTTCAGCTCTCAACGGAACACCTTGTCTGGGACCTGCGGCGCGGGCGCATCAGCAGGCGCATAGGACGTAGTTGTCATTTGTCTTTCTCCTTCGCGTTCGTGTTGGTAGTTCGGAGTTCTGGCCTGCTGCGTCAAGACGCCCGGGGTCACCGATCCCCGTCGGGGTCTGGCTCAGCCCTCGCACCGCCGTGGCTAGCCGAGACGCACGCGCGAGACGGCGAGCGGGCAAAGGCAAGAAGACGGGCCGGTTCAACAGGTGTTCGTTCCTGGCAGGAACGTCTTGCCGCTACCTGCGGGTCGCCCAGGGTCGGCCGACGCCTGGCGGTGCAGGGCGGTGATCCACATGCTGGCGGGCCGGCCCAGGTAGTAGGCGGGTGCGCCGTGCGGGCGGGGCTGTGGTGATCGGGTGGTTGCGGGCATGTTGTGCTCCAGACGGGACAGAAGGATGGGTGGTGGCAACTCGAATCGGGCCTGGCCGGTCATGACCTGAGGTGGTGCCTGGCCTGCGGCGCGGTGGTGCCAGGTGCGCCGCGGGGCGCAGGTCACGGCCAGGAACTGGGGCATGCGGCCACCGTAGGTTCGTCCGCGCGGGCGGCGAATCGCGGAAACCTGGGAACTTTGACCGCCGGCCCGGGCATCCGCACAGCTACCCCGGTGCGTGCTGTCCGTGCCAGATCGCACCATGTTCGGCCGGTACGAGGCTGCGCTGGCCGGCCTGCCGGTCGATGAGGCCGACTTGTCCCGCGGGTCCGTGGAGCCGTTCGTGGCCGATCCGAGGGTCAAAGTTCCCAGGTTTCCGCGATTCCCAGCCGGACGGGCGAGCCTACGGTGAGGCACATGCCCGAGTTCGCCGCGTACACCTACGCCTCGCGGCGCGACCGGCCTCGCGTTTTACACGGAAGGACATGACCCGGAATGACGCCCGCCTGCAAATGGGTCAAACACCGGGCGGACACTCTCGTCATGAAGTGGACGATAGGCGAAGTCCCGATGCGGCAATGAAGAAAGCCGCAGAATATGAGTGAAGGAAGATAAGGTGACTAGACGTCTCCGCGGTGCGGTGGTCAGGACCCTTGCGACTCGCTTTGCGCGGCTACTGGCGGGCAGATCATCTCCTTTTGTAACTCAGCCTGAACTCATGGACCTGGTGCAGACAGACCGTTCAGACATCAAACGGCAAGTTCGCCAGGCGGAATGGATGATGCGTCATCCGCAGCGAGGGATGCCCGCCACCCCGCTGCTGCTGATGGATGACTGGAGGAGGTTCCTACGCTGGCTCGATGCCGCAATCCAGCACTTGGAACAGCCAAGGCCTGTTCCCGAGCTTGAGCACCTCATCCGCAGCTGGCAGGACCGCCGAGAAAACATCGCGGCACCGAACCTGAGGTGGCGCCGGCGCGCCGACGTCATCGCAGTCTAGCGAAACACTGATGGCCCACGAGGCATTGCGGCGGGCTGCGACGGTTTCCGTTGCCTTACCTGGCGCAACCCTGCTGACCTGCACGGATTGTGGTTGGCGCCGTCGGCTCACAGTGTCTTTCGCAGCACCGAAGGGACTGCTTGTGGCACACTGCGACCATGCGTAGCCTGCATTGGCCGGGGCTGCGTCAGGCATCGGCCGCGCTGGCGGCGACGGGATGCCTGATCTTGGCCGCCTGCGGGGGTGGTGGCGGCAGCGCGGCCAGCCAGAAACCGACTGCGAGTCCTGCCGCGGCGGCCGAGCCGGCCAGCGGCGCGGCGGCCGTGGCCGCGATCACGGCCAACTGGAAGACGGTCTTCGACGGTAAGGCACCGCTCCCGCGCCGGCTCGCCCTGGTGCAAGACGGGCCGCAGGTGGCCGCGTTTGTCCAGGCTCAGGCCAAGACGTCGTTCGGGGCGGCCGCGGCTGGGTCGTCCGCGACGGTCAGCTCGGTGACGATTGCGTCACCGTCGCAGGCCACGGTGCACTACGAGGTCTTGCTGCTCGGCACGCCGTTGCTGAAGAACCAGGTGGGCACGGCGGTCTACCTGAACGGCACATGGAAGGTAGCCATCGCAAGCTTCTGCGGGCTGGCCTACCTGCAGTACCCCAAGGGGAGCCCCAAGCTTCCCGCTGTCTGCCGGAGCTAGCGGGTGCCTGATACGCTTTCGCACGCCGGGGCTGGAGTGCTTACCTCACGGCGTCGCCCCCTGGCCCTCGCCTCCCTGTGCACGGTGCTGTTCCTGACCTTCCTCGACAACACGGTCGTCAGCGTCGCGCTGGCCAGCGTTCAGCAGGACCTGCATGGCGGAGTCTCCGCGCTGCAGTGGGTGGTCGGGTCATATGCCCTGACGTTCGCCAGCTTCATGCTGGTCTTCGGGATGCTGGGCGATAAGTTCGGCCGCAAGAAGATCATGCTGGCCGGAGCGGGCGTCTACTGCGTCGGCGCGGGGCTGGCCGCGGTCGCTTCCGGCATCGGGATCCTGATCGCGGCACGGTCGGTCATGGGCCTGGGGGCGGCGGCCAGCGAGCCCGGCACGTTGTCGATGATCCGGCAGCTGTATCCAGATGAGCGCAGCCGCAACCGCGCGCTCGGGGTCTGGGCCGCGGTATCGGGGTTCTCGCTCGCGCTCGGCCCGGTCCTGGGCGGGGCGCTGGTCGGGGCGTGGAGCTGGCGGGGGATTTTCTGGTTCGACGTGACCTTCGGCCTGGCCGCGCTGGCCGTGGCGGCCATGGTCCTGCCCGAGAGCGCCGACCCGCACGCGGGCCGGGTCGATGTGCCGGGCACCGTGCTCGGCGGCGGCGCGCTGGCCGCCCTGATCTTCGGCATCATCAACGGCGAGAGCGCCGGCTACGCCGCGCCCAGCGTGCTGGCGCTGTTCGCCGTGTCCCTGGTCGCCGGCGCAGCGTTCGTGGTGTGGGAGCGCCGAGCCCCGTTCCCGCTGCTTGACCTGGGTTACCTGCGGGTCGCTCACTTCACCACACCCAACGTGGTCGCGTACTGCACGTACTTCGCCACGTTCGCGATCTTCTTCTTCACCGCGCTTTACCTGGGCGTGATTGCCGGCTACTCCGCGTACCGCATCGCGGGCCTGTTCCTGCCGATGACCGTGATGATGATCCTCGCGGCGCTGCTGGCGGGCCGATGGACAACCGTGGTCGGCGCCCGGTGGTTGCTGGTCGCGGGCTGCCTGCTGTTCGGCGGCGGCCTGCTGCTGACCAACGTGGTGATCAACCCGAACCCGGCCTACCTGCCGCTCACCGCGGCGCTGGGACTGGCCGGCGCCGGCATCGGCACCTGCGTGGTGCCGGTTACCTCGTCAGTGCTTGGCGCGGTACCCGCCGAACGGTCGGGGATGGCCGCCTCGGCCACCAACACCAGCCGGGAGTTCGGCGCGGTCACCGGCATCGCCATCCTCGGCGCCGTCGTCAACGCCGAGCTGCGGTCCGGGCTGGTCAGCCGCATGACGCATCTGGGTGCCTCGGCCGCGCTCCAGCAATACGTGCTCCAGGTGATACAGACGGGGTCGGTGTC
>Ga0306920_100014122_pt1 | contig 10898 bp, 11 predicted proteins | sample flu12Cox44000170_FD_204666 | JGI IMG/M metagenome (GOLD analysis project Ga0306920, IMG submission 204666) | Lab enrichment of tropical soil microbial communities from Luquillo Experimental Forest, Puerto Rico - flux4day.12C.oxic.44.000.170 (v2)... | ecosystem: Environmental > Terrestrial >...
CGAACAGTGGGAGGCGGAGGGTGCCAGGGACATGACCCAGCGCGCCAACGCGCTGTGGAAAAAGCAGCTCGCCGAGTACGAGCCGCCGCCACTCGATCCCGCGGTGGATGAGGCGCTGCTCGATTACATGAACCGGCGCAAGGGGTCCTTCCCCGACTCGAACGTCTAGCTCGCCGCTCAGCTGCCGGCGCGTCGCCGGCCGCGCGGTCCCGCGCCGCTGCGCGCAGCGGGCACCTTCACTGGCGGGAGCGTCACCACCTTACGCAGCTGCGTGTAGGGCTCGCTCGAGTGCGGTATCCCCATGGCCGCGACGAAATGCGCCTGGAACTTAGGCTCGATGGCCGTCTCGATCTTCTCCACGCGCCGCACCAGCTCCTCGATGGTCTTGCGCGAGTCGCTGTCGAGGAGCGCGATGCGGGCCCCGGTGCCGGCGGCGTTGCCCGCCGAGGACACGTTGAAAAGATCGCAGTCGGGGATCATGCCGAGGACCATCGCGTACTTGACGTCGATGTGGCTGCCGAAGGCCCCGGCGAGCCGGATGCGGTCAACACGGTCGCTGCCCACGTGTTCCATCAGCAACGCCACCCCGGCGCGCAGCGCTGCTTTGGCGAGCTGGATGGCGCGCACGTCATTCTGGGTGATCTGCAGTGCCGGCGTGCCACGGTGCACGATGTAGGCGTAGGTGCGGCCGGTCTGAACGATGCGGTCGCTGCGCTGCGCGAGCTCGCCATCGATCACACCATCCTGGGTGATGATGCCCGCCAGGTACATCTCCGCGATCACCTCGATGATTCCGGAGCCGCAGATTCCGGTCACACCGGTGGCGGCCACAGCTTGCGCGAATTCGGGCTGGTTGGACCACAGGTTCGAGCCAATCACCTTGAACTTCACTTCGAGCGTATCGCGGTCGATGCGCACCCGCTCGATAGCGCCAGGTGCCGCGCGCTGCCCGCTGCTGATCTGCGCGCCTTCGAACGCAGGTCCCGTAGGGCTCGAGCAGGCGAGCAGCCGCTCGCGATTCCCGAGCACGATCTCGGCGTTGGTGCCGACATCGACGAGCAGTGTCAGTTTTTCGGAAAGGTCCGGACGCTCCGACAGCAGCATGCCGGCAGTATCGGCACCCACGTGGCCCGCAATGCAGGGGAGGGTGTAGACGCGCGCCCCGGGGTGCACGCTCAAGCCGAGCTCGCTTGCGTGCAGGCCGAGCGCGGAATCGGTCGCGAGCGCAAACGGCGCACCCCCGAGCTCCGTCGGGTCGATGCCCAGCAGCAGGTGATGCATGATGGGATTGCCCACCACCGTGAGCTCGAGGATGTCGGTCACGTCGATGCCGGCCTCGCGCGCCACCTCGGCAGCCAGCGAATTGAGTGCGTCGCGTACCGCTGCGGTCATCTGCTGCGCACCGCCCGGGTGCATCATCGCGTAGGACACGCGGCTCATCAGGTCCTCGCCGAAGCGGATCTGCGGATTCATGGCGCCGCTCGATGCCACGACCTCGCCGCTTTCGAGATTGCACAGGTGGGCGGCGATAGTGGTCGAGCCCACATCCACGGCGAGTCCGTAGACACGGTCGTGGAATCCAGGCCACACGCCGATCAGCTGGGTGCCGGCATGCACCGCGACGGTGACGCGCCACTCGCCCTTGCGCAGCGCCGCCTGCAGCTTCTGCAGCACGTGCAGATCCGCGCGCAACGGACCGAACTTCCATTCCCTGTTGAGCGCCTCGAGCAGCCGCTGCAGATCGCCCGCCGGGTCGTGCATGTCCGGCTCGCGCACCTCGACATAGTGCAGGTGCACGAGCGGATTGAGCGTGATCGGATGCGCATCGGCAGCCTTGCGCACCACCTGGCGATGCACCTGGCTGCTCGCCGGTACATCGATCACCAGGTCGCCCTGAATCTGCGTGGAGCAGGACAGGCGTTGCCCGGTGGGTAGCGGGCGCCGCTCTGCATAGCTCCGCTCCACTTCGCTGAGCGGCGAGAGGTGATCGGCGTGTGAGCTCACGCCGTGCTTGGGAAAGTCGCCCTCCATGACCAGCACCTGGCAGCGGCCACAGAGCGCGCGGCCACCGCATACGGAGTCGAGGTCCACCCCGAGCGTGCGGGCCGCCTGCAGCAGCTGCGTGCCGCGCGGGAAGCGTCCCCGTTTCCCCGAAGGCGTGAAGACGACCAGCGCGTCAGGCTCGCTCATGCGGGGCTCTGGCTGCGCCTCCGGTGTCCGCCTTCACGGCGGCCGCGCACGGCACCCTGCGGTGCCTGAGCGGCGGCGCCGGAGGCTTGCATGGGCGGAGCCTCGCGGAAGCGCCGAATCCAGCGGGCGCAGTCGGGATCGTGGCCCATCATGACGTCTGCCGCCATGCAGGACCTGACGATCTCGAGGTGCATGGGGTTCATGATCGCGGAGGTCAAGCCCGCACCGATGGCCATGCTGAGGAAAGTCGCACTGATGCCTTCGCGTGCCGGGAGGCCGAAGCTGACATTGGAAGCTCCGCAGGTCGTGTTCACCTTCAGCTCGTTCTTCAGGCGCTGCAGCAGGTGCATCACCTGACGGCCCGCCTGGTTGATGGCACCGATCGGCATGACGAGCGGGTCGACCACCACGTCGCGGTATGGGATGCCGTGATCGGCTGCCCGATGCACGATCTTCTTCGCTACCTCGAAGCGCACGTCGGGATCTTCGGAGATCCCGGTCTCGTCGTTGGAGATCGCCACCACCGCGGCGCCGTACTTCTTCACCAGCGGCAGCACCGACTCCAGGCGCTCCTCTTCGCCGGTGACCGAGTTGACGAGGGGCTTGCCCTTGTAGACGGCGAGTCCGGCCTCCAGGGCCTTGACGATCGAGGAGTCGATCGAGAGCGGCACGTCGGTGATCGACTGCACGAGCTGCACGGCCCTGGCGAGAATCGCCGGTTCGTCAGCGAGCGGAATGCCGGCGTTCACATCGAGCATGTGGGCGCCGGCGGCGACCTGCGCGAGTGCATCCGACTCGACGCGGCTGAAATTCCCGGCAGCCATCTCGGCGGCGAGGATCTTGCGTCCGGTGGGATTGATGCGCTCGCCGATCATGACGAAGGGGCGCTCGAGGCCGAGCACGACCTCGCGGGTTTGAGAACTGATGACGGTGTCGGTCATGAAGCCATCCTGTTGGTATTCGCTTGTGGATCGCGGCCGGGGTGCCACGGCTTGCGGCCGCCGAGCACCCCGGAGCGCTCGATAATCTCGGCGACGGTATGTTCCTGGCGATAGGCCATGACGTGCACGCCGTGCACGCCTTTGATCGCGCGGATTTCCTGGATGAGATCGATGCAGAGCTGACGACCTTCGGCAGCGGGGTCCGCCGCGCCGGCGAGCCGTTTGACGACCGCATCGGGAATGTGCACGCCGGGCACGTGGGTGCGGATCCACTCGGCCGCCTTAGCGGAGCGCAGCGGACCCACCCCTACGAGGATGTAAGCCTTGTCCAACAATCCCAGATCCTCGACGTGCTGCATGAACCTGCGCAGCATCGGCACGTCGTAGCACCACTGCGTTTGCACGAATTGTGCGCCGGCCGCAATCTTCTTGGCGAGCCGCTGCGCACGCCATTCGACCGGCTGCGCGAACGGATTCTCCGCCGCGCCGAGCAGGACGCGCGGAGCGAACGTGATCTTGCGCCCGGAGAGGAAATGATGCTCGTCGCGCAGCGTGCGGGCGGTCTCGAGCAGCGTCAGCGAGTCGAGATCGAACACCGGCAACGCTTGTGGATGATCCCCGGCCTGCACGCCATCGCCAGTGAGGCACAGGAGGTTGCACACTCCCATGGCCGCCGCTCCCAGGATGTCGCCCTGGATGGCGATACGGTTCTTGTCGCGGCAGGAGATCTGCATGACCGGGGCGTAGCCGACGCGGGTGAGGAGCGCACAGACGGCCATGCTCGACATGTGGCAGTTGGCGCCGCTCCCGTCGGTGGCGTTGATGGCATCGACGTAGCCATCGAAAACGCGTGCGCGGCGGTAGACCTCCTCGGGGTCGGCCGAGTCAGGCGGATCGAGCTCGGTGGTCACAGCGAAGAGTCCCGTCCGTAGCACACGCTCGAAGCGGCCGGGTGAGGTGTGACCGGGACGGATCGGCAGCGGATAACCCGGAACCGGCTCGTCCTCGAAGTTCACGGCGTCTCCCCGAGACGCTGGCGCACCGCGCGCAGCCAGGAAGATCTGCCCTGCAGACGGCGGTCCACCGCGTGCTGGACCTGCCGCAGGGCCTCGGTGCCCCCGGGGATGCGTGCGCTGCCCGCAAAGGCGTCGACCCACACGCATTTCATTTCAGGGCGCACTTCGCAATTACCGTTCGCCCGCACGCCGCCGCAGGGACCGTTGCGCAGGTTCTTCGGACAGTTCATCGGGCAGGACATCCCGGTAGAGCTCAGGATGCACTGGCCGCACATCCGACAATCGAACAACAGGCCTTTTATCGAGCGCTCCACGGCTGCCGTCGGCCGTTCGAGCCTCTGGTAGCCGATCCAGCGCATGAGCGGACTCAGTGCCACGAGCAGCCCTTCCAACGCCCGGTAAAGAGCGTTGAGTCCCCGGGCGTGACGTACCGACCATTGTCTGACTGCGTACACCTGTCAGCCCGCCGCGAGTCCCTTCGAGCGGATCAGTGCCTCGAGCGCCTCATCGGTGTATGCCGCCTCGATCCGTGCAGCCTCGGCGGCAGCCTCTGCCTGAAGGTCCTCACCGCATGGCCGAGCATCGCTGCGCTTCCAGTCGGCGAGATACGCATCGGAGCTGCCGCGTCCGGCGCGCATGGCGGCGCGGTCGACCGCTTCCTGGAAGCGCGCCGACAACTGCACTTTGGCGGTTACCCGACCGTGCCTGACGACGACCTGCGCGGGGATGTCGCGCCAGGAGATGATGCTCAGGCTGGCCATGCCAGGGTGTCCTGGCTCTCGACCAGGGCGGCAAGGCGCGTGCCCAGCTCTCCGTATCCGGTGAAGCGATGCTCGAACTGGAAGCCGAAGCGCTCGGCGATTAGCCCTGCCTGCTCGATGGCGTCCGCCCGCGGCGCCTGGGAGAGGTAGACCAGCTTGCGGTAGTTGCGGAAGTACTGCTGGACGAGCTCCGGGTGGCGGTCGAGCCCGAGCGGGCGAACCACCAGGCGCTCGAAGTGCCGCAGCAGGAAGTCGGTCAGGTAGAAGGTACCGGGCTCGGCATCGGCGAGCTGTGCGAACACGCGCGCGGTCGCGAAGAACTCGTAGCAGTGTGCACCGGGCAAGCGCTCGATCCCTTCCTCGCGCAGAACCTGATCGAGCTCTCCACGGGTGCCGCAGTCGGCGTACGCCACGAACATCTGCGCGTACTGCCCCCGATTCGCGGCGATCGTCTCACGCACCGCTGGTGCGATGCGCTCGGGGCGGTTGTGCAGCTCTGCCGGCAGGCAGCGGACCTCGAGTGCAGTCCAGCCATTGGCGCGCGTCAACGCCGCGATCTCGCGCGCGAGCGCGCCGCAGGCAATGACCAGCGTGCGTGGGCTCATGTTGGAGGCTCGGTCCATTTCGTGGCTCGGTCCGTGCGGCGTGCACTCGCCTCAGGCAGCAGTCGCGGCGCGTGCGCCGCCTTGCGCCGCCCGCCGCTTGGCGACCAGGCTCTTCGCGGTCTCGACGGCAATGGCGGCGTCGCGGCAGTAGGCATCGGCTCCGACCGCCTTGCCGAATTCCTCGTTGAGCGGCGCGCCACCTACCAGCACGATGTAGTCCTGACGGATGCCGGTCTCCTTCATCTTGTCGATGACAACCTTCATGTAGGGCATGGTGGTGGTCAGCAGAGCTGACATGCCGAGGATGTCGGGCTTGTGCTCTTCCAGCGCCGCGAGATATTTCTCGACCGGGTTATTGATGCCCAGATCGATCACCTCGAACCCGGCCCCCTCGAGCATCATCGACACGAGGTTCTTGCCGATGTCGTGGATGTCGCCCTTGACAGTACCGATCACGATCTTGCCGATCGGCGGCACGCCGGTCTCCGCGAGCAGCGGGCGCAGGATCTCCATGCCGCCCTTCATGGCGTTCGCCGCCAGCAGCACTTCCGGCACGAACAGAATCCCGTCACGGAAATCGATGCCGACGATGCGCATGCCCTCGACCAGCGCGTCGTTCAGCGTCTTCTCGGCATTCCAGCCACGCTCGAGGAATATGTGCGTGGCTTCCTGGACCTCCGCCTTGAGCCCGTTGTAGAGGTCGTCGTGAACCTGCTCGACGAGCTCCTGCTCGTTGAGATCGCGTAGATTGAATTCGGCGTCGGCGTCGGCCATTGTCGAAATCTCCATGCGCGACCTGGGTTTAGCGGCTCGCGCAGCCGCTGCTGAGCGGATGTTAAGGTCAAAGATACCGCCCAGCCTGACTACTTAGCGACAGCGGCATGTCCGCTTGCGACACCCCCCGGAAGCGAGCCCGGAGCGGCCCTCAGCTCACGCGACCGAGTTCACGGTTTGCACCGCCGCCGCGGCGGCCTTGCCCTGGTGCGACTGCCGCTCGGCACTTGGCGGACAGCCGAACTGTGCGCGGTAGCAGCGCGAGAAGTGCGGTGGCGACTGGAAGCCGCAAGCGGTCGTGATGTCGATGATGGGCATGGAGGTCTGCAGCAACAGCTCCCGCGCCCGCCGCAGCCGCAGCTGCAGGTAATAGCGCTTGGGCACGCAATTCAGGTGCCGCTTGAACAGCCGTTCGATCTGCCGGCGCGAGAGCCCCGTGGCGCTCGCGATCTCATCGAGCGAGAGCGGCTTCTCGATATTTTCCTCCATGAGCTGCGCCACTCTGATCAGGCTCTCATGGCTCACGCCGATCTGGGCGCGCAGCGGCACGTATTGCCGGTCGCGATCACTGCGCACGCGCTCCACGATGAACTGTTCAGAGATCAGCTGCGAAACGCGCGCTCCGAGCTTCGACTCCACCAGATGCAGCATGAGGTCGAGCGGCGCCACCCCTCCGGAGCAGGTGAAGCGATCGCGGTCGATGCTGAAGAGCTGATCGCTCAGCTGAATGCGCGGAAATTCCTCGCGCAGCGCCGAGAGGTTCTCCCAGTGAATGGTCGCCCGATACTTGTCGAGCAAGCCTGCCTTGGCGAGTGCGTAGCCGCCCGTGCACAGCGCGCCGAGCGGAATGCGCCGCTCCGCGAGCCGCCGCAGCGCGGCGAGCATCTTCGGCGACACGGCTTGCTGCACGTTGACGCCACCGCACACGAACAGGATGTCCACCGTCCCCAGTTGCTCGAGCGCGAGCGTGGGCGAGAGCTGTAATCCGTTGCTCGCCGGCGTTGGCTGCCCGTCCAGGCTCACGATCGACCACTGGTACACGTTCTGGCCGGTGATGATGTTCGCCATCCGCAGCGGCTCGACCGCGTTCGACAGCGCGATCATCGAGTAGCGCGGCAACGTCAGGAACGCGTACTTGCTGCGGGGCAATGTCACATGCCGAATTTTACACCCTTCTTGCCTGATTGCGACATGACGGCACATAACGCGGAGAAACTGCCTGAAGAGCGGGCGAATGTGGGGTTCTCCCGGCGCTCATGCGCATGGACCATGCGCATGAGCCTGCCGAGGGCTCCCATAGAGCCCCTCTGGCGGCGGGCGGAGGAGAACAGGTGGAGCTTCATCAGTCGATGGTCGGCGCAAAGCGGGCGACCAACCTCAGTGTCCGCGCTGATCTGATCGAAGAGGCCCGCAGGGCGCGCCTCAACCTGTCGGCACTCCTCGAGCGTGCACTGACGGAAGAGTTCGTGCGCATCAAGTGGCGCGAGTGGCGCGAGCAGAACGCCGGACTCGTTGCCGCTTACAACCGCCACGTGCGCGAGCACGGGACGTTTTCTGCCATTTGCCTGCGGCTGTGATGCCCCAGTTCGCCGTTTATCGGAACAAGAACCTGCGGGGCAGCGCTTTCTACCCGCTGGTGGTGGATGTGCAGAGCGAACTGCTCGAGGACCTGCAGACCCGCGTCGTCATCCCGCTCGCCAGGTCTTCGGGTTTCAGTGCCTTCCCGTTGCGGTTCGTGATGCCCACGATCGAGCTCGAAGGCGAGCGCTATGTACTGATGACACCCCAGCTTGCCGGAGTGTCGCGCGCCGATCTCGGGCCCCACACCGGCAGCGCGGTGAGCGCGTCACGGGCCATATCGACAGCTCTGGATATCCTCATCCGAGGCTTCTGACAGAGCGACCCCTCACGCCCGGAGCTGCAGGTTGTCCGGATCGTAAGGGGACTCAGGCAGCACGGTTGCAGGTTTGCGCTCGCCGAGGATCTCGATCGCGAGCTCCGTGCCGGGCGTCGCGAGCTCGGTACGCGCGTAGCCGATGGCGAGGCTCTTCTGCAGGCAGTGCCCGTAATAGCCCGAGGTCGCCCGGCCGACCATGCGGCCACCCTTGTCGAACAGCGGCTCATTACCGAGTGGATCGGCGTCTGTCACCTCGTGCACCTCGAGGGTGACGAACCGATTGGGAACCCCGGCGGCCTGCTGCCGCTCGAGCGCCTCGCGCCCGATGAACGCGCCTTTCTTGAGCCGCACGAAACGGTCGAGGCTCGCCTCAAAGGGAGTGTAGTCGGGAGTGATATCGCTGCCCCACATCCGGTAGGACTTCTCGAGTCGCAGCGATTCCATCGCCCGCATCCCCACCATGCCGATGCCGTGGGCGGCGCCAGCCTCGAAGAGCGCATCGAACAGGTGATGCGCATATTCGACAGGGAAGTGCAGCTCCCACCCCAGAGCGCCGACGAAATTTACCCGCAGCGCGTACACATCCACGGCCAACCCCGCTTCGATCACCTGCGCGGTGAGCCAGGGGAAGGCCGTGTTGTCGAGGGGCGTGTCGGTGAGCTGCGCGAGCACATCACGTGATCGTGGTCCTGCGAGCACAAAGCAGCCGCGGGAGTTGGTGATGTTGCGCAGGCCAACCGAGCCGTCAGCCGGCAACGACTTGAGGAGGTAGTCGCCGTCGTAGCGCTCGGCAGCGCCGGCACTCACGACGTAGTAATGCTGCTCGCCGATCTTGGTGATCGTGAACTCGGAGCGGATGCCGCCGCGCACGGTCAGTGCGTGCGACAGCGCCATGCGCCCGATCTTGGCCGGCACCTTGTTGGCGACCAGCCGGTCGAGCCACGCCTCAGCGCCCGGACCTGTCACCTCGTGCTTGGTGAAGGGCGTCAAATCGATCACGCCGACGCGCTCACGCATGAGGCGTGCTTCGTTGCCGACGTGCTCGAAGTAGTTGCTGCGCCGGAAGCTCCAGCTGTCGCGTCGCGCGACGCCGGGCGGGGCAAACCAGTTGGCGCGCTCCCAGCCGTAGCGCTGACCCCAGACTGCGCCCCGGGCACTCAGCTTGTCGTACACCGGGCTGGTCTTTACCGGGCGCGCGTCGGGCCGCTCCTCGTCCGGGAAGTGTACGGTGAAGACGTTGCGATAGGTCTCCTCGTTCTTCTTCACCACGTAGCGCTTGCTGGTGTAAGGGCCGAAGCGGCGCGGATCGGCCGCCAGCATGTCGATTCCCGGCTCACCCTCGACGATCCACTCGGCGAGCTGCCATCCCGCGCCACCCGCGGCGGTGATACCGAAGCTGTGTCCCTCGTTGAGCCATACGTTCGGCACACCCCAGGCCGGGCCGATGAGAGGAGTCCCATCGGGCGTGTAGGAAATCGGCCCGTTGACGATGTCCTTGATGCCGCAGTGCTCGAGCGCCGGCACGCGGCGGGTGGCCGCTTCCACATGGGGTACCAGGCGATCGAGATCGCCGGGGAAGAGACTGCGGCCGAACCACTCCGGAACGCCATCGGCGAAGCGGGCCGGCGCGCCTTTCTCGTACGGGCCCAGTATCCAGCCCATACGCTCTTCGCGCAGGTAATAGGACTTGTCGGACTCGCGCAGCACCGCGAGCTCGCGACCGCCGCGTTGGCGGTAGGCCTTGAGCTCCGGGGACTCGTCGTAGACGATGTACTGGTGCTCGACCGGGATCGCCGGCACATTCAGGCCAAGCAGCCGTCCGGTCTGCCGTGCGTAGTTACCGGTTGCGAGCACCAGGTGCTCCGCGCTGATCTCGGCGCCTTTGGCGGTACGCACGCGCCACTCGCCGGAGGCCGTGCGTTCGATGGCGACCGCCTCGGTGTGCTCGTAGACCTCAGCTCCTGCGCTGCGCGCACCCTTGCGCAGCGCCATGGTCAGATCTGCCGGGGCAATATGGCCGTCGTCCGGATGGTAAAGCGCACCGACGATCGCCGGAGTGTCAGCGTTGCCGCCGAGCTCCACCAGCGGCCACAGCTCCTTCACGCGCTGCGCCGTGATCACCTCGAAGGGCACGCCGATGGTGTTGGCCGTGCCGCAGTACTTGTAGTACTCGTCCATGCGCTCGCGGCTGGTCGCAAGGCGCAGATTCCCGGTGACGTGAAAACTCACATCCTGCCCGGTCTCCGCCGGCAGCCGCTTGTACAGGTCGACCGAGTACTTGTGCAGCTGGCCGACCGTGTAACTCATATTGAACAGCGGCAGGAGCCCCGCCGCATGCCAGGTGGAGCCGGCCGTGAGCTCGGTGCGCTCGATCAGCGCTACATCCCTCCAACCCTTTTTCGTCAGGTGATAGAGCGTGCTTACACCGACCACGCCGCCACCGATGACCAGGACCCGAACATGCGTCTTCACGAGAATCTCTCCAGTTGGAGCCGCGGCCCCGCAGTGCTCACTCCAGGTGGCTGGCTCGCGCCGCCTCGGCAAGAAACAGTGATACATAAGCCACGAGCGAGCGCGCCACCTCGAGACGGAACGTCTCCGCGGCCGTGCGCCACAGCACCACTTCTGCCTTCGCCAGCACGGTACGCGTACACATACCGACGGGGAAGGCACTCTCATCGAGATCGAGCGGACAGCCAGCCGACAACAGCGTG
>Ga0306920_100014123_pt1 | contig 10898 bp, 7 predicted proteins | sample flu12Cox44000170_FD_204666 | JGI IMG/M metagenome (GOLD analysis project Ga0306920, IMG submission 204666) | Lab enrichment of tropical soil microbial communities from Luquillo Experimental Forest, Puerto Rico - flux4day.12C.oxic.44.000.170 (v2)... | ecosystem: Environmental > Terrestrial >...
ACCGTTCGCGATTCTCGACGTGGCCGGCGGCACCGGCGACATCGCCTTCCGGATCGTTGAAAGCGGCGGCGCGCTGACCCGCGCCATAGTCTGCGATATCAACGAGGACATGCTCGACGTCGGGCGCGCGCGCGCCGCGAGGCTCGGGCGCGATCAAGCCGTCGGCTTCACCAGGGCCAATGCCGAGGCACTGCCGTTTGCGGACCGCAGCTTCGACGCCGTGACGATCGCATTCGGTATCCGTAACGTGCCGCGCAGCGAGCGGGCGCTCGCGGAAGCCTATCGCGTGCTCAAGATCGGCGGGCGGTTTCTTTGCCTCGAATTCTCCACCGTCGACGTTCCCGCTCTCGATACGCTTTATGACTTCTACTCGTTCAATGTGATTCCGGCGCTCGGCCGCGTTGTCGCTGGCGATGCCGAATCATACCGTTACTTCGTCGAATCGATTCGCCGCTTTCCGAAGCCGCAGATCTTCGCGGCCATGTTGCGGGCGGCTGGATTTGCGCGGGTTTCCTTCCGGGCCATGAGCGGCGGCATCGTTGTGCTGCATTCCGGCTGGCGTTTGTGATCTCCGCCCCCGCGTATCTCCTCCGACTCGGTCGCGCCGGATTCATCTTTACTCGCGAAGGCGTTTTCGGAAGCATCGATCCCATCATGGCGCCCGCCGGCGCGCGCCCTCTGCTGCGCTTCGCACGGCTATTCGAGCGGCGCTCCACCGGCCCAGCCGAGACGCGGCTGTCCGCGGCGCTGACCAGGCTCGGGCCCAGCTATGTCAAGCTGGGGCAATTTCTGGCGACCCGGCCGGATGTGGTCGGAGCCGCTTTGGCGCGTGACCTCGAAAGTTTGCAGGATCAGATGCCGCCCTTTGGGCAGGCGGAAGCCGAAGCGGCGATCACCACCTCGTTTGGCAGACCCGTCCCTTCGGTATTTGCGAGCTTTGGTCCGCCCGTCGCCGCGGCTTCCATCGCCCAGGTGCATCGGGCCACAGTGGAAAGCGCCAACGGATCGCGCGCCGTCGCCGTGAAGGTCTTGCGCCCCGGCGTGGAGCGGCGTTTTCACGCCGACCTCGCCGCTTTCACCTTCGCGGCGCGACACGCCGAAAATGTTTCCGCCGAGGCCCGGCGGCTGCGTCTCATCGAAGTCGTCGATACTTTGCGGCGAAGCGTGCTGGTCGAGATGGACTTTCGCCTGGAGGCGGCTGCGCTGTCGGAAATGGCCGAGAATACCAAGGCCGATCCGGATTTCCGCGTGCCGGCGGTCGATTGGGACCGCACCACCAAGGAAGTGCTGACTCTAGAATGGATCGAGGCCACGCGCCTGTCCGATCGGGCGGCGCTGCAAGCCAAAGGCTTCGACCTGCCGCACCTCGCCAAGGCCCTCATCCAAACCTTCCTGCGTCATGCGCTACGCGACGGCTTCTTTCACGCCGACATGCATCCGGGAAACCTTTTCGTCGATGACGATCGCCGGCTGATCGCAGTGGATTTTGGAATCATGGGCCGGCTCGGCACCAAGGAACGGCTGTTCCTCGCGGAAATTCTGCATGGGTTCATCACCCGCGACTATTACCGCACCGCCGAAGTGCACTTCGAAGCAGGCTATGTGCCGCCGCGGCATTCGATCGAGGATTTTGCCCAAGCGATCCGCGCCATTGGCGAGCCGATCCACAACCGAACCGCGGAAGATATTTCGATGGCGCGGCTCTTGGCGCTGTTGTTCGAGGTCACCGGCCTGTTCGATATGCGCACACGGCCCGAATTGCTGTTGCTGCAAAAGACCATGGTGGTCGTCGAAGGCGTGGCGCGGTCGCTCGATCCCAAGCTCGATATGTGGAGCACGGCCGAGCCGGTCGTGCGCGAATGGATGACGCGTCACCTCGGCCCCGCCGGCAAGCTCGAAAGCGCGGCCGTCGGCGCCGCCGAAGTCGGACGCTTTGTCGGCAATGCGCCCGGGCTCCTGACGCGCGGCGCGCGCGTACTCGATCAGCTCGACGAAATCACCCGCGACGGGCTCGTGCTGTCACCGCAGACCATCGCGGAATTGGATAAAACGGAAGCGCGCCGCAGCCGCTGGACGGTGGCGGCACTGTGGATCATCGCGGCGCTCCTGCTCTGGATCGTGCTGCGGCATTGATTGCACTGATTGCATTGCAATCAAACTGGCTGTAAACTCGATCTGACCAGGGGAAAGCCCAGAGGAAGAGCCATTGGCCAGTCTGACCGTCCGCCAGCTCGACGACTCGCTCAAAAGGCTGCTGCGCCTGCGGGCGGCCCGTCACAGCCGCTCCATGGAGGACGAAGTCCGGGTCATCTTGCGGCAGGCGGCGGAAGAGAGCGAGCACCAGGCTACGGAGCGGTTGGCGCCTTCGACGCGGGATAAACCCGAGGGGGCGGCAGCCGCCGCCGCAGACAGACCACGGATCGTCCTGATTATCGGCGGCGGCATCGCCGCCTATAAATCGCTCGATTTGATACGGCGTTTGCAGGAGCGCGGTGCCCATCTGCGCTGTATTCTCACCCCGGCGGCGCGGCATTTTGTTACGCCGCTCGCCGCAGGCGTTCTTGCCGGCGAACGCGCTTTCACCGACTTGTTCGATCCACAGAGTGAATTCGACGTCGGCCACATTCGCCTTGCGCGCGATGCGGACCTCATCGTTGTCGCGCCCGCGACCGCCGATCTGCTGGCGAAAATGACCGGCGGTCATGCCGACGATCTTGCCACGGCTGTTCTGCTCGCGACCGATAAACCGGTTCTGATCGCACCCGCGATGAACTCGCAAATGTGGGCGGCAAAAGCGACCGTGCGGAACCTGGCGCAGCTTGCGGCCGATGGCGTTCAATCCGTTGGACCCAATTCAGGCGAAATGGCTGAGCGGGGCGAGGCGGGCTTGGGACGCATGGCCGAGCCGATGGAAATCGTCGCCGCCGTCGAGAGGCTCTTGCGGCGCGGCGCTGCGCTTGCCGGCAAGCGCATTCTCGTCACCTCGGGACCGACAGTCGAACCGATCGACCCGGTGCGTTTCATTGCCAACCGCTCGTCGGGCAAGCAGGGCCATGCCATCGCCGCCGCTGCCGCTGCTGCCGGAGCCGACGTGGTGCTGGTGAGCGGTCCGGTCAATCAAACCGATCCTGACGGTGTCGCCGTCGTCAAGGTGGAGACCGCACGGCAAATGCTGCAGGCCGTTGAGAAAGCGTTGCCAGCGGACGCCGCGATATTCGCCGCCGCCGTCGCCGATTGGCGTACTGAAAGCGTACGCAGCCGGAAAATAAAAAAGCAACAAGACCAGGTGCCGACGCTTAGGCTGATCGAGAACCCCGATATCTTATCCACGATCGCCCACCGCAAATCTGGGCGTCCGCATCTTGTCATCGGCTTCGCCGCCGAAACTGATGATGTTATTGCCAATGCCCGGGCCAAACTTGCCAAGAAAAACTGCGACTGGATTGTCGCCAACGATGTCTCGCCTGAAAGCGGCGTCATGGGCGGCGAGACCAATACGGTTCACTTGGTGACTGCATCGGGAGTGGAGTCGTGGCCGACGCAGGTCAAGGACGAAGTGGCCCGAATGCTCGTCGAGCGGGTCGCCGCCGCGCTTGACGGAGCCGAGCGGTGATGGAAATTCGCATTGTCCGCTTGCCTCATGGCGCGGACCTGGCGTTGCCGGCCTATCAAAGCGCCCAAGCAGCCGGATTAGACCTCATCGCCGCGGTGGCGGCGGACGCGCCGATTGCGATCCCGCCAGGCGGGCGCGCGGCCATCCCGACCGGTATTGCGGTCGCGCTGCCACCCGGCCACGAGGGCCAAATTCGTCCGCGCTCGGGCATTGCGATGCGCCATGGCGTGACGGTGCTGAACGCGCCGGGCACAATCGATGCCGATTACCGCGGAGAAATACTGGTCATTCTTATAAACCACGGTTCGGAAACTTTCGAAGTCAAACGGGGAATACGCATTGCCCAGCTCGTTATCGCGCCCACAAAACGGGTGAAGCTTCTCGAAGCGGCTAGTTTGGACGAAACCGAGCGGCGGGCCCGCGGATTCGGATCGACGGGAATGGAGACGAACGGCATCGATGAGGCCGGCTAACCTAAGATTTAACCGGAGGACACCGGTCGCAAAATTATTACCGACATAGGTCGAACCAATCCCCACCTCGTAACGTTTCTTCCGTTCCATGCCCTTGCTGCCGCGAAAAGCAGTTCTCGCCATCGCCGCGGTCATTGACATCGCGTTGCAGGAGCATGGACAGCCTATTTCCGCGAAAACACTGGCCGAGCGGCACGGCCTGCCGCCGCGGCATCTCGAGCCGGTGCTGCAAGCGCTGGTCCGTTGCGGAATTTTGAAAGGCATTCGCGGTCCGCACGGCGGTTACGAGCTTGCCCGCGAGCGCCGGCGTGTGACCGCCGACGAGATTTTGCGCGCCGCGGGAACGGTCGAAGACGACCTCGAGCCGCATTCAGGCTCCGAGCTTTTGCAAAGGATCGTGCTACCGGCCCTAGCCGCTGCCGAGCATGAGTTCGGCAATGCGCTCTCCCGCATCAATGTTGAAGACATGGCGCGCGACGCGCAGGCGCTCGAGCAGCCGCCGGAGAAACGCGCCGCGTTGAAGTAGTTGAGCTTCCAGGGTCGCGTTCACGATCTGGACTCTTTCGGCGCGAATCCGCTTGAGAGTAAAGTTGAGCGATTCGCGGGTCCGCCCGCGGCGGACCGGCTGGCCGGCATGGCGGTTACGACCGGCAGAGGCAAAGGGGCATGCCGGACAGGATCCCGACGAACCGAAGCTGCCTTGGGCGGCGCCGGCAGGGAATTGGCCGATGGGTCGCAGCCATCGGAGCGATGTCGCCTTCGCCGGCCGGCGCGGCCGAGCAATCATCTCTGACGCTCCAAGAGCTCGTGCTGAACGCGCACCGCGGCATCGTTCAGCATGAAATCGCCTTCTTGGCGCTCATGGCCGCGGTCGTTTTCTTTGCGGTCGTGGCAACCGTTATGCTGGTACGCATTCGAGGGCACGCCGCGGGCTCGGAGGTTTGGTCGCAGGACGAAGCGGCAAGATTGCGCGAAGCGATCGATCGCGCCAATGCGCTTCTGTTGTCGGAGCCACAGGTGGTCGTTGACTGGCCCGTAGGCTGCGAAGAGCCCGGCATCGAAGGCGATCCGGCCGCAATCGGCCTGCTGAACGCGCAAGGCTTGCTCAACTTCGCCGGTTGGCTCGATGCCGGCAGGGCAGGTGAGATGGAGCGCGCCGTTGAAGCACTACGCGGGCGCGGCGAGCCCTTCGCAATGACGCTCACAACGGCGACCGGGCACCCCATCGAAGCCCAAGGTCGGGCCGTCGGCGGCCATGCGATCCTCCGATTGAAGGACGCGAGCGGCATCAAGCGCGAACTGGTCGAGCTGATCGCCCGTTGTGACACGCTGTCGGCGGAAGTCGGATCGCTCCGAACGCTCGTCGAAACGCTGCCGTCGCCGGCATGGACGCGCGATGCCGCCGGCCAGCTCATTTTCGTCAACGCCGCCTATGCACGCGCTGTGGACGCCAAAAGCCCCATGGAAGCCGTCGAGCGCCGTTTGGAGCTTCTCGACAACGCGGCGCGCGAAAGCCTCGTGCGGGCGCGGCTGGCGGGCGGCACATATACGGGCCGGCTTCGCACGGTGATCGGTGGAGCACGGCGAACGTTCGACGTGCTCGAATTTCATACCGACGCCGGCAGCGCCGGGTTTGGCATCGATTCGACGGAAGTTGAGACCCTGCGGAGCGCGCTCGTTCGGCTGGCCGATGCGCATCGTCGCACGCTCGACCAGCTTTCGACCGGCGTCGCGATATTCGACGCGCGCCAACGCCTGACCTTCTACAATGACGCCTATCGCGCCTTGTGGGACCTCGATGCCGGCTTTCTCGATCAGCAGCCGACCGATTCCACTGTCATCGAAACCTTGCGCACGGCGCGCAAGCTGCCGGAGGAACAGGATTTCCGGCGCTGGAAGGCAGGGCTGCACGAAGCTTATCGCGCCATCGAGCCGATAGATCACACCTGGCATTTGCCGAATGGGCGCACGCTCCGGGTCGTGACGACGCCGAACCCGGAAGGCGGCGTAACCTATCTGTTTCAGGACGTTACCGAATGGCTCGACTTCGAACGGCGTTTCGAGGAGCTGATCCGCATCCAGGGAGAGACGCTCGATAATCTTGCGGAAGGCGTCGCCGTTTTCGGTAGCGACGGACGCCTGCGGCTGCACAACGCGGCCTTTGGCCGAATGTGGACGCTATCGTCCCAACTGCTCGCCGAGCGACCGCATATCGAGAAAATTTCGTCGCTCCGCCAGCCGCTGCACGGCGACGCGCCGGCGTGGCGCGCGTTGCGCGATGTCATTACCGCCATCGACAACCGCGAAGCGACGCGAGGCCGCCTAGAACGGCAAGACGGCAGCGTCGTCGACTGCACGACCGTGCCGCTGCCGGACGGCGCCACATTGGTGACGTTTCATGACGTCACCGACTCGGTCAACGTCGAGCGTGCCCTGCGAGAGCGCAATGAAGCGCTCGAAGATGCCGACAAGATCAAGATCGATTTCGTCCATCACGTGTCGTACGAGCTGCGGTCGCCGCTCACCAACATCATCGGCTTCGTTCATCTACTGGGCGACCCGGCAACCGGTCCGCTTGCCGAAAAACAACATGAATATCTCGACTACATCACCGTTTCGACAAATACATTGCTTGCGCTCATCAACAATATTCTCGACCTGGCGACCATCGATGCCGGCCGCATGCAGCTCAACCTTGCGCCGATCGATATTCGCGAAACCGTGGCGGCAGCCGTCGAGGGCGTACAGGATCGCGTGGTGAGCCGGGGCTTGAAACTGGATATTCGGGCTCCGGCGAATATCGGCAGTTTTGTCGCGGACAAACTGCGTGTGCGCCAGGTCCTCTTCAACCTGTTGGCAAACGCCTTGAGTTTTTCGCCCCCCGGTACCACCGTCACCTTGTTGGTTGAACGCGGCACCGAGACCGTGGTCTTTTCCGTCACGGATATGGGTCCCGGAATTCCACCGGATATGCTCAAAAAAGTCTTCAACTGGTTCGAAACACATTCGCTGGGATCGCAGCATCGCGGCCCCGGAATAGGTCTTTCGTTGGTCAGATCATTTGTGGAACTTCACGGCGGCACGGTCACCATTGCTTCGGCCGTGGGACAAGGCACCACCGTCACCTGTACATTTCCACTCGCCGAAACCGCCAGGCTCAGCGCGGCGGAGTAGCGAGACTTACATGCTTCTGACCACTCCGGGTGGCGCACGCTTTACGCTGACACTGACGGACGAAAAGGCGACGGAGCGATTTGCCGCCGACATCGCCGCTTCGCTCGAACCCGGCGATCTCGTTACGCTCTCCGGCGATCTCGGCGCCGGCAAAACCACTTTTGCCCGCGCACTCATTCGCACGCTTGCCGGCGACGACAGCATCGAGGTGCCAAGCCCGACTTTTACTCTTGTGCAAATCTATGAGTTGCCGCGCTTCACCCTCGTCCATGCCGACCTGTACCGGGTTACAAACGCGGCGGAGCTCGCCGAGCTCGGCTTCGACGATCTGCCCGACGGCGCGGTCGTTCTGATGGAATGGCCTGACCGCGCAGCCGGTAGCTTGCCGGCCGACCGGTTTGACATTGCCTTCGCGGTCGGGCCCGCGCTTGGGCTCCAAAAGCGCCACGCCAGTTACACGGGCTATGGCAGTTTCGCAGCCCGCGCCGAGCGCATTGCCTTGGTGCGCGCCTTCCTCGAAGGCACCGACTATCGCGAAGCGCAACGGCTGCGCATGCAAGGCGATGCGTCGACGCGGATCTTCGAACGGCTGTCATCGAAGGACCAGACGGCGGTTCTGATGAACGCGCCGCGCCGCCCCGACGGCCCGCCGGTGCGAGATGGCAAGCCCTACAGCGCCATCGCCCATCTCGCCGAAGATGTCGTGCCCTATGTCGCCATTGCCGCAGGCCTGCGCGCTCTCGGCCTGTCGGCTCCGGAAATCCTGCATTCCGATCTCGATCACGGCCTCATCGTCATGGAGGATCTTGGGGAGGACCGCATTATCAGCGGCGATACTCCGGCACCGGTTGAAGCGCGATACGGCGTCGCCGTCGATCTTTTGGCGTTTCTGCATTCACGGGACTTGCCGAATCAGCTGCCGGTCGCGGCCAAGCTGGGCTACCGTCTTCCACGCTACGACGTCGACGCCTTTTTGATTGAGGCCGAACTGCTGCTCGATTGGTATCTCGTGCGCGCCCAGGCGCCCGCAACAGGTGCCGCGCGCGCCGCTTTCACTTCGCTGTGGCGCAGCGCGCTCGAACCGGCGATCGGCGCGCCGCCGACCTGGGTCTTGCGCGACTACCATTCGCCTAATCTGCTCTGGCTGCCGGGGCGCGACGGCATCGCCCGCATCGGCTTGCTTGATTTTCAGGATGCGCTCATCGGCCCCGCCGCCTATGACGTCGCCTCGCTTCTTCATGATGCGCGCGTCGACGTCACCGAAGACATAGAAATGGCATTGCTTGGCCGCTACGCGCGCATGCGATTTGGCAACGATCGCAAATTCGACACTGGCGCGTTCACCTTGCTCTACGCCACGCTGGCGGCGCAGCGGGCGACCAAGATTCTCGGTATCTTCGCCCGGCTGGACCGGCGGGACGGCAAGCCCCAATACCTGCGCCACACGCCGCGCCTATGGAACTATCTGGGGCGGTCGCTGGCACATCCGGCCCTCGCTCGGCTGAGGGCTTGGTATGCCGCAAATGTGCCCCCTCCGAATGGTTTATGATGCCGCGATTCGGGTTGGGCTGGATGGGGCGAGCCAATGATGCCGAAAAGCGCGATCGTCTTGGCGGCGGGGCTTGGAACGCGCATGAGGCCGTATAACGGCCATCTGCCAAAACCGCTGGTCGCGGTTGCCGGTAAATCCCTCATCGACTACGGCCTGGACCGCCTCGCCGATGCCGGTGTCGAACGCGCCGTGGTCAACGTGCATCACCTCGCCGACGCTGTGGAGCGCCATTTGGCCTCGCGGCACCGCCCGCGCATTATCATTTCCGACGAACGCGCGGGACTGCTCGGCACCGGCGGCGGTATCGCCAGGGCTTTGCCAAAGCTCGGCATCGCACCGTTTTTTCTTGTCAATTCCGACACGCTGTGGCTCGATGGCGCAAAACCTAACTTTACGCGGCTCGCGGACCACTTCGACGCGGGGGCGATGGATGCTCTGTTATTGCTGGCGCCGACCGCGGGCAGTCTCGGCTATGAGGGCCGCGGCGATTACACGATGCTCGCCGACGGGCGCCTGGAGCGGCGCACGAGAGAAACGCTGGTACCGTTCGTCTATGCCGGCGCCGCGATCCTTTCGCCTGCTCTGTTCGCCGATGTGCCGCAAGGCGCCTTTGCGCTCACCCGCCTATTCGACCGCGCCGCCGCCAACGGACGATTGTTCGGCTTGCCGCTAGACGGCGTTTGGATGCATGTCGGCACCCCGGAGGCGGTGACAGCCGCCGAGGCGGCGCTCGCGGCGATGGCCTGATCTCTGCTAGATTGCCGCGGCAATCTTCCGCGCTCCCGACATGACCCCGCGCGTTTTCACCATTCCAGCGTCGGCGCCATTTCTGCCGACGCTGATTGAAGCCTTGCACGACGGCAGACTCGGCTTGCCGGCGACGCGTGATCCGTTGGCGCTTGCCGCAGCGACGATCTACCTGCCTACGCAACGCGCGTGCCGGCTCATGCGCGGCGCCTTTCTCGACGCGCTCGAGGGTGACGGCGCAATTCTGCCGCGCATCGTTCCGATCGGTGACATTAACGAGGATGAGATCGCGTTTGCGGAAAATAACGGCGCGGAGTCGCTTGCGCTGCCGCCCCCGTTGAGCAGCCTCGAACGGCGGCTCCTGCTTACGCAGCTGGTGACCAAATGGTCGACATCGCCGGAACTTCATGGCGCGGGCGGTACACCGCTCGTCGCCCAGACACCCGCGGCGGCGTGCGCACTGGCCGACGACCTGGCGCGGCTGATGGATGACATGACCACTCGCAACGTGTCGTGGGATCGGCTCGACAGCCTTGTGCCTGAACAATTCGACAATTTCTGGCAGCTCACGCTGCGATTTCTTCAGATCATGCGCCAAAGCTGGCGCGGCGTCCTCCACGAAACCGGATCGATGGAGCCGGCGGCGCGCCGGGACGCTTTGATCAAAGCCGAAGCGGCGCGGCTTGCCGGCAGAACCGGCGCCCCGGTGATTGCTGCTGGCTCGACCGGTTCAATTCCCGCAACCGCCGAGCTCATCGCAACCATCTCGCGTCTGCCCCACGGCGCGGTCGTGCTGCCGGGCCTTGACACCAATCTTGACGAAGCTACTTGGGAACTCGTCGCGGGTGACGAGAGAAAAGGTGTTTCCCCGGCGCCGGGACATCCGCAATTCGCGATGCAGGCCTTACTGACCCGCATCGGCATCACGCGCCAAGCTGTTGTGCCCTTGGCGCAAGCGCACGGGCGCGAGCGGTTATTATCCGAAGCCTTGCGGCCGGCGGCGGCGACGGAAAAGTGGCGGCAAAGCGCGGCCGACCCGGATTTCGAAGCGCATTCCGATGCCGCGCTGAACACCTTAACGATGATCGAAGCGCCGCATCCCGAGGAGGAGGCGCTGGCTATCGCGGTTGCGCTGCGCGAATCCGTGCAGGACGGCAAAACTGCGACCTTGGTTACGGCGGATCGGGCGCTCGCGCGCCGCGTCTCTGCGGCCCTCGGCAGGTGGGGCATCGCGGCGGAGGATTCCGGCGGCAATGCACTTGCAGATACGCCGGCGGGATTATTTGCGCGCCTTGCAGCTGCCGCCGCGCTCGACGAAACACCGCCGGTCACCTTGCTC
>Ga0306920_100014124_pt1 | contig 10898 bp, 13 predicted proteins | sample flu12Cox44000170_FD_204666 | JGI IMG/M metagenome (GOLD analysis project Ga0306920, IMG submission 204666) | Lab enrichment of tropical soil microbial communities from Luquillo Experimental Forest, Puerto Rico - flux4day.12C.oxic.44.000.170 (v2)... | ecosystem: Environmental > Terrestrial >...
AACATCGTCATCATGATGATTGCGAACTTGCGCCGCTCGGGTCGGGTCTCTGGATTGCGATCGATGTAAGGCGTGATCGCGAGGAGACCGAGTGCGACGCCGGGGATCGTCACACCTGCGACCATCGGGTGGAACATCTTCAGCAGCTCTTGCAGACCGAGGAAGTACCACGGTGCCTTCGAGGGGTTCGGCGTCTGGTTCACGTCCGCCAGGCCGAGCAGCGGCGCCTTCACCAACGCCGAGAAGATCGTGATGAACGCCATCAGCGAGAGGATCGACGCGAACTCGATGGCGAGCAGGTGCGGCCAGACGTGCACCTTGTCCTGGGCCTCGGCGCGCGCCTGTTGGATCGAGCCGGACTTGACGACGGTGAGCAAGCGTTGGGTGTGACCGCCGGGTCCCGTCGTGGTCGGCGCGGGCGCGGCGACTGCGGTCGCCGTTGCGGCGGCTGCCGCGGGAGCCGCCGCGCCGGCATCGCCACCACCTGCGAGCGCCGCCTTGCGCCGGCGCGATCGCTCGAGCAGGTGCGCGGGCACGCCGCCCTTGTCTTCGGTAATCGCGTTCGGATCGGCACCGGTCGTGGCCGCTGCAGGCGCGGCTGCCTCTTCGGCAGCGGGAGTCTCGGGGGTTGCATCCTCGGTGGGCGCGGCGTCGCCGCCCTCGTCGCCGCCGGAGAGACCCAGCGCCTTACGCCGTTCCTGGCTCCGCTTCAGCAGGTGTTCGGGAATCTCGGTCATGGGTGCACGCCTCCCTTCGACCTAGAGCGGACCGGAGATGCCGCCGTCCTTGCGCACGCGCCAGAAGTGGACGGCCATGAAGATGACGATGACGAACGGCAACATCAGTACGTGTAAGACGTACCAGCGGAGCAACGTCTCGCTGCCGATCTCCTTGCTCCCGAGGAGCACGTACTTCACCTGCGATCCGAAGACCGGCGTGTAACCCATCATGTTCGTGCCGACCGTCACGGCCCACAGTGACAGCTGGTCCCAGGGCAACAGGTAGCCGGTGAACGACAGGAGCAGCGTGAGCGTCAGCAAGATGACGCCGATCACCCAGTTGAACTCGCGCGGCGACTTGTATGCGCCGTGATAGAAGACGCGCGCCATGTGCAAGAAGACCGACAGCACCATGAGGTGCGCCGCCCAACGGTGCATGTTCCGCACCAAGGAACCGAACGTCACCGCCGTCTCGAGCGACTGCACGTTGGCGTAGGCCTCGGTGACCGTCGGCCGGTAGAAGAACATCAAGAAGATGCCGGTGACGGTCAGCAGGATGAACAAGAAGAACGAGAGGCCACCGAGGCAGAGCGTGTAGGAGACCTTTACGGCGTGCCGCTTGACCTTCACCGGGTGAAGGTGGAACAGCACGTTGTTCATGATCACGTACGAACGGTTCCGGGGGCTGTCGGTGTAGCCCTTCCGGTAGATCGAGCCCGGCCGGAAGATCGAGTTCCAAGCCTGCGAACTGCGCGTCTTGTCGCCTACCGCCGCCAGGCGGTCCGCCATCTTGGGGCGCTGTCCGTTGCCGTTGCCGTTCGCCACGTGAAGGTGCTCCTAGAACCGCACGCCGTAGGCGTAACCGTGTCGGTTGGTACGGACATTGGGATCGCCGTCGCGCCAGGCGTCGGTGACCTTGCCGAGGATGATGACGCCGGTGGGGCAGCGGTCGACGCAAAGCGCGCATCGAGTGCAGACGTCCTCGTCGACGACAAAGAACACGTGGTCCTTCGGGTCGTCGCCCGGCTGGTCGGCATTGACTGCCTCGTCGATCGCGTTGGTCGAGAGCATGTGGATGCACTTCCACGGGCAGATGTCGACGCAGCCCTCGCACATGATGCATTCGGCCTGGTCGATGTGCAGGAACTGCTTTGGCTTCACCGACTGCGTGAGCCACTTCGGATCGACCTCCTGCAACACATAGGAGGTCGAGAACTCCGGCATCGGGGGATTGGCATCCGTACGGGCCATGCTCACTCGCTCATTCGCTCGTCGTGACGGGACGGCCGTATGCGGACGTGCGCTTCTCGCGGCGCAGTCGCGAGAACACGCCACCGCCGGTCGTAGGCGCGGCGGTCTCGCCTTCCGGCGCGGGTTCGACGACCTTGCGCTTTTGCCAGGCAACGAAGAAGAACACGTTGAGAGTCAAGACGATCACGTATATGACCACCGCGCCGAAGTCGACGAACTTGTCGCGCGTGATGTCGAACGGGATCACCGAGTTGCGGTGGAGCAAAAACGACGAGGTGTCGAAGTTCAGGTACGAGGCGCCGTAGTTCAACCATTCGTGCGGAATGACGCCGTAGCCGAGCGCGAACATCGCCCATACGTAGAGCGCGCCGAGGAAAGTCGCGGCCCAGGTCGCGGGTTCATCGGACTTCTTGGGTCGGCGCATCGCGATGAAGCCAATGATGAGGCCGATGAGGAAGATGAGCGTTGCCCAGATGAGACGACCCGCGTGGCGAGGAAAGTGCGATCCGAAGACCGTTTTCGGCAGCAAATTGGGCACGTGGACAGCGAGCAGACTCCACACGTGAGGATCGCGCATTCGCTCAGAAGTCCCTTGTCTCCAACGCTCCTGCGACTCTTGCTACCACGCTAGATCGGCGAACGGCACATTGGGCACCAGGGCGCGAGAGCGCCGGAACTGGGCCGCGGAAAGCACGCTGCACGCGCTTCGTCAAGGACTCCGGGAGCATGTGATCATGTGCCCGATGAGCGCGCGCTCGAGCGATCCGTATGACGTCTTGGTCGTGGGCGCCGGCCCGTCCGGAGCGTCCACCGCGTACTGGCTCGCGCAGCGCGGACACCGGGTGCTCGCGGTCGAAAAGAAGCGGTTTCCGCGCGAGAAGACGTGCGGCGACGGCCTCACGCCGCGAGCGGTCCGACAACTCCATGACATGGGTCTGGAGGAGCGTCTCGGCGACTTCCAACGCTTCGACGGATTGCGGTCGATCGCGCACGGGGTGACCCTCGAGCTCGCCTGGCCCGAGCATCCCGATTTTCCGAGCCACGGATACGTCGTGCGCCGCCGGGAGCTCGACGAAATGGTTGCCATGCAGGCGGTCAAGGCGGGCGCAGACGTGTGGCAGGGCGCAGAAGCGCTCGCCCCGATCGTGGAGAACGGGCTGCTCGCCGGTGCCGCCGTACGCCGCAAGGAGACCGGCACCACCGAAAGGATCCGCGCCCGCTACCTGGTCGTGGCCGACGGTGCCAATTCGCGCTTTGGGCGTGCTTTGGGCACGACCCGTGACCGCTCGTACCCGCTCGGGATGGCGATCCGCGGCTATTTCACGAGTCCCTTCCACAACGAACCGTGGATCGAGAGCCACCTCGACATTCGGGATAAATCGGGCAATCACCTGCCGGGCTACGGCTGGATCTTCCCGGTCGGGGACGGGACCGTGAACGTCGGGGTCGGACTGCTGTCGACGTTCCGGGGCTGGAAGCACGTCAACACCTCCCATCTGATGGAGGCGTTCTGCGAGACCGCTCCCGCCCGATGGGGCCTGGCCGCCGAGACCGCGACGGGCGCGCCGACCGGCGGCCGGCTGCCGACCGGCGGCTCGGTGTCTCCCCGGACGGGGCCGACGTTCCTGGTCACGGGCGACGCGGCCGGCTTCGTGAACCCGTTCAACGGTGAGGGCATCTCGCTTGCGTACGAGTCCGGACGGCTGGCGGCCGACGCGGTTGGTCTGGCGCTCGCCGCGGGTGACGGCCTGGCGCTCCAGACCTACGAATCGCGCCTCGGCGAGGTCTACGGCCTCTACTTCAAGGTCGCACGGGTGTTCGTGCGGGCGATCGGGAATCCCGCCGTGATGCGTGAGCTGACCCGGATCGGGATGCAGAGCCGCACTTTGATGGAGTGGGTGCTGCGGATCATGGCGAACCTCCTGCGCCCAGACGAGCTGGGCCCCGCGGAAGCCGCGTATCGGACGCTGGCCGCGCTCGTCCGGTTCGCGCCGGAGCCATGACGCTGGTCGTCGCTCACCGCACGGTGCCTCGCGACGCTCGGGAGAACTCGCTCGACGGCATCGCGGCCGCCGCCCGCCTCGGCGCGGACGTCGTCGAAGTCGACGCCCGCCCTAGCCGCGACGGCACCGCAATTCTGCTGCACGACCCCTGGCTTGGCCGGGTCCAGCACGTGCCGCTGCCGCTCCGTTGGGCACCGAACAGCTTGCTCGACCGGCTACACGTCCCGACACTTGCCGCCGCGCTCGCGGCCGCCGCCACCGTAGGTCTCCGTGTCGCGATCGACACGAAGGACCCGAAGGGGGCCGACGCGGTGATCAAGGCCGTGGAGCAGGCCGGAGCCGCCGACCGCGTGCTGCCGTGGTCCCAGCACATGCCGGTCGTGCGGGCGTTCGTCCGGGCCTGGCCGGCAGCCGAGGTAGCAGTGTTGCGCGACACCTTCAATCCGGCCGAGCACGAACGGCTCCTCGCCGACGCGGCCGCGATCGGCGCCCGGGCGGTATCCGCGCACCAGGACGCGGTGACGCCCGCATTCATCGCCGCCGCGGCGGAACGCGGCCTGGGCGTCTACTGCTGGTACCAGCGGGGCGAGCTCCAGGATCGGCGTCTGGCGGAGATCGCGGCGTCGGGGCTCACCGGTGTAGTAACCGACTGGCCGGCTGACGCGCGGCGCGTGCTGGCGCAGCAGTAGGGTTTTCTCCTATGTGCGCACAGTGCGTGAGCAAGGCAGATTGCATCGTCGGGACGATCGGGTTCGCCGCGTTCTGCTTCAAGGGGCCGATCACCGATTCGCTGATCGCAGCCGGCGTGCTCCCGGAACCGCACCCGCTCGCCTTGGAGGTGCGGACGGTCAACTTCCTGCGTGACCTCGACCTCGATCCCGCGCCGATCGTGGGCGACGAGGTGGTCGATGCCGTCGACCGGGTCCAGGCATTCCCCCTGCAGAAGGTCTACCGCCGCAGCTTCCGCGACGCGTTGGCGCTGCTTTGGCCGACCGCCATGCGGTCCCAGATGGTGTTCGCCACCAAGTAGACGAATCCCAGCAGCATCAGCGCGGCGGGCAACACGATCAATGGTGTGACGTGGGGCAGCGTCACGTGTTTCACCCACCACGGTCCGTTCCACGACAGGTCGTACGGGTAGCCGTGGTGCACCACGCCGTTGATCACCGGACGGGCGACGAGGTGAGCCCACGCGCTCCACGCGACCATTCGACAGACGCCGTAGAAGAACACGCTGCGGTAGATCGCGAGGAGGCCCCGGTCGTCGAACCACTGGCCCAGCCACGACCACACGTAGGGATCGCCGGGCACGACGTTGGTTCGCCAGAACTCGCGCGTCAGACACCGCCACGAGACCAGCACGACGACCAGCCAGAAGAGATCCATCACGAACCCGAGGCTGCTGTAGTACGACGCCGCATCGAGGTACTTGCCGCCTGACACTGTCGCCGCATACGCCCACGTGTGGAGGCTCCAGTTGAGCGTCGAGAACGGGAACATGAGCATCGTGCCGACGCTGTCGTTCACGTCGGTGAGCACGTGGGCTGCGAAGCCGAGCAGGTACCCGATGGTCCACGCCCGGTTGCGTTTCCACGCCCAGATCCCGATGGTCACGAGGATCCCGAAAAAGAGCGTGTGACTGATGCCCATGCCCGGCCAGCCGCGGTGCCACTGGTCGGGTTTGCTCGCGCCGAAGTGGTGTCCGTGAATCGTCACGCCGTAGACCCAGAACTTCGCCAGGAAGTCCGGGGTGAAGTCGCCGAAGAAGATCGCGAACCAGCTGACCTGGCCCACCATCTTCTTCGGGAGATGGGCCTCGACGGCGTAGACCTCGAATTGGTGCGCCGCCCAACTCATGCGGCTCCGCGCTCCGGTCCTCGATCTGCGCGGATCGGCGAGTGAACGACCGGACCTCCGCGCTGCGCGTGGCTGCTCATGGGATTCGACGCTCCGGGGTCGTCACCGCGAGTCCTCCGACGCGGGGGCGGAGCGCGGGCCGCGTGGCGGGCGAACCGGTTGGTGGCGCACCAGCCGGACGAGTGCCGGGATGCCCCACACCCAGGCCACGAGCCACACCGGGCCGACGATCCAGTCGAGCAGCCACTTGAAGTACACCGACAAGCCGATGTAGCTGACGGCCGCGCCCGCGTACAGCACGACGTCGACCCACTTGGGCGGCGGCGGCGGGAACGGCCGTCGGGTGCGCCGCGTTTCGGTCATTGGCGCCCGACGCTAGCGCGACGCGTTTACCGGTCCGCGTGCGCGGTTCGGGTAGCGTTCCGCGCGTTCGCGCAGTGCGCGACAGCCTTGACGGAGAGGCGCGACGAGGAGCCTGGTGCAGTGATCGACTACTTGCCGATCTTGGTCATGGCGGGCCTGGTCGTCGCCTTCGTGATGTTCTCGTTCGTCGCCTCGCAGTTGCTCGCCCCGCAGCGACCGAACGCCGCCAAGCAGGCGCCGTACGAGTGCGGCATCGTGCCCGAACAAGAGCCTGCCGAGCGCTTTCCGGTGAAGTTCTATTTGATCGCGATGAGCTTCATCGTCCTCGACGTCGAGATCGTGTTCCTCTATCCGTTCGCGCTGGTGTTCCGCGGGCTCGGCCTCTTCGGGCTCGTTGCGATCGGCGTGTTCGTGCTCGTGCTGCTCGTGCCGTTCGCTTATCTCCTCTCGGTTGGCGCGCTCGAATGGGCGCCGCTGCGGGACGCGTTCACGCGCCTGCCCGGGCCGCTGTTGCGCACGAAGCAAGCGACGTTCGACCCGGAGCGCAAGGACGAGGCCGCCTAATGGGTCTCGATCAAGTTCCGCACAACTTCCTGACGGCCCGCCTCGAAGATGTCGTGCGATGGGGACGGCGCAACTCGGTGTTCCCCGCGACGTTCGGGCTCGCGTGCTGCGCGCTCGAGATGATGGCAACGGGCGCGGCCCACTACGACCTCGCCCGTTTCGGCATGGAGGTGTTTCGCGCGAGTCCCCGGCAAGCCGATCTCATGATCGTCGCCGGGCGGGTTTCGCAGAAGATGGCTCCTGTGCTGCGCCAGGTCTACGACCAGATGGTCGAGCCCAAGTGGGTCATCTCGATGGGCGTGTGCGCGAGCAGCGGCGGCATGTTCAACAACTACGCGATCGTGCAGGGTGTCGACCAGGTTGTGCCCGTCGACGTCTACGTGCCCGGATGTCCGCCCGGTCCCGAGACGTTGATGCACGGGATCCTCACGCTGCACGACCAGATCCGGACCGGTGAACTGCTGCGCCGGCGCGAGGCATCGCCGACCGGGGGCGCGGCGATCGACCTCGGCTCGGAGCCGGTCGGCGTGACCGGACCCTGAGCGGCGACGAAGACGAAGGCGACGGGGATGGCCGACGACACCGCTCGTGAAGACAATCACGAAGACGCCGAGACGGCGGTCGACGTCCACGCGCCGGTGATCGCCGACGAGGTCGCGGCGGCGGTCGTCGAGCAGTTTCCCGGCTCCGTGTTCGCCGACAGCCACGGGCAAGCCGTCGTCTACGTGGACCGCGCGGTGTTCGCGGACGTCGCGCAGTATCTCCGCGCGGAGCAACAGTTCACGATGCTCGCCGACATCACGGTGGTCGACCACCTCCTCGACGGCGCGCGCGTCGAATGGCCTGGTGTCGAATACGAACGTTTCGAAGCGATCGCGAACTATCTCTCGCACCCGCGCAACCGCCGCATCCGTGTGATCGCACAAATCCCCGCCGCCGACCCATCAGTGCCGTCGCTCACAAGCGTGTTCCGCGGCGCCGAGTTTCCCGAGCGCGAGGCCTATGACATGTTCGGGGTGACGTTCGACGGACACCAGGACCTGACTCGCATCCTCATGCCCGACGACTGGCACGGCTTCCCGCTGCGCAAGGACGACCCGGCCGCGCGCGTTCCGATCACGTTCAACGGCGATCCCCACCCGCGATGACAGGCAACGAGACCGAAGAAGAGCGGCTCGAACGCCAGACCGACGAGGGTGCGCAGGAATTGCGTTCAGCCTCGCGGACCCGCGAGCTCGTCATCACCGGCGGAGGCATGTGGCCCGAGGAAGAGCTCGGCGACACGATGATCATCAACATGGGGCCGCAGCACCCGTCGACGCATGGCGTCTTGCGGCTCATGATGGAGCTCGACGGCGAGGACGTGCTGCGGATCAAGCCGGTGATCGGCTACCTGCACACCGGCATGGAGAAGACGGGCGAAGAGCTGTCGTACGTGCAGGGCACGACCAACGTGACACGCATGGACTACGCGTCGAACTTCGCCAACGAGCTCGTGTACTCGCTTGCCGTCGAGAAGTTGCTCGACATCGAAGCACCGCCTCGTGCCCAGTGGATCCGCATGATGATGTGCGAGATGTCACGCATGGCGTCGCACCTGTTGTTCCAGGCAACCAACGGCATGGACATAGGTGCGATCTCGATGATGCTGTACGGCTGGCGCGAGCGTGAGGAGTGCCTGCGGTACTTCGAGTACGTGACCGGCCTGCGCATGAACTGCAACTACATCCGCCCGGGCGGTGTCGCGGCCGACCTGCCCGACGGTTGGCGGGAGCGAGCGATCGAGGTCTGCGACGCGGTCGAGCACGGCATCAGGGAGTACGACGAACTGCTGACGCAGAACCCGATCTGGCGCGAACGCACCGTCGGCATCGGCGTCATCACGACGCAGGAATGCCTCGACCGGAGCATCACCGGACCGATCCTGCGCAGCACCGGCTTCGCCTGGGACCTGCGCAAGAGCCAGGCGACCTTGCCCTACGACGAGGTCGACTTCGACGTCATCTATACCGCCAACGGCGACGTCTACGACCGTTACCGCATCCGGCTCTACGAGGTGCTCGAATCGGCGAAGATCGTGCGCCAGTGTGTGGAGAAGATGCCGGAGGGCGACTTCCGCATCCAGGACAAGAAGGTCACGCCGCCGCCGCGCGCCCGTATCGACGAATCGATGGAAGCGCTGATCCACCACTTCAAGCTGTTCACCGAAGGCTTCAAGGTCCCGCCGGGCGAGACATACGTCGCGATCGAGTCACCACGCGGCGAGATCGGGTGCTACATGGTGAGCGACGGTTCCGGCCGTCCGGTACGCATGCACATCCGCGGTCCGTCGTTCTACAACCTGCAGGCGATCGAGCCGATGGGCGGCGACAGCCTCGTGGCGGATGCGGTCGCGATTGTGTCGAGCATCGACCCCATCATGGGCGAGGTGGACCGATGAGCTTCTTCACCGACGCGAACCTCACGCGCGCCAAGGAGATAATCGCCCGCTACCCGCGCGCCAAGTCGGCGATCCTGCCGCTCGCGCACCTCGCGCAGGACCAGCACGGCTGGCTCCCGCCCGAGGCCATGGAACAGATCGGCGAGCTCACCGGCGTCACAACGGCCGACGTGCAGGGGACGTGCTCCTTCTACACGATGTTCAAACGCCGGCCCTGCGGCCGATTCGTCGTATCGGTGTGCACCAACGTGACGTGCCTCGTGACGGGCGGTCCCGAAGTGCTCGAGCACCTCGAAGCCAAGTACGCGAACGACCTCGACGTCACGATCGAAGAGGTCGAGTGCATCGCGGCGTGTGGTGGGGCGCCGGCGGTGCAGGTCAATTACGAGTTCCACGAGAACGTGACGCCCCAGTCGGCGGAAACGTTGGTGGAGGAGTACAAGAGCGGCGCACGCGAAGCCCGCACAGTCTCGGGGACGCTGCATGGTTGAGGAAACGAGAATCATCACCAAGCGGCTGCACGACCGGCCCGACGATTCGTGGACGATCGCGGGCGCAAACGCGACCGGCGCGTACGAAGTGCTGCGCGACGTGTTGCGCTCCAACGATCCTGCCGGGGTGCAGGACCAAACGAAGACCTCCGGGCTCCGCGGCCGCGGCGGTGCGGGCTTTCCGACCGCGCAGAAGTGGTCGTTCCTGCCGCCGAACTCCTTCCCGCGCTATCTGGTCATCAACGCCGACGAGGGGGAGCCGTCCACCTTCAAGGACCGCATGCTCGTCGAGCGCGATCCTCATCAGCTCATCGAGGGCATCGTGATCTCGGCGTTCACGATCCAGTGCAACTTGGCGTTCGTGTACCTGCGCGGCGAGTTCGCGCTCGGCTATGAACGCCTGATGCAGGCGATCGCCGACGCCCGGGAACAAGGATTCCTCGGCACGAACATCCAGGGCTCGGGCTTCGACCTCGAGATCGTCGTGCACCGCGGTGCGGGTGCGTACATCTGCGGCGAAGAGACCGGGCTGCTCGAATCGCTCGAGGGCGAACGGGGGATGCCGCGCATCCGGCCGCCGTTCCCGGCGGTCGAGGGCCTGTACGCGAAGCCCACGGTTGTCAATAACGTCGAGTCACTTTCGACGGTGCCGCACATCGTCAAGATGGGTGGCGAGGACTACGGCAAGCTCGGTGTGAATCGCTCGACCGGAACGCGGATCTTCTCCGTGTCGGGCCACGTGAAGAAGCCGGGCAATTACGAAGTCGAGCTCGGCATTTCGTTTCGTGACCTGATCTACGGACTTGCCGGCGGTATCCGCGACGACCGCGCGTTGAAATTCTTCATCCCCGGCGGTGCGTCGTCGCAGTGGTTGCTCGGCATCGACGAGCATCTCGACGCACCGCTCGACATGGACTACGTGCAACAGACGTTCGGCGTCATGCTCGGATCGGGCGCGGTCATGGTGTACGACGAGACGGTCGACCCGCTGCTCGTCGCCTGGCGGCTCGCCAAGTTCTTCTCGCACGAGTCGTGCGGCAAGTGCACGCCCTGCCGCGAAGGCACAGGATGGATCGAGAAGGTGCTGTACCGGATGGTGCACGGCGAGGGCCGCCCCGACGATCTCGACCTGCTGTTCGACGTGGGCGACAACATCTCGCCCGGGGTCACCAGCGCGCCGTTCGTCCAGACCACCATTTGCCCGCTCGGG
>Ga0306920_100014126_pt1 | contig 10897 bp, 9 predicted proteins | sample flu12Cox44000170_FD_204666 | JGI IMG/M metagenome (GOLD analysis project Ga0306920, IMG submission 204666) | Lab enrichment of tropical soil microbial communities from Luquillo Experimental Forest, Puerto Rico - flux4day.12C.oxic.44.000.170 (v2)... | ecosystem: Environmental > Terrestrial >...
GAATCTTGCGCACGATCGCATGGCTTGCGCAGAATCGCTGGGTGCTCGGCCGACGCACCTGAGGGAAATGAGGAACCGGTAAATGCGGGTGTGTGTGCTCGGCCTGTGGCATCTGGGTTGCGTCACCTCTGCGTGCCTTGCGCGCGCCGGGCACGACGTGATCGGGCTCGATCCTGATGCAGCAGTGATCGGGCGATTGCAGCAGGGCGAGCCGCCGATCTTCGAGCCGGGCCTCACGGATTTGATCGCCGAGGGGCTGGCTGCCGGGAGGCTGCGATTCACGGCTAATGCGGCGGATGCGCTTGCCGGCGCTCACCTGGTATGGGTTACGTTCGACACGCCGGTCGACGAGAACGACGTTCCGCAAGTCTCCAATGTGGTGGAGCCAGTGAAGTCGGTCCTGCGGCACTTGCCCGATGGATGCCTGGTGCTCGTCTCGTCTCAGCTTCCGGTCGGAACGACTAGGCGGCTCGCGGCCGATGCCGGGGAGGGCGCCACTTTCGCGTATAGCCCGGAAAATCTGCGGCTCGGAAACGCCATCGTAGCCTTCACCCAGCCTGATCGCGTGGTGGTCGGCCTGCAGTCGGAGCGCGATCGCGACAAGATCACAGCTTTGTGGGTGCCATTTACGACCGAGATCGTATTCATGGGCCTCGAGGCCGCAGAAATGACCAAGCACGCTATCAATGCGTTCCTGGCGACCTCGGTCGCGTTCATGAACGAGGTTGCGACCCTCTGCGAGATGGTCGGAGCGGATGCTAAGGAGGTCGAGCGCGGCCTCAAGAGCGAGGAGCGGATCGGGCCGCGCGCCTACCTGTCTCCCGGGGGGCCATTCGCTGGCGGAACCCTCGCTCGCGACGTTGCCACGCTGGCAGCACTCGGCCGTGACCTCGGCGCGCCGGCCACACTGATACCTGCAGTGCGCGAGAGCAACGACCGTCACCGCGGGTGGGCCCTGCGTAAGCTCGAGGAGCGGCTCGGATCGCTCGAAGGTCGGCGCATCGCCATCCTGGGCCTGACCTACAAGCCGTGTACGGATACGCTACGGCGCTCAAGTGCGGTCGAGCTCGCGCTTGCTCTGCAGGCCCGCGGAGCAACCGTCACGGCCTTTGATCCGGCGATCCGCGAACTGCCACTTGAACTATGTGGGCGCTTCGCGCTCGCCTCCTCACCTTCGCTGGCGGTCGCAGAAGCGGACGCTATGGTGCTCGCAACGCCTTGGCCGCAATTTCGTGAGCTTCCTTGGCCCGATATCGTTGCCACCATGGCGACGCCCACGGTCGTCGATGCGGGGTGGTTCCTCGCCGCGACCTTGCAGCATCGTCCAGGCATTGCGTATGCAGCTGTCGGCCTGCCTTGGACGGCCGGCTGACCGGAACCAACATGCCGCCCACATCAAAGCCGCTCGCCGGCCGCGTCGCCCTCATCACCGGTGGAAGTCGCGGGCTCGGCCGAGAGATCGCCCGCGCATTTGTAAGAGCCGGAGCCTCAATTATGGTGTGTGCGCGTGAGGCGACTGAGCTCGAGGGGACCAGTCGCGAGCTGCGCGGGCTTGCCGACGATGAGCAAATAGTACGCTGGCGGTCGACCGACGTGACCGACCAATCGGCGGTCGACATGACCGTGCGGCAGGCTGTCGACGAGCTCGGTGGCCTCCATGTCCTGGTCAACAATGCTGGCGTTTACGGCCCATTCGGTCTGCTCGAGGATACAGACTGGACCGAATGGGCCCGGGCCATCGAGATCAATCTTTTCGGCTCCGTCATCCCGATGCGCGCCGTGCTGCCACACTTCAAGGCGCAGGGCCATGGCAAGATCATCCAGCTGTCGGGCGGCGGCGCCACGAATCCACTGCCCCGCATCAGCGCCTACGCGGCGGCAAAGGCTGCCATGGCTCGGCTCACCGAGACGGTGGCGGAAGAATGCAAGAATAACCGCATTGATGTGAACGCGATCGCGCCCGGCGCGCTCAACACGCGCCTGCTTGACGAAGTACTGGCCGCAGGCCCGGACAAGGTTGGGGCAGAGTTCTACGCGCGCGCCGTGCGGCAAAAGCAGGATGGTGGCGTTGCTTTGACCCACGGCGCTGATCTTGCCGTGTTCCTCGCGTCGTCGGCGAGCGACGGCATCACCGGACGACTCATCAGCGCCTTGTGGGACGACTGGGCACAATGGCCGAAGCACCTTGCGGAACTCGACTCGAGCGACGTTTACAAGCTGCGACGCATCACCGGCCGAGACCGCGGCTTCTCCTGGGGCGACAAATGACTGAGGCCCTGCCGCGCGTGGCGATCGTCGGCTGTGGCCTCGTCGGCCAGCGGCGCGCCGGCGCGATGTCGCGCGCTCAGCTCATTGCTTGCGCGGACGTCGATCGCGACCGGGCGGACGCGGTTGCAGCCTTGGCTACAGAGTGCGTTGCGTTTACGGATTGGCGCGAGCTCTTGGCGCGGGCAGGCTGCGATATTGTGATCGTTGCCACGCCCCATGACTCACTGGCTGAGATCGCGGCGGCTGCCGCCGCGAGCGGCCGGCACGTTCTGGTCGAGAAGCCGGCGGGTCGGCGTCCATCCGATGTCGAGCCGATCCTGGCGGCGGCGCGGCGCGCGAACGTCAAGGTCCGGGTGGGCTTCAATCATCGCTTTCATCGCGCGCTGCGCAAGGCCCGCGAGCTCGTCGATGCCGGTGCGCTTGGCGAACTTATGTTCGTACGCGGCCGCTATGGCCATGGGGGGCGACTCGGTTACGAGCGCGAGTGGCGTGCCGATCCTGCTCGCTCCGGCGGGGGTGAGCTTATGGATCAAGGCCCGCACCTGATCGATCTCGCACGGTGGTTTCTCGGCGACTTCGTGACCGTCCAGGGAGTTGCGGAAACGTTCTATTGGGACATGCCGGTCGACGATAACTGCTTCATGCTGCTGAGGACGGCGGAACGCAAGACTGCATTCCTGCACGTCAGCTGCACCGAGTGGAAGAACACGTTCTCGCTTGAGATTTACGGTCGGCAAGGCAAGCTGGACATCAGCGGCCTTGGTGGTAGCTATGGGCCAGAGCGCGTGGCATTTTACCGCATGCGTCCCGGCATGGGGCCGCCAGAGACCACGATCTGCGAATATCCGATGGAAGACGATTCCTGGGCCGTCGAGCTCACCGAGCTCATCGAGGATATCCGTCTTGATCGAGAACCGGCACCGGGTCTCGCAGATGCCCTGGCGGTCCTGCGCATCGTCGAACGAGTCTACGCGGCCTCGTGACCATCGTACTGCCGAGCCCGGTGCGGATCACGCTGGGCGACGGCGGCGTCGACGTGGCGTCCTATTATCACAAACACGAGGTATTCCTGATCGCTGCGGCAATTGACAAATTCGTCTGCATTCCCTGCAGTGTGACGGCGCCCGCAGGGCCAACGAGGTTACCCGCACATGATCATAGTTCGTAGTCCGCTGCGGATCACGTTAGGAGGCGGCGGTACTGACCTCCCATCCTACTATCGCGATCACGATGGATTCCTGATCGCGGCCGCTATTGATAAGTTCGTGTACGTGACAGTAATCAAGCCGTTCGTGTCAGGTGTCTATCTCAAGTACTCGAAGATCGAGCATGTGGATACGATCGAGGACGTTCAGCATCCTATTGTTCGCGAGTCTCTGAAGCTATTTGATTTTGGAATGCCGCAAATTGAAATTACAACACTTGCCGATATTCCGGCAGGAACCGGTCTTGGTTCCTCGGGCAGCTTCACCACCGCGCTTCTGCGTGCGCTGCATGCACATGCCCGTGGCATCATTCATCCACGCGAGTTGGCCGAGCAGGCTTGCTTCGTCGAAATAGAGAAGCTAGGCGAGCCGGTCGGGAAACAGGATCAGTATATCGCCGCGTTTGGAGGAATTACCTGTTTCACTTTCCGCAAGGATGGTACGGTCGAAGCAACGCCGCTCGCGGTCGATGAAGAGATTCGCTGCGGCTTGGAGGATAATCTGCTGCTGCTCTTCACCGGCTTCTCGCGATCTGCTTCGAAGATTCTCCGCGATCAGGACTCCCGCACGAAGGGGCGAGATAGCGCAATGATCGACAACCTCCACTACGTGAAAGATCTCGGCCTTCGCAGCAAAGCTGCACTGGAGAAGGGAGACATGACAGGCTTTGGTCGGTTGATGCACGAGCACTGGGAGCACAAGCGTAAGCGCTCGGGCGACATGTCGAACTCGCGTATTGACGAGTGGTACAATCTTGCCCTGAAGAACGGGGCGATTGGCGGCAAACTGATCGGCGCGGGTGGGGGCGGCTTTCTCATGTTCTACGCTGAGGACAAGGTGCGGCTGCGGCACGCCATGCGCGAGGCCGGTTTGCCTGAGGTTCGGTTCCACTTTGATTTTGAAGGCACAAAGGTTCTGGCGCAGTAGAGATGGTTTCAAATCCCATGCCCTCGGTCGCGATCCTCGCGGGGGGACTTGCGACGCGGCTTCACCCACATACCGCCACATTGCCCAAGGCCCTAGTGTCGGTGGCCGGCGAGCCCTTTATTGTCCATCAGCTGCGGCTACTCCGGCGGGAGGGCATTGACCACGTGGTCCTGTGTGTGGCCCATCTGGGCGAGATGATTCGCGATTTTGTCAGCGATGGACGGCAATTCGGATTAGACGTCGCTTACAGTTTCGACGGCCCGATGCTCATGGGCACTGGTGGCGCGCTGCGGCGTGCGCTCCCTTTGCTGGGGGAAACATTCTTCGTACTCTATGGCGATACCTATCTTGATGTTGCATTTGCCCCGATCCTGCTCGCGTTTCGGCGAAGTAGGGCCCCGGCGCTAATGACCGTGTTACGCAACGAGGGCCGCTGGGACACGAGTAACGCGCTATTCGACGGTGCGCGAGTGGTGCGATATGACAAGTGCGCACCAACTTCGGACATGCGTTACATCGACTATGGTCTGGGCATCCTCTCTGACAACGTGTTCTCCGATTGGAATGCCAACTTATCCTTCGATCTCGCGGACGTGTATGCGAAACTAGCGGCGGACGGCCGGCTTGCCGGCTACGAGGTCACTCGTCGGTTTTATGAAATTGGCACGCCCGAAGGGCTTGCTCAAACGGACACTTATTTGAAGGGAACTGCAATGAGTGTCAGCGACTACACAAACAGCTACTATGAAGAAGTTGCCGCGGTGGCCAAGGGGATAGATCAGATGGAAGTCGACAGAATGATCGACATTCTGGTCGAAGCTCGCGCACGCGGCGGAAGGCTGTTCATTCTCGGCGTGGGGGGTGGCGCCGGCCATGCCGGGCACGCGGTTAACGACTTTCGCAAGATCTGCGGTATCGAAGCTTACGCCCCGACCGACAACCTTACCGCCCGGGTCAACGATGATGGCTGGAGCACAGCTTATTCCAACTGGTTGCGCGGTAGCAGGATCCGCAAGGATGATGCTGTTCTCGTGTTCTCAGTCGGTGGCGGCAATGCGGAGAAGAACATCTCAGCCAACATCGTGGAGGCGCTCAAGCTCGCGAAAGCGGTCGGCGCTCGGGTTATCGGAATCGTCGGCCGCGATGGCGGGTATACCCGACAAGTAGCCGACGCATGCGTTGTCGTCCCGATGGTGAACCCGGCAACTGTAACGCCCCACACTGAAGCGTTTCAGGCTGTCGTATGGCATGGGATGGTGAGTCACCCGAAACTGCTTGCCAGCGAAATGAAGTGGGAATCCGTCCGGTGAGCCGACCTGCCGTCTTTCTCGACCGGGACGGGGTGCTAGTTGAAGAAATCTTCTATGCCCAAACTGGCGAATGGGAGGCGCCCCTCCGGCCAGAGGATGTGCGCCTGATCCCAGGCGCTGCAGCAGCCGCCCACCGCCTTGCCGAAGCGGGCTACGCACTTGTGCTGATCTCGAATCAGGCGGCTTACGCCAAGGGCAAAACTGGCCTTCGCGCCCTTTGGCTTGCACATGAGCGGTTTGTCGAATTGCTGGCCGGCGAGGGCGTGCGATTCGATGCGGCGTTCTATTCGTATGGGCATCCCGATGGGGTAGTGCCGCATTTCAGCGGGCCTTCGCTCGACCGCAAGCCAGGTCCGTACAATCTCTTCATCGCTGCCGCCCAACTTGATCTTGATCTAGCGCGATCTTGGATGATCGGGGACCGGGAAACCGATGTCGCCTGTGCTCGTGCAGCAGGTGTGCGCGCAATTTTGGTGAAAAATGCGCACACAGACGTCCGTAATACTCCGGCGGCAATTGTAGCAAAGGACCTTTCGGATGCCGTTCAACATATTGGCGTCGCCTAACTCGACGGGCCCACGACACCATGGTTGTGGTTGGACCCTGCGCTCACTTCGGATGCTATGTGAGCAACTCACCTGCTGACGCATTTTCGGCAGGTCACGAGGCAGCGAATGCCGACGGGCAGATAGACGTGTTGGCGCAACGCACTCTCTGCAGCCATGACGTAGCGCATCAAAGAGCTCGATCGTGTGGTGGAGATCATTCTGGATACGATCCTCATTTCATCCACATCGGGTCGAGCCGGATAGCGTACCTGGTTGAGACGCTTCGAAAAATAGAAGGCTGGAAATAGGAAAAAGCCGAGATGCGAGCGACGTTCGATCGCGAAGCCGGCCTCGCGGAAAAGTCGCGTCAGTCGGTGCATATCGTAGCGTCGAAAGTGCATAAGCACGCGATCATAGATATCGAAGAGCGCAGCTTTCGCCGGAACCTCGATGATGGCAACACCACCGGGTCGCAAGATTCGGAAAAGATGGGCCACTGCGCTTTCATCATCTTCGATGTGTTCCAAAACATTTAACAGAACCACAACATCGGCGAAGCCGTCAGGTAGCGGACATTGACTCAGATCGAACCGAAGGAGTGGAACAGACGGTATGTTTGAACCGACTTCCTGCAAGGTGTCTAGCGTATAATCGGAACCGATGGTGACATGCCCGGGCAATTGCTGAAGGAGCTCGCGCAAAAAAAGTCCCGCTGCACATCCAATCTCCAGGATCACCGAGGGCGTTTGCACAATTGACCGCTTGACTTCCTTCATCGCGTGGGCGCGCGAGGCGATGTCAATAAAATGATCGCTGGCAGCTTCTTGCCGATGAAAACGCGCAATACCGTCGTTCCAACCGGACTCCCGTACCGGATACGACAAGATCCGCTCGGTTGCTGTCCCGACGACGAATGCCTGGCCGGCCCATACTGCCTGCTCGGCCGCATTCACGCTGTTCGGCGAAGGCAAGATGATTTGAGGTGTCGCAGTTCTTGCCATCGTAACCTTTTACGAGCGCGGCGGAATGAGCCTCAGCAACGTCAAGCACAGTTAGCGAAATTGGCCGGGCTTGCCAAGCAGAACCCGACGCTTTCAGAAGCACAACGCGACACGCACGGTGATAATCGAGCGATGGTTGTGAGGTTGGGACCGCTGACCGCTCAGCGCTGCGGGTTCTGCGGAAAGCTTCAATGTGCAACGCATACTCGTCGGCGGCCGAAGAGGCCGGGGGAATGTTTGACTATCTGCGCCTGAGACGTTATTGGTGTAGTTAACCCCAGGAGGAGAGAGTGCTACCAGATTCAAACTAACGCGATAACCAGATTCTTCTACAGTGGCCGCGCGCGGGGCTGGATTGAGCCTCGTGTGACACAGAAAGAGCGATCAAGGACAAATGAGGGAACGGGGTACACCGCGCATATCGGTCGTGGTGCCGGTCTATAGAGAGGAAGCGAACATTCGTCCTTTTCTCGCACGCCTCGTGCCAGCCCTTCAACGTATAGGCGAGTATGAGATCATCTTTTCCCTCGACCCGTCACCCGATCGGACGGAGATTATCATCCGGGAAGAGGCTGCCAAGAATGACTCTATAGGTCTCTTGGTCTTCAGCCGCCGTTTCGGCCAGCCGGCGGCCACCATTGCCGGCATACTCAATTGTAGTGGGGAGTGGTGCGCGGTCATCGACGTCGACCTGCAGGACCCTCCGGAGCTGATTGAGACTATGCTGCAGAAAGCGGAGGAGGGATTCGACGTCGTCACGGCGCGCCGCCGTAGCCGCGAAGGGGAGACCTTGATCAAAAGAGCTATCTCGGCAATCGGGTACAAGATGATCCACGAGGTGGCGGAGGTCTCGATACCACCCAATACCGGCGATTTCCGTATCATGAGTCGCCGCGTCGTCGAGGAGTTGCGCTGTCTGAGCGAATCACACGGCTTCTTGCGCGGGCTCGTCTCGCTTGTTGGATTTCCACAAACAGAAATCGAATACGAGCGACAAGCGCGGCACGCCGGGCGGGGTAACTACAATCGTTATCTTGGCTCCCTCAAAATTGCATTCAATGGTCTATTCGGCTTCTCGACTTTTCCTCTGCAGTTCATGATGTGGACAGGGTTCAGCATCGCGCTGTTCAGCGCGGCCGCGATCGTAGTGGTTATCGCGCTCAAGATCATCCATGGGGATGACTACCCCATGGGCATTCCCACGATCACGGTACTGGTCCTTTTCATTGGCGGCGTACAACTCACGGCGATTGGCGTTTTGGGTGAATATGTCGGACGAATATATAACGAGGTGCGCCGCCGACCGCAGTACATCGTCCAGAGCGCCGTCAATGTGCAGCTGCGTGACGCGCGTGGACCGAATTCCGGTCCGAACCTGACTTCTTCAAATCCGGCCATCCTTTCTTCAAGAGCAGCCTAGCCGAGCACAGTTCATGCGGAAGACGGGCCGTCAATTGCCACTGTCGAAATTCGGAGCTTTCTGCGTTCATTAATCTGCATCTTTGGCATTCCAAGAAAGCGTCTTTGCATCCTCATTGCGGATCATCGTTCTTACCGGAAACGTGACCCTAACCAGCTGCCTCCTGTACCTGGACCACCGCTGCTCCAATCGCGAAACAATGTGAAGTGCAACATGGCGCCGCATATACCTGCGTAATCCATTGTTTATTTCAACGCGGGTGGGAACGGTGCCGAAAGATCTCTTTCGTAATATGTCGCATTCCTGCTGGCCTACTTGCTTTAGTGCGAGCGTTTTCTGCTCAACATGGACGCGAAAGCAGGCGAGGAATCGAGGCAAACGCCTGAACCGGAACCCTTGCGCTTGGGCTCGCAGAATAAAATCCCAATCAAGCGCATAATGGAAGCTTTCGTCGAACGGCCCTACCGCATCCCATACTCGCCGTCGCCAAAACATCGTCTCCTGCGGAATAAAATCAGCCCATTTGACCGCCTCCAAGTCGTGCTGCGGCAGTATCCAGCGACCAATCTCCGAGCCGTCTCTGTCGATGCAGATGCGATGGCCATAGACCACGTCCACTTTCGGATTCCGCTGAAAGAAGCGAGCGACATAGCTCAATGTTCCTGGCAACAGCAAGTCGTCGCTATTGATGTAGGCCATGATGTCGCCATTGACTTTCTCGAACGCTCGATTGATGGCATTTGCCTGGCCGGTGTCGGGCTCGCTGCGCCAAGCGAGCTGACTATTGTAGGAGTTTAGGATATCGACGCTGCCGTCCTTCGAAACCCCATCCTGTACGAAATAGGCCAAGTTTGGATATTCTTGTCCGAGAATGCTGTCGATTGCTTGCTCCAAATATGCCGCATGATTCAACGAAGGCGTCACAATGGCTATACGTGGCGCATTCGGCGGCGGAATCTCAGCATAATATGAGGCCGGCACCTCCAATTCCGTTGGTGGGTATTGCTGCACTAGACCGAGCCGTGTGCTAAACTTGTGGACCTGTATCGCATTCTCAAGGCTCGTCAATCTGTTGATTATGTGCTGTGTCGCGTTCTCAAGGCTGACCAATCTGTTGATTATGTCGTCGTTCAATCTGTTGACTAGGTCAAGGCGGGCTTGACGACCAGTTTCCGACACCTTCAATGGTTCGTTTAATCTGTTGATGTCCGCGGAACGCTCGGCTTGATAATGTCTTAATTCGGATTCCATTTGGACGAGTGCAGCGGGCTGTATGTCGTCGAAAATGTTTGGTGGAAGTACAAGGTTTTCTTTCAGATGTAAGTGTTCGTTAGCCAAATAAAACCTGTTGATGCCGTCAAAATAAACAAAGGTGTACCGTGCCGCGATGAGGTCGTCCTCCCATTCCGATTGTGACTCTATACGCGTCTCCGGCCAGGTGGATTCGACCAAGATTACGGTGGGCCGATACTTTTCCAGATCCAACCCACACAGAACCTCCCGCTCCCATCCTTCAACGTCGATTTTGAGGAAATCGATGTGCCGCTCGCCGGCATATTGATCGAGAATTTCCGTCAGAGGCAGCACGCGAACCGTCCGCGTTGTGCCGAAAATCTTCTGCCCTCTGGCGCGCGCATGGACTCGTGAATCGAAGGATGAAAGCTCAGGAATTGGCATTTCCATAAACTGTGCGCTTTTGCGCGACGCACCAGCTCCGCAGTCGAGATTGACGTCGCGCGAGCGATCAGCAGAAAGCTTTTTGAAAAGCGATCTATTCGGTTCGATGTTTATTCCGCTCCAGCCGAGATCGTAAAACCATTTGGTCACGCTCAAGGCCACGGGATCACCTGCTCCCACATCAACATAGAAGCCATCGGTACGACCGCTGAAAACGCGAGCAAGCATGACGTCTTCGAAGTTATGAGCGTAAGAAATCACACTGGGACTCCTATTTTTCATTCCGGCCAGTCCTCGGCCCGATCTATAGCAGGGCGCAGCGAGTAGATCGACACACGTGGATCAAGAGAAATCAAAAGCCTCCCTTCTTACTGCCTACGAAGGCGTCACGGCCCGCGAACGTTGGCCAGCTGCCAGGCATTCCCGGACTAGACTAGATCGGGATGACCAGGGAGGCCGACAGCTACTACATATCTCGTGCCGAGGTGGTTTCTCAAGGTCGAAGCAAGAACCAGTTGGCATCAATGAGAATGGCCTTGCC
>Ga0306920_100014127_pt1 | contig 10897 bp, 10 predicted proteins | sample flu12Cox44000170_FD_204666 | JGI IMG/M metagenome (GOLD analysis project Ga0306920, IMG submission 204666) | Lab enrichment of tropical soil microbial communities from Luquillo Experimental Forest, Puerto Rico - flux4day.12C.oxic.44.000.170 (v2)... | ecosystem: Environmental > Terrestrial >...
GCCGACCAGCGGGATGTCCTTCACGAACGGCACGCCGGTGCGGACCACGCCTTCGTTCGTGCGGATCAGGCCGCCGATCACCGCGGTCTGGCCGTCGTCGACCATGACGCGGGTGTCGGCTTCGCTCGTGTTGATGATCACGCCGCCCTGCACGGTGCTCTGCGCCGAGAGATCGCTGACCTCGGGGTGCAGGTCCATGATGATCTTCTTTTCCTGCGTGAGATGCGGGGTCACCTTGAGCTGGATACCGATGGTCTGCAGCTGCGAGACCGGGTTGCCGGCGACGTCCTGGACGATGAGGGGAATCTTCTGGCCGACCAGGATCTTCGCTTCGCGGTTGTCGAACGTCGTGATGCGCGGGTTCGAGATGATGTTCGCCTTGCGGCTCGACTCCAGCATCTGCAGCTGGGCTTCGAGATCGCCCCAGCTCTTGAACACGCCCCACGTCAGCGTCGCCGCCGGGTCCGCAATCGGGGCGCTCACGCTCGGGTAGAGGTCCTGCTCCATGTCGTTCGCCGGGTGCAGCGGATTCAGGTTCAAGGGCTGGCCGGCCTGCGGGTCGCCGAACGGATACTCGAAGTACTTCGACTTGCCGCCCACGCGCCAGTCGATGCCGAGGCCGCGCAGCGCCTCGACGTCCACGTCGACGAGCTTCGCGGTGATCTCGATCTGCGGCGTGGTCGAGTCGAGCGCCAGCGCCATCTTCTCGATGCGGTCCACGCTGTTCGGCAGATCGGCCACGATCAGCGAGTTCGTGCGGCGCTCGACCTGGATCGAGCCGCGCTTCGAGAGCGAGGCCTGCAGCTCGGAGCCGAGCTCCGTGGCGTTCGCGTAGTTGAGCTTCACGATGCGGGTGTCGAGCGGCGCCACGTCCATCTGCTTGGCGTGGGCGGTCTCCCGCTCCATTGCCTCGGTGGCGAGCTTCACGCCGTCGTCCACGCGCAGGATCCCGTTCTCGTCCACGTAATCGAGGCTGTTGGCGCGCAACACGGTGCGCAGCGCGTCCTGCCACGAGACGTTCTTGAGCGACGCGCTGATGGTCGCGTGCACGCCGTTCGAAACCAGGATGTTCCTGCCGCTGAACTCCGCGATGGCGCGGACCACCGTGTGGACGTCGGCGCCTTGCACGTCGAGACTGAACGTTTCGGCTCCGGTCCTCACCAGGCCAACCTGCTGCATGGCGGACGACTGCGATTCGGCGGACTGCACCGCGACCGCGGTCAGCGTGATGCCGGCAACGAGGACAATCGTCGCCAGGACCTTAGCGGTTCCCATTCGAGTCTCCCTTTCGCGTCAGTGGGATCGCCACCGACTCTGTCTGTCCATCCGTGGTGATACTGACCATCAGCGCGTCGCGCGTCAGACCACTCACCACTCCGTTCATCACCTTGTCCCCCGGCCGCAGAACGAAGCTGCCGCCGCGGGCATCCTCGACCAGGGCGAACTTGTCGCTCGCGCCCCAGACAATTCCGACCACCTTGAGACCACCCACATCCGGAGGCGCGTCGCCCCCGACATCGTTGCCGACGAAGCCGCCGTCGATCAGCGGCTGGAACGGGTCACGGCGGCCGAGCGCGTTGTACTGGTACGCGATCCGGTCTTCGAGATGAGGACGCGACAGGCTCGACGCGGGCGTGACCGTGGTGCCGTTCAGAACCGGCGTGCCGGCGGTGCGCATCGTCACGCTGCCGGGACGCACGGTCGCGGTCTTCGCCGTGGCCGGCGCGGCCCCGCGAGAAGAGGCGGCAGCGGCGCCGGCCGCGGGCTTCGCGGCGGCGTTCGCGGGCGTCATCGGCTTCGCGGCCGTGGCGGCGGTCGCGCCCGGCTTCGGCGCGGCGGACGTGCCGGCAGCGGGCTTCGCGCCGGGGGCCGTCGTCGTGGCCGTGGTCGTGGCCGGCTTCGGCGCGGCGGACGCCCCAGGCTTCGCGGCCGGCGTCTGCGTCGCTGCCGTCGTGGTCGCAGCCGGCTTCGTCGCGGCGGACGCCCCTGGCTTCGCGGCCGAGGCTTGCGTCGCCGCGGTCGTGGCCGGCTTCTTCGCCGGCGTCGCGGTCTTGGCCGCGGCGGTGGTCTTCGCCGCGGACGGCTTCTGGGCCGCAGCCGCGGTGGTCGCGGACGCGTTGTTCTGCGTCGCCGGGGTCGTGGTCGCGGGCGCGGCTGGGTTCGACGGCGCGGTCTGCGACGTCTGCGCGATCGCCTGCGCGCCGGTTCCGGCGGGCAGCACCGGCGAGACGACGCCCGCGAGGCCGAGCGCGAGGCTCAGGATCAGCACGCGGCCGGAGCGAGGCGCCTCCGGCCCGGTGAGGACGAAGGACCGCTCAGGACGACTTGTGCGCATTGCCCGCTCCTTCCTTCTTCACCGGGGCGGCCGTCTTCGCATTCGGATCCGGCGCCGGTGTGCTGTTGAGGCTGTAGGCGGACGCCGTGAACTCCACCGACGTGGTGGAGCCGTCGTCCGACTTGCCGCTGGGCTTCAGGTGCAGGCCCGAGACCGTCACGATGCGGCGCATGTTCGCGAGCTCGGCCATGAACGAACCAACCTGGTGATAACCGCCGGTGACGGAGATCTGCATCGGCATCTCGGTGTAGTACTGCTGCGGATGCGTCGCGGCCGGCCGGAAGCTCACGAACTGGCAGCCGGTCTGCTCGGCGGCGAGTGTGACCTTGCGCAGCAGCGCGGGCAGCTCCTTGTCCATCGGCAGCAGCTCGGCCGCGGCCGACCACTGCTCGTGCAGCTGCTCGTATTCCGCCTCGAAGCGCGGCAGGTCGGCGACCGTGGCCTTCGCGCGCGCGAGCTCCGTCGACTTCTGCTCGAACTCCGACTTGAGCGTGGTCAGCTTGTCGTTCATGTTCTGGAAGCCGAACGGCAGGAAGTGCGTGAAGAAGAACACGCCCAGCAGTCCGCAGGACAAGAGGACGCTCAAAACCACCTTCTGAACGCCCGGGTTCTTGAGGTCGAAGTTCACGGCAGATCCCCCGTTCAGTTGGCGGTCTCGTCCGGCGTGACCGTACAGGTGACCCGGAACTTGACCACTTGATGGTCAGGCGTACCGCCGCGCTCGGCGAATTCGAGCTCGACGTTCGCGAACATCGGCGAACGCTCGAGGCGCGACATGAAGTCGGAGACCACGAGGTTCGAGAAGGTGACCCCCTCGACGCTGAGGGAGGTGGCCCCATCCTGGGAGGCTCCCGACAGCCAGAGGTGGTCGGGCACACAGCGCGCGAGCTCGTCCATGAGCCGGACGCTCTGGGTGCGACCCTGCTGCAGCTTGTTGATGATGCCGAGGCGCAGATCCAGCTCGGCGCGCTCCTGCGCGAGCCGCTGGACGCGCGCGATCTGGGGCGCGAGCCGGCGCGACTCGGCGTCGATGTCGGCGATGTTGTGGGTCAGCGTCATCGCGCGCGTGCGCTGCGAGACGGCGGTGCCCGCGATCACGAGCACGGCGGCGGCGACGATCACGATCGGCAGGACGATGTCGCCGACCTTGAACGCCATCCCCCCCGACGACTGCCGCTGCTGGGCCTTGCCCTCCCGTGGGAGGAGATTGATGCGAATCATTTCTTGTCTCCCAGTCGGCGCAGGGCCAGCCCGATCCCGACCGTCAGAAGTGGCGCCACCTTCATGACGTCCTGCCCGGCGAACAGGGCCGGGTCGTAGGCGATTCTCGAGAGCGGGTTCACGATCTCGGCGTGCACTCCGAAGCGGCGGTTCAGGAAGTCCGAAACGCCCGGCGTCATCGACGCCCCGCCGCACAACATGATGCGCGTCACCGGTCCGGCCTCGCCGGAGGTGCGCAGGTAGGCCTGGGCGCGCTCCAGCGCGGTCGCCAGGCTCTCGCACGACTGCTCGACCACCGGGACGACGTCGACGCCGGCGCCGGATTCCCCGCGCACCGCGGCCGCCGCCTCGGACTGGCTGAGATTGAATTTCCGCTGCGCGCTCTCGATGAACGAGTTCCCCCCCACCTGGAGATCCTTGGTGAAGTAGGGCACGCCGGACTGCATGATGTTGATGTTCGTGATCTCGGCGCCGATGTTGAGGATCGCGACCACTTCGTCGGCGCGGAAGTCGTAGTTCGCCGCGAGCGCGTTCTGCGCCGCGAACGAGTCGACGTCCACGATCAGCGGCTGCAGGCCGGCTTCGCGGATCAGATCGCTGAAGGACATCACCATGTCCTTCTTCGCCGCGACCAGCAGCACCTGCATCTGCTTCGGATCGTTCGGCGCGGCGCCCAGGATCTCGAAGTCGAGCGACACGTCGTTGATGTCGTAGGGAACGTGCTGCTCGGCCTCCCAGTACACCGCCTGCTGCGCGTCCTCGGCCGACAGCTTGTTCATCGTGATCTTCTTCACGATCACCGCGCGCCCGCTCACCGCGGCCACCACGTTGCGCGACTTGATCCCGCGCGACTCGAGGAGGTTCGTCACGGCGTCGGTGACGAGCTGGCGGTCCATGATCTCGCCGTCCACGATCGCTTCCGCGAGCGGCGCCGAAATGCCCCAGTTGACCATCCGGTATCCCTTACCGGACTGCGCCACGAGCTCCACCGCCTTGATCGTGTGGCTTCCGATGTCCAGCCCCACGAGGGCCTGCTTTTTCCCGAAGAGCATCTCTCACTCCCTGAGCGCGCTTCCGGTTCGCACCGGCACGCCTGGCTGGACCGCGCGTCGCGCTTCCCTGTTGCGCACGGCGCCTGCGGCATCTTGTGACGTCTGGGCTCGGGCCCGGTTCTGCGGCCTGCCGTGTTCTGCATCGGCGTGGCGGGGCTTGAACTTGAGGGTGAAAATCGACACCCTCGGGCATCCCGCCCGGCCTACTTCAGGATCACGATCGGTGTCGGCATGTGCTTGATCGCGGCCTGGGGGCGCCCCGACACGATGGCGTCCCGGATCCGGTCCATCTGTTCCTCGGCGATCTGCCGCATGTAGCGGTTGTGGGACGTCAGCGCGACCTGGCGCCAAAGCTCATACGCCACCGCGAGATCCCCGGATTGCTGCTCGGCGAAGGCGGCGAAGCGGCCCGCCATGGGAGGGGCGTCCGGCTGGCGGGCGGACTGGGCGAAATAGCGCGCCGCCGACCGGAAGTCGCGGCCGCCGGGCTTGACGAAGTAGAGGAACCCGGCCTGGAACGCGAGACGCCCGCTGCGCGGATTCGCCTCGAGCCCCTTCAGCATCAGGCGCTCGGCGGCCGGGAAGTCGCCCCCCTCCTGCGCGAGCGCGAACGAGCCGAACTCGTAGGCGGGAAGGAATCCGGGCGAGAGCGACGTCAGGATGTCGAAGACGTGCTCCATGCGCACGAACCGGTTGTCCGTGAAGCGATGCCCGCCATAGTATTGGACCGCGCGCAGCCACGCGATGTCCGCCGCGGACTCCGAATGGCCGAGCGTCGCGACGCCGAGATGCGCACCGGACGGGTAATACGAAAGCTCCTCGAGCGCGTGCGGATGCGGCACGAGCTGGCTCGCGGTGCGCGCCATCCCATACGACGCGACGCCGAAGAAGAGCGCGAGCATCCACGCCATCATCATGCGCTTGTGCACCGCGCGGGCGCCGCCCGCGGGCGCTCCCGCGCCGCGCGTCGCGACCGGGCCCGCGTTCATTTGAAGTCCCGCGATTCGAACGCCGCGTTCGCGAGTGAGAGCATGCAGGCGACGTAGAGCAGCGCGTAGCCGGTCGCGAGCGCGAGGTGGAGCGGACTCGTGACCTGGCCGCTCGCGGCCAGCGTGCGCATGTTGAACAGCGGCAGATTCGGCGCGAGGTCCGCGACGATGTGCAGGATGCCGGAGAGCGGCGCCGGGAACTTGGACGCGAGCTCGCGCAGGTCGTAGCTCCACTGCCCGACCAGATAGAAGCCGAGCGTGTAGAGCGCCGAGAGCACCGGCGTCGAGAGCGACGAGCACAGCACGGCGATCGCGGACACGACGCTGAGCTCGAGCCCGGCGAGGTACGTGGCCTCGAACACGGCGGGCGCGGAGCCGCGCATACCGCGCAGCGCGAGAGTCCCCCACAGCGCGAGTCCGAGCGCGATCGCGACCGTCCACAGCGCGGCGGTGAGCCCGGCCCACTTGCCCACGAGGTACGCGGAGCGCGCGATGGGGCGCGAGAGCAGGTTGTAGATCGTGCGGCGCTCGAGCTCCTTCGCGACCAGGCTCGTGCCGACGAGCAGGATCGCGAACAGGCCGATCATCGAGATGCCGCTGAGCCCGAGGTCCATCGTGAGGCGCGTGCCCTCGCCGAGCGCGAGCGGCGTGGCGATCTGCGTGACGACGAGCAGCACGAACCCGGCGAGCACCATGCCCGCCATCACGCGGTCGCGCGTCGTCTCGCGAAACGTGTTCTGGGCGATCAGGAGCGCGCTCACGCGGACCTCCGCTCCGGCTCGCTCTCCGGCTCACGCGGGGGCGCGCCATCCGCCGTTGCGGCGGAAAGCAGCAGCGTCTCGAGGCTCGTGCGGTGCGGCACCACGGCGCGCACGCCGGCGCCCGACTGCACGAGCCAGGCCAGCACCTCGTCGAGCAGCGCTTCGCGCTCGAGCACGTAGAGACATCCCTGCGGCCGCGCTTCGCGCGCGAGCGCGGGGCGCCAGGGCGCGGGGATCTCGGCCGTGCTCGCCACCGCGCACGTGATCTCGATGCGCTGCGCCGCGCCGTGCACGATCTCCTCCACCGACGCGACCCGGCTCAGGCGTCCGCCGGAGACGATCGCGACGCGATCGCACAGCAGCTCGACGTCGGGCAGGATGTGCGACGAGAACAGCACGGTGACGCCGCGATGCTTCTGCTCCAGGATGAGGTCGCGCACATCGCGACGGCCGAACGGATCGAGCCCGCTCATCGGCTCATCGAGGATCAGGAGCTCGGGCCGATGCACGAGCGCGGCCGCGAGCCCGAGGCGTTGGAGCATGCCCTTCGAGTACTTGCGCAGCCTGAGTCCCGGCCGGTCGCCGAGGCCCACGCGCCCGATCCACAGCTTCGCCTGCCGGTCCGCATCGTGCGCGGCGAGCCCGCTCAGGCGCCCGGCCATGACCAGGTACTCCATCCCGCTCAGGTAGTCGTAGAAGTACGGCTGCTCGGGAAGGAATCCGAGGCGGCGGCGGCTCGCGGGGCGCTCGATCGACTCGCCTAGCAGCCACCCGGCGCCGCGCGTCGGCTTGAGGAGTCCGGTGAGGAGCTTGAGCGTGGTCGTCTTGCCGGCGCCATTCGGGCCGAGGTAGCCCATCACCTCGCCGCGCGGCAGCTCGAGATCCAGGCCCTCGAGCCCGCGCGTGACCTTGAGCGTCCACGGATTGCGGTAGAGCTTCGTCAGGCCCTGTGTGAGCACGGCGAGATCCCGCTCGCTGCGCGTCACCGAGATCGGGGCCCGGCCAGAGACTGGCCGATCCGAGCGACTTCCTGCCGGAGAATGCATGACCCTCATCGCCTCCATCGGCCGTTCAACGGCCGCAAGCCCTTGCGGCGCCGTGCTGATTCGCAGGGTTGGGTGTCCGGATCGGCCGAAAATGCAACCCGTGTGCCGCGCGGGGCCGCGGCGGGGGCTGCCGTGGAGCGGGCTTGCGCGGTTACTGACCTGCGGAGAGCAGGATCGCGAGCGGGAATCCCGCGCCGCTCAGCGCCACGCCGACGCCCTTGATGTTGTACGTAAGGGTCAGCGAGTCGGCGTAGCTCACGAGACCGGGCGTGGTCGCGGGATTCGAGGTCATGGCCGCACGATCTTCCCAGGCGTTGCCGGAGCCGCTCAGGTTCGAGAACGGGTTCGTGAGCGTGGCGCCGAGGCCTGGCATGGTCGCGGCGACGAGGGCCGCATCCGCCGAATAGTGCGAATCGTTCCGGATCCCGTAGTCCTCGGCGGCGAGCTGGAACGTGTGCATGTTCGTCTTCGTCGCCGCTTCCTTGGCGCGGTTCTGCATGGCGATGAAGTTCGGGATCGCCATCGCGGCCAGGATGCCGATGATCACGACCACGATCATCAGCTCGATCAGGGTGAAGCCTTTGTCGCGACGACGGTTCATGTTCGCACCCATGTTGATGGACAGGACTACCTTTCCCTCTCTAAATAGAGCACGGGACATGCCAGAGCCTAAGTGCTTGCGTCCCAATGGCGGCTCCGGGCGGATCGCTCGAATTGCGACGCGTGGTGGTGCGGACGTTCGAGAATGCGCGAACGGACTTTGCAATCGTGCGAACTGCGAATCGCCTGCGCGAGAATCACCAGCAGCCCGGATCGCGCGTGAGAAAAGCGAAGCGGGGAGAGGGATGAACCCTCTCCCCGCGTTCGTGCAGCGGACTGCTTACTGACCGGCGGTCAGCACCAGCGCCAGCGGGAAGTTGTTACCGCTGACAGCCTTGCCAACGCCCTTGATGTTGTACGTGATCTGGTTCGAATCCGCGTAGCTCACGAGACCCGACGTCGCCGTCGGAGACGCCGCGAACGAAGCGCGATCTTCGAAGTTGCTCGTGGTCGTGCCATTGAACGGGTTCTTGAAGTTGGCACCAGCCGACGGAAGCAGCAGGCCAACCTGCGTTGCGGTACTCGCGTACGCACCGTTCCACTGCACGCCGTAGTCCTCGGACGACAGCTGGAAGGTGTGCATATTGGCCTTCGTGCTGCCTTCCTTCGCGCGGTCCTGCATCGCGATGAAGTTCGGAATCGCGATCGCCGCGAGAATGCCGATGATCACGACGACGATCATCAGCTCGATCAGGGTGAAGCCCTTCGACGACTTGAACATGATCTTGCCCTCTCTGGGGTTCGGGTCCAGGGTCTCTTGCGTCTTGCTCTGACCCTCATGGTCCCATCTCGCAACCTGTGTGCCATGTCGGCCAGCGTGGTGGGAACGCCGACAAGCTCCATCCGCTCAGAGCGTTACGACGCGCCTCCTGGACGGCGCTCGGGCGTCCCCCGGAGGCAGGGCGGGCAATCTTCACCCGGGCATCGTGCGCAAAGTGCGAACTGCATCGAATGCGCCTGGAGCGTGCAGATCGCAAACTTCAGGCGGCGCTCGCCTCCGAATCCGGCATCGCTCCGTTCTCGAGCTCATCCTCGCGCCCGGGCTTCTCGACGCCATAGGAGACGAGCTTGCGATAGAGCGTCGAGGGGTTGATGCCGAGGATCTCGCTCGCCCGCTTCTTCTGCCAGCGGGTGTGGTTCAGCACCTTCAGGATGTATTCCTTCTCGAGCTCCTCGAGCGTCAGGTTCGGCGAGTCGATCACGAGGCTGCCGCGATGGGACTGCCCGAAGCGGATCTTCTCCTCCAGATCCTCCGGGCCGATCGTGCCGCCCTCGTCCAGGATCAGGGCGCGCTCCATGACGTTCTCGAGCTCGCGCACGTTGCCCGGCCAGTCGTACTTCATGAGCAGGTCCATGGCCTCCTTGCTGACCGTCTTCGCCGCGTTGTTCTGGGCGTGGCGCCTGAGGAAGTGGTCGACCAGGAGCGGGATGTCGTCGCGCCGCATGCGCAGCGACGGAAGCTTGATCGGAATGACGTTCAGCCGGTAGTAGAGGTCGGCCCGGAAGCGGCCCTCGGCGACCTCCTTCTCGAGGTCGGCATTCGTGGCGGCGACCAGACGGCAGTCGATCTTGATCGGCTGCGTGCCGCCGACCGGGATGATCTCGCGCTCCTGCAGCGCGCGCAGCAGCTTCACCTGGGTCGCGAGCGGCGTCTCCCCCACCTCGTCGAGGAAGAACGTTCCGCCCTCGGCGACCTGGAACAGGCCCTGCGAGTCGCGCACCGCGCCGGTGAACGAGCCCTTCACGTGGCCGAACAGGTTGCTCTCCAGCAGATCGCGCGGGATCGCGCCGCAGTTGATGCTCACAAACGGGCCCTGCGAGTGGCGGCTGCGGTAGTGCACTTCGCGCGCGATCAGCTCCTTGCCGGTGCCGCTCTCGCCCTGGATCATGATGGTCGCCTCGCTGTCCGCCACCTTCTCGACCATGCGGAACACGCGCACCATCTCCTCGGACGAGCCGATGATCACCTTGTCCTCGTGCCCCTTCTTCAGCTCGCGCTTGAGGTACTGGTTCTCCACCCGCACCTTCCGCATCTCGAGCGCGTTGCGCACGATCAGCTTGATCTCGTCGTTCTTCGCGTTCTTGATCAGGTACTGGAACGCGCCGAGATTCACCGCCTCGATCGCGGACTGCTGCGACGCGTAGGCGGTCATGATCACGACCGGGATGCCGGGGTCGTGCTTCTTGATGCCCTGGAGCAGCTGGATTCCGTCCATGCCCGGCATCTTGATGTCGGTGATGACGACATCCGGCCCCTCGGTCTTCACCTTCTCGAGGGCCTCGCGACCGTTGTTCACGGTCACGACCTGATAGCCCTCCTTGCGCAGCACGATCCCGAGGAACTGGGTCATGCTCTGCTCGTCATCCACCACCAGAATCTTTTCGGCGGGCATAACGTGACCTTTCTGTTGGAACGATTCCGGTGATCTCACGCGGCCACGGCGGCTTCAGCCGCCGCGGCCGGGAGCGCGACCCGGACGGTGGTTCCCTGGTTGGGGACGCTTTCGAACGAAAGCGAGCCTCCGTGACGCTCCACGATGCGCTGGGCAATCGCGACGCCGAGGCCCGTTCCGCCTTCCTTGGTTGTGAAAAACGGTTTGCCGATCTGCGCCAGGTGCTCCGCGGCAATACCCGGGCCCTGGTCGGAGAATTCGACCACGCGTTGTTTTTCCCGGCCCGGCCGCCAGCGCACCGTCAGCACGCCGCCGCCCGCCCGCATGGCTTCGAACGCGTTCGCCGACAGGTTCAGCCAGACCTGCCGGATCTGCTCCCGATCCACGCGCACCGCGGCGCCCGCCTCACCCGGCTCGAAGCGCACGGTGACGCGGTCGCCGGCGCGCGGATCGAGGGTGAGCGCCTCGCACAGCTCGGACAGGTGCTCGTTCAGATCGAG
>Ga0306920_100014128_pt1 | contig 10897 bp, 12 predicted proteins | sample flu12Cox44000170_FD_204666 | JGI IMG/M metagenome (GOLD analysis project Ga0306920, IMG submission 204666) | Lab enrichment of tropical soil microbial communities from Luquillo Experimental Forest, Puerto Rico - flux4day.12C.oxic.44.000.170 (v2)... | ecosystem: Environmental > Terrestrial >...
CTCGACGTCCAGTATCGTCTGATGGGATCCAATGGCGACGTGCGCTGGATGGCGGCGCGCGGCCGCGTGGAGAAGGGCCATGCGCAGCGTCTCATCGGCGTCGCGCTCGATGTCACCGACCGCCGCGTCGCCGAGCTGCGCGCAGCGGAGGACCGGATGTCGCTTCGCCACATGATGCGCGTGTCGATGGTCGGGCAGCTCTCGGCAGCCATCGCGCACCAGTTGAATCAGCCGCTGGCGGCGATACTCGGCAACGCGGAGGCCGCGGAGAAGATGCTCGAGCGACCGAACGCCGACCTTGAGGAGCTGCGGGAGATATGCGGCGACATCGTCGACGAGAATCACCGCGCTGTCGAAATCATCCGTCGGCTGCGCGAGCTCTACAAGCGCGGCGACATGAAGGTCGAGGTTATCGACCTCAATGCGCTGATTCGCGAAACGCTCGATCTGCTTCACACCGAGCTCCTCATCCGTCGTGTGGCACCGATCACCCAGCTTGCGCCGGACCTGCCGCAGGTCGACGGCGGTTACGTCCAGCTGCAGCAAATCGTCCTCAATCTCGTGCTCAATGCAGCGGATGCGATGGACGGAATTGTCGTCAACGAGCGCAGGCTCAAGGTGCGCACCGAAGCGACCGACGCCGCAGTCCGACTCTATGTCGTCGACAACGGGTCGGGAATCGCCGCAACCGACGCAGAGAACGTGTTCGAACCGTTCCGGAGCACGAAGCCCGGTGGGATGGGCATCGGCCTCGCCATTTGCCATTCCATCGTCACCGCCCACCGCGGCCGCATCTCTGCGGCGAACAACGCCGAAGGGGGTGCGACATTTTGCGTGACCTTGCCGATAAGGTACGACGCTTGATCAGTACATCGACCATCGAAACCGTCTATCTCGTCGACGACGATCCAGCCGTGCGGAAGGCGCTTACGCGCGTGCTGCGCGAGGAGGGCTTAAGCGTCGAAGCATTCGAGTCGGCCGAGGCATTCCTCGCACGTCCTAGCGATCGACCCGGGGGGTGCCTCGTGCTCGACGTGACGCTGCCCGGCCTCGACGGACTCGAGCTGCAACGCAGGCTCGCCGAAGCAGGGCAGGCGTTGCCCATCGTCTTCGTGACGGGGTACGGCGACATTCCGATGTCGGTGAAGGCGATCAAGGCGGGTGCCAAGGACTTCCTGACCAAGCCCGTGCAGGCGCAGGCGCTGGTCTCTGCAGTGCGCTCGGCGATCGAGCAGCATCGTGCCGTGAGCGCCGCGCAGGCCGACGGTGCGAAGTTGAGGGAGCGATTCGCGAGCCTCACGCCGCGCGAGCGCGAGGTGCTCGGGGCGTTGGTCGCGGGCCGGCTGAACAAGCAGATCGCCTCCGACCTGGGTGTCGTCGAGCAAACCGTCAAGTTCCATCGCGCCCGGATCATGGAGCGAATGCAGGCGCGGACGGTCGCCGAGCTGATGCATTTCGCAGCGCAGCTCGGTATCGGGGCGAACCCGGTCTCTACGTCGCCGCCTCGTCCGGTCGAATCTCTGCCCAGGCGCTCATCGGCCTGAGTCCTCGCCGACACTAATCCAAAAGCTAGTTCCTGGCGCGCGCGCTCCGTCTTAACGTCCGCTGCGTGACTACCGCCGGTCTCTACATCGCCGTGGTCGACGATGAGGCGCCCGTGCGCACCGCGCTCGGACGACTGCTGCGTCTGGCCCAATACGAAGTCGCCGCTTTCGGCTCGGGCGATGAGTTCCTCGCATCGCTCACTGCGCGCGTTCCCGAGTGCGTGATCCTCGACGTGCACATGCCGGGGATCGCGGGATTCGCCGTGCAGGCGCAGCTGCGCGCCGCGAGCTTCGACATCCCGGCGGTGTTCATCACGGCGAGCGACGATTCCGGTCTCGACGCGGCAGTGGTCGACGCGCAGGGTATAGCGCTGCTGCGGAAGCCTTTTACTAACGATCAACTGCTGAAGGCGGTTTCCGAGGCGATTGGGCGGAAGCAGCGAGCCGGTGATGAACGCAAAACACCGTCATGAAACGGCAAACATTTCGGTGCCGAGCTCGCCGATTAAACCAAAGTGCAGTTTCCCGCATTCATCGCTCGCGCTTAAATGGCCTGCCCAGAAGGGCCCATCCGCGACAGCGGAACGCGAAAGGAAGCGTGGTGTCACGCATCGAGGAGCCGGGGTGCAACCAAGCCCCGACGAGTGAGGAAGGAGACGGCAATAGTTTGAAACGTCATCCAAAGGGGGCGCCCTTTGCGGGCGCCCGCTTCCGAACGCCGAGGCATTCATGACCGTGATGGTTGGGAACCGTGGAGCTGTCGCGACGCTTTCGCTTAAGGATCTCGAGAAGGCCATGGCCGCGATGCTGATGGGAACGTCGACCGACGAACTGAACGCCGAGTCAAGGAAGTGCCTCGAGGTCCTGCGGCAGCCAGGACTTCGTCCGCGTGTATTCGGAAAGACCGACGGCGTATCCCCCGAGCAGGGGCTGGGCCCCGCGTTCGGAACCAAATCGGGTTAGCCAAGGACGGCAGGCCGTTCGTCACCAGAGTATGCTTACGGTCCAGCGCGGGGCCTGCCGGCTTCCAGGGTCGTACCGCGTGGCAAGAAATCAAAGTGCAGTTCAATGAGAAAGGAAATGCAATGAAAGTCATGCAACGCCTTATTGTTTTCACGGTGACTTGTGCAGTATTGGCAGCCGCATCCTTTGCGTCGGCTCAGGAAAAGAAGGGCGCAACCGTCGGCATGCTCAAATGCAACGAGGCTAGCGGGTGGGGGTTGGTGTTTGGCTCCACGAAGGACCTCAAGTGCGTCTTCACCGCCTCGGACAAAGGCGTGAAGCCCGTCCATTTCACCGGGACGATCAAGAAATACGGCGTCGACATCGGTTTTACGGAGAATGCGGTGATTCTGTGGGCGGTCGTGTCGACGAGCGACAAGTTCACGCCCGGCGACCTGGCGGGCAGCTATGGCGGAGTGACCGCCAGCGCGGCCTGGGCTGCCGGTCTCGGCGCGAACGTGCTGCTCGGCGGCTCCAAGCAGGGATTTGCTCTTCAGCCGCTCAGCGTGCAGGGATACAACGGCATCAATGCGGCCGCCGGCGTGACGGAGGTCGAGCTGAAAGCGGCGAACTGATTTCAGAACGTCTCGTGTTCTGATGCGGCCGGCGCCTGCGGGCGCCGACCGCACCTGATTCCTGCGTCTCGCACGGACGATCGTTGGTGGGACGCGCTTGGGAACTGCCGTCGTCCCGACTTCGGACCGAATTGGCAGATCCGTGCTCGAGTGCAGCTCGTGTTTCACAAGCAGGGGCCGCCGAACGATCGCCGCGGTGGCGACCGCCCTGACGCTGCTTCTCGAGGGCTGCGCAAGCCGACCGATCAACGAGCCGATTACCCGTGCTGACCCCGAAAGCAGCTACAGCGTCGTCAGGCACGTAGAGCGCCGGCCGGATCGCGATCGCTCGACGCTGCTCGTGCTGGCGTTTTCGGGTGGAGGCACGCGCGCCGCGGCATTCTCGTACGGCGTCCTCGAGGAACTCCGCCGAACCCCCATCGTCGTGGAGGGACGTCCGCGCCGGATGCTCGACGAGGTCGACATCATCACGTCGGTTTCCGGCGGCAGCTTCACCGCGCTAGCCTATGCGCTCTACGGCGAGCGACTCTTCTCCGAATACGAATCCCGGTTCCTGAAGCGCGACGTTCAGGGCGCGCTGGTCGCACGAGTGCTGAACCCGTTCGACTGGCCCAAGCTTCTGAGCCCTGGGTACGGACGCTCCGAACTCGCCGCGGACTATTACGACGAGATCCTTTTCGAGGGCGCGACATTCGGCGACCTCGTCGGCAGGCCGACTCCCGTTGCGGTGCCGTCGGCCACCGATCTGATGACAGGAGATCGCTTCCCCTTCGAAGAGGAGAACTTCAATCTGATCTGTTCGGATCTCGGGAAGGTGAGATTGGCGCGCGCTGCGGCGGCGTCGTCGGCGGTGCCGGTCGTGCTCTCACCGGTGACGTTCAACAACTACGGCGGACACTGCGGTTTCGAGTATCCCCTGTGGCTCCGCGCAGTCGTTGCGAATCGAAACCCGGACCTCGACACCGGACGTGCACTGCAGCGCTATGAGGAGCTCGTGCAGCTGCAGGACAGTGCGACCCGTCCCTATCTGCACCTCGTCGACGGCGGAGTGGCGGACAACGTCGCGATGCGGGAAATCGTCGAAGTGCTGCAGACGATCGACGTGACCCGCGGTCTCGAAGCCCGCCCGCTGCTGCGCGACGTCCGCCGCATTGCAGTCATCGTCGTGAACGCGGCGTCGTCGCCGAGCGTCGATTGGGGAAGGATCGAATCCCCGCCCGGCATCTTCGACCAGTTGTGGCAGGCATCGAGCGTGCCGATCGACCGCTACTCCTACGAGTCAATCAGTCTGCTCAACGACATCGTCTCACGCTGGGCGTTGGAGCGGAGGCTTGCGATTGCCGAGGCGAGACTTGCCGGAAAGCGCGAACTGGAGGAAGGGCTCGGCGGTCCGCTCGTCGAGTTGTACGCGATCGACGTGAGCTTCCGGGACATCGCCGACCCGGACGAGCGCCGCTACTTCGAAAACCTGCCGACGAGCTTCGTGCTGTCGGCTGAAGTGGTCGACAGGCTACGCGACGTCGCCAGTCGCTTGCTCAGTGCGTCGCCGGCGTACCGTCGGCTGGTGCAAGCCGTCGGAGGCGCCGCCGCCCAAAGCCCGGCTATCATTCCGCATTGATCGTTGCCGGGAAGACTGCCGCGTGAGCGCCTTGACGGAGCATCCGATTCTGCTGTTGCTGGTCTCCTTCGCGGTCCTTTGCCTTTCTGCATGGATCGGGACCATCGGTTTCAAAAGGCTGAGAACGGAAGCAGCTTCGTTGCACGAGGACTTCGCCGTCGTACAGGGTGCAACGCTTACGCTGCTCGGGCTCATCATCGGATTCACGTTTTCGATGGCGCTGACCCGATACGATCAGCGCAAGAACTACGAGGAGGAAGAAGCCAATGCGATCGGCACCGAATACGTGCGCGCCGATCTCCTGCCTGAAGCCGATGCGGCGAAAGTCAGGGCGCTGCTGCTGAGTTATGTCGAGCAGCGCGTTGCCTTCTACACGACGCGCGACGAGCAGGAGCTCGACGCGATCAGCGCCAGGACGGCGAAGCTGCAGGGTGCACTGTGGTCTGCGGTTCAGGGAGCGGCAACTGCCAAACCGACGCCCGTGATGGCTCTGGTTGTGGCCGGGATGAACGATGTCTTGAATTCGCAGGGTTACACGCAGTCCGCGTGGCTGAACCGCATCCCCGCCGGCGCATGGAGCCTGATGGGAGCGATCGCCGTCTGCGCGACGCTGCTCGTCGGCGTCGGCGCACGGGATGGTCGTGCGAGTCGCGGTCTTCTCGTCATCCTGCCGCTGGTTCTTTCCATCGCGTTCTTCCTGATCGCGGATATCGACAGCCCGCGGCGAGGCGTCATTCACGTCGCCCCGATAAATCTCCACGGCCTCTCGAAGTCGCTGCGGGTGCAGTAACCGAAGGCCACCCGCGCGTCGGTGCCGGATCCGGTTTTCGTACAAGCTGTAGATGACAGTCTCAGGCAGTGTGCCGCAACAGCACGCTAACTGTTGCGCCCATGGACCGCGGACTCCACGCTGTCTCGGCGCGACCCTTGACATGGCGATCCGCTGAGTCGACACTCGGGGGGTAACAGCCTGTAGCTGACGGCACGCGCTCGGCGCGTGGCGTTTCACTTTGGCAAAACTGTCGTAAGGCAGTGACGCAAAGCCTCCGGCCCGTGATTTGCGGGTAGCGGGGTTGCCGGCGGAACATCGGGCCGCCGTCATGAGGGATCCCGCGGTTTCAGCGCGGAACCGAATCCACGTCATTGTCACGCGACGCCTTTTTTGGAGGCGAAACCGTGCACACGTTCAGTCCTGACTTCTCGAAAAGCGCCCCGCGAGGCGTAGACCTGCGGCACCGGCCGGCCGACACCGCGGTGGCTCCTGTGACCATCACCAGCGCGAACGGCACAGCGGCGGGTATCGCCGCGCGCATGACTGCACCCGCTGATATCAAGGGGCGGCGCTTGGTCGCCGATCAGCAGTATCTCGGTCTCGATGCGAAGGCGCTGCGCGGAGGCGCCGCACGGACACTCGCCCGCCTGTCTGCGCACCCCGCGGGGCAGGCGTGGATCGACCTCCGCAACCTCGGTGAGGACTTCCATCTCGATGCGGGCGCCAGCGCCGCGCTCCTCAGCGCAATGCTCGCCGGTGGATTGCTCTATCCGCATGGTGCCGGCAAATACCATCCCACCCGGCAATTCCGCGAGTACGCTCTGGCGACGGTCGTGGCACCGTTGCCACGGGAACGCGCCAAGGGTCTCATCGATCGGGCCGCCAAAATCGCTGCCCGCATCAACGCCGAATGGGGGCATGTCCCGTTTCAGATCGAAATGATGGCGGTATCCGGCAGTTACATGACCCGTCGCGATCAGCTCGCCGATCTCGTGCTCTCGGTCGCGCTGCACCGACGCGAAATCTCGCGGTCGGCGGCATCGGGAGTTCCGCCGAGCAAGGACGAGGCGTCAAGGCGGATCATCGAAGCGCTGCAGACGCTTTCCTCGTTCGTCGTCGTTCGCATCGTTTCGGACCAGACGAAAGTGCAGCGTCCGTTCAGCGTGGTCTTCCAGGCAAGCAGCACGAATACGCCCGAGCCGTCCCCCGAACCCTGGGACAAGCTCCGCGATTGGGGGGCGTCGGTCACCCGGTGGTTCGCCGCGAGGTAGGCCAGCGAAGTCGGCGGCGAGCGCGGCAGCTACACCTCACCGGTCCAGTAGTCGAGGTGGTGCTCAGGGCGCGTCATGTGGCGGAAATCCTTGGCGAAGGCGCCGACCTTCTGCGAGTCGGGGTACTCGCAGACCTCCACCGCCATCATCGTGCTGATCGAGAGATACGCGAGCGGCGCGTCGGAATCGTTGATGATCTGGTGCGCGGTATCCGGACCGCCGGTTGGGCAGCAGATCACGTCGCCAGCGCGGAGCTTGCGCGTCTCGCTGCCGTAGCGCAGCGTTCCCGTGCCCCTGACGACGAAGAACATCTCCTCCTCGCCCCGGTGGCTGTGGAACGGGCACGAGCATTTGCCCGGGGGAACGACGTCGTACGAGTAGCCGAGATCCTTCGCGCCGAGCAGCGGCCCGATGCGTACGGCATCGCTCTCGAACTTGTCGCCCTTCTGAAAATGCTCGAGCTTGAGTTCGTCGAGATTGACGACTTTCGAATCGATGACGCGCATGGCTTGTCTCCCCCGTGGACGCGAATTGAAAAAAGACCCCGCGGTTGCCCGCGGGGCCCCTCACCTCCTAGCGACCTTGCGCCGGCCCCCGCGTGAAGCGGCGCGGCTCGTCAAATCCGCTCGATGATCGCAGCGATGCCCTGGCCGCCGCCAATGCACATCGTGATGAGCCCGTAACGCTTGCCGGTCCGGTGCAATTCGTACATCGCCTTGATCGTCAGGATCGCGCCGGTGGCGCCGATCGGGTGGCCGAGTGCGACGGCGCCGCCGTTCGGGTTGACCTTCGCGGGGTCCATGCCGAGCTCCTTCGACACGCCGAGCGCCTGCGCGGCGAACGCCTCGTTCGATTCGATCACGTCCATCTGATCGAGCTTGAGATTGGCCTTGGCGAGCGCGCGCTTCACCGCACTCACGGGTCCGAGCCCCATGATCTTCGGATCGATGCCGGCATGACCGTAGGCGACGAGGCGTGCCATCGGCTTCAGCCCTTTCTTCGCCGCCGCGGATTTCTCCATCAACACGACAGCGGCAGCGGCGTCGTTGATGCCCGAAGCGTTGCCGGCGGTGACCGTGCCGTTCTCCTTCTGGAACACGGCTCTAAGCTTGCCCATCCCTTCGAGCGAAGCATCGCTGCGCACGTGCTCGTCGGTATCGAACTGCACCGGCCCCTTCTTGCTCTTCAGCTCGATCGGTAGGACCTGGCTTTTGAAGTGGCCAGCTGCGATTGCCGCGGAAGCGCGCTGGTGACTCTGCACGGCGAAGGCGTCCTGCTGCTCGCGTGTCAGCTCGCACTTCTTGGCGACGTTCTCGGCGGTCACGCCCATGTGGATCGTGTCGAACGGATCCGTAAGCGCACCGACCATCATGTCGATCTCCTTCGCCTCGCCCATCCGTGCGCCCCAGCGCAGAGTCGTCGATGCGTACGCGGCACGGCTCATGCTCTCGGCGCCGCCCGCAACGGCGGCGTCGGTGTCGCCGAGCAGGATGTACTGCGACGCCGAGACGATCGCCTGCATGCCGCTGCCGCAGAGGCGATTGAGCGTAAGCGCGCCGGTGTCGTGCGGCAGGCCCCCATTCACGCACGCGACACGCGCGAGGTACATGTCCTTGGCCTCGGTGTGGATGACATTGCCGAATACGCATTGACCGACATCCTTCGGGTCGATCTTTGCCCGGCTCACCGCTTCCTTGACGACGCGGGCGGCGAGATCGGTCGGCGCGATGTCCTTGAGGCTCCCGCCGTAGTCGCCGATAGCCGTGCGCACGCCGCTCAGAATGACAACTTCTCTTTGCTCGCTCATGAGGAATCTCCGATTCGGACCGCAAGTGGGAAAGGATGTCAATTATCCCGCGAATCGGAAGATCGTGCAGTCGGCAGTCCGCCTACAAGTGCAGCCGGGCCGGACGTCACGGCTCGTTCCGGGCGGGCCCCCGGAGCGGCGCGCGCGAGGCGCAGCCCGGATGCTTCGGGGCTCAGCGCTGCAAACACCCGCCTTCGTGAAATCAGGCCGCGGGCTTCGGATTCGCCCGGCAGCTCGCTGTCCGTGCCACCACCGTTGGGCGCCGCCAAAGTCGAGTACTATCGGCTTGGTCTCATTCGCTCCGGGCCGTCATGTCTCACCCGCCGCGCGGTTCGATCTTCGTCAGCATCCTGGGAATCCTGACCTGCGGGGTCGCCGGCGGATTCTCTGCGTGGATGCTCGTGTCGAAGCTCGGTCTCGACGGCGTCATCGGCGCGTTCATCGCTGCCATCATCGGCATGATCGTCGCGACCGCGCTGTGGGCGGGCGGCGCTGCGTTGCTGCGCGCGCTCGGCTGGATTCGCTAACGAGCGCCGCTCGTGGGTCGGTCTCGAGACCGGCAATCGACGCGCTCGGTCACTTGACGGCCAGCCCTCGCTTCGCATGCCATTCGGCAATCCCTTCCTTAGGGAACTCGCGGAAATGCGTGTGCCCGCGCCCTCTCGGAATATCCGACCACGGCGCCGCATAGGCGAGCATTATCTCGACCTCTTCCGGCGGCTTCGGGAGTTTCGTATCGATCGCCGATGCGAACGGATACACGTACTCCGGCCAGCGCGGGTCCCACACCCAGAGCGCGCTGCCGCACTTCGAGCAGAAATGGCGGCGTGCCGGCGAAAGTGAGGCGCGCTTCGACCCCTTGTCGCGGACTCGCGCGCGAAACATGCCCAGCGATTTCTTGCCTTGTACCTTGAGCGACGCGGCGTCACCCATGATGTTGATCGCATAGCCGCCTCCTCCCGCCGCCTTCCGGCAAATCGAGCAGTAACAGCGCATGTACGGATAGGGGGTTTGCGATGCGACGTGGAACGTTACCGCACCGCAGCTGCAGGATCCTTCGAGCTTCATCGCTTCCTCCTCGCAGGAGATCGAGCGATCATAGCGCTTCGCCGGACGAGGTGTGAGTAGCCGGCGCCTGTCCGCGCCGATCCGTGATGCCCGAACCCTACAGCACCGTCGACCTCGCCGCCTACCTCGAGCGCATCGGCTACGCAGGCGACCGAACTCCGTCGAGAGCGACTCTCGATGCGCTGCATCTCGCGCACGCGACGCACATTCCGTTCGAGAATCTCGACATCCTGCTCGGCCGTCCGATTCGACTCGACCTCGCGAGTCTGCAGGCGAAGCTCGTCCACGGCCGGCGCGGCGGCTACTGCTTCGAACAGAACCGGTTGTTCGCCGCGGTGCTCGAGACGCTCGGGTTTGCTGTGACGCCGCTTGCCGCGCGCGTGCGCTTTGGAACCTCCGCCGTGCTGCCGCGAACGCACATGCTGCTGCTGGTCGACGTCGACGGCGGCCGCCATCTTGCAGATGTCGGATTCGGGATCTTCGGTTTGCTCCTGCCGGTGCCACTCGACGAATCCGGAGAATCGCGCCAGTTCGCCTGGACGTATCGCGTCGCCCGCGAGCCGGGTCAGTACGTGCTGCAGATGCGCAGAGGCGCTGCGTGGGCTGATCTCTACGCGTTCACGCCCGAGCCGCAGTATCCCGTCGACTACGAGATGGCGAACCATTACACGTCGACGCATCCGTCGTCGCGCTTCGTGCGGGCGCCGATCGCGCAGCGATCGACGCTCGACGTAAGAAGGATGTTGCGCGATGGCATCTACAGCGAGCATCGCGGCGAGGCCGTCACGCAGCGAACGCTCGCCGACGACGAGCTGCTCGAAGTGCTTGCCGATGAATTCGAACTCCGCTTTCCGAAGGGCACCCGCTTTCGCCCGCGCGGCGCCGGCTGACATAAGAGGCGGCTGCCGGCGCGAGCGAACGATGAGCTCCTTCGCAACGCCATTCGCGCGTCTGTATCCGGCATTCGCGGCCGGCTTTCTGCTCTCCTACTTCTTCCGCTCGGTGAACGCAGTGATCTCGCCGGAGCTTACGCGCGAGCTCGCTCTGACGCCTACCTCGCTCGGCTTGCTGACGAGCGCGTACTTCATGGCGTTTGCAGCGTTGCAGATCCCGGCGGGGATGCTGCTCGACCGCTACGGGCCGCGGCGTGTGGAACCCGTGTTGCTTACGATCGCCGGTACCGGCTCGCTGCTCTTCGCGATCGCCGACGACGTTCCCGGACTCGTCGTCGCGCGTGCGC
>Ga0306920_100014130_pt1 | contig 10896 bp, 6 predicted proteins | sample flu12Cox44000170_FD_204666 | JGI IMG/M metagenome (GOLD analysis project Ga0306920, IMG submission 204666) | Lab enrichment of tropical soil microbial communities from Luquillo Experimental Forest, Puerto Rico - flux4day.12C.oxic.44.000.170 (v2)... | ecosystem: Environmental > Terrestrial >...
GGCAGATCGGGCAGCCGGTCTCGGTGGCCTCGCCGTGGAACTTGGCCGCCCGCAGCAGGTACGGATGAGCGTCGCAGACGTCGGCGACAGTGGTGTGACCAGCGAACACCGATGCGAGCGTCGCCCGGCGGGCGAGCCCGTAATCGACCACTGACCGCCTTGGTCCCATCTCGACAGAGTACGACGCAACCGCGCTGCCGCCGAGGCCCGGGCGGGCGGGGATCCGCTCCGCGGCCGGCCAGGATCCCACCCGCCCGGCTGGATCGCGCTCCCGCCGGGCGGGCCTCATCCGGCTGGGGCACGCAGCAAGCGGCCCAGGCCGGGCCCGTCCCTATCGTGCGGGGGAACGCCGGGTGACCACCGGTTTGCGCGCGGACGCATTCCGACATATCTTGGCGATGTATCGCTCCGATACATCGGTTCGCCATACAAGTCTCGTCGGCCTGTGCATCATAGAGCCGGCGAGCCGGACAAGCTCGGAGGTGCGGGCAGCCGTGACCGGACAACGCAGCCGGGTGCTCGAACTCGCTGTCCTCGGCCTGCTGCACGAGACCCCGATGCACGGCTACGAGCTGCGCAAGCGCCTGAACGCGCTGCTTGGTGCGTTCCGTGCCTTCGGGTACGGCTCGCTCTACCCATGCCTGAAGGAACTGCTTGCCCAGGGGCTGATCGCCGAGGAGCAGCCCGCTGGCCCGGTGGGGCCGGCCGGTCCTGGCCGCCCCCGGTCCGGCCGCCGCTCGAAGATCGTTTACCGGCTGACGGCGGACGGCAAGGAGCGGCTGCAGGACCTGCTGGCCGAGGCCGGGCCGGCGGCCTGGGAAGACGACGGTTTCGGCGTGCATTTCGCGTTCTTCGGGCAGACCCGCGCCGACATCCGGCTGCGGATCCTGGAGGGCCGCCGCAGCCGGCTGGAGGAACGGCTCGACGCAGTCCGGGCCGCGATGGCACGGACCAGGGAGCGGCTCGACAGCTACACGCTCGAACTGCACCGGCATGGCCTGGAGTCGGTCGAGCGGGAGGTCCGGTGGCTGAACGAGCTGATCGCCTCGGAGCGGGAGTCGGGTGCGGCTTCACCACCGCCCCCCGCGCGGAACGCGGGAAACGGAACCTCTGCCGGGCCGCTTTCCGGCTGAGGTCAAGCGCCGCCAGCAGGCGGCGGGGAGAATATAAAAGGAGCAATCCTCATGGGTTCGGTTCGGGTAGCCATCGCGGGTGTGGGCAACTGCGCAAGTTCCCTCGTCCAGGGCGTGGAGTATTACCGGGACGCCGACCCGGCGAGCCGTGTGCCGGGCCTCATGCATGTGACGTTCGGCCCCTACCACGTGAGCGACGTGGAGTTCGTCGCCGCCTTCGACGTGGACGCCAAGAAAGTCGGCCGGGATCTGGCCGAGGCGATCGGTGCCAGCGAGAACAACACCATCAAGATCTGCGACGTGCCGCCGACCGGCGTCACCGTGCAGCGCGGCCCGACCCTGGACGGCCTGGGCGAGTACTACCAGGAAATGATCACCGAGTCCGACGACGCACCGGTGGACGTGGCCGAGGCGCTGCGCGAGGCCCGGGCCGACGTGCTGGTGTCCTACCTGCCGGTCGGCTCCGAGCAGGCGGACCGGTACTACGCGCAGTGCGCGCTGGACGCTGGCGTCGCCTTCGTCAACGCGCTGCCCGTCTTCATCGCCTCCGACCCGGAGTGGGCGCTCAAATTCACCGATGCGCGCATCCCGATCATCGGTGACGACATCAAGTCCCAGGTCGGCGCCACCATCACGCACCGGGTGCTGGCCAAGCTGTTCGAGGACCGCGGGGTCGAGCTGCTGCGCACCTACCAGCTCAACTTCGGCGGCAACATGGACTTCATGAACATGCTGGAGCGCAAGCGGCTGGTGTCGAAGAAGATCTCCAAGACGCAGTCGGTCACCTCCCAGATCCCGCACGAGATGGAGAAGGCGGCCGTGCACATCGGCCCGTCCGACCACGTGCCGTGGCTGGACGACCGGAAGTGGGCCTATGTCCGGCTGGAGGGCCGGGCGTTCGGCGACGTGCCGCTCAACCTCGAGTACAAGCTGGAGGTCTGGGACTCCCCGAACTCGGCCGGCGTGATCATCGACGCGGTCCGGGCCGCCAAGATCGCCCTCGACCGCGGCATCGGCGGGCCGGTCCTGTCCGCCGCGTCCTACTTCATGAAGTCGCCGCCGGTGCAGTATCCCGACGACGTCGCGCGGGACGCGGTCGAGAAATTCATTCGCGGCGAAACGGATCGCTGACCCGGCTCCGGTAGCCCCGCCCCGGCCAGTGCCCGCTGGCGCGGGAGCGGCCCGCACGGCAGGCGACGGCAGTGAGCCGGGCCGATAGGCTGGCGGCGTGCCCCTCCCGAGCCCGCGCGTGGCCCGCGCCGGCGGCCGCTCATGAGCACCGGGAGCGCCCCGGCGGCCCGGCAGGCGGCCAGTTTCATCTCCGACCTGCGGGCCGTCCTGGCCGAGCGGAACTTCCGCCGCCTGTTCGCCACCAGGCTGGTGTCGCAGGCGGGCGACGGCATGTTCACCGCCGGGCTCGGCACCTACGTGTTCTTCAACGCCACCACGTTCCCGAACCCGGGTGCCGCGGCGGCCGCGTTCGCCGTTCTGTATCTGCCGTACTCGCTGATCGGGCCGTTCGCCGGTGTCTTCATCGACCGCTGGTCGCGGCGGCAGATCCTGGTGTGGTCGGCCTGGCTGCGGGCCGTCTTCGTGGTGGGCACCGCCGCCCTGGTGATGAGCGGCAGCCTGGGCGCGCCGCTGTACGTCAGCGTGCTGGCGGTGCTGGGCGTCAACCGGTTCTTCCTGGCGTCGCTGTCCGCCGCGCTGCCGCACGTGGTCGCGCCGGACAAGCTGGTGATGGCGAACGCGGTCGGGCCGACCACCGGCACGATTGCGTCCTTCCTCGGGGGCTTCGCTGGCATCGCCATCCACTTCGCCACCGGCGGTGGCCGCACCGGTTCGGCGGTCACGCTGCTGGCGTGCGGCGTCGGCTACCTGATCGCCGGGGCGGTGGCTGCCACCATGCACCGCGACCTGCTCGGCCCGCCGCCGCTGGCCGAGGGTGAGCAGCGGCGCGGCGTGCTGACCGAGCTTGCCATCGTCGGCAAGGGGCTGGCCAGCGGGGCCCAGCACGTCTGGCAGCGCCGGCCGGTGGCCAGCGCGCTGGGCGCTACCGCCAGCCACCGGATGATGTACGGCATCCTGCTGCTGACCTCGATCCTGCTCTACCGGAACTACTTCTACCGGGCGTCCAGCGCCAACGCGTCGCTGGCACACTTCACGCTGGTGGTGGTCGCCGCGGCGGTCGGCTACGCCGCGGCCGCGGTTGTCACCCCGGTCGTCACCGGGCGGCTGTCCAAGGCGGCCTGGATCGCACTCATGCTCGCGCTCGGCGGGGTGACCACCGCCGTGCTGGGCCCGGCCTTCGCCCAGCTGCCGTTCCTGGCCATCTCGCTGGCACTGGGCCTGGTGGCGCAGGGGGTGGCGATCTGCTCGACGACGATCATCCAGCAGCGGATGGACGACGACTTCCGTGGCCGGGTGTTCGCCCTCTACGACCTGCTGTTCAACGTCCCGTTCGTGATCGGCGCGGTGGTGGCCGCCGAGATCATCCCCGAGGACGGCAGGTCCTATCTGCTGATCGCGGTGGCGGCGGCCGGCTACCTGCTGGCAGCGGCGGGCTACGCCCTCGTCAACCGTCAGGAACTGCTGGCCGGCCCGGATCCAGCCGTGCCACCACCGCCCGGCCCGGCAACCCCCTCCTCCACCGCCCAGCGCCGCAGTTCCTGAACGGCCCGCTCGGTGCCCAGCGGCCCGTGCTCCAGCCGCAGTTCCAGCAGGTGGTCGCGGGCCTGGCCGATCAGCGGGCCCGGCGGCAGCCCGAGGATGTCCATGATCTGGTTCCCGTTGAGGTCGGGCCGCAGCTTGCCGAGTTCCTCCTGCTCGGCCAGCTCGGCGATGCGCCGTTCCAGGTTGTCGTAGGCACGCGCCAGCCGTTGCGCCTTCTGCTTGTTGCGGGTGGTGCAGTCGGCCCGGGTGAGCACGTGCAGCCGGGTGAGCAGCGGCCCGGCGTCCCGGACGTACCGCCGCACCGCGGCATCGGTCCAGCCGCCCTCGTTGTAGCCGTGGAAGCGCAGGTGCAGCCCCACCAGCGTGGCCACGTCGTTGACCACGGCCGCCGGGAAGCGCAGCTTCGCCAGCCGGGCCCGTACCATCGCCGCGCCCGCCATCTCGTGGTGGTGGAAGGCCACCCGCCCGTCCGGCAGCAGCCGCCGGGTCTTCGGCTTGCCGATATCGTGCAGCAGCGCAGCCAGCCGCAGCACCAGGTCGGGCTCCAGGCCGTAGCGCGGCTCCAGTTCGATGGCCTGTGCCAGCACGGTCAGCGAGTGCTGGTAGACATCTTTGTGCCGGAAATGCTCATCAGCCTCCAGCCGCAGGCTGGGCACCTCCGGCAGCACCTGGTCCGCCACGCCGGTGTCCACCAGCACGGTGATCCCCCGCACCGGGCCGTCCGGCCCGGGCGCCAGCATCAGCTTGACGAGCTCGTCCTTGATCCGTTCGGCCGACACCACCGCCAGCCGGCCAGCCAGCGCCGTCATCGCCGACCGCGCCTCAGGGTCGATGGAGAAGCCCAGCTGAGCCGACAGCCGGGCGGCCCGCAGGATCCGCAGCGCGTCGTCGGTGAACGAATCGGCCGCGGCGCCGGGCGTGCGGAGCACCCTGCCCGCCAGATCGGCCACGCCGCCGAACGGGTCGACGAGCTCGAGGCTGGGCAGCCAGGCTGCGATCGCGTTGACCGTGAAGTCGCGCCGGGACAGATCCTGCGTCAGCGACGTGCCGTAGGTCACCTCCGGCTTGCGTGACGCGGGCTGGTACCGCTCGCTCCGGTAGGTGGTGATCTCGCAGATGGTGCTGCCCTTGCGGACGCCCACAGTCCCGAACGCGATCCCGGTCTGCCACACCTTGTCGGCCCAGCCGCCGACGATGTCGAGCACCTGCTCCGGGCGGGCGTCGGTGGCCAGGTCCAGGTCGTCATGGCCGCGGCCAAGCAGGGCATCCCGGACCGTGCCGCCGACCAGGGCCAGCTCGTGACCGTGCCGGGTGAACAGGCCGCCAAGATCGGCCACCGGCGCGACGGCCCGGCGCAGCAGGGCCGCGGCGGCCCGGCGCTGCGCTGGGGTCAGGTCAGGGGAGTCTGGCACGGGCATCGAGGGTAGGGGGTAAACGTGCGCTCGGGAAAGCCGGCCTGCCCGGCAGCGATCGCGGGACGGCCAGCCCGCCGGCGGCAATAGCATTTCAGCATGCCGCGTCAGCACTGCCCCGGTTCCGCGCGCCCGGTGTGGCGCCGGGCGGGCGTCCGGCTGCTGGCGCTCACCCTGGCCGCGGGCTGGGTGCTGGCGGCGGCCGCCCCGGCGCTGGCCGCGGCCGGCGCACCGGCCCGCCGGCAGGCGCCGCCGGCCCGGGTGACCATAGCGATCACCTCGATGAACCCGACCGTCGCCGGCCCCAAAGGGACGGTGACGGTCACCGGCACGGTCACCAACTCAGCCGCCACCCGGCTGACCGGGCTGCAGATCCAGCTCTGGTCCTCCCCGGTCCGGCTGGCCACCCGGTCGGCGATGCAGAGCTACCTGGCCACGCCGGGGCCGACCGTGCTGGACACGCCCACCGGCGCGGTACGGCAGATCGCATCGGTGGCCGGGCACAGCACCCTGCCGTGGACACTGACGCTACGGGTCAGCGATGTGGGCATGACCACCTTCGGGGTGTATCCGCTGGCGGCAGTGCTCAGCCAGGGCCTGTCCACGCTGGCCACGGACCGCACGTTCCTGCCGTTCTGGCCGGGGAAACCGGCCGACCGGACGGTCAAGCCACTGGCCATCTCCTGGGTATGGCCGCTGATCGACGTCCCGCACCGGGCGGCCTGCCCGGCGCTGCTGACCAACTCGCTGGCCGGCAGCCTGACTAGCGGCGGGCGGCTGAGCCAGCTGCTGGCGGCCGGGATGTCCCCGCTGGGCCAGAGCGCCCAGCTCACCTGGGCGATCGACCCGGCGCTGCTCGCTGACGTGAAGACGATGACCACCCCCTATCTGGTGGGCGGCACCGCGACCTGCGCGCATGCGGTCCGCCACCCGGCCAGTGCCGACGCCCAGGCCTGGCTGCGGTCGGTCCGGTCAGTGACCAGCCAGCAGGACTTTTTCGTCACCCCTTACGCCGACGTGGATGTAGCCGCGCTGGCTCACCACGGGCCCGACGGCGACCTGCCCGCCACCATCAGTGACGGCCAGGCGGAAGCGAAGGCCGTGCTCGGGCAGGCCCAGCGCACAGCGGCGGCCGGCAGCGGCAAGGACGCCCCGGGCCCGATCGCCTGGCCGGCCGATGGCCTGGCCGATTATGGGGTGCTGGAAGGACTGGCCGCCGGCGGCACCGGGACAGTGATCCTGAACAGCAACATGATGCGGCCCACCACCCGGTACACACCGACCGCGGTCACCACCACCCTGGACGGGCTGGGCACCGAACTGCACGTGCTGCTGGCCGACAACGGGCTGGCACGCATCCTGGCCCTGCCGGACGCCAGCCTGCCCGGCGCTACCGCCAGCAGCGCGGCGGGCGTCCCGGCCGCGGTGCCCACCGGGCCGGGTGCGGTGTTCGCGCGCACCCAGTGGTTCCTGGCCGAGACGGCCATGATCGCGGCCGAGGCGCCGGCCATTCCCCGGGCGGTGGTCGTCACCCCGCCCCGGCAATGGGACCCGGGCGCCACCCTCGCCAGCGGCCTGCTCACGGCCACCACGCAGACCCCGTGGCTGCACCCGTCCACCCTGGCCGGGCTCATCGCCACCGCCGGGCCGGGCGCCGGCCTGAACCGGAAGGGGCCGCCGGAACATCAGGTCAGCCCGGATGAGCTGAGCGCCTCGCTGCTCCGCCAGGTGCGGCGGCTCGACAGCCAGATCAGGCTGCTGGACAGCATCCTGGCCAACCCCGGGCGCCGGTACCTGAGCACGGCCACGGCGGCCATCGAGTCGGCGGCGTGGCGCGGCGGCCCGGCCGGCCGCCGCCAGGCCGAGCGGCTGCTGCACCGGGTGACCGCCTACGTCAACGCGCAGCTCCAGCAGGTCACCCTGGTGGACCAGGGGCGGGTCACACTGGGCGGCAAATCCGGCCCGGTGGCGGTATCGGTCAGCAACCGGCTCTCGCGGGCGATCCGGGTCCGGCTGTGGGCGAGCGCGGCCGCCGGCGACCAGGTGACGATCGGGAAGTACAACAGCACGGTCGAAGTGCCCCCGGGCAATCAGACCACCATCAAGATCCCGGTCAAGGCGGCCGAGGCCGGCTCCTCCACGCTGACCCTGTGGCTGACAACGCCGGACGGCAGGCCGCTGCCCTACAGCACCGCCCGGCTTACCGTCGAGGCGACCAATTTCGGCACCATGGCCATCGTCATCATCGGCATCGCGCTGGGCGTGTTCGTACTCACGGCGGCAGCCCGCGCGGTCCGCAGCGGGCGGGTCCGGGCGGGCGAGGAACCCGGCGAGCCGGGAGAACCGGCGGAAGGGGACCCAACCCGCCCCGATCCCGCCTCGGCTGGCGCCGGAGCCGATAGCGTCGGACCTGAGCGGGGGCATCCGACCGGAACGAAGGAGCCCGATGAGCACGCCAGCATCCCCGGCCGGGCGGAGCGCCGCTGACGCGGCTGGCCCGCCCCCGGGGGCCTGGGACAGCATGAGCCTGCCGGAAACTGGCCTGCCCCCCGAGGCCGGCTGGCCGGAGGCGGGCCTGCCGGTGCCCGGCGAGACTGGCGTGGCCGGAGGCGGGCCGGGCGCACCAGGCCCGCCCGGCGCGCGGCGGACCGACCCGGCCGAGGGCCCGAGTGTGGTCAGGTCCAGCGGGATCATGGCGCTGGGCACGATCGCCTCGCGCGGCACCGGGTTCCTGCGCACCCTGATGCTGGCCTACGCGCTCGGGGTGGGCACAGTCGCCAACGCCTACAACAACGCCAACACGCTGCCGAACACCGTCTATGACCTGATGCTGGGCGGCATCCTCACCAGCATCGTGGTGCCGCTGCTGGTGAACGCGGCCAAGCGCGACGCCGACCGGGGCGAGGCCTACGACCAGCGGCTGTTCACCCTGGCGACGATGGCCCTGCTGGTGGTGACGGTGGTCGCCACGGCCGCCGCCAGCCTGCTGGTCAGCCTGTACGCGCATGCGATCACTGGGCCCGAGCGGGACCTGATGGTGATCTTCGCCTACTTCTTCATCCCGCAGATCTTCTTTTACGGCATGAGCTCGCTGGCCGGGGCGGTGCTCAACGCCCGGGGGCATTTCGCGGCCCCGATGTGGACGCCCGTGATCAACAACTTCGTGGTCATCGCGGTGCTGATGCTGTTCATCGCCACCGGCGGGATCGGCACCACCGCGTCGACCATCTCGGCGGGCCAGGTGCAGCTGCTCGGGTTCGGCACCACGCTGGGCATCATCGCGCAGACCGCGGCCCTGATCCCGTTCCTGCGCCGGGTGGGCTTCCGCTGGCACCCGCGGTTCGACTTCCGCCGCGCCGAGGTGAGCGAGATCCTGCGGATGGCCGGCCCGCTGCTCGGTTACATCGCCACCACCCAGGTGGCCTTCCTGGTGGTGCAGAACGTAGCCAACAAGGCCTCCGTTCACTCCCCCTACGACGGTGTCTCCACCTACACCTACGCCTGGCAGCTGTTCCAGATGCCCTATGCCATCGTTGGCATCTCGGTGATCACCGCGCTGCTGCCCCGGATGAGCGCGCACGCCTCCGACAAGCGGTATTCGCTGGTCAAGAGCGACTTCTCGGGTGGTGTCCGGCTGTCGTCGGTGATCGTCGTCCCGGCCGCGCTGGTGTTCTTCGTGCTGGGCGCACCGTTCGCCCAGGCGCTGTTCGGCTACGGCAGCATGTCCACGGCCGAGGCCAGCTATGTCGGCACGGTGTTCGGCGTGTTCTCGCTCGGGCTGGTGCCGTACATGATGTTCCAGCTCATGCTGCGGGTGTTCTACGCGATGCACGACAGCCGCACGCCGATGTTCATCGGCGTGGCGGTGATGATCACCAACATCGCGGTCTGCCTGTGGTCACTGACCGCGCTCCCGCACGGGCACGTGGTGGTAGGCATCGCGGCCGCCTTCGGGCTGGCCAACCTGGTCGGCACGGTCATCTCCTGGTTCATCCTCTCTAGGCGGCTGCACGGCCTGGACGGGCAGCGGATCGCACGCAGCCTGATCCTGATGAACCTGGCCGCCATCCCCGGCGTGATCTTCGCGGTGGCGACCTCGTTCATGATCGGTGTCCTGCTCCCGCCCGGGCCTGCGTTCGGGATCGCGACGGTGATCGTGGGCGGCAGCGGAGCCCTGCTGCTGTACCTGCTCTTCGCCCGGGCGCTGGCAATCACCGAGGTCAGCGAGCTGACCGACGGCCTGCGCGGCCGGCTGCACCGCTAGCTTGCCAGCCGGACCCGCTATCGTCATGGGCAGCCGGTGTCACTCACGGGTAACGGTTATGCCGACAGTCCGCACACAGACCGCGGCATGCGAGGCCGCTCGGCCTACCATGGTGTCGGCACCGGTGTTTCACCGTGCCGCTGATCGGGGGCTCAGAAGGGAGGGCCGAGGGCCGGCACCCTCTTGACGGCATACCACATGAGCACCTTCACCTCGGAACCGGGAACCCGCCTCGGCGGGCGCTACCGGCTCGAAGACCGCATCAGCGCGAGCAGCGGCTGGTCGGCCTGGAAGGCGATCGACGAGACGCTGGCACGGGCGGTGACGGTGCTGACCTTCGCCCCCGGATTCCCCCGGATCAGTGAGGTCGTCACCGCAGCCCGGGCGGCGAGCAGGCTGACCGATTCCCGGCTGGCGCAGGTGTTCGACGTGGAGGAGAACTGGGACCAGGCCTACGTGGTGATGGAGTGGGTGGTCGGCGACTCGCTGCATGATCTGCTGGCCAACGGGCCGCTGGAAGCCGGGCAGAGCGCGGAGATCATCGCGGAGGGCGCCGAGGCACTCGCTTCCGCGCACGCCGCCGGGATCGCCCACCTGTGCCTGACCCCGGGCTCGCTGCGCTGGACTCAGGGCGGCGGAGTGAAGGTGGTCGGCCTGGGCATCGACGCCGCCCTGTCCGGGACTTTCGCCGATGACCCAGCCCTGGCCGACACCCAGGGCCTCGGCAGGCTGCTCTACGCCGCGCTGACCGCGTATTGGCCGGCCGACGACTGGCCAGGCCTGCCACCCGCGCCGCGCACGGCCGACGGGCGGCCGTGCAGCCCCCGGCAGGTGCTGGCGGGGGTCCCAACCGCGGTCGATGAGATCACCTGCCAGGCGCTGTTCCAGAACGGCCGGGCAGCGGTGCCGCCGCTGACCTCGCCGGCGGCGCTCGCGGATGCCCTGGCCCGGGTCATCCCGGCCCCGCTCGCACCCCCGCCGGCGCCACCCGGCCCGGGCACCGACCCCGGCTGGACCGTCCCGCCGCCCGGCTCGGACAGCGGCCATTACTACCAGTTCACTGAGCCCGGCGGCCAGCCGGGCTGGGTCGGCCCGGGCAGCCCGGGCCGGCCGGCCAGCCGGGCTGGGCACGGCGGTGGCGGCCGCACACCCGTGCCGCGAGTCGTGCTGGGCATCGCCGCGCTGCTGGCGGTGGTGATACTGGGGTTCGCCGCGTGGGCATTCACGCACCACAGCAGCCCGCCCGCCGCCAGTCACCACCACACGAGGAGCTCCGCGTCATCGTCGGCGTCGAGTTCGGTGGCCGTGCTCACGCCGGTCAGCGCGCATGGCTTTGACGCACTCAGCACCCCGGCTGAGGATCCGGGGAACGAGAACGACCAGCAGGCCCAGTTCGCCATCGACAACAACCCGG
>Ga0306920_100014134_pt1 | contig 10894 bp, 12 predicted proteins | sample flu12Cox44000170_FD_204666 | JGI IMG/M metagenome (GOLD analysis project Ga0306920, IMG submission 204666) | Lab enrichment of tropical soil microbial communities from Luquillo Experimental Forest, Puerto Rico - flux4day.12C.oxic.44.000.170 (v2)... | ecosystem: Environmental > Terrestrial >...
TGCGGCCGCTCCGCAAATTGCCATGACGAACCCGCCGGTGACATGATGGCGCGCGGCCCGTGTACTTTCCGGCAACGTGATCTGACGCGAGCCGTTAAGGCCGTGATTGCAGCCGGTCTCCACGTGGCGGGCGTAAAGATCTCTCCACAGGGAATGATCGAGGTTGTAACGGGTGCGGAGAGTGCGCAAGATCCGGCAGCGCAGGGGGAAAACGAATGGGACCGCGTTTGAAGCTGCCGCCTTACGTGCATGCGTTCATCGATAGACACGGCAAGGCGCGGTTTTACTTCCGGCGTCTCGGCTTCAAACAAGTGCCACTTGCTGGTCTACCATGGTCGCCTGAGTTCATGGAGGCCTATCAGGACGCGCTGGCTGGCCAGCCTATGCCCATCGCCGGCGACCGCGTCAAACCGGGCACCTTGCACGCCCTGGCCGTCAGCTATTTCGCATCCCCGCAGTTCTGTAGAACCAAGCCGAGCACGCAACGCGCCTATCGCAGTTTCATCAACGGCCTCTGCTCCCAACACGGCGACAAGCGCGTTGCGCTTCTACAGCGCGAGCACGTAATCAAGCTTCTCGCAGCTCGCCCACCCGGGGTCGCGAACGCCCTGCGCCGCTCACTGCGCGCTCTCATGCAGCACGCCGTCGAGATCGGGCTTCGCTCAGATGATCCAACTCGCGACGTGCGCAAGCTTCCCGTCAAGAGCGACGGCTATCACAGTTGGACTGAGGGCGAGATAGAACAATTCGAGGGTCACCATCCCGTGGGCTCTCGTGCGAGGCTCGCGTTTGCCTTACTGCTCTACACCGGCCAACGGCGCTCCGATGTGGTGCGCATGGGCCGCCAGCACATCAACGATGGTGCCATCTCTGTCCGTCAGGTTAAGACGGGCCGCGAGGTATGGATACCAGTGCATGACGCGCTGATGCCAATCCTTGCCGGGGCGTCGGCCAATCTAACTTTCCTGGTTAATGATCGGGGCAAGCCCTACACGGCCGCCGTGTTTGGAAACTGGTTCCGCGATCAATGCAGAGCCGCCGGCCTATATGGATGCAGCGCTCACGGCCTCCGCAAGGCCGCTGCGCGCCGTCTCGCCGAGGCCGGATGCAGCACGCATGAGATCGCGGCGATCACCGGGCATGCCAGCCTGAAGGAAGTTGCGCGCTACACCGAAGCCGCCGACCGGAAGCGGCTGGCGCAGTCAGCCATGGCCAAAGTGCGAACATTGAGTGGCAAACCTGATGAGAGGTTTGCCAAAAAGGGCTAAAATCTCTTGAGAGATCAACGCTGAATTTTCTGCATGCGTGACTTGCGCGATCACGCATCCTCTGGCCGATGAACGAGCTTGTAGCTAGGAACTTTGGTCGAGTCCCACCTGTCCATGGTCTGCAGGCAAACCACGCACTTGGCGGAGTTGCTTTCACTCTTGGCAAGGCGCGAATACGTCACCGCGTAAAGCGCTCCGCAGTGGGGACAGAAGAAGGTCCCGCCGGTGGGAACTGGTCCTGTGAGAGGCATGCGGGCGCCTCCGTAGACCGCGCCAGTATGCGCCTGGAGCCGCAGGAATTCCAGCGCGCGTAGTCCGGATTGAGCGAAGCGCAATCCGGACCCTCCATCCGGCGAGGGACCGCTTACGCGGGGGGTGAACGGAGAGAGAGCGCTAACTAGGTGCCGCTCTTTGCTGCTGAACCCGAACTCGGTGCCACGGTCGCGATCTTGGTCGCCGTGTGCAAGTGGCCGTCCCAGCGCTTGGCAAATGGCGCGGGCAGATCGAACTGGTCCAGCACGCGCGCGACGATGTGATTGACGATGTCGTCGATGGTTTGCGGATGGTTGTAGAAGGCGGGCACCGGCGGCACGATGGTCACGCCCATGCGCGCGAGCTTGAGCATGTTCTCGAGATGCACCTCGGAAAGGGGCGTCTCGCGCACCACAAGGACGAGGCGCCGGCGCTCCTTGAGCACCACATCGGCGGCGCGGTGGACGAGGTGCTCGCCGTAGCCGTTGGCGATGCCGGCCAGCGTGTGCACCGAACATGGCATCACCGCCATGCCTTCGGTTTTGAAGGAGCCGGACGAGATCTCCGCTCCCATATCGCCGGGACTATGCACGACGTTGGCGAGCGCGCGCACGTCTTCGACGGTGTAATGGGTCTCGTGCTCGAGCGTGCGCTGCGCCCACTTGCTGATGATGAGATGAGTTTCAACCTCGCTGCCCTTGAGCGCCTCGAGCATCCGCACGCCGAAGATGGCGCCGGTCGAGCCGGTCATGCCGATAATGAGCCGCCGCATGCAGTCCTCGCTTCCTCAGGAGAGGCCGTTGTATAGGTTCAATCAGTCCTTGAACAGATGGCCGAACTTCTCCTGGGCGATGCGGCGCTCCTCCAGCGTCGGGACGTTAACCTTTGGGAATTTGTCGCGCCAATGCCACGGCCGGCAGGCATCGATCACCGCGCGGCTGTTGGTGTAGTCGCCGGCTGCCTTGCGCTCGGGTTCGATGCGCGGATCGAGCGGCGTCGACCACGCGTTGCGGATGATATCGATCGAACTCGCCGGGTCGGAGCGGGTGAGCATGGCCCACACCAGCTCTTCGAGATTGGATACGTCGATGTCATCGTCGACCACGACGACGTAGCGCCCGCAATAGGCGCCGACATGACACATCGCGGCCATATGGCCGGCCTGCTTGGCGTGCCCCGGATAGCGCTGATTGATGGCGACCGCGAGCAGAAGCCGCGCGTTGCCGACCTCGTGCGCCCACGCGGCGGTGATGCCGGGCACTCCCGCCTTCTCGATATTCTCGCGCAACAGCGCCGAGCGAACGACCGCGCGATAGCGGCAGATCTCGTCGGGCGGACGCTGGGGCACGCAACCCAGCAGGATTGGATTGTTGCGGTAGTACACGGCCTTGATGTCGAGCACCGGCTCCGGCCGCACATCGCTGGCGTAATAGCCCGTCCACTCGCCGAACGGCCCTTCGACGCGCTCGTTGCCGGGCTCGACGAAGCCTTCGAGCACGATCTCCGCATTGGCCGGGATCGGCAGACCGGTGATGGGACCCTTGATGACCTCGACGGGCTTGCCGCGCACGCCACCCACGATCTCGTATTCGCTCACGCCGTAAGGCACCTCGCTCGAGGCCATCAGGAAGGTCATGGGATCGCCGCCGCAGACCACCGCGACCGGCATCGGCGCGCCGCGCGCCTGGTACTTGTCGCGCATCTGGCGGCCGTGCTTGCCCGGCGAGATGTAGAACCCTGCGGTCTTGGCGTCATGGATCATCACGCGATAGGTGCCGCAGTTGATCCAGCCCTCATCGGGATCGCGGGTGATGTTGAAGCTGCCGGTGCCGATGTAGCGGCCGCCGTCGGCCGCGTGCCATTTGGGTGCGGGGAAGACCGTGACGTCGACGTCGTCCCCCCGCATCACATTCTCGAAAATCGGACCGTCATTGACGTATTTGGGCGCAATGCGCGGCATCGGCCCGATAAAATTAGTGCGAAACCCTTCGCTGAGCTCGATCTTGCTTAGATCGGTGGGAAAGCCGAGCGTCATGTTCTTGCGCTTGCCGCCGAAGAAGTTGATCAGCACGCGGCTGCCTTTGATCGTCCCCGGCACTTCGGCGAACACGAAACACGGGGCGCCATCGTCATGCGTCGCCACGCCCGCGACCGTGCCGATGTCCTCTTCCCAGGTGAGCCCGCTCACGTCCTTGACTTCGCCGAGTTGGCGCGCTTGCTCGAGCCATTGGCGCAGATCGTCGTAGGCAAGCCGCGGCTCGATATTCGAGCCTGCACTCGCTGCCGGCTTCGGGTGAGCTTGTGCGGGCATTTCGTCCTCCAGGCGGCGAGCTTACACGCGAGGTCAGCCGGGCGCATCCGGCCTTTCGTCCTCTATCGTTGGGCCGCCGTCGCCTATTGCATCATCTGCCCGATCTTATTCGCCACCGCCGGCGGCAATCGCAGCGTCGCGCGCACGATCTCGTCGATCTCCTCGCCGGTGGCGCCGTCGATCATCAGCTTTCGCTTGTCGCAGGCGGCGAGGAAATCCGCATCCTCGAGCAAAGCTCGAAACGCCGTGCGCAGAGCGCGGAGTCTCTCCGGCGGCACGCCCGGCGTCGTGATGATGGAACGGCCGATTTCGCCCGTGCTGGCCGCCGCGTGCAGCACCTGGCGGCCTTCATCGGACAACGCAAGTTCCGGGAGCGTCGGCACATTTGCGAGCAGACGGTGCCGCTTCAGCGAGGCTTGGAAAAGCAGGGTTGCCTCACCCCGATACACCCAGCCGGGATGGCTCGCCAACATGCCGGGGAGCCCATAGGCGCCGACGATATCCACCTCGCCGCGTTCCATCGCGAGCACAATGTCGGTCGTGCCGCCGTATCCGCGCACGAGCTTGAACTTCGCTCCGGCATAGGTGTTGAGCGCGGTAGGAAACAAGACCGTGGTCGAGCCGCCGCCGGAGGCGCCGACGGTGTATTGTTTCGCGCCAACGTCCTCGAACGATGTGATGCCGCTCGTTGGGAGCGCGACGCCGGTATCGATGTTCGTCACGACGCGGCCGATATAAGGCATCTTGGCGACGTCGAGATTGGCGCTCGTGTTCGTCATGCTGTCGAGCGCCAAGGTCTGGGCAAGGCTTCCCAACACGGTGCCGTCCTTGGGAGCGACCTCGTAAATGTATTTCGCCGCCACGAAGCTGCCGGCACCCGGCATGTTCTACGAGATGATCGTCGGATTTCCGGGCAGATGCCGCGGCAGAAACTCGGCGACAAGCCGGCCGTAGATGTCGTAGCCGCCGCCCGGCCCGTAACCGATCAGCATGCGTAACGTCTTGCCACGATAGAAATCCGCGATCGGCTCGGCTTGGACGGACGATACCGGCGTCGCCGCAACGATGGCGGCCGCAGCGCCGATCATTAGCGCTTTGCGCATCGATCCGACTTCATGAGCTCATGTGTTGTCGTCCCCGCTTGCGCGGGGACGACGGTAGGAACTGATTAGCCGACTTACGTACACCGTGGGGGATGCCGCCGTCGTCTCGCGCTCGCTTCTTATCCCGCCGAGGCGCGAAGCTTCCGGCATTCAGCCTGGAACACGTTGTTGAGGCACCATTCGGCAAGTTCGATGCCGGTCGGGAGCCAGAGATTCCCCGCCTTCTTCATGTGCTGGATGATGCCACGCAGCGCCAAGGTGCGGCCAGGACGGCCGATGATGTACGGATGCATGGTGAAGGGAATGTATTTGGGGGAAGCGGCCGACTCCGCATAGAGCTCGTCGAAATACGCCTTCCACGTCTCCAGCCCGTGATACGGGTTGCCGTATTCGCCATGGCGATGGCCGAACAGCGTGCCGTCTCCGAATGGCTGGCGCGGAAGCTCGACCAACAGCTTGCCGTCCTTTTCCCAGAGGAATGGCAACTCCTCATGAAAGCAGTTGGTGTTGAAGACGAAGCCGTGCTCGATCAGAAGCTCGATGGTGTTCGTGCTCTGTGTGCACGAGCGCCAGCCGTACGGGCGGCATCCCGTCCGCTTCTCGATCATGGCGATCGCCTTCTTCATCACCTCGGACTCCTGGTCGCGCGGCAGGTAGCGCGCGATCTCGTGGTTGTATCCGTGACCTTCCACCACATGACCGTGGGCAAGGACCGCCTGGATCGCTTCGGGGAAACGCTCCGCGATGGCCCCGCAGGTCAAGAACGTCGCCTTGATGTTCTCTTCCTGCAAAATCCGCAGCAGCCGATAAATGGCATGATGCGGGCCGTATTCGCCTTGGCTCCACATTTCGTAATTCAGGATGCCGTTTTTATCCGGCTTCACGTCTTCGCCGCCCTGGAAATCGAAGGTCAAAAAAACCGCGGCTCGCTCTCCGCGCGGCCAACGGATGAGATGGTCGTAGTGATATTCCTTGAGCATGGATCTATCCCGTTGCGATGACGGAAGCGGAACGCGGATACGGCTCCTGCGAGTGCCAACACAGCTAGTTTACAATGCGTCGCATCCGATTGGTAGGTCGGATCGCGGAGACCGAGCAGGCGAGTGGGTCAGCTCGACTCCGCAATCATCTTCCGCTCCACGCATGTTCCTCATAGTGCAGGCCCAGCCAATCCATTCCGTAGTCGTTTTGCGGGTCACGCATGATGGTGTGGACGTGATTGGGCTCCTGCACAGCGAATTCGATGATCACCCGAGGACCATGAATGCGGTAGTAGAAGGGGCTGCGAAAATCGTTCGTCGGACCCCGCCACGAGAAATGCAATTGCTCGACGCCCGCCTCATGGATGGCCTCGAGGTGCCTCTCCGCCGCGTCGGTATCCGCGTTGCGGACATACTCTTCGACCAAGGCGAGCAGTAATTTCTTTTGTGGTGCATCGAGATCGCCGGCAGGAAGTCCCTCGAATCGGCTGAGGCTGTTGCGCCGGCCGACCCCGGTCAGCACGTCGGAAAAAAACGGTTCGGTGGACACGACGGCGACCTTGGCCTGGTCCGGATGGAGCGAACCGACGAGATCAAGACCGCGCAGGCCTTCGTGGCTGAGCACGGTGAAACCGGCATAGGGTCCGGTCAGATCCTCCAACGGTTGCGCGCCCAGGAACAAGGGAACGGCCGTCACGCGTCCGTTGGCGCAGGTGAACGTGGCGCCGAGATGATGGCCTGTCAGCAACCAAGCCCACGCTTTTCCGCGCACCGGTTCACCGAACATCGCAATCCAATAGTTTGCCGAACCCATACTCTCGATCGCATTGCGTCCAGCCCTCGGCCGCGGAGGATTGTGTTGCAGGTATTCGAGTTCTGCAGCCCGCAGAATGTCGTCATGGCGCATGATGGCTGCGATCTTGTGATAGCCTTGGCTGCTCGTAGAGGCGCGCAGCAGCTCGTGAAGCCGGCGCTTGCTTTCCACGCCGAGCGCGCCGACGTTTATTCCAACCCGCGGAACAATGGCGACGGGCAGATTGCTCCATGATGTTCTTTGCTCGGCGTCGAGCGGAAAGAACACAGCCCTACGTCCTGCGTCGTCGAGCGATTCGAGAAGGGCGGTGGCGGCGTCGCGCATCCGCCATGCCGAATCTGTATCCACGCTGGAAGGCGGCTGGCCGGGGCCCTGCGCGACGGCTTCGCGCAATTGCTGGGCCAGCAAAGCTGCGGCGGCGACACTCAATCCGAAATGTCGTCGATTCATGGCAGCTCTCTCTATACTTTTGAATGCTGCGATTTCGAGCCTAGCCCTTGCTTGACCGGATGGACATGGTCCCGGCGTTGCCCCGACATTAAATCGCGGTAAGGAACGTTCGATTATGCGCGTTTGGAGGGCGGCATACGCGATATGACGCGGGATGCCCTACGGAAATTATTCGACTTTTATGCCGGCGCGCTTGACCACCTCGGCCCACTTGGCGATCTCGGCTTTCACGAACGGCTCGATGTCCTGCGACGCCATGCGCGATGGCTCGCCGGCGGTATCGGCGATGCGCTGTTGCACCGTCGGATCGGCGAGCGCGTTGCGCACCTGCGCATCCAGCTTTTGCACGATGGGCTGCGGCGTGCCCTTGGGCGCCCAAAGGCCAAACCACGTGTAGTATTCGTAGCCGGGCACGCCGGCTTCGTCGACCGTCGGCAATTCGGGCATCAGCGCCGATCGCGTCTTGGACGTGACGGCAAGCGCGCGCACCTTGCCGCCCTTCGCAAGGCTCATCGCGGTCGACATGTTGTCAAAGAACACCGGCACCCGGCCCGAGATCACGTCCTGATAGGCCGGTTGCGCGCCGCGATAGGGAACGTGCCCCATCTCGGTGCCGGTCATCATCTTGAACAGTTCGGCGGCGAGGTGCTGTCCGGTGCCGTTGCCGGCCGAGGCATAGTCGATTTTGCCGGGCCGTGATTTCAGCAGCGCGACAAGCTCCTTGATCGACGTCGCCGGCAGATCGTTATTCACCACCACGAGGAATGGATAGTTGGCCAGCATCGCGACCGGCGTGAAATCCGCGAGCGGATCGTAGGGCAGCTTGGCGAACAGACTGGGATTGACGGACATGTTGCCCGTGAGCCCGACGAGAAGCGTGTAGCCGTCCGCCGCGGACTTAGCCGCCGCCGTGGTGCCGACCAGCATCCCGCCGCCGGTACGGTTTTCGACCACGAATCCTTGGCCGAGTTGCTTGGAAAGCTGATCTCCGATGAGGCGGGCGATGGTATCGGTCCCGCCGCCGGCGGCGGACGGGACGATGAGAGTCACCGAGCGCGCTGGATAGTCTTGCGCGCGCGGCGCCTCAGGCGCGGCGAAGCCAACAGTGGCAGCAACGACAACGGCCGTTACGGGCAATCGCATGATCGTCACGTCCTTCCGAGTTTTCATGAGCTTGGCATCGTGCTGAAGAGCGCCGGCCGTATGCGGGCACGTCACCAGATGAGGAAGACGACAGCCCATGCCAGAGGGGCGAGCACAAGGCCGAGGTAAACCCACATCCTATATCCCTCGGCAGTCCTGGGGAGCATGAAAAAATGGAATACGATCCACAGACACACCGCGAATCCCAGAGCAAGCCTAACGAGATCGCCCGGGGTCTCGTACACCGACGCCAGGGTTTCGCTCTGCGGGCTGCTCACGCGTACCGTCACAGCCACGAGCGCGCCGATAAACAGCGCACGGAGAATGATGGCCGCTATCCTCAGCCCCAGCGGGATGGTTGGTTCCGGTGTGGCGACGTTTGATGGACCGGGCTGATTCGGGTCGGCGCTCATGAACTTGATCTGGTGTCGATACTCGTCCCTTGTGTTCGTTCGTGTCCTACCTCTTCATCGTTTCGCGGAATTTCATCCACGCGTCGATTCCCGCCCTGGCCGATTTTTCGTCCACGCCTTCGGGCAGGCCCGCGACACCGACCGCGCCGATGATGACACCATCGAGCGCGAGTGGCACGCCACCGCCGACAAGATAAATCTTGCCGGGATACATGTTCATAATGCCGAAGTAGCGGTCGGGCCGGGTCTTATACAGCTCCCCCATCGCCTGCGTGGTTTGCCCGTAAAGCGCCGAGGCGAACGCCTTGCCTTCGGCGAAGCGAATGTTCTGCAAGGCGGCGCCATCCATGCGGTCCGAGGACACCACGTTGCCGGCGTGGTCAACCACGACCACGGCCATGCGCATGTTGCCCTCGCGCGCATAGGCGACAGCACCTTCGATGATGGCACGCGCTTCGGCGAGCGTGAGCAGCGGCGGGGGGTACGCGGGCCGCGGCGGCGCCGGCGCCTGCGCGACGGCCCCGCCCAGCGCCCACAGCAGCAATACGGTTCCTATTGCGAAGGCTCGCGACAAAGCGCCGGCAAGCGCACGCATCATGATCTCCCTTGGTTCGTTCAATCAGCTCGGGAAATCGCTGATCGATATCCGCTTAACCCCGCACGTCGTCAAATAGCGATCCGAATCTGTCCAATTCTGCCATAAAGGCCGTCAAAGCGCTCGAACCGTTTGCGCGTGCGAGCCAGTCAATAACGACATGGCATTGTTCGCGGAACGAGTGTGATAAACTGCAGGGCAACGATGTTACAGCCATGCCAACCGCAAATCCCTCACGTGGAATGATCGCCGTCGACAAGATCGGCACGAAGGTCTTGTTTCTTGATCCGGTTGGTTTTGAGACCGAAGTTGTGCTGGACGGTTTTCCCCGCACGGTGCACGAGCTTCTAGTCGTTCCGGAGACCGGCCTCGCCTATGTGCCGATCTTCGGCGATGGCATCCACGGGCGCAATCCCAATCCGGGCCATCTCCTGTGCATCATCGATCTCGAACAGCGCGCCCATATCGCAGATATCGACCTGAGGCCGTATATCGCGCCGCATACGCTGCGGCTCGGACCCGACGGCATGATCTACATCACCTGCGAGAACAGCGCCGTCGTCGCGGTGATCGACCGTTCCACGCACAAGGTGGTCGACGCCATCGATTCGGGGTCCACCAATGGGCATCGCCTGGTCATCTCGCCGGATGGTCAGCGGCTCTACACCGAGAACGAGGAAGACGGCACGGTCTCGGTGATCGATCTGCCGGCACGCAAGCTCCTCGGCAAGATCGAGACCCCGCGCGCGCTTGCCGGTATCGCCATCTCGGCTGACGGCACCGTCGTGGCGGTCGATGACGCGCAGCCTTCGTTGTTCCTCATCGATACCGCGGCTGGGCGCGTCACCGACGAAGTGCGTCTCGAAGGGGTGCCCAAAGCGGCACAGATCGCCCGCTACGCCCCCGACGACAGTCTCCTCGTCGTCACCAGCCTCAACAGCGACACGGTGAGTTTGATCGACCCATCATTCCGCCAGCAAACCGCGATCAAGGTCGGCAGTCAGCCGATGGACATGGCATTTCGTGGTGACGAATTGTTCGTCGCTTGCCAGGGCGACGGGTCCATTCACGTCATCGATATTCCCAAGCGGCGGGCAAAGCACAGCTTCCGCGCCGGCGCAGGCTGTGAGTGCGTTGGATTTTTTTAGCAGACCTCAGTCGAACACGCCTTGTTTCCGGTAGGCGTCGTACTCCGTCTGCGTCAGGCCGATGAGATCGCGAAAAACGAAGTCATTATCGGCGCCGACGCAGGGCGCGGGCCCGACAATGTCGCCGGGAGCCTCGGCGAGATCGAAGCCCGGATAGCAATAGGCGTGATCGCCCATCTCCGGATGGCGCCGCACGCGGAACTGGCGGCGGGCGCGAAGCTGCGGGTCCGAGAACAGGCCCGCCATGGTCACCACCGGATAGGCGGCGACGCCGGCTGCCTGCAAGGCGACGGCAGCGGCTTCGGCAGTGCGCTCCGCGGTCCAGGCGGAAATGATGGCAGCGAGCGCCTCGCTGTTTGCCCGCCGTGCCGGCGCCGCGGCGAAGCGGGCATCGCTCGCGAGCTTCTCGTCGCCGAG
>Ga0306920_100014135_pt1 | contig 10893 bp, 8 predicted proteins | sample flu12Cox44000170_FD_204666 | JGI IMG/M metagenome (GOLD analysis project Ga0306920, IMG submission 204666) | Lab enrichment of tropical soil microbial communities from Luquillo Experimental Forest, Puerto Rico - flux4day.12C.oxic.44.000.170 (v2)... | ecosystem: Environmental > Terrestrial >...
GTGCTCCCCGACGGCCGGCAGGAATCGACCGATGTCAACAACGTCGACTGGCAACAAACCGGGGAGTTGAATGCGGAGCGCGGCGTTCGACTGGCGCTGCGAACTCGGACGTACTCGTTCTAAGTATCTGCGTCGGCTACGATGGGTCCATTAGCGACCCGCTTGCTGCCGTAGCTTCGGTTGTGTGCCAAGCGGCCAGGAGGTGAGTGCGCCTGGCCGCTTGCTTCGTCGGGAGGCTGCGGTGAAAGATCTGCGTCATTTTACTTCGGATCGGCTTCTTCGCTAGGTGTGGCAAAGGCAGTTTTGTTACGCGGACGGCGCAAACACAAGCCTTGAGTGCGGCGAGCTTTGTGGAATTATAGCAGAGCCACAGTCCGTCCTGTCTACCTCTGCCGTGGCCCTGAGAACATCCACTGCATGAACCACCATGCGGCAGCCACCGCCGCGACGAAGAGTGCTAGCCGCCAGAGCATTTTCGAGCGTCCCTTAGCGCCCGCGGCTGGGGCGTGATCGCGCGCGCGGCACGATCAGCGACGTCTATCGTAGGAAAAATCTGGCAGAGGGAACAATACCGAAGGTACTGCACAGATCGACGAATTGCTTGTCGCTGCCGACTATGCACGTGATCTGCGTGCTGTCTCTACAAGTATAAGGAAGGCCAGTGTTTAGACTTGCTTCGCCCTCAAAGCGTATGACGATTCTCCGATATTTGGCGAGGCCAGAGGGGTATTTCGCTACGCTCAGCGCGTCTGCCGACGGATTCGTTGAGGCAGGTCATGTGTGCATCACCTTTCGCCGCCACATTCGGGCGCGACGAATCCAATGATGATGTGCTGTTGGCGGTGAAATCGGGTTGAGAAAGCGCGCGAGTAATTCCGCCGACACTACTAAGGGCATCCGCGAAGCCGTCCTTTCTCTACCAACTTCAGCCCAAATGTATCTCGGCAGGCACGAGCGATCCCAGAAGTCCAAACAAGATTGGCTGCAGCGCTCGCCCGGTATAATAGCTAGATGCGTTATCTCGTGCGGGCAAAACTCAAGTCGGGTTGCAGCCAACAGCTACTCGAAGCGATCAAAGACCAAACTCTAGGAGCGGGCTCAGTCGCGGAGGGCGAATATCTCCGGAATATGAGTGATGCCAGACTTTGTCCGGACCACACTGTGCGCTGGGTCGAGGTCTGTTATTGCCCGACGCCGCTGCTCGAAGAGCGGCCCTACTGGGAAGAGTATTTCGAACTGGTCAAAGTCCAGGATGCCCATGATCGTCGCCGATGCCGTGACCAGAACGGTTCGGAAGCCTGGGCCTGCGGAAGTTGTGACTGTACGTCCCGCCTTGAGAACAGGCTACGGGACACGGGTCGGCCGTTCCTCGATTCTCTTAAGTCGAGTGCGTGCTAGGCCAGCTTTAGCGGGAATTAGATCAACCATCCACAATATTCAGCGGCCCCAGCGACTTAAAGAATGAGGCGGGCACCAAGGGTCGCTTCCCTGTTTTCCGTCATTCCCCGAGTATCCGGCTAAGCCAATATCGAACGGCTCTACCCTGTTCGAAAGGCCAGCGTCACGAATTGGAGTAGTACTTGTTGCTTTCAGCTACTGGCGGCGCTCCTCTGTGGCCTACTGAATGAGAACGGAGGGCAAACATGAAAAAGTCACTTCTCGTTGGGCCAGTCCTTTTCTTCGTCTCGATTCCTCTGACGGTTGGTACCGAGCGCCTGATCGCGCAAGGACCTGCGGGCGCAGGCGCAGCCGCTGTGGCAGCGGATAGCTCGCATTCCCTGAATCCGATGACCTGGCTCAAGAAGGATTCCAAGAATTCCACGGATGTGGAAAATCGAAGTGACGCCGAGAGAAAGCTCACGCCGCGTCTCCAAGCCCAAGGGTTGCTGGCCCTAGATGCCACCGCTACCGATGTGTGTGCGCCATTCCTGACATTAAATGGATGCCTTGCCGCGCTTCACGCTAGTCACAGCCTCGGGCTGGATTTTGTTTGTCTCCGCGCTGACATGACCGGCGTGCACACCAGTGCGGATGTGTCTCAATGCAAAGTCGCTGATGTTGAGAAGGTTCAAGGCTTGAACCGGGCCATTCATCAATTGAAGCCGGATGCCGACGCCAAGCAAGCTGCCAAGGACGCGGAGCAGCAAGCCAAAGATGATCTAACGGGAATCGGCGCGTGGAACTGACTTCGTTCTCAATATGCCCGACAGGGAGCTGACAAGCGATGAAGACCGCTAGAAAAACTGAAGGAGTTACTACGGTTGGTTGCAGCCGCTCGTTTTAGCAAGAAGCGGCTGTCTTTCGCTTTCGCGTAAGTTAGAACTTCGTGCGCCTCAACAGCCAAGCCACTTCTCAAGATTGGCCGACCTTGCACCCAAGCAGTAGCCGAACCGAGTCCTTCGACCTCGTCGGTTATCCGGGGCCAAATGATCTGTACATACTGACAGGTGTCAGAATTTTCACCATGCCCTAGGAATCGACTGTCGCTGTGTTTAAAGAAGCCCTGCTGCAAGAGCGGCAACAGATTCCCGGCAGAGCCCGGCTAACACGACGGCGGGACGGCTGGCAGACTTTAAGACCTTGAGGTGCCGACATCTGCGCCGCCCACAGCCTGCTCTAACCGATTACTCCAGAACGAGGGAGAGACTCGGCAGCTCACGTATGGGCAAGCAAGAAGAAACCACGTACTTCACGACCGAGCGGGGCGCAGGCGATAAGGACTATGTAAGTCGCGCGGTGGAAGCCTCGATCCACATCGGGCTGGTCGTTTTGTTGGCTCTCGCCTGTTTTGTTGTCTTGCGTCCCTTTCTTCCCTTGCTTGCTTGGGGCATCGTCATCGCCATCGCCGTCCACCCGTACCACTGCAAACTACAGCATGCGCTCAGTGGACGCGGAGGGTTGTCCGCCGTTCTGATTACGTTCTCGCTTCTGGCCGTGTTGATTGTTCCGACGGTCTTATTCGCGAAAACCGCGATCGAAGGGACCCACGCTCTCGCCGAACACCTCAAGGGAGGAAGCCTAGTGATCCCGCCGCCCCCTGCCAGGATCGAGTCCTGGCCTGTCATTGGCGTGCCGCTGAAGAACGCCTGGACCACGGTTTCAACAAACATAGTCTCCGGACTGCGAGCTTTCGCTCCGCAAATAAGAACACTCGTCTCTGGGCTGCTCTCTGCCTCCGCGGGAATGGGCCTCCTCATCCTACAGTTCGCGCTGTCCATCGTGGTTGCTGGCGTCGTGCTTGCGAAATCACACGACGCGTCCCAAGCGGCGCACGCACTGGCCAGGCGCACTTTCGGAGAAAAGGCGGCGGAGTTCGAGCAGGTGGCCGCCTCGACAGTCCGCAGCGTAACGACAGGGATTCTCGGTGTGGCAGTGATCCAAGCGGTTCTTGCGGGCGTCGCTTTCCTTGTAGCCGGGCTGCCTGGCGCGGGATTGTGGACGATTGTCTTCTTGGTGGCAGCTGTTTTGCAGGTGGGGACACTCGTCCTGATTCCCGCTGTGATCTACGTTTTTGTGACTTCGAGTGTTACCAAGGCCTTAATTTTCTTGGCCTGGTGTCTCATTGTCGCCCTGGTCGACAACATCTTGAAGCCCATCCTGCTGGGGCGGGGGGTCGCGGTTCCCATCGCGGTGGTGTTCCTCGGTGCAATTGGCGGGTTCTTGGCAATGGGCATTCTCGGCTTGTTTGTAGGCGCGATTGTTCTCTGCGTAGGCTACAAGTTGTTCCTCGCTTGGTTAGATCGAGTGCCAATGGCCAATCAAGAAGGCACACATCCTGTGCAATCGTGTTAGGCGAACGCTGTCATCTCACACTACACGTCACGTCACTGCGAAGTTTCCGGGCAAAGGTCTCAGTGGGCAGGCAGAAAAGCGGGCAAACAGCACGGCATTGGGAACAACACAGGGTGACCCCCGGAATCCTGGCACTCGGGTCGCTTAGAATCGCCGTGCTCGCGCTTCCGCCAGTGGCGCATTCTTACCAAGCGGAACCCTCGGAAACCAGTAGTCCCGGAAATTGCGGTTGGCGACCCTTTCGGTGAAAGAAGGTTCATCTCGTTTTGGTTTCTCTTGGCGTACAGCGGCGAGAATCTTGGTCGGCGGACAACCTGACGCTAATGCCGTAGGAGGTGCCGCATGTTTGGCTGGCTGGCACACAAAGCTCGGCAGGGCACGGGCCCCAGCAGATCGGGAGATCAGGCATGAAAGTAGAGTGACATCCTAAGTCCTTCCTTTTCATCAAGGGGTCCCCCATCTTGGTAAGCAGGCTTCCTAGGCATTACAGCTACAGATTTTCCCCGATTCCAAAGTCGCCGCGCATCTCGGTAGTGTCACCAACACACGGTCCTGAAGGAGGGGCTATGGTCGACCGGCGACGTTGCAGGCGCTTCGCATTTGCGATTCCCGTTAAGGTTTACGGACGGACTCCTAGGAACCACCCCTTTCGCGCGGTAGCCGCCACGATGGAAGTGAGCTTACACGGCGGTCTGCTGGAGGTGAAGCCGCGACTAAAGCTCGGCCCAAGCGTTCTCGTCGTCAATAGCTTCACCGAAGAAGAGCGCAAATGTCGCGTGGTGTACGTCGATTCAAAAAAGCGGGGCCGCACGAAGATTGCGGTGGAATTTGCGAATACGGAGGGTGACTTTTGGCACGTCTATAGCCCCCCGGTGCCCCTCAGAGCGGCGCCGCCGTGCGCGGAACCCGCCCCTCAGCGCTGAGCAGAGCTTGTTCGGATATCTTTTCGATCCCGCGCTATACCCCTAACACCTGACGTTCCCACGAGCGGGGCTGTCCTCCTTGCAACCGTAGTTATTTCAGGCCTAACGGAAGCACGCCAATTGAGACAGGTTTTCTTCGCCAGTTGCGATATAAGGTGATGCGGAGGCTCTATGTTTCAAAGAGATCTTCTCAATGGTCGGACCATATTGATTACGGGCGGAGGCACAGGACTTGGGCGTGCAATGGCGCTTCGTTTTGCCGAATTGGGAGCGAATCTTTTCCTCGTGGGCCGACGTGAAGAACCACTGCGCGACACAGTCGAAGCCATTCGCGCAAGGGGCGCACGTGCGGCACACGCTTCGGCAGACATCCGGGTTTTTGCGGCAGTCGAGCAGGCCATCGCCGCTGCGGAGAGCGAATTCGGAGCCCTCGATACGTTGGTGAACAACGCGGCGGGGAATTTTATCGCGCGTACGGAACGGCTCTCACCGAATGCGTTCAACGCCGTTGTAGGGATCGTGCTGCAGGGAACTTTTCACTGCACCCTAGCTCTCGGGAGGAAATGGATTGCGGCCAAACAGCCGGGTACCATCCTCAACATCGTGACCACTTACGCGAACGCAAACTGTGGTTCCGGATTCGTCGTGCCATCGGCCTGCGCGAAATCTGGCGTTTTGGCCATGACGCGCTCGCTCGCCATTGAGTGGGCCCGCCACGGAATTCGACTAAACGCGATCGCACCGGGCCCGTTTCCCACCGAAGGAGCATTTTCGCGTCTATTGCCGAACAAGGAATTCGAAGAACAGGTAAGGAATCGGCATCCCCTGAAGCGTTTTGGCCGTCCCGAGGAGCTGGCCAACCTCGCAGCCTTTTTAGTCAGCAACCAAGCCGGCTACATCAACGGTGAATGCGTGGTCATTGATGGTGGCGAGTGGTTGCTCGGTGCGGGAGAATTCAATGGCCTCACCGACCTGCCACATGACGCTTGGGAAGCCTTAGAGAAGACTCGAAAGTCCTAATCGCTGGAATACTGGCGGCCGCCATGACCCGCGCGGCGAAAGGTGTGAGGATGATCAGTGTTCATCGCCAAGAGGGGGAGTCGTGCCAAAGGATAAGAGAACTCTCCAACGGGATGAGCGCGGCGGGGTGTTCGGGGACGAGTCGAGGCGTATAGTCGAATACCGGACGGCTGGCTGGTATGCGGGCCGTGTACAGAAAGCCGTTGTCAGAAGCAACCGGGCGTTCCCCCCGGTTCAATTCCAGGATCACTGGTCGGTCGGAGTCACGACCCTCGGCGTATAGCTCTGCCCTTACCCACTGCGGATCAAGATCGCCCAAAAAGACCTGCACCTGAAAAACGTATTCCTTGCTCTCTTGTTCGACCGTGGCCGAACCAAATCGCAACGAGGGCCAATGTTTCTCCAGGCGGGCTTGCCAATTAAGCAAGTCGGTTCCCAGATGACCTTGCTTGTCGGAGCGACGGCGGAAGTTTGCCGCAGCCTGCACGTAGTACTCATCGGTGTATTGGCGTACGGCGCGATTCGTCGAAAACGCAGGCGTCAGGCGCGCCATGCTTTCACGCATGCGGGCCACCCAGCGGCGCGGAATTCCATCCTCGTCGCGGTTGTAAAACGCGGGAATAACGTCTGTTTCGAGCAGTCCATAGAGAGCTTCGGCTTCTGCAGCGTCCCAGGCAGGATCGTCACCATGCTCGCGCCCGTCGCCGATGGCCCAACCGACTTCCGGTGAATATGCTTCCGCCCACCACCCATCTAATTCGGAAAGATTCAGACCGCCATTGACAAGCACCTTCATGCCGCTCGTACCGCTTGCTTCCCAGGGCCGTCGTGGCGTGTTTATCCAAAGGTCCACTCCTTGAACCAAATGCTGTGCCATGAGCACGTCGTAATCGCTCAGGAAGACCAGCCGTGGCCGGACTTCCGGGCGGCGAGCAAAGTCGATCCACTGCCGGATCATGTCTTGACCCGCCCCGTCTTGAGGATGAGCCTTACCCGCGAGCACCAGCTGCACAGGGTGCTCTCGACTGGTGAGGATGTTCAGCAGACGCTGGGGATCTTTGAGGAGAAGGTTCGGCCGCTTGTAGGTTGCAAATCTTCGCGCAAATCCGATGGTCAAGGTGTCAGGTGCAAGCACGGAGCTGGCTTGGGCAAGTTCGTCTGGAGAAGCGCCTCGCGCGGCCATCTGCCGGGCGTGCCATCTCCGCACGTAGCCGACCAGAGATTTGCGGCCATTGGCGCGAAGCTTCCAAAGATCGAAATCGCTGAAGCTGCGGCACTTTCGTTCCAAATCTTCTGTTGCTTCACGCCAGCGTTCTTTCCCGCAGGTGATTTCCCACAGGCGGTCCGCTGCGGCAGAGTCCCAGGTGGGTGTGTGTACGCCGTTGGTCACATGCGTCACGGGCACTTCGCGCTCCGGCCACCTGGGGAACAGCGACTGAAAGATTCGGCGACTGACCCGGCCGTGCAACTGGCTCACGCCGTTGACCGAGCCGCTGCCGCGGATTGCCAAGTAGGCCATGTTGAATGGTTCGGACAAATCGTGGCGATCGCGGCGCCCGAGGGCGAGAAGCTCCTGAAGTGAAATCCCCAGCTCGCGCTCGGCGTAATTTCTCAGATACCGTTCCACCAGGTCGGGAGCGAAGCGATCAAAGCCAGCTTCCACAGGAGTGTGGGTGGTAAAAAGATTGCCGGCCCGAGTAATGGTGAGGGCCAGAGCGAATGGCTGTTCGTTTAGGGCCATATACGAGCGGGCGCGCTCCAGCACCGCAAATGCCGCATGGCCCTCGTTGAGATGGCAGACCTGGGGGTGTAATCCAAGAGCCCTCAAAAGGCGCCAACCTGCAAGCCCAAGGACCAATTCCTGTTTCAAACGCAGCTCTGGACCACCGCCGTACAGTTCCGTGGTAATGCCTCGGTGCGCCGGAGTGTTCGCGGGATCATTCGTATCCAGCAGGTACAATTTCGCGTTACCGACCTGAACTTGCCAGGTCCGAATCCACAACTTGCCGCTGGGAAACTCGAGCGCCAGGCGCAGCCACTCGCCATTTGGTTCGCGCAGCGGTCGCATGGGCAGTTGGCCTGGATCGTTGAACGGGTAGAGCGCCTGCTGACGTCCCTGCGCGTCGATTTCCTGTCGGAAATAACCTTGCTGGTACAGAAGACCTACGCCGATAACTGGGAGGCCCAGATTGCTGGCAGTCTTGAGCTGATCGCCCGCAACATTTCCCAACCCGCCGGAATAAATCGGTAACGCTTCGCTCAACATAAATTCCATCGAGAAATAGGCAATCGCGGAGATCCCCGAATTGGGGTGGGCTTTGTTGAACCATGTGCCCGCCGCCAGCGCTGCACTCTTTTCACGCTGGACGTCCATGAGCAATCTTTGGAAGTTGGGGTCCGCCGTCGCAGCCTGCAACCTATCTCGTGATACCGTTTGCAGCACGACCCAGGGGTTACGCGTGAGTTCCCAAAGATCGGGATCGAGCCGCTCCCAAACTTGATCGGCCGAGTGATTGAAGGACCACCGTAGGTCCAAGGCCAGATCGGAGAGAGCGTCGGAAATAACACGATCAGAAAGGCGATTGCTCGAAGCAGCACCGCTCATAAGAACTCCTCGCGGCGGGTTAGCTGCCGGCCGCTGCTCGCAGACTTCGGGCGAGAGTCTCGGAAACGATTGTCTGGGCTTCCTCTTCTAGGCGTCGCAGGTGGTCTTGGCCAAGGAAGCTTTCCGCGTAAATCTTGTAGATCTCCTCCGTACCCGAAGGACGCGCGGCAAACCATCCGTTCTTGGCAATCACCTTGATTCCGCCGATCGGGTTCGCATCTCCCGGCGCGGTGGTGAGAACCTTTTCGATTCTCTCGCCAGCAATTTGCGTAACGTGAACGTCGGCGGGAGATAGCTTGGCGAGAGCCGCCTTCTGCTCTGGCGTGGCGGAAGCGTCGATTCGTGCATAGACCGGATTACCCAAATCGTGAGTGAGTTCACGATAGATTTCGCCAGGATCTCGTCCCACACAGGCCGTGATTTCGGCCGCCAGCAGGCAAGGGATGATTCCGTCTTTGTCGGTGGTCCACACCCGACCATCACGCCGGAGGAAAGAGGAGCCGGCGCTTTCTTCGCCTCCCAATCCCAAGGCTCCATCGAGCAGGCCTTCCACGAACCACTTGAACCCAACGGGCACTTCGTACAGTCGGCGTTTCAATCGCTCGGTGACACGATCAATCATGCTGCTGCTCACCACCGTTTTGCCGACGGCAACATCTCTGGCCCAGTTGTCACGCCGGGAAAACAAGTAATCAATGCACACAGAAAGATAGTGGTTGGGCGGCAACAGGCCGCTGCTTTTGCTCACAACGCCGTGCCGGTCGTGGTCGGTATCACTGGCGAAGGCAACATCGAATTTGTCTTTGAGCCCGATCAGCCGCTGCATGGCATACGGAGACGAAGGATCCATGCGGATCTTGCCGTCCCAATCCACGGTCATGAATCGAAATGTGGGATCGACGGACCGGTTTACGATGGTGAGATTCAGGCGGTAGCGCTCGGCAATCAGCGGCCAATAGTCAACGCCGGCACCGCCAAGTGGATCGACCCCGAGCGCGATTTTGGCCGCGCCAATGGCGGCCATATCGATGACGTTTTCAAGGTCGCTCACATAGGAATGCAGGTAGTCGTGTTTGTGTGTTGTGGAAGCGCGAAGAGCTCTTGCGAAGGGCGCTCGCTTTACGCTCGCCAGGTCTAATCGAATGAATTCATTGGCTTTCGATTCAATCCAGCTCGTCGCATGCAAGTCGGCCGGGCCGCCGTGCGGGGGATCGTATTTGAAGCCTCCGTCTTCCGGTGGGTTGTGCGACGGCGTGATGACGATGCCATCGGCTAAGGCGGTTTTGCGTCCCCGGTTATGAACGAGAATCGCGTGAGAAACCGCAGGAGTGGGTGTGTAGCGTGTCTGATCTGAAATCATAACCTCGACGTCGTTTGCCGCCAGCACTTCCAACGCGCTGGCAAAAGCTGGTTCCGATAGAGCGTGCGTGTCCATTCCTAGGTAAAGCGGGCCGTCGATCTTTTGCAGCTTGCGGTAATCACAAATGGCCTGAGTAATTGCGAGGATATGCCATTCATTGAAGGCAATGTCCAAAGCCGATCCGCGATGGCCCGAGGTGCCAAAGGCAACGCGCTGTTTGGGGTCACTCGGATCGGGCGTTAAGGCGTAGTATTCCGCGACCAGCTTCGGGACATTCACCAAACGGGAAGGTTCAGCCGGCTTACCGGCGGCAGGATCAATTTGCATATCTCACCTCAATAACGCCACCTCCGCCACTCGTACCCTCCAGCGGCATTATCTCTCCCTTCATAAGTGATAGAAATGTTTCTCATGATTCCTCGGCGGAGAGACTCGATTGCTCTGGCAATTCAGCGGGCATCGCTCACCCGTTGGGGAGACCTACGGTCACCACCCTGGGTTCCGTTCTGTTCACGAACACCGGCTTTACTCCAAATCAGCAGTTTGCATAAGCGGATGGTTCTGAACCGAACCAGGGCCCCAACCTCTCCGGCGAAACGCTAGGCGGCCCGGAAATCGTCCACAAATAGCCGGCCCTTCGACAAAGCCCATCGCCTCTCCTTGCACTCAAGGGCCTGTCTTTAGAATCGATTGCAGGTGAGGGCGTGGCTCCTAGAGCTTGTCGAAAAGGTCGGAAGCAGCCACCGGGCCATTCTCCTTCCTCGCTCGTTTCCAGTACTCCGCTGGTTCCCCGCGGAGAATCGCACGCTCCAGCTTGACGTTAGTTCCTACCATGTGATAGTTACACGCACAAAGTGGATCCTTGCCGCGAGCAGGGGTGGGAGGAAACCATGCGTTCAGGCCGATCGGTGGGGCTGCGGTTTCCCTTGGGTTATCTGGTTATCTGCTTCCTGTCTGGGATGGGAATTGCATATGCGCAGGGCGTTGGCACCTCGGGTCAGATTGCCGGAACGGTTACCGACGCCTCGGGTGCGGTTATACCAAACGCCATGGTGGTTGCTACGGAAACGGCAAGGGGCAACCACTATTCGGCGACGAGTGGGGACAGTGGCCAATACCGCATGGCCGATGTGTTGCCCGCGATGTACAACGTGACAGTCGAAGTCGCCGGTTTTCAAAAGATGACCCGAACC
>Ga0306920_100014136_pt1 | contig 10892 bp, 14 predicted proteins | sample flu12Cox44000170_FD_204666 | JGI IMG/M metagenome (GOLD analysis project Ga0306920, IMG submission 204666) | Lab enrichment of tropical soil microbial communities from Luquillo Experimental Forest, Puerto Rico - flux4day.12C.oxic.44.000.170 (v2)... | ecosystem: Environmental > Terrestrial >...
CCGCCGCCCGCATCGCGACGAATGCCGGCTGCCATATGGTGATCGCCCACGGCAAAGCCCTTGGCCCGCCGCTTGCCGAAATCGAGGCCGGCGGCCGGGCGACCCTGTTCCTGCCACGCGGCGAGCCCCGTTCGGCACGGAAGGCGTGGATCGCCGGTGCGATCAACCCCACCGGCACGTTGACGGTCGACGATGGCGCGGCAGGCGCGCTGCGCCATGGCAAGAGCCTGCTGCCCGCCGGTGTCGTCGCCGTCGAAGGCGTCTTCGATCGCGGCGATGCGGTGATCGTCCGTACCCGGGCCGGGGTCGAGGCCGGACGCGGGCTGTCGGCCTATTCGAGCGCCGATATTCGGCGCATCGCCGGTTATAAGAGTAGTGAAATTCCCGGCATCCTCGGCTACCGTGGGCGCGATGAGATCATTCATCGCGACGATCTGGTGGTGACCGAAACCTGATGACGACGCAGACGCCCGAGCCGGAACTGGCGGCATTGATGGCCGAGATCGGCCAGCGAGCCCGCGCGGCGGCGGCGATCCTCGGCCTCGCCTCAGCAGAGACCAAGATTGCAGCCTTGCGCGGCGCGGCGCGGGCGGTGCGCGACCACGCCGCAGAGATCCTCGCCGCCAACAGCAGCGATCTTGCCGAAGCCGAGGGGCTTACCGCGGCGCTGCGCGACCGCTTGGCGCTCGATCCCAAAGGCCTGGAGGCAATCGCCGGAGGACTCGAAGCGATCGCCGATCTACCCGACCCGGTCGGCCGGGTGCTTGCCGCATGGGCGCGTCCGAATGGCCTGGCGATCGAGCGGGTTGCCGTGCCGCTCGGGGTCGTCGGCATCATTTACGAGAGCCGGCCCAACGTCACCGCCGACGCCGGCGGGCTGGCGCTCAAGTCGGGGAATGCCGCGATCCTGCGCGGCGGCTCGGAAAGCTTCCACTCCTCGCGCGCACTGGTGGCAGCGCTGCGAGAGGGCCTGCGCGACGCCGGCCTGCCCGAGGACGCGATCCAGCTGGTGCCGACGCGCGACCGCGCCGCGGTCGGGCTGATGCTCGGCATGAGCGGCGCTATCGACATTATCGTACCCCGCGGCGGGGCTTCGTTGATCGAGCGGGTCCAGCGCGAGGCCCGCATGCCGGTCATCGCTCATCTCGAAGGCCTGTGCCACACCTACATCGATGGTGCCGCTGACCCCAAGAAGGCGCGGCCGATCGCGCTCAACGCCAAGATGCGGCGGGTGTCGATCTGCGGTGCGACCGAGACCTTGCTGGTCGACCGCAAGGCGGCGGTGACGATGCTGCCCCCGATCATCGCCGATCTTCGCGCTGCGGGCTGCGAATTGCGTGGCGATCCCGCGGTGCTGGCGCTCGACAGCGCGGTCAAGCCCGCGACCGAAGAGGATTGGCACACCGAGTATCTCGATGCGATCCTGGCGATCCGCGTCGTCGACGGGGTGGAGGAGGCGATTGCGCATATCGAGCGCTTCGGCTCACACCACACCGATGCGATCGTCACCGAGGATCAGGGGGTCGCGGAGCGCTTTCTGCGCGAGGTGGACAGCGCCATCGTGCTGGTCAATGCCTCGACCCAGTTCGCCGATGGCGGAGAATTCGGCATGGGGGCGGAGATCGGCATCTCGACCCAGCGGCTGCCGCCGCGCGGCCCCGTCGGCGCAGCGGAGCTGACGACCTACAAATACCTCGTGCGCGGCAACGGGCAGGTGCGACCCTGAGCAGGATCGGGGAGCACCGGCACCGCCGCATCGGGCTGCTCGGCGGCTCGTTCAACCCGGCTCACGGCGGTCACCTACATCTGAGCTTGACCGCCTTCAAACGGCTCGATCTAGACGAGGTATGGTGGCTGGTGTCGCCGCAAAACCCGCTGAAGCCGGTTGCCAGCATGGCGCCCTTTGCGGTCCGGCTCGAGGAGGCGCGGCAGGCTGCCGCCGGACACAGGCGCATCATCGTCAGCGATCTCGAGAACCGGCTGGGCAGGTCGCGCTACACCGCCGACACGCTGAAGGTCCTGCGCCGCCGCTTTCCGCGGTTGCGCTTTGTCTGGCTCATGGGTGGCGACAATTTAGCCCAGATCCGACACTGGGAGCGCTGGACCCAAATTTTCGAAACCGCTGCGATTGCGGTGTTTGATCGCCCTTCCTACTCTGTGAAAGCGCTGGCAGGGCTTGCCGCGAAACGCTTTTGGCGGCGCCGCGTGCCGATATCGGCGTCGCGCAGGTTGGCCGAGATGGAGCCGCCGGCCTGGGCGTTTTTCCATATCCGGCTCGACCCAACCTCAGCGACACGAATTCGTTCCGGGCGGAGCGAGCCTTCACCCCAAACCTTGAGGGAGCAGAGACCCGAATTGTCAACGATCGCTACCTTGATCCCACGTGTCCGTAAAGCACAACTTCCACTGCCGGCGCAGCCGGCCGACGCCCGAGAGCTACTCGAGCTCATCCTGCAGACGCTGGAGGACGGCAAGGCTGAAGACATCGTCACGATCGATCTTGCCGGCAAGACAACGATCGCCGACCAGATGGTGATCGCGAGCGGCCGGTCGGCGCGGCAGGTGCTGGCCTTGGCCGAGCATCTGGAAGAGGTGCTGTCACGGCGCATGAGAATATCGGTCGAGGGCACGGCGCAGGCCGACTGGGTGCTGATCGACGCGAGCGATGTGATCGTGCACATCTTCCGCCCCGAAGTGCGCGCTTCCTACAATCTCGAGAAGCTGTGGGGCGAAGCGCTGCTCGAAGTCGAAGCGGTGCGGCAGTAATCCCGCACACGTCTGTCCGCGAATGGTGCCGGGTGAGGGATTCGAACCCCCGACCTTCGGTTTACAAATCACAAAATAGGTTGGCGCAGCGGGTAACCTCGGGTGACATCGTTAGCCGGAAAATCGGCAGGTCACTTTACATCGCAGGCTCTTAGGGCTATTTAAGGTAACATCGGGTAACACCCGTTAACACGACGGGTCTGTTAGCCCGTGTTAGCCCGTTTGCCCAAGGGGAGCCAGACCGATGCCCGCCGCCGCCCGCAAGATCGCCCTCACCGACCGCTCGCTCCAGGCCCTCCGGCCCGCGCTCGACGGGAGGACCGTCGTCTGGGACGCGCTGCTGCCCGGCCTGGCGGTTCGCGTCGGCCGCAAGGGCAAGCGCGCGTTCTACGCCGTCAAGCGGCGCGCCGGGCAGGCGCAGGTCAGCTGGGTGATGCTCGGCCATTACCCGGTCATGACGCTCGCGGAGGCTCGCGAGAAGGCGCGCGAGGCGCTTGCCGCGCTGATCGACGGCGAGGACCCGGCGAGCCTGGCGGAGGCGAAGCGCCGGGCTCGGGAGGAGGCCGAGCGCCAGCGGCGGGCGGGCACCTTCGCCGCGGTCGCCGAGGACTTCATCCGGCGTCACGCGATGACGAGACGCTCCGGCAAGGAGACCGCCGGCCTCATCCGCCGCGAGCTGGTGCCCGCCTGGGGCGAGCGGCCGATCGGCGAGATCACGCGGCGCGACGTGATCGCGCTGGTCGAGGCGATCATGGACCGCGGCGGCGACAAGCCGGCGCCCGGGACGCGGCGCAAGAGCGGCGGCCCCTACGCGGCGCGCCACGCGCTCTCCGCACTCCGAAAATTGTGCAATTGGGCGGTGGGGCGCGACCTCATCGCCGCCTCGCCATGCGACCGGGTCAAGGCGGCGGAGCTGCACGGCTCGCCCGCAAAGCGCGACCGGGTGCTCTCCGACGTCGAGATCCGCCGAGTGTGGCGCGCGGCTTGCGCGACCGGCTACCCGTACGGGCCATTGATTAAGACATTGATGCTGACCGGCCAGAGGCGCGACGAGATCGCCGCCGCGCGCTGGTCCGAGGTCGACCTCGATCGGGCCGTGCTGGAGCTCCCGGCGGGGCGCGTTAAAGTCGACGACCGGCACGTCGTGCCGCTGACGCCGGCGGTCCTCGATATCCTGGAGGCTTTGCCGCGCTTCGCGGCCGGCGACTACCTGTTCTCGGGCCAGGCCGGCGACCGGCCCTTCTCCGGTTTCAGCAAGGCGAAGAGGCGGCTGAACGATCTGATCGGCGACATCGAGTCGTTCACCCTGCACGACCTGCGGCGCACTGCCAGGACGAAGCTCTCCGAGCTTGGGGTGACACCGTTCGTTGCGGAGCTGGTGATCGGCCATCGCCAGCAGGGCGTCAGCGCGATCTACGACCTCTACCGCTATCATAACGAGAAGCGCGCGGCGCTGCTCAAGTGGGAGGCGAAGCTGCTGTCGATCGTCGCGCCCGGGCCTGAGCCGGCGGGCAACGTCGTCGCGATGCCGCGGCGGGCATGAGAGTACACCCAGATGAGTGCAAGCGCGAAGTGAACAGGTCAGCAGCCCGCAATAACTACAAGTAACAAAGGCTTTACAAGCGGCGCTTTAGCGCTATATAGTATCCCGCTTACCGAGGAGATCCTCATGACTTGCGCCGCAGGGCGCTTGGCCGAAGGGTCTCCTTCTTTTTTATGGGCCAAGCGGCCGGAGGACTGGTCATGAGGACGTGACCAAACCCAGCGCCGGCTGCCCGTTTTTGTGGCCGGCGCCAACGGAGGAGCAAAGAACCGTTGGCCGACACCCCCCTGCCCTACCTCGTCGACGACCCCTTCGTCGCGTTCAAAGAGCTGCCCCAGTACGGCATCCCCTTCACGCGGCTCCACCTCCTGCGGCTGATGCGCCAGGGGAAGTTCCCCCGGTCGTACCAGATCACCAACAACCGCGTCGGGTGGAGGCGCAGCGAGCTGCTGGGCTGGCTGGACAGCCGCCCGGTCGCGCGCAAGGCGCTGCCGTAGGAGGCGGTCGATGCCGTCGCTTGACCGTAAACGAGAGTCGCGCCGGGCGGCCCCACCGCGCGGCGCGACGAACTCTTCACCAACAGGGCACGGGGACCAGGGCAAGTCACCGCGCGAGGCAACTATAAGCCCGGCCGGCGGCCGGGTAAACGACAAAGCCGTCGCGTTGCGCAAGCCCGCCCGTCAGGGGTCCGGGGTGCGCGATGTCAACCCGCACTAGCTGGCCATCCCCCGGATCGGACGACGACCGCTGCTGGTTCCGGGCGCGCCCGCACCGCAAGCACCGCATCCGCCGCGCGCTGCCCGATGAGGCGCCCGACAGTGCGCCCCTGGGGGTGGGTCATCGTCCGCCAGATAAGGCCCGGCGTGCGACTGCGCGCGGTGGTGGACCTCGACACCGAGGCGCCGGGCGAGGACGAGGCGAACGTTCGCCGGTTGTGGGGGCAGGTCGAGCGGCACCCCGGCGCGCGACCCATCATCCTCCAGGTTGAGGAGTTGGGGCGATGATGATCGATATCGCCGAGATCACCGAGACCCTCGCCTCGCTCGCAGAGTCGATCGACGAGTTGAGCGGCCGGGACGACGTGATCGTGAACACGACCGGGCTAACCCTACCCGAGGACCTGCCCGCCTCGGGCTGGGTCGAGATCGGCGAAAAGCTAGCGCGCGTCGAGGGGGCGGTCGACTGGTGCATGCCCAGGCCCGGCCGCAGGCGGCGGTCTGTCCGCGAGCTGCGCGAGCGCGTCGGGAATCTGCAGAGGATCGAGGGTGTCGGCGTCGTCACGCTGGTGCGCAAGATCGCCGGCAACAAGGCCGAGCTGAAGAGCGTGTGCAAGCGGCTCGCCAGGATCAACATGGAGCAGGAGGCATCGCTCAACGAAGCGGTGAGAATCATCACCGAGGACGTCGCCTCGCGATCCCGCCTTCTGACCCTCGTCCTATGCCTGTATCGCGCGGGCGCGTGCTCGCTGCTCGCAGACTTGCTGAAGCAGCACCTCGATTTCTGCTCAGATTCGACGCCACGCCCAGGCAACGGACTGCAAGACCCGTGCGACCAGGTGCCGTTCTGATGAGCGCGCTCGACGACGCGGCGCTGCTCTCGGCGCTGGCCGCTTGCTGGCCCGACCGGAAGTTCGACGAGGCCTCGATATGCGGCCATGCGCCGCACGACTCGAACTTGCTCGCGGCGCTGCAGCCCCTCGCCGTGGTGGTCCGCCGGAGCGGATGCGGGGCGCGCCTGAGAGCCCGGGACGAGCGCGCGATCCTCGGGTGGCTGTTGAGGGTCGAGAACCGCCGCCTGGGAGTCCTCACCCTGAGGCGCGACGGCCGCGGCTGGTGCTCGATCGAGGGCAAGATCCGGGACCTCGACCGGGCCGGGCCCGGGGGGCGGGCGTGATGAGCCGCGCCGAAGCGCTGGCCGCGCTCGCGAGCGAGATCGTGCGCCACCAGCCGGATCTCAGGATGGTGGTCCACTTGCTGGCGGTGGCGGGCGGCCACGCGCGGCTGATCAGGGCGATCGGCCACGAGCTGGGCAACCGTCCGGAGGTCGGCGGCCGGCCGAGGCCGGACCCCGAGGTGTGGCGCTCAGGGAGGCTCAGGTGAGCATCACGCTGGACGCCGCCGTCGCGATGGCCGAGGCCGGCTGGTCAATCTTCCCGTGCCACTGGCCGATCCGGAAGGGCGGTGCCGTCGCGTGCTCCTGCAGCGACGGAGCGTGCGGCAATGCCGGCAAGCACCCGCGGACCCGGCACGGGCTCCTCGACGCGACGGCCGATGCGGAGACGGTCGTCAGTTATTGGCGCCGATTCCCCGAGGCGAACATCGGCCTCGCCACCGGCGAGAAGAACAACATCACCGTCCTCGACGTCGACCCGGGGCACGGCGGCGTGGATTCGTTGTTGATACTCACCACGCGGCACGGTGAACTGCCCGAGACGCTGCGGAGCCGCACCGGCTCCGGCGGCGAGCACATCATCTTCCGGCACGTCACTGGCGTCAGAAACAGCACCGCCAAGCTCGGCGCCGGATTGGACGTCAGGGGAGAGGGCGGCTACATCATCGCGCCGCCAAGCCTGCACCCGAGCGGCGGGCGTTATCAATGGCTCCAGAACATATCGCCGGCACCGGCGCCGGGGTGGTTGGTGGCGGAGCTGGCGGTCAACGATAAGGCCACAGAGCCGGTCGGCGAATATCGCGAGTGCATGCGGCTGGACCGCTATGGCGAGGCCGCGCTGGCCTCGGCGACCAGCAACATCCTCAACGCGCCGCGCGGCCTGCAGGAGCACACCCTCAACAGCGAGGCGTACTCGATCGGCCGCAAAGCCGCCGCCGGCTACATACCGAGAAAATTGGCGATCGATATGCTGGTTATCGCAGCCAAGGGGCTCAAAACCCTGGACCCGCAGCGCCCTTGGCACCCGGGCCAAGCGAAGGCCAAGGCGAAGGCGTCTTTCGAGCAAGGGTTGTTGAAGCCCTACCCGTCGCCGGAGCAGCTGGAGGCGGAGCGCCAGCGCAAGCAGGACGAATGGGCGCAGCGACTCGCCGCCGGCGAGACCTTTTATGCCGGATGATCCGCAGGCCGAGATCGCCCGGCGACTGGCCGCGGCGCGCAATGGAACGATCATCTTCAAGAGCGCAACGGAACTGCCCATGGAAAAGATCGATTGGCTCTGGCCCGGGTGGCTGGCCCGCGGCAAGCTGCATTTGCTGGCAGGTGCCAAAAGCACGGGCAAGTCGACCATACTTTTTGACCTCGCGGCGCGCTTGACGACTGGCAAGCAATGGCCAGACGGCGCGCAGGGGTGCACTGGCGACGTGATGATCTGGTCCGGCGAAGACGGTATCAGCGACACAATAATACCGCGCTTCGTCGCGGCCGGCGGCGATCGGGCCCGCCTCCATTTCCCCATCGCGGCGGAGGTGGGCGGGCTAACGCGGCCGTTTGACCCCAGCGCCGATGTCGAGGCGCTCGTCGCCGCGGCGGCCGACTACCCCGGCCTCGCGCTCGTCGGGATAGACCCCGTCGTGCTGATGCTGCCGACGAGGGCGGACAGCCACAAGAACGCCGAGACGCGGCGCGGGCTGCAGCCGCTGGTCGACCTCGCCGAAAGCCGCCACGTCGCGATCGTCGGCATCAGCCACTTCACCAAAGGCTCGCAGGCCAACGACCCGGTCGAGCGCGTGACGGGATCGCTGGCCTTTGGCGCGTTGCCGCGCGTGGTCTGGGGTGCGTCGGCCGACGAGGACGGAGGCCAACGCCGGCTGGTGCGCATCAGCTCAAACATTGGCGTCAGTGGCGGCGGCATCGAGTACACGCTGGGCCAAGCTCTGCTGCCGGATGTGGATTTCGGCGCGCAATGCGTCAATTGGGGTGTTCAGGTGAGGGGCACTGCCCGCGAATTGCTAAATGCCGACAGGCGGTCGGCACAATCCGAGGCCGCGGCGTTCCTGCGAACATACCTGGCGGAGGGCGCCAAACCCGCCACCGAAGTCAAAACGGCCGCTACAGCGTTCGGCCACAGCTTGGGGACCCTCCGGCTGGCCCAGGTGCAGTTGGGGATCAGACCGTACAAGAATGGCCGCAGCAGCTGGTACTGGAAATTGCCCGAGGCGCGACCGCCGTTTTAGCATGTTCGGAGCGTCGTTAGCACCTTCGGGGCGGTTTTGGCCCCTTTGGAAGGCGCTAAACGGGGTTGCCGAGGAGCCGACCCAATGCAAGCGTTTTCAATAACTTACGGGAAGGCGTTAGAGGGCCCCCTTACCACTCGCTTTTTTGGCATCTTCAAGCGCGCCGTGGGCGAAGTTTTAAAGGTGCTAAAGAAACTGGTGGTAACGCGCGCGCGCGAGGCGTAGCGCCTTCCAAACAACATGGAAGCGACGCTCTAGCCTTAACGCGGCGGCCGGCTTAGAATATTTGATTACCGGTTTGATTGTTTTTACTTTGGGGGTCCAATAATTAAAGATGCCGAGTGGTGGCCGCAGGAAGGGCGCCGGCCGACCGATGGGCTCGAAGAACGGGACCGGCAAGATCCGCAAGGCCAAGTCCGACATCGAGCATGTTGATCGCCTACGCGACATGATCCGCGACGCGGAGCGCGCCGAGTTTCTGTTTTCAAACGAAGCCAAAGTGTTCGAAGGAAACAGCCTGGAATTCATGCAGGCGACATATCGATGCGAAAGACTACCTGTTCGCATTAGGTTATATGCGGCAAATAGAGCGATAGATTATGAACCGAGGCTGCGCGAAGATCCCGTTATCGATGCGCTCTATGACCGGCAGGTCGTCTTGGATCAGATGGCGCGGAACGACGCCGTGTGGCTCGCAGAGTGCGATGCTCGATTGCGCGAGTTGATCCTCGACGGGCGGGTCAGCGAAGACGCGGCGGCGCTGGTGCGCGACATCTACGTTGACGGCCCCGACGCTCCACCCTGGGAGCCGTCGCCGCAGGCTAGTGAAGCGCCACCGCGGCAAATCGCCTATCTCGTGCCTGAGGCAGATGCGGAGCAACCGCAGCCGTCAAGAACCTTTAGACAGGTTGCGCCCGACGAGCCCGCACCGCAGCCGACCCCATGGTCGCTTCCCGACCCCAAGCCGCCACCACCAGGTTTCGTGCTGCTGCACTGCGAGCCGCACCGCAACTTTTGGATCAACGGCACCGGCACCGTCTCGGCCAATGAGCGCGGCGAGCTGCTGGTCGCCGACGACGAGGCCCAGATCGCGACGCTGCAGCGCGCGGGCTGCAGGCTGAACCGCTGATTCCCTCGGCGAAATCGTCGATCTGTTAGCCCCTCGTTAGCCCATACGCCATCCTGCCACCAGAAATGGCGGAGACCAAGCCATCTTGGCCCAAAAACCTCGGTTTAAGTAACCTAAGCACGCTTTACCCGCGCGCAAAAACGGGCTAAACTAGAACCATTCTACCCATTTCGAGGCCGCTATGGCCCCATCAGGCGTTTTGGAGGTCACCAGCCACGAGGCCGAGCGCCTGCGCGCCCAGATCGAGCCGTTGGAGCTTCAGCTGCGCCGCTGCGACGAGCTTGTGCAGCGTCTGGACGCCGCCACGGCGGAGCGCGACGCGGCGATGGCCGAGTTCGACAAGGCGGCGGCCGATCATCAGATCTTCGGCTCGCACGCCGACGCGCCGAACCCGCACGAATTCAACATGCGCGAGATCGCACTGCGGCAAGCCCAGCATCTCGCCCGCGCCGCGCTGAAGGCCAGACCCGGAATCGCCGGTCGCCTGCAGACCCTCCGGGCCCAGTTGGACCAGCTAGAGCGCCAGTGCGACGAGGCGACATGGCTCGCTCTCCCCAGTGCCGCCGCGCACCTGTTCAGTGCGGCTGAGGCGGCGCAGCGCGAGTACCAGAAAGCGCTCTGCCGGATCGATTCCGTCGCCGAATTCGCATCCCAGCGCGGCCATTTGAGCGCTAACGGTGGAGACTGGCGCGGCACGCCCGCGGGCCGCGCCTGGCAGCAGCTGGCCGGCATGGTCGCGACGCTGACCAGCGCGTTGGGCAGCAATGCAGTGCGTGATTTCACCACCGGTCCGGCACTGCACGATGCGATCGTCGACGGCACTGCCCAATGTGGCGATATTTCCCAATGGATGCCGCGCCCCCAACGCGCCGGCGTCGAGGACGGCAGCAAATACATCAACCGCGGCAACCCCGACGCGGCGCCGCTAGGGGTCGTGGTTCAATGGCCGAATCCGGCAGTCGATCCAGACGGAAACATGTGGCGATTCCACCCCAACCCCGCGCCATCTGGCGGCGAGCGGTGACCGCCGCCTTCCCCTGGCGCTGCCCGCCGCCCAAACCGCCGCCCGCCGCGCGCGCACGCGCTCCCAAGCGCGTTAAGGCCCCGGGCCGCTATATAGCTACCCCCGGCGCTTCAAACGCGCCCACGCGCCTGCGGCGTCCCCCGGCGGCGCTGCTGCGGCGATGAGCGATCCGGCCGACCGCCGCAATGCGCCGAAGGCATGGCACCGCGACCAGACAGCCCTTGTGCTGCGTTTGATCGACGACAACCGGCGGATCGCCGAGATAATGGCGGAGTGCCAGAGGCGCTACGGCGGAGTGGCGGCGCT
>Ga0306920_100014138_pt1 | contig 10892 bp, 8 predicted proteins | sample flu12Cox44000170_FD_204666 | JGI IMG/M metagenome (GOLD analysis project Ga0306920, IMG submission 204666) | Lab enrichment of tropical soil microbial communities from Luquillo Experimental Forest, Puerto Rico - flux4day.12C.oxic.44.000.170 (v2)... | ecosystem: Environmental > Terrestrial >...
GATCTGTCCCCCCGAGGTCCACACCTTCTGGCCGTTGATCACGAACTCGTCGCCGTCCCGTTCAGCCTTGGTCTGCAGGCCGGCCAGGTCCGAGCCGGCGCCCGGCTCGGAGAACAGCTGGCACCACAGATGGTCACCGACCAGCACGGCCCGGACGAACTGCCGTTTCAGCTCGTCGCTGCCGTTCGCGATGATCGTCGGCGCGGCGAGCATGACCCCGAGCCCGGCGGGCGGCCCGGGCGCGTCGACGCGGTTGAACTCCGCGTAGGCGGCTACCGCCTCGTCCGGCGGTAGCCCCCGGCCGTACCAGTCCGCGGGCCAGGCGGGGCAGGCCCAGCCGGAGTCCGCGAGCCGCTCCAGCCAGGCCCGCAGGCTGAGCTGCGGGTCAAAATTTTCCTCGATCCAGTCGCGCGCTTCCTGGCGCACCGAACTCCCCGTGGCTTCCACTGCGACTCCGATCTCCCGCCGTTATCGTACCGACGAGGCCGAACTGGCCCCGCTACCCGCTGCGATCACCTTCCGGAACGCCACGCCCGCGTCCGCGACCGGCTCCTTGGCCAGCCCGAGAATCCGCTCGGCCAGGATGGTGCGCTGGATCTGGTCGGTTCCGCCGGCGATGGAGATGGCCGGAACCGACAGGAAGATCTCGCTGACTATCCCCGCCCTCCCGCCCTCTCCGGACGGGTCGTCCGCGCCGGCCAGCATCCCGGCCGACCCGGAGATCATCGCGTGCACCCGGGCCGCCGCCCGGGCCACGTTACTGCTGGCCAGCTTGGCGACCGAGCCTTCCGGCCCGGGCGGCCGGCCGAGCGCCCGGGCCGCAGCGGCCCGCTGCGCGGTCCAGCGCGCGGACCAGGCCAGCGTGATCAGCTTGACGATCTCCTGGCGGACCAGCGGGTCGGTGTCCCGGCCGGCCGCGATGGCGCGCTCGATGACCAGGTCCGGCCGACCGGCGCGCTGCGGGTACCAGCGGTAGGGCGCCATGGCCCGTTCCGTCTCCTCGGCTGCCTCTTCCGCGGCCCGGCCCGCCGATCCGCTCGCCGGGCGCCGCGCGGCCGGGGCGAGCCGTCGCTCGTGCGCCAGGGTGGTCAGCGCCACCGTCCAGCCCTGGCCGGGCTCGCCGATCACGTTCCCGGCCGGAACCCGGGCCCGGTCGAGGAAGACCTCGTTGAACGACGCGTACCCGTTCATCTGCCGCAGCGGCCGGACCTCAACGCCCGGCTGGCGCATCGGCAGGATGAAGTAGGTGATGCCGCGGTGCTTGGGCACGTCCCAGTCGGTGCGGGCCAGCAGCAGCCCGAAGTCGGCGTGGTAGGCGGAGGTGTTCCACACCTTCTGGCCGGAGACGGCGAATCCGTCGCCGTCGCGTTCGGCTCGGGCCTGCAGCCCGGCCAGGTCCGAGCCGGCTCCCGGCTCGCTGAACAGCTGGCACCAGCTGATCTCCCCGGTGACGGTGGACCGCAGGAAGCGCCGCTTGAGCTCGTCGGAGCCGTGCTCCAGGATGGTCGGCCCGGCCAGGTTCATGCCGACCCCCTCTGGCGCGGCGACCGCGCCGGCCCGGGCGAACTCCTGCGCCACCACGCCGGCGGCCGCGGCCGGCAGGCCCCGGCCGCACCACTCGCGCGGCCAGGCGGGGCAGCCCCAGCCGGAGTCCGCCAGCCGGGCCCGCCACTGCGCCAGGCTCAGCCCCGGATCCCAGGCTTCCGCCAGCCAGGCCGCGACCTGCGCGCGCACCTCGTCCAGATCGGTCATCGGCCCTCGAATCGCGGCGGGCGGCGCTGCGCCATGGCGGTGACGCCCTCGCGCCAGTCGGCGGTCTCCCGCAGCCGGTCCTGCTCGGCGGCCTCCCGGTCGGTGGCGGCGTGTACCCGGCCGGCCAGGTCACCGCGCATCGTGTCCCGGATGGACCGCACGGCCAGCGGGGCCGAGCCCGCGATCTCGGCCGCCAGCGCGTGCGCCGCGTCGCGGACCTGATCCGCGGGCACCAGGCGGTCGCACAGGCCGATGCGCGCGGCCTCGTCACCACCGATCCGCCGTCCGGTGTACAGCAGTTCCAGGCTGTGCTGCGGCCCGACGATCGCGGGCAGCGTCACCGTGAGGCCGAACCCGTGGTGGAAGCCGAGCCGGGCGAAGTTCGCGGCGAACCGCGCCTGCGGGCAGCCGACCCGGAAATCGGCCGAGCAGGCCAGGCCCAGCCCGCCGCCCACCGCCGCGCCCTGCACCGCGGCCACGACCGGCGTCACGGCCTCGAACAGGCGAACCGCCTCCCGGTACAGGGAGCCGGGCCCGCCGTCCAGGCTGTCCCCGGTGAGGTTCGCCCCCGCGCAGAAGTGCTTGCCCTCCGAGCACAAGACGATGGCCCGGCACCCCGGATCGGCGTCCAGGGCCTGGTAGGCGTCGGCCAGCGCCCGGATCAGCGCACGGTCGAAGTAGTTGTCCGGCGGGCGGCGCAACTCCACGGTGGCGACGAAGTCCTTGCCGACCGTGACCGTGACGTCGGCGGCCGGATCACCCCGGCTGCCGTCCTGCTGATCCGGTCCTGGCGCCATGAACATCCCCGCTCGTCGGACAGTGCGGCACTGCCGATTATCCGCGCAGGCCGGGCGCGGGACTAGGCGCTGACCGCGTGCAGCCTCGGTAACGTCTCCGACGAGCGGTGGCGGCCCGCGTCCTCGGGGCCGGCGGCCTGCTCGATGGTGGTCACGACTTCCTGGCCCTTGGCGGCGACCAGCGGGTCGGCGTCGCCCGCCAGCTGCCTGGCCAGGGCCGCGGGCACCGCGGCGGCCTGGATCCTGGCCACGCCGAGCAGGGCCGCGGCCGCCTCGTACCGGTCGCGGATGTCGGCGCTGGCGGCTAGCGACTCCAGGATCACGCAAGCGTCGGGCCGGCGGCGGACCAGTTCGGCCACCGCGGCCATGGCCGGCGCCCAGACGAACCAGTCCTCCCCGCCGGGCCAGGCCAGCCGTCCCAGCACCTCGACGGGGACGTCGAGGGGCGCGACCGCGGCCCGGCCCGCGAGCAGGTTCGCCGCGCAGGATCGCGCCGGGTACCGAGGGTGCGCGGCGAGCGTCTCGACCATCTCGCCCGGGACCAGCGCGGCGTCCAGGCCCCACGCCGCCTCCAGGAGCAGCGCCGCAACCAGCGCGCGGTCGTGGTCCTCGGATTCGGTGATCTCGCGGTGCAGCTCGCGGGCGATCCACCGGCGCCGGTTCTCGCCGCGGTCGCGCAGCGTCGAGTAGACCCGCCGGCGGGCCTCGTCGCGCTGGCCCGGCCGCAGGCCGGCGAACAACCCCTCCACGTCGTCGGCGGCCGCGGCACCGACGGGACGCGGCGCGGCCGGAACGCTCTCGGGCGTGACCTGCCACCGCCGGAGCTGTTCCAGGATGACGCCGGCCGCCTCCGCGGGCCGGGCCACGTCGAGACGGCCGTAGGTCGGGGTGACGTCGCTGGGCAGCAGGACACCGGGCGCCTTCAGGACCTGGCACCGGTCGCGCAGGTGCGGGCAGGCGCTGGCCTGCTGGATCTCGTCGATGATGTTGGCCCTGGGGTACTGCGAGCCGTCGCTGAGCTCGTAGTCCGCCGTGCACAGGGCCACGAACGCGGACGCCGCGTCGAGATACCGCTCCGTCGTGGTCTGGTCGCCGCCGGTGCCGCCGGCCCGGATGTCGGGCAGCGGCGGCTCGTCGCTCATGATGAGGGCGTGCAGTCCCGCCCCGGCCAGGGCATCGCGAACCGGCCACGCGAGCTTCGGTTTGAACTTCTCCGAGCACGACAAGAAGACTGCAACCTGTCCGCGCAGCATGCGGGATCACTCCTTTGCGGATGGCCTGCCAGCGATCTTTCCATTGCAATCGGTCGCATGTGGCCCGAAGCCGTCAGAACCAGCCGGCCAGCCTGCTACCCGTCTGGAGGCCGGTTACACGGCCGGTAACTCGATGCCGTCGCGGTCGGCCCACCCCAGCAGGGTGTCCAGCGAGTAGGCGGCGTCGTCGATGCCCCGGTGCAGGTCGCCGAGCTCGGCAAAGCGGGCTGGCACGGTGGCGATGGTGAACTCGCGCGGGTCGACGTCGTCGATCTCGTCCCAGGTGACCGGGGTGGACACGGTCGCCTCGGGAACGCCTCGGACCGAGTAGGCGCTGGCGATCGTGTGGTCCCGGGCGTTCTGGTTATAGTCCACGAAGAGCTTGGCCGGGTCGCGGTCCTTGCGCCACCAGGTGGTGGTGACGTCGCCGGGGGCGCGGCGCTCGACCTCCCGGGCGAAGGCCTGGGCGGCCCGGCGGACGTCGGCGAAGCCCCACCGCGGCTCGATCCGCACGTACACGTGCATGCCGTGGCCGCCGGAGGTCTTGGGCCACCCGGTCGCGCCCAGCTCGCCAAGTACCTCGCGCACGACGCGGGCGACCCGGCGCACGGCGTCGAACCCGCAGCGGGGCATGGGGTCCAGGTCGATGCGCCACTCGTCCGGCCGCTCGGTGTCGGCCCGGCGGGAGTTCCACGGGTGGAACTCCACCGTGGACATCTGCACGGCCCACACCACGCTGGCCAGTTCGGTGACGCACAGCTCGTAGGCGTGCCGCCCGTAGCGCGGGAAGTCCACCCGCACCGTCTCCAGCCAGAGGGGTGCGCCGTGCGGTACCCGCTTCTGGTGCACCTTCCCCGCGCCCTCCACACCCTCGCTTACTCCGGACGGGAAGCGGTGCATCATGCACGGCCGGTCCCGCAGCGCGCGCACGATGCCGTCGCCGACCGACAGGTAGTAGCGGACCAGGTCAAGCTTGGTCTCGCCGCGGGCCGGGAAGTACACCCGGTCGGGGTTGGAGATGCGCACCGTCCGCTCCCCGACCTGTATTTCTACCGCAGCGGCCATACCCCAGAACCTAGCCGGGCGGCGGCGGGACCATTATGGCCAGGGCGAAGAACGGAAAGCTGTCACGGGACGGCGAAGTGGTAGCCCTCGTCCAGCAGCCGGGGCAGGACGATGCGCAGCGCGGCCACCGTCTGGGAGCGGTTGCCGCCGCCGTCGTGCTCCAGGATGATCGACCCGGGCCGGGTCTGCGTCATGATGCGGCGGACGATCCGGCGCACCCCGGGCTTGGCCCAGTCGCGCGGGTCGACCGACCAGTCCAGCGGGATCATATTCATCCGCTCGCACTGCCTGATCACGGCCGCGGTCCACGCCCCGTAGGGGGCGCGGAACAGGGCGGGGGGCACGCCGGTCGCCGCGTGGATGGCGTCGCTGGCCCGGGTGAGTTCGCTCTGTACCCGGCGCGCCGGCAGGCCCGCCAGGTCGGCGTGCGTCCAGGTGTGGTTGGCGATGAGGTGCCCGGCCTGGTGCACGGCCCGGGCCAGATGCGGGTAAGCGGCCACATGGACGCCGATCATGGAGAAGGTCGCGGTCACGTGATACTGCTGCAGCAGCTTCAGGACCTGCGGCGTGTAAACCGGATCGGGACCGTCGTCGATGGTCAGCGCGATCGACTGGGAAGTGTCGTGAATGTAGGAGAGCGGCCGGCTGCGCGGGTAGGACAAGACGGGCTGCGCCGCAGTGGCGTGATGCGCGGGAACGGCGCGATGCGCGGACGCCGGGCGGGCCGGCTGGGAGAGCAGCAGGCGGCGCGCCGGGCCAGCGGTCAGGGCCATGCCGCCGACCGCCAGCAGCGCCCGCCGGCGGTTCACGAACGAAACGGAACCATCGTCCCGGTCAGGCGTGACACCGGCCACGGACCCTCCGCCGCATTCCGTGCTTTGCTGGCGTTTCACTGCTTTCGTTGCCGAGCGTCCGTGCGCGTGACGCTCGGTAAGTCATTCCCACCATGATGCGGGAATTGCCGAGGGAGATGAGGTAGGGCCGATGGCGTGTCGTGACGTTTCCGAATGCGACCTGGTCGTCCGCGGCGGAACCGTGGCCATCACAGGCAGCTCGGCCGAGTGTGACGTGGGCATCAGTCAGGGCCGGATCAGCCAGATCGGCGGCGGGATGCGCGGCCGGCGGGAGATCGACGCGACCGGCGCCCTCGTCCTGCCCGGCGGTCTGGACATGCATGTTCACCTCTCCTCCCCCGAGCCGCCGCAGCCGGGCGTTCCCGCCTGGGTCGACGACTTCGCCAGCGGCTCGGCCGCGGCCATCGCCGGCGGCGTGACCACGATCGGCAACATGACGTTTCCCGGCACGGGCCAGTCGCTGCGGCAGGCCCTGGCCCGGGACCTGGAGGCCGCCTCGGGTGCCGCCGCCGTCGACTACGTGCTGCACGCCGTGCTGAGCGACCCTTCGCCTGAGGCCCTGGCCGAGCTGCCGCTGCTGGCGGAGGCGGGGCACACCAGCCTCAAGGTGTTCATGACGTTCGGCGGGTTCGAGACGCACACCGGGGAGATGATCGCGGCCATCGCCACGGCGGGACAGCTCGGCATGCTGACGCTCATCCATTGCGAGGACGGGGCCCTGGTCCGCTTCGCCGGCCAGCGGTTGCTGGCCTCGGGGCGCGGCGGCCTGGCCGACTGGGCGGAGAGCCGGCCCGAGCTCGCCGAGCGAGCCGCGGTCGAGCGGGCCGTTGCGATCTGCGAGGCCACCGGGTCACCCGTGCACATCGTTCATCTGTCGTCGCGGTCGGCCCTGCGGTCCGCTCGCCGCGGGCAGCAGCGCGGCCTGCCGGTCTTCGTCGAGACCCGGCCGTTGTACCTCTACCTGACCAGCGACGAGCTGCGGGAGCCACGCGGCGGCCGGTACATCGGCGCGCCGCCGTTGCGCGGGCCCGGCGACGTGGCGGCGCTGTGGGCAGGCCTGGCCGACGGGTCCGTGCACACGGTCGCCAGCGACCACGCGCCCTGGCTGCTGCGTGACAAGATCGATGACTCGCTGGACGTGACCACGGCCCGGCAGGGCGTGGCCGACCTCGAGACGATGCTGCCGATGCTGTTCTCCGAGGGCGTCCGGACCGGGCGCATCTCGCTGGACCGCTTCATCGCGCTGACCTCGGCGAACCCGGCCCGCCTGTTCGGGCTCTACCCGCGGAAGGGAACGATCGCCGTGGGCAGCGACGCGGACCTCGTCGTGCTGGATCCGGAGCTTCGCCGCACGATCGACGGCAGGTCGATGCGGTCCAACGCCGATTACTCGGTCTACGACGGCCGCGAGGTGCACGGGTGGCCCCGGTTCACGGTCAGCCGCGGGGAGATCGTACTGGAGGACGGGCAGGTCGTGGCGGAGCCCGGGCGCGGCCAGTGGCTGCGCCAAGGTCACACCGCCGCGCCGTGACCGGCGGGCTGCAGGCGGTTCGCCCGCACCTGCGTGATGGCCCGCTGGATGCCCAGGCTGACGGCCAGGTACAGGATCACGGTGGCGGCGCCCAGGCCGCTGCTGCCCCGGCCCGGCGTCACGAGCGCGTCGTACCCCAGGTGCGCGGCCAGGGCGGCGACCCACAGCACTGCGGTCAGCCAGTTGCCCTTGGACCAGGGCTGGTCCCCCTGGAGCCAGACCCGGACGGTCGCCGCGCGCAGCGCGCCGGCCACCGCGGCGAGGACCAGGCTCCCGGCGAGGGCGGCGTAGGTCACCGCGCCGGAGTGGTGCTTGTCCAGGAACTGGTAGGCCTGGATCACGCCGATCACGGCGAGGATCACGACGATGCGCAGCCCGGTGGCGTTGACCGGGCGGCTGCTCAGCTGGCGGTAGATCAGCAGGCCCAGGATGACGATTCCCAGGACGATGTCGGCGGCGACGGACACGATTCTGACCTCCTCGGGAGCTTGCTGCGAGCCGGTCTGCGGCCTGCCGTGCCCCGCCTTCCCCGGCGGCGCACCACCAACGTAAGGCGGCGCGAGCCGATCCGATTATGTGCGCTGTCCTGTTCCGTCCGTGACACTTGTCATGGCGGCCGAGTCATGCCGATTGTTCCGGTTGACAGGGTTTAGGACCCCCCGTACCGTCCGGCATACGGGACATAACGGCTTCCTGGACGGTCAATATGCGCTTATCCGCGGTGCGCCCGGCCCTGCACCGTCCCCGGACGCTGGCCGAAGCCTGTGAGCTGCTGGCCGCCGACGAGCGGGCGATGGCCTACGGCGGCGGCACCGCCATCCAGATCCGGCGCCGGCTGGAACCGGCGTTCGTCGACCTGTCCGCCGTGCCCGGCCTGGACCGGCTCAGCGGCGGCGAGACGGGGTTGCGCGTTGGCCCGATGGTCACCATCCGGCGGATGGAGACCGATCCGCTGGTCGCGCGGGTCGCGCCGCTGGCCGCCGCCGCGTACGGCAAGGTGGCGAACCCCCGGGTCCGTAACGCGGCCACCGTGGGCGGGAACCTCTCCTGCGGGGCCTACCGGCTGGACCCGCCGGCCGCCCTGCTGGCGCTTGGCGCGGTGGTCGAGGCCACGTCGGTCCGCGGCGTCCGGCGCATCGCCCTGGCGGATTTCTTCACCGGCGCCGACCTGCACCAGGCACTCGGCGACCGGCTGCTGACCGGCCCCGCGTTCGCCGACCAGCCGGCGCTGGCCGTCGGGCGGGTGCGGTACCTCGGCGAGCCGGTGGCGGCGGTGCTGGCCTGGGAGCAGGCCACCGCCCGGTCCGCGGCCGGCCTGATCCGCGTGCGCTACCAGGACCTGCCCGCGGCGCACGACGTGGACGCCGCGGCGGCCGGCGGGCCGTATGTCCACCCCGCGCTGCGGCCCTCCGCCGTGTTCGGCGACCTGGCGCACCTGTCCGGCCGCACCGGCAGCAACGTGAACTACACCTACCGCCTGCGCCGCGGGGACGCGGCGGCCGCCACCGCCGCGGCGGCCGTCACCGTGTCCGGGGACTTCTGGTCGCCGCCCACGCACCACGTCCCCATCGAGCTGCCGTGTACGACGGCCTGGCCGCAGGGCGGCCGGCTGGAGCTGCTGACCACCACGCAGACCCCGTCCTACGTGCGCCAGGCGGTGGCCGAGATGCTGGGCCTGCCGCTGAACCAGGTGCGGGTGCGCACCCGGCCGCTCGGCGGCAGCTTCGGCTCGAAGATGTATGACCGCCTCGAGCCGCTGGTCGCGGCGCTGGCCTGGACGATGCAGCTCCCGGTGCGGATGGAGGCCACCCGCGAGGAGGCGTTCCTGCTCACCACCAGGCACGGGGTGGCGGTGAGCGGGCACATGTCCGCCGATCCCGGCGGGCGCATCGTGGCCGCGGCGGCCGACGTGCGCTACGACACCGGCGCCTACGCCGACGTCGGGCCGCGCATCGCCGCCAAGTCGGGCATGCTCGCGTGCGGGCCGTACCGGCTGGAGCACGCGGAGATCCGGTCGCGCTGCGTCTACACCAACAAGCCGTCGGCCGGCCCGTACCGCGGCTTCGGCGTCCCCCAGGTCACCTGGGCGCACGAGTCCCTCGTCGACGAGCTGGCCCGGGCCCGTGGCGAGGACCCCGCCGCGTTCCGCCGCCGCAACCTGCTGCGTGAGCGGGACGTCGCGGCGATGGGCACGGCGATATACAGCGCCGACTTCGCGGGCTGCCTGGACGCGGTGACCGCGGCGGTGGTCTGGGACCGGCCGCTGGCCCGGCCCGACGGGCCGTGGCGCTGGGGCCGGGGGGTGGCCGTGGGCGTGAAGGCGGTCCTCACGCCCACCGTGGCCAACGCCGTGCTCCAGCTCAACCAGGACGCGACCGCCACCCTGCTCGTTTCCACGGTGGAGATGGGCCAGGGCAGCGACACGGTCCTGGCCCAGATCGCCGCCGAGGTGCTGTGCCTGCGGCCGGGCCGGGTGCGGGTGGTCGCCGCCGACACCGACGTGACGCCGTACGACACGATCACCGCGGGAAGCCGCTCCACCTACCACACCGGCAACGCGGTCCGCCGGGCCGCGCAGCGCATGCGGGACCGCCTGGTCGGCCTGGCCGCCGCACGGCTCGGCGTGCCGGCCGTCGACTGCAAGCTGACCGCGGACGGCGTACGGTCCGGCTCCACCCAGCGGGCGGTCGCGCTCCCCGAGCTGATTCACGCCCAGTTCGGCGCGCTCGGGACGACGCTGACCACCGAGGCGAACTTCACGACCGAGTGGGTGCCCTACGACCCGCAGACGGGCCAGCCCCCGCGGGTCACCGAGCACTGGTTCGCCAGCGCGGCCGCCGCCGAGCTGGCCGTGGACTCGCGGACCGGGCGGGTGCGCATCCGGCACCTGGCGGTCGCCGCCGACGTGGGCCGCGCCGTCAACCCCGCCCTGGTCGAGCAGCAGCTCACCGGCGCCGCCATCATGGGCCTCGGGCAGGCCCTGTTCGACCAGATCGTCTTCGACCAGGGCCAGATGCGCAACGGCACGCTGCTCGACTACCAGCTGCCCTCGATCAAGGACATGCCGGAGCGGATCACGCCGATCATCGTCGAGAACCCGCACCGCGGCGGGCCGTTCGGGGCGAAGGGAGTGGGCGAGACCGGGATCATCCCGCTGGCGCCCGCGATCGGCAACGCCGTCCGGGACGCCACCGGCGTGCGCTGCACGACGCTGCCGCTCACCCCCGAGCGCCTCCTCGCGGCCATGTCGGGGGAAGCCACATGAGCACGCGCCAAAGGGCGCGGGTCAAAGCGCCCCGGAGGCGCAAATGATAGAGCTGCGGGTTAACGGGGCGGTCCAGCGGGTGGCCGTCGACGACGATGAACTGCTGCTCGACGTGCTGCGCCGGCGGCTCGGCTGCACCAGCGTCCGGGAGGGCTGCGGGGTCGGCATGTGCGGCGCCTGCACCGCCCTGGTCAACGGGGCCAGCATGAGCAGCTGCCTGATGCTGGCCGTGCGTGCCGACGGCGCCGAGATCACCACCGCGGAGGGCCTGCCGCCGGACGATCCAGTCGTGGCCGCGTTCGTGGCCGCGGGCGCCCTGCAGTGCGGCTACTGTATCCCCGGGTTCGTGATGATGGCCACCGAGCTGCTGGCCGG
>Ga0306920_100014139_pt1 | contig 10892 bp, 8 predicted proteins | sample flu12Cox44000170_FD_204666 | JGI IMG/M metagenome (GOLD analysis project Ga0306920, IMG submission 204666) | Lab enrichment of tropical soil microbial communities from Luquillo Experimental Forest, Puerto Rico - flux4day.12C.oxic.44.000.170 (v2)... | ecosystem: Environmental > Terrestrial >...
CGGACGCCGGACCTGATCCCGCTGTGCCACCCGATCGGGCTGCACGGGGTCACCGTGGACCTGGCCGTGACCGACGAGGGCGTGGACATCACCGCGGTGGCCCGCACCGCGGACCGGACCGGGGTGGAGATGGAGGCGCTCACCTCGGTGTCGGTGGCGGCGCTGGCGCTGATCGACATGGTCAAGGCGATCGACCCGGCCGCGGTGATCACCGACGTACGGGTCGAGTGGAAGGAAGGCGGGAAGACCGGGCCGTGGCGCCGGACAACGAAGACAGAGTGAGAGCGCTGGTGATCACCGCGTCGAACCGGGCCGCGGCGGGGGTGTACGAGGACCGCTCCGGGCCGGTGCTGGCCGAACTGCTCCGCTCGGCCGGGTGCACGGTGGACGGGCCGCTGGTCGTCCCGGACGGCGAGCCGGTCGAGGCGGCGCTGCGGGACGCGCTGGCTGCCGGCTACGACGTCGTGGTGACCACCGGCGGGACCGGGCTCACCCCGGGCGACCTGACGCCGGAGATGACCAGGCGGGTGCTGGAGCGGGAGATCCCGGGGATCGCCGAGGCGCTACGCGCGGCCGGCGCCGCGGCCGGGGTGCCGTCCGCGATCCTTTCCCGTGGCGTGGCCGGGGTGGCCGGCCGTACCCTGATCGTGAACCTGCCCGGTTCCACCGGGGGCGTCCGCGATGGGATGGCCGTGCTCGCGCCGGTGCTCGGGCATGCGATATCCCAGATCAACGGGGGCGACCACGTCAGAGCGGACTCCGGTGCGTAACGCTTGCCTGGGATCGCGTAGCGTCAGCGGCGGTACAGGAGAATGATGGGATCGTGGGACGCATGCGCGGCTGGCCGGTTACCCTCACCGAGCCTCACCTGCTGGAACAGCCGGTGAGCCTGCGGCCGGTGCGGGTCAGCGACGCGCGCATGTGGCGCGAGATCCGGGTCAGGAACGCGCCCTGGCTGCGGCCGTGGGAGCCGACCAACCCGGAGACCCCGCTGTACCGGTCCAGCCTCGGGCCTTACATCGCGATGGTCCGGGCGATGCGCCGCGAGGCGCGGCAGGGGCAGGCGATCCCGTGGGTGGTGACGTACGGCGGGGAGTTCGTCGGCCAGCTGACGGTCGGGTCGATCACGTGGGGTTCGGCGCGGTCCGGGCAGGTCGGGTACTGGATCGACGAGGCCTTCGCCGGGCGCGGCATCATCCCCACCACGCTGGCCATGGCGGTGGACCACTGCTTCGGCGTCGTCGGCCTGCACCGGCTCGAGGCGTCGATCCGGCCGGAGAACCACGCCTCCCGGCGGGTGGTGGAGAAGCTGGGCTTCCGCGAGGAGGGCATCCGGGTGCGCCAGCTGCACATCAACGGGGCCTGGCGGGACCACGTGTGCTACGCGCTGACCGCCGAAGAGGTGCCGCAAGGGCTGATGCCCAGGTGGCGCAGCATCCAGATGGCGTCGCGCCCGACCGCGAGCTGAGTCCGCGTCACGGCGAATATTGCGACACACCGCCCGGGGTGCTCGTTTATGCCGCGTTCAGCTATTACGTTGCGTGAGGTGAGCACACCCGGCGTCGGCCGCGCCGAGGGGAGGATTGTTGAGCAGCGCGATACTCTACGTCGCCATCGTCGCCATCTGGGCTGGCGTGCTCATCCCCCGGTGGCTTCGGCGGGACAGCGCGGCCGGCGGGCGGGGCAGCGAGGACCTCAGCACGGCGGAAGCGAAGCCCGAGGTGGCTGAGGAACCCGCGGCTGCGCCGGCGCCGCGGCGCCGGGAAGATGCCGCTGGCCGTGAGGCGCCCCCCGCGCGTATTGTGCGTCCGGTGCGTGGTGAGGAGCGGGTGGCGGCGCCGGTCCCGGCCCGGCCGGAACCTCGGGCGGCAGAGTCTCGGGCGGCAGAGTCTCGGGCGGCCGAGCCTCGGGCGGCCGAGCCTCGGGCGGACGTCCCCGGCGGCAGGCCGCGCGAGCAGGACCACAAGAGGGTGGTGTCCGCGCGGCGGCGGCTGCTCAGCATGCTGCTGGTCCTGGCCATCGGGTCCGGCTGGCTCGCGTACACCAAGATGGCCGCCTGGTGGGTGGTCGTGCCGCCCACCATCATGCTGCTCGGCTACCTGGGCATGCTCCGGGAGGCATCCAAGGCCGACGCCGAACGGCGCGAACTGGCTCGCACCCGCGCCGCGTCGGCCGCGGCGGCGACGACGACCGCGGCGGCCGCGGCCAAGAGCGCCGCTCCCCCGGCGGCTGCCGCTCCGGCGCCCGTGCCTGATGCGGAGGTCATCGACATCTCCGCCTCGCTCACCGTCGCGGGTCACAAGTTCTATGACCAGTACGCGGACTCCAAGCTGCGCGCGGTCGGCGACTGAGCGGGCTGTGTGACGGGCTGAGCCGCCGAGCCGGGTAACAGCGGCCTCCTCAGCATCCCAGCTCACTCGCGTGCTCGGTCAGCTCACTCGCATGCTCGGATAGTGGGGAAAATCTGGGCTTTGGGGAAGATCCGGGGGTCCATGGTGCACTGGATCTTCCCCAAAGCCTGAATCCTCCCCGCAAATGCGGCTCGATCGTGCTGCTGAACGGGCGCGATAGCGCGAGTTAAGAAGACAAGTTGCTCGTGGGACTGGTGGGCGACACGGCTGCGATGCAGGAGTGCGGGGCGGTGCGCGGTGCGGTGTAGTCGGGTGGTGGGTCAGGTGGAGGCGCGGTCGATGCCTTTCCGGATGCGGAACGAGCGGTCGATCAGCTCGCGCAGCGCGTCCGGGTCGACATCGTCGAGCCGCTTGATGTAGAGGCAGCCCTTTCCCGTCTTGTGCGGACCCAGGCGGGCCAGCACCGACTGGTGCCGGTCGCGGAACTCGCCGACGAGGTAGATGACCAGATGCTGGCGACGAGGTGAGAAGCCGGCCAGCGCAGAGTCGCCCTCGTGACCGCTGGCGTATCGGTAGTGGTACGTGCCGAAGCCGACGATGCTGGTCCCCCACATCGCCGGCGGCTCGCTCGTGATCTCCTGCATCATGGCGCACAGCCGACGCGCGTCCTGCCGGCGTCGTTCATCGGGCACCTGGGCCAGGAACGCCTCCACCGAGGCATCCGTCGGGTGCGTCACCATAACGTCAGCGGGTGCGTGCGGACCAGCAGGACCTGGGGGCCGCGGAACGAGATGTTGGGGTGGAAGGTGAGCTTCTGGTCCGGCACCAGCGTCAGGCGCGGGTAGCGGCGGGCGAGTTCGGCCAGCGCGATCTGCGTCTCGAGCTTGCCGAGGTTCGCGCCCAGGCAGTAGTGCAGGCCCTTGCCGAAGGCGATGTGGTGGGCGGCATCCGTTCGGCTCATGTCGAAGTCGGCCGGGCGGTCGAATGCTTCCTCGTCCCGGCCGGCGGCGGCCAGCCAGAGGAAGAGCCTGGCTCCCGCGGGCAGGTCCACGCCGGCCAGGGTGACCGGGCGGGTGGTGACCCGGCGCCAGACGGGGACCGAGGGGTCGTAGCGGAGGGTCTCGTCGACGGCTCCGGGGATGAGGTCGGGGTGCGCGGCGATCCCGGCCCAGCGGCTCGGGTCCTCGAGCAGACGGCGCGCGGTGTTGCCGATGAGGCCGGTGGTGGTCTCGTGCCCGGCGAACGACAGCGAGAACAGGATCGAGGCGACCTCGTCCAGGGTGAGCCGCTCCGGCGCCTCGCGGTGGATGGCGATCAGGTCGCTGGCCAGGTCGTCGGCGGGCTCGCGGGTCTTGACGTCCACCAGGTCGCGCAGGTACCTGCGATAGGCGGCCATGCTGGTGGCGATCTCCACCTGGTCCTCCGGCGCTGGCCGGCCCCAGGCCAGCGCGGCGCGGTAGCCGCACCACTGCTTGAGCCGGGCGAAGTCTTCGGCGGGCACGCCCATCAGCGAGAACACGATGTTGGCCGGCAGCGGGAAGGCCAGGCTTTCTACCAGGTCGAACTCGTCCTGGCCGCCTACCGCGTCGAGGAGCCGGGCGGTGGTGGCCTCGATGGCGGGGATCATCGCGGTGACCCGTTTCATGCTGAACGCGCGGGCGGCCGGCCTGCGGAGCCTGACGTGTTCGGGCTCGTCCAGGCTGACCATGCTCGGCTGGGGCTTGTGCCCGCCGGCCAGCAGGATCTGCTGGGCTTCCGGGATTATCGGCACCAGCGGCGCCTGGGCCACCGCCGCGGAGTACGTTTCAGGGTCGCTGAACACCTGGGCCACGACGTCGTAGCTGGTGACGACGTAGTAGCCGATCGACGGGGCGAAGAAGGCGGGTTTATGCCCACTGGGCAGCTTGGCCATGATCGCATAGGGATCGGCGAGGAATTCGGCGGCGAGCGGGTCGAAGGACTCGTCGACCGGGCATCCGGGGACCGCGCCGGCCTGGGTCGTCGGGTTCTGGCGCATGGTGCTCATGATTCCCCGGGGAGGTTCGGCTGTCACCAGGCAATGCCTGGCGCGGACAGCCCCCGGGGTTTGCTACGCTAGCTCAGGTTCTCGGGGCTGTAGCGCAGTCCGGTAGCGCACCTCGTTCGCATCGAGGGGGTCAGGGGTTCAAATCCCCTCAGCTCCACCGAGTTCTTGCAGGTCAGAGGCCTATTTCCGGCTCCTTGGCTTCAACTGTCCCGATCCGTGTCCGATTTTGGGAGCAATTTGGGAGCGGATCTTGACAGGAGCGGATCTTGTTCGGGGAGCCGCCTTGCTCGGCCAGCAGGGTGTCGAGGACAGGCACGATTGAGCGTGGCGCAAGCCGGGCTCGGTCACGGAGTGAGGTTTCCCAGTGCTCTTGCAATGCGGCCGTGAGCTCGGCGCGCATGGCTTCGCTGACGTGGCTGTAGACGCCGCGCATGCCAGGGACTTCGTGGCCCATTCGTTCGGATTTGAGAACGTCTGTGATGCGGTCCTCGTCCATCCAGGTCTGGTGGCCGTGCCGCAGGCCGTGGGGGGGCAGGCCGGGGAGCACCGGCAGCCACGACGCCAGGGTCATGTCACCGGCCGGCGGTTGTCCCGATCCGTCGCAGCGGACGCCGCCCGCCATATGCAAGATGACGTGGCCGTCCAGTCGCCGCGGCCACGCGCGGCCGCACACCGCGCACCGGCCAGTCGTGGTGTCGCTGACCAGGCGGGTGACGCCCCGGCCGACCGGTGGCTGGAATTCCTGGCCAGGCACGGCCATTGGCCATGGCGGCACCGGGCGTCCCGGGTACGGGGCCTCGGTGTCCACCAGGACCGGCATCGCTGGCCGCTGCCCGCGGGCGGGGTAGGAGCCGTCGGCGGCGGGCCGGAAGAACCGCTCGCTGTAGTTGGATCGGCGGAAGTGGCCCTGCTCAGGGCCGAGGAACACGTAACGGCCACCCGGGCACCAGGGTTTCTCGGTATTCCGGCAGGTGCACTTCCGGGCGTGCATGTTCACCTGGTTGGCCAGCATCCCGATCAGGAACGGCGGCAGGTCAGCGGGCCGGATCGAGCCATCCTTAGGCCGCCCCCGGTAGAAGCGGCCGTTCAGCTCGTACAGCTTCCAGCTGACGTCTACGTGGTCGTCTTGGAGGCATTCGGGGCCGAGGCCGATGACCTCACTCCACCGCATGCCCGTGTAGGCCACGGTGATGATCATTACGAAGTCGGTGTCGTAGCCGGACAGGGCCGCGCATCGCTCGGCGACCAGCAGCGCCTGGATAGGCGTCGCCCACGCTTTCCCGGCCTGCTCGATGCGCTGGATGCGCCGCTGCCCCTTGCGGCCTTTCCCGCGTCGGCGCTGCGCCGGATTCGCCTGGATGTACCGCGGGATGGCGTCGCCGAGGACCGTCGTCAGGGTGGACCGCGCATCGCGGGCCGTGCGCCGGGAGTACCCGCTGGCCGCGATATGCCCCTCCCAGGCGCTTACCTCTTCCGCCGTGATGGAGGCCAGAGCGCGGTTCCCGAACGCCGGCAGGATGTGCACCTCGATCTGATACCGGTAGTTGCTCAGGGTCGTCGGCTCCAGGTCCAGAGCCGGGTACCACTGATTGACCCACTCGGTCAGCGTGATCTTTCCCGCACGCGGATCGACGTAGGTGTTGGCGCGGATGGCGGCTTCCTGGTCGCGACCGTAGTTCTCGGCGGCCTTACGCGTGTGGAAGCCTCGTCTGGATTCCAGCGTGCCGTCTGGCCCCCTCCAGCGTGCGCGCCACAGGTTCCCTCGTTTCTCCGCGTAGGCCATCGATCTCCCGTAGTGCCAGCCGGGCCTCGCTGCGCGGTAAAGCCGCCCTGCGCGGGCCGTTGCGCGGCCGGGGGCGCAGTGGCGGCGATCCGCGGTCTATTACGCGTGCTTCTGCGCTGTGCCGCCGAGAACGGGTATTGCTGTCACCTGTCCACCCCGACGGGGCAGGCGCTTGCTCGTACATCCGGACGATGGCGGACAGGTGGGCGGAGGTGAACCTGTAGCTGCGGCCGAGCATGGTGAACGGGATCTTGCGGGCCGCAGCCTGGCGTTCCAGCCAGCTCTTTTTGACACGCAGGATCTCGGCGGCTTCCTCTGCCGTGTAGAGGGTTAGTGCACCTTGGCTATTACCCGCGGTCGTCAACCGAGATCTCCGTAATCGGTTGGCCCACGTAGCGAATCTCGGTGAACACGACCGCCGGATCCGGAATGCCCGACCCAAGTGTCATGCAGGGGTCAGCGGCCCGGCCGACGACCTCGGCGAGCCGTCGTCTGACAACGGCGACGCGCCCTATAACCACATCACTGAGCTTGCTGACTGCCACGGACTGATCCTATCAGTGATGCGCATCACCTTTCGGTAGTGCTGTTCGTGAGGTGTCCGAAGACTGTCGAGGACCGCAGGTGAACATGTGACCCAGGGCGACCACTTCCTGGCCCATAGCAAGGCCCAGCCGTACCTCGCCCGGGCCTCACCAGGTGCCCGGCGGCTCCCCGCCTACGCAGCCGCCATGTAGCACCCGCCCCCGTGCGCATCGCAAGCGCACGCATCTGGCGTCACCGGCGTGCCGACCTACCCAGCCACTACCTTGGGTCTTCCTCCGCAGATCGTGAGCAGCCTGATGGCGACTAACTGCTTTGTTCCCGCCGCGACGGTACTGCCACACATCACCTATCGCGAGAGCCCTGGGGTGTCGTTCCCCCGAGCCACCCGACCAGGCTAACCGGGCCTTGCGTGGCGCCATCAAGCGGACAGCAGTTCCCCGAGCGTCAGGTGCCTGGTCGACTCTCGCGGGGGGAGGCCCCGGCGTCCGACGATGGCCCCCACCGTCATCTCCCCTGGCGCGGCGGCGCGCGGTTCCGTGTCGCCGAGTTCATCCTTCACCGCTTGCGCCACCTGGTTGCGCTGTACCGGGGTGAAGTCCGGCGAGAAGTAAATCTTGCTCAGGGCGTCCGCCCGCGCCCGCTCGTAATCGCCTGAACGGCCCAGGGATTTGGCGTAGGCCGCTTCTCTGATGGCCTGGTCGAGGTCCTGGGTCCGCCAGTCGTCCCGTTCGCGGCGGCCCTCAATCCGTAGCACCATATAGTCGAAGCCAGTGAGCCGGGTTCCGTTCCGGCAGAGCTTGCCGCCGCTGATCTGGAACTCCTTCGCGGGCAGTTCGGCCTCGGTGGCGCGGACGACCGCGAGCCACCCAGGCCTGAGCTCGTTGGTGAGGCCGCCGCCTGGCGCGGCAAGCGTGCCCTGCATGCTGAGCACCGGGTCCTCCGCGTTCGCCTCGATGATCTTCTCGGCTCCGCTCGCAACCATGTCGACGATGGTCAGCGCGGTGGACAGTGGCGGGGTCACCAGCGAGGCGAAGCTCGTGAGAATGTCGATGGCGGTGCCGAGGTTGTTCTTGCCAAGGATGCTGTATAGCCCGGCCTGCAGCTCGACTGAGTGACCGCAGTAAGGCAGCAGTTCGGTCAACTGGAAGTCCTCAAACACCCCACGGCTGGTGGTGGCCGGGGGCTGGACGAGCGTGACGAAGGTCTTTGGGCTCAGGCCGCCGAAAAGCAGCCGCACGGACGCCTGCACGGCTGGCGACCGCTCCGCGCCCCATGACACCTCCTTGGCGAGGAAGAGCTCGCTGAGCCAGACGCGGACGTAACTATCGTTGGGGGTCATCGTGATAGCGTCGTCCTGCGGGAAGAACAGCCGGTGCAGGTGGTCGGCCTCGGCTTCCACCTGACGCCGTATCCGCATCCAGAGCTTGCTGACTGCCTTGTCGTTCATCTGCTATCTCCTGACATTCACGAAAACAACACGAGGTCATCGAGCACGGCGGGCTCGACCTCGGGCCTGAGCAGCCGTCGCAGACTGGCCTGCAACGCTCGGGCACGGCTGCGCGGGCGAGTGGCGGCGTGCTCGGCGACGGTACGAGCGACGGCCTCGGCGAGGCGGACCGGTAGGGCAGGCACGATGAGCACCTCGCGTGCGGCACCGGCTTCCAGTAGGTCCACGGCCAGCGCCAGCTTCTCGAGGAGGTCGTCGCGTGGGCCTGCCTCGACATCCTCTGAGGTCGGCTCAGCCTGCAGGACGATCAGCGATGGCGCGCCGCGCGAGAGTGCCTCGGTGCCGAGCAGTTCACGGGCGCTGCTCGATTCGGTGCGCTCACCGCTGACATCGAGGCGCGGTCCCGCCGACGTGCTGACCGCCCTGCCGATCGCGTACCTGACCCGAACCGGCGATTCGGCTTCTTCCCGTTCTGCGTATGGTCCCTCGCCGGCCTTATAGAAACGGCCGAAGTAGCGCAGCCACTCGGCCGGCGCGTCGAGCGCCACTGCGGCCGAACCGTGCGCGTCTGGCAGTCTGGTCCCGCCGATAAGCCGTCGGTACCAATCGATGCGCCCGGCGGCATGCGGGCCGAGCGCCTCGGTAATGATCCGCTCCCACGGCTGGGTCCCATCGGCCAGCTTCACGAGGATGATGCCGGCTGCGGTTCCCGTCGACCACCACTCGCTGGTCGCGTCCGGACAGCCCGTCTCCCAGTCGAGGCGCACTGCCTGCGCTGACGGCTCCGGCACCTGGAATCCGCCGGTATATCCGATCTGCCGACCGCCCCGGTGGAATCCCGACAGCAACGCGCCGGCAAAGGCCAGGACGATGAGTCTCGCCCAGTATCTCCTGCGTGTGGTTCGAAGCGGTCGCGCATTCGCCGAGAGGTAGACACGAGCCCGGTCCCGTTGCACGCCGAACTGGATCAGCGCAGTCAAACCCACGGTCGCCGGGGTGAAAACACCCACGCCCTGGCTATCGGCGAGGCGGCGGACGCTGCGTAGCCGCCATGCCCCTGTCACGGCGACCACCCCGACCACTACGACGATCAAGCTCAGCGCGCCGAAGATGAAATATCTCGGAGCGGCGTGAAACGCGTACAGCCCTGCGGCCACCAGGCCTGCGGCCAGAAACGCGATGGAGATCGCATGCGACGTTTTGTCGAGAACGGGACCCACCCAGGACAGAGGCCCGCGCGCAACCTGCGCATACTCCAAGGTCTTCAGTCGTCGCACGAAATCCGCCCAGTAGCGCCAAGGTCCCGCGTCCGCGGGGTCTCCCGTCAGCGCGGCGGCGACGTCTGGCCTGTCGGCGCGCAGCCTGGCAAACGCTTCTCCCATTCTCTCAACGGATAGGGGGACCTGGTCGGCGACTGCTGACGCGGTGATCGACGAGATCGCCAGCACCTGCCCGATAGGGTCACCTGCTGCCAGGTACGCGTCGTACGCGTACTCGAAGAGCCGCGAAGCCGCAACCGGGAGCCTGGGCGCGAGCAGCTCGGCCTCGTCAAACGCCATCTCCGCGAGCAGCCGCCGCGGGACTTCCCCCGGCAGCTGGTAGTCCTCCTTAACCGTGGTGAGTGCGGCGCGCCGCAATGCGGTGCGCACACCAGGATAGGGATCGGCGGAGCGCACACGCGGGGCCGGGCGAGGCTGGGCAAGCCATCCGGCAAGCTGTTCCTCCAGCCCACTCAGCTTGGGATGGTCTAGTTGCCGCAGCTCTTGGAGGTCGAGCTCGATGTCGGCCGCGTGTTCTGTACTAGTGCTATCTGTCGGCCATTTGACCGGTGGAAGGGGAACTCGCGGGTTGCTCCGGCATTGGCACCATGTGTGCCAGCCCGCCGGCCGCTCCGAGACCTCCCTGCCCGCGATGTGCGGGGGCACGCCGTACACGACCGCCATGGCGCGGCGGGCGCTGTCCACTATGTGGAGCCGGGACGGGTCGGAATCACGAGCGATGGACAACCGGGAGAGCAGCGCGCGCTGATAGTCGAGCCGGAGCCGACGCGCGATTCTGACCGTCTCTTCGTCCGCGACCCGCACGGTGGCGTCGTCGTCCCGAGAGTCCAGCGCCAGCGTACGCCGCCTTTCGAGGAGATTCAGCGCCCGTTGCGGGTCCCCGGCGGCGAGCCAGGCCTCTGCGAGTGTCGCGAACAACGGCGGCACCAGTTCGTGGGCCGAGCAGGTCGCCATCCGGCCCGGGTCGTAGCGGTCGGCCGCCTCCCACCGCTCGATCACGGACGGGTCTATTACCTCCTGGCCGAGCCGGAGCCGCAGGCACACGGAGGCGAGCCGTTCCCCGTCGATAGTGCCGAGGTTGTCCGCGGCATAGGCTTGCCACGTCTCGAGGTCGCGGTCTCCGGGCGACTCGATCAGACCGCGCTCGATCCGCACCCGGGCCAGCAGGTCGTCCGGCGGGATCCAGTCGGTCCACACAGGTTCGCTGGCTGACTCCGTCGTGGCCCTTATCGCCTCGTACTCAGCCCTCGTCAAGGCATCTCGTGCGAGCGTCGGAGTCTCGTCGGCATGGAACCGGGCCACCACTACATGCGTCCATGCCCGGATCTGCGCGTTGCCCCCGGCAGCCAGCGCTGGTGCGGAGGACGGGCTGTCATCGGGCCTGCCGGGATACAACACGTCAAGGGAAGCTAGATCAAAGAGCCGCGCTGCGGCCTCATCGGCGCACGTTTCGAGCAGC
>Ga0306920_100014141_pt1 | contig 10891 bp, 10 predicted proteins | sample flu12Cox44000170_FD_204666 | JGI IMG/M metagenome (GOLD analysis project Ga0306920, IMG submission 204666) | Lab enrichment of tropical soil microbial communities from Luquillo Experimental Forest, Puerto Rico - flux4day.12C.oxic.44.000.170 (v2)... | ecosystem: Environmental > Terrestrial >...
CCGGACACGATCTTCGACACCGTGCTGGTGCCGGCCGAAGGCGGGACCGTTACGGTCTGAGACGCCGGCGCCCCCGCGCAAATGCGGGCGGCGCCTTTTTCATCAGTGGAGACCCACCATGACACCCAACTACGCCAGAGTCGTCTCCGTCATAAGCGGCGGCGGCGCCGAAGTCGCGGTTGTCATCGGTCTCGACGCCGCGCTTCGACAACTTGAACAATGGCAACTGTTGCGGAGGGCGTCATGAATCGCGAGCGACTCCCGAATCGGCACCTAGCGGAAACTTTTGAAATCGAAGTTGGCGGGCTGCGCTACACCGCGACCGCGAGCCGATTCGCTGATGGTCGCATCGGCGAATTGTTCCTTACGAATCATAAGAGCAACTCAAACGCAGACACCGCCGCGCGCGACGCGGCAATCGCGTTCTCGTTCGCGGTTCAACACGGCGCAGATCCGCGCGCGATCTGTCGCGCGCTCTGTCGCGACTCCAACGATCGCGCCTCCGGCCCGCTCGGAGCCGCGCTCGATCTCTTGCTGGAGAATGAATCATGAGCGCCGACGCGCAAGCTGTCAGGAGAAACCGGCAAGACTTCCTGACGCAAGCTCACTTCTCGGAAGATCGCCGGCTCCTCCCGCATCAGATCCAACAGGCGATCTTTGCCGTCGAACGTGCACGCTCGCTCAACGCCTCCGAAACGGGAACCGGAAAATACCTGGTCGCCCTGGCGATGCGCCGCCTGATCGAGCACGAAGCCGGTCACCGCCTGAAGTGTCTCTACACGAGCCCGAAGACCGCGTTGGGACCGTTCGAGCAGGAATTCATCAATCATGACTACCGGACGTTCGTGCTGCGGCACGGAAACGACGTCATTCCTGCCGACGTCGACACGGTGCTGGTTGCAAACTCCGCGATGCTCGTCACGCACCGCGATCAGCTGCGCGGCTGGGGCCCATTATTGGCGGTGCTCGATGAAGCCAGTGCCTTCAAGAACGCGACCGCGGCGCGCACCAAGGCCGTCTACGGCGACGCCCTCGACGGCGCCGGCGGAATTATTGATAAGGTGCCGTTCGTTCTAGCGATGTCCGGCACGCTGGCGCCGGCGCATAACGGCGAGCTTTATCCGCACCTGCGTGCGCTCGCGCCGACGGCGCTCATCGACGAGCGCGGCCGAATCATGCGCCGGCATGTTTTCGAAAAAATCTTCTGCGTGTTTGGCGCACGTCGCGTCGCCGGCGGTCGCGAGGTGCAGATCATTGTCGGATCACGTAACTCCAGCCTGCTGCGCAAGCAAATCGACCCCTTTGTCACGCACGTCACCTTACGCGAGATTGCCCCGACATTGCCCCCGGAGCGGCACGAGGTGGTGCGGATCGCCCGCGAGGACGTGAAGCTCGACGAGCTGACCGCAATCGCCGGCATCGAGGACGCAGAGATTCGAAGCGATGTCGAAACGCTGACGGCCGCCATCCGCGACGGCCTCGTGCCGGAGCCAGACATTGACCGCGAAATGACGCGACTGATGGAGATGATAGGCGGCGGCACGGCGCTCGCCCATCTCCGACGCGCCTACGGCCTGGCCAAGCTTCCCTATGTCGAGGATGTGGCGATGTCTCGCCGCGGCAAGGCCAGCAAAGGGGCACCGACGCTCGTCTTCAACACCTACCGCTTGACCGGCGATCGCCTGGAAACGTTACTCTGTGAGCAGGATGTCGTGGTCGGGCGCATCCACGGCGGCACTTCCGTCGCCGAACGCAACGCTGTGGTGTCGGGGATCCAGGACGGCAGTGTCGAAGTGGCCGTCCTGCAGATCGACGCCGCCGGCTCCGCGCTCAACCTGCAGGCCGCAAATCGGATCATCATGCTCGAACCGAGCTGGACGCCGGGAGCCAACCACCAGGCAGTCGCCCGCGCCGTGCGCATTGGTCAATGCAACCCGGTTTTAATTTCGTGGCCAACGGTTCGCCATTCGATCGACGAAGCGGTGATGCGGGTCCTGCGCCGCAAGCAGGACGGTCTCACCGAGCTGTGGCGGGTGGCGTCATGATGCGGCTGGACGCGCTGCGAGAAATGATTCTCGAGGCACGCCGCAGCGAGGCGGCCGCCCGGCCATTTCCATCCGGTGTCGCTGCAGACGACAACCGCGCTGGTTTCCTCAATGCGTCCGAGGCAGGTCGATGCACACGCTGGCTCTGGTACGACAAGCACGGCGTCGCTGGCGAGACTCATCTCCCTTACGGCGTCTTTGATCGCGGCCTCGCCTTCGAGCATTGGTTCACCACCTATCTCGCCGCCGGCCTCGCGCGCACCGAAGGACGTCTCCTCTATGCCGGTGCCAAGCAACGACGATTGATGCTGCCGGACTTCCGCCTCGCCGGCACGCCCGACGGGCTGATCGAATGGCAGGATCGGTCGGAGACGGTGCTCGAGGTGAAGTCACACGGCACCGCGCAAAACTACGACAGCTGCCCGTCCGAAATGCATGTCCGGCAGGCCGAGCTGAACATCGAGCTGTTTCACGAGGCCACCGCGCATCGACCCGAGGACGCGATCCTCGTCTACGGGCTGGCTGAGGACTATGAGCGCCTCGCCCTGCATCGCGTCGAGCGACGGCCGGCAGTGTTTGTCGAGATGCTCGGCAAGACGGCAGCCGCCTTTGACACCGACAGCGCCGCGGCAGTGACCGCCGAGGGCGTCGTCACCAGGCAGTGTGTCATCTGCCCCTACCGCAGCCGCTGCGCTGCCGCCCAGATGCACGCCATTCCGGCAGCCGGCACCGGCGGTCTCGACCAGGCGATGTTGCGCGCAATCGATCGCCTCATTGCCGCCCGTCAACGTGCCGTCGAGGCCGAGGAGGAGGCAGCGCGCGCCCGCGCCGAGGTGGAAGTCGAGATCGTCGCGGCACTGGCCAATGGCGGCGCCAACAGGATCAAGCGCAACGGCTACGCCGTGCAGTTGAAGACACCACCGGACGGCCTCACCGTCCTTGAAATCCGCTCCGCCTGAAACGGCGAAGCGCGCTCGGGCCCCAGGTCCGAAGCCCATCCAAGGGCTCCTCCGACATCGTCAACCTGGTTGCAAGAGGAGCATATCATGCAACTTCCTGCTTTGAGGAACTCTGTTTCGACCTCGCTCAACGGTCAATCGATCGAGGAGTTCATCCGCAATTCCACCCAGAACTTGCAGCGCGCTGCTGCAGCGTTACCGGGCAGTGGCGTCGCGGGTGCCGTGTATCTCGGCTTCGACGGTACCACCGGAGCGTATAAGCTCAACAAGGAGGTGGTCGATCCGAAAGGCCTCGGCCGCATCCTGGTGCCGCAGCACGGTCTGTTTGAGGGTTATATCGAATGGGCCAACGGGTCACCGCTGCAGAAGATCCAGCGGCAGCTGCTCGGCGTCCACTACGACGAGCCGATGACCGAGCGGCTGCTGCCGAAGCCGCTGTCGCCCGGCGCTTACCGGAAGGAGAATGATGGTCTGAAAGCCACGCTTGGCTTCATCGGCTTCATGCTCGATGACGGTGCCAACGTGGTATTCGAGCACTCCTCGATGGGAGCCACGAAGGCCGTCAACGCCTTGGCAACGGCCGCCACCCAGGCGCTCGTTGCCTTCGGCGAGCTCGTCCACCCGGTAATCGAGCCCAGCTCCCGCTCGTACGAGAACTCCTACCGTACGATTTACGACCCGCTGTTCAACGTGATCGGCTACGTCACCGACCAGCGGGTGCGTGAGGTCAATGTCATCGCCGACAACGACATCATCACCCGGCCGACGGCATCGCGGGCCAGGCTACGTCGCGAGACGAAAGAGGCTCCGGCCCTTTGATACGACACGAGGCGCGCCCGCCCCCGCGGGCGCGCCGCTTTTTTACTTTGGGGCGACCCATGGATATCAGAGACATCACGGCAGAGAACGTCGCCAAGGCGGTTGGCGGCACGGTTGAACGCGACGGCAGCATTCTATGCCGCTGCCCTGTGCATGAGGCAACCGGCAAACACAACCCATCGCTGGTGCTATCGATCACCGACGCGCAGCGCATCCTGTTTCACTGCCGATCGCAAAATTGCGACGCCAAGCACTTTCACGCCATCCGCGACCATCTGGTTGATAAATGTGGCCTACCGCGATCGCATGTCGGCGGCAATAAGCAGGCGCAGGGAGAGATTCAATACCACTATGTGAATCTTGACGGGAGCTACGCCTGGACAAAGATCAAATACTTTACGAAGGCGGGAAAAAAGCGCTTCGCCTGCAAGGTGTGGCACGAGGACACGAAGCAATGGTCAACCGGCAGGCCGGAAGGGGCGCCTCTACTCTTCAATCTGGCTGCGATCAAGCAAGTCCTCACCGCGTACCCAGAAGCGCCGCTTCTGATTGTTGAGGGCGAAAAGGATGCAAGTACGGCAGGAGAACTGGGCCTGCTTGCCACCACCAGTGCCGACGGCGCCAACAGCTGGCGCATCGAAGACACGCGAGAGCTGATCAAGCTCGGGGTGCGGAAGGTCGTCGTCTGCCCTGATAATGACGGTCCCGGCATCAATCACGGCATTCACATCGCCAAAACATTTCAGCAGGCGGGTGTCGAAACCCGCTGGCTGGAGCTGCCCGGCGCCAAAGACCTTTCAGACTGGGCGCCAAATCAGACGCACCCCGACGCGCTCCTGGCCGAGCTCATCGGCGGGGCACCCCTGTTCGATGCTGACGTGCTCGACTGGCGCGGCCGCCTCAAGCTGGCGCGGCCCAACGCTGGCTGTGCCTATCGCGGCGACCTCCCCAATGCATTGCTGGCGCTCCAGTACGAGCCGCGCCTGAGTGGTTGCTTCGCCTGGAACGACTTCCGGCACCGGGTTGAGGTGATACGGCGCACCCCGTGGTGCCTCCCGGACTGGTGGGAGGCGACGGCGCTGACGCCAGTTGGCCACCGGGCGCTGTGCGACGCCGACATGGCCGAGCTTAGTAGCTATCTCACTCTCACCTATGATTTCGGTGCCTGCGCCATGTCGGTGTGCCGGCACGCTCTCTACACCGAGGCCAGGCGGCACAGCTTCGATGAACTCAAAGACCGGATCGGTGCGCTGCCGAACTGGGACAGCACCCGCCGTCTCAGCGGCTGGCTGGTGACCTATGCCGGCGCCGACGCGCAGGCGCACACGAAGGAATATCTGGAGCTGGTTGGCTCGAAATACATCATGCAGGTGCTGCACCGGGCGCTCAATCCGGGCGCCAAGGCGGACTACTCGTTGGTCTTCGTCAGCATCCAGGGAACTGGCAAGGACCTGGTGCTTGATGCAATGTTCTCTCCATACTACCGCGAGGGCATTCCCTCGCCGCGCGTGAGCCAGGCCGACTTTGCCCTCGCCCTCGCCGGTGGCATTGTTGCCCACGCTGCCGAAATGTCGGCCTGGCGCAAGGCCGACGTCGAAGACCAGAAGGCGGCGTTGACGCGCTGTGTCGACCATGGCCGACGCGCCTACGGCTACGAGGCGTGCACCTACCCGCGACGGACTTGTCTCGCCTTCTCCACCAATGACGTCGAATGCCTGGCCGACACCACCGGCGACCGCCGCTACTGGAATGTCTGCATAGAGCGCGGCCAGATCGACATCGAGGCGCTGCGCCGCGATCGCGACCAGCTCCTGGCCGAGGCACTGCACCGGCTGAAGGAGGGTGAGCAGCACTGGCCGACGCCCGAGGAGGAGGCGCGCTGGATCGTCCCGGAACGGCAGAAAAACATGCCGGAGGCGGCGCTGGAGGTCCTCGCGATCCTAGAGCGATTCATCACCGAGGAGCCGCAGACGACGCGCCCGAACCGGGGGGATTTCGCCTGGAAATGGGAGCCAAGACCACAACCTCTGAGCGAGCTGTACCTCGACGCCTTCTTCGAAAAATGCTTCGGGATGTACGCGGGGGTCAGACGCCAAGGGCTCGACCGAGCGTCCAAACGGGATGTCGACTACTGTACGACGTACCTCCGCGAGCACGACTGGCGACGTGCACAGAGGCGTTTACCGGACGGGCAAAGGGTACGAATTTGGTGCGCTCCCACCCCCCCTGAGGGCGGTGTTTCACCTGGCAACCCAAGCTCAGAGCTTGGGTTGCCACCCCCCAAAGAGGAGGCGCCGGCATCACGGGACGCGCAACAAAATTGCGCAAACGCGACTGATCTGGCGGTCACGGCGACCAAGACGGCCCGTGGCAACCCAAGCGGCAACCCAAAAACGCTCGTTGGCTTGCCACAAGAAACCCATTGCGCTCAAGCACTTATACCCCCCTGGCAACCCAGCAACCCAAAAACGCTATTAAACGACGTTTTCAGATCGATTTTTGATTCGGGAGGGGAAAACGAATTTACTTTTGAAATAGTACTAGGAAAAATTCTTGGGTTGCCACCGGCCCTCGACGGGCTCTTGTCCGTCACGCTGGACGAGCTCGAAGGGTGCTTCCCGCGGGACCGTTTCCTCGCCTGCGACGTGGAGACCACCGGGCTATCGGCGGTCTCCGACGGCGTGCGCACCGTGCAGTTTTCCGACGGTGAGAGTGCCGCCATGGTGGTCTTTGACCGCCCCGCTCCAGCGCGCGCGCTGGTTGTACTGGCCGATTTCCTCCGCGGTCGCCGCGTCGTCGTTTGCAACGCCCGCTTCGAGGCGAGCTGGCTGCAGCTGGCGGGTATCGACCTCGTCCTCGATGATGTTGTCCTCCTCTTCTCGGCGGTGCGGGGAACCCGATTGCCGAAGGGGGACAAGCACGGCAGCGGCGGCGGCGGTCGCGTTTCGCTTGCCGCGTTGGCCGCCATGGTGCTCGGCGAGGAGCTCGACAAGTCCGAGCAGGTTTCCGACTGGGCGGCGTCGGAGCTGTCCGCGGCGCAGCTCGCTTACGCCCTTAATGATCCCATCGTCACGCACCGCATCTGGGAGGCGTTGCGGGCCGAGCTGCATCGCAAGAGCAAGCAGTATGGTGTTGACATCGTTGCCGGTTACGAGGACATGCACTTCTCCGCTGCCATGGCGCGCAACATGGAGCGTGCCGGCATCGGCTTCGATGTTGCTGCCCACCAGGTGTGGGTCGCCCGCAAGCAGGAGCCGGTGGCGGCGATTGAAGCGCATCTTGCTGCCGGCGATCCGCCGCTCTCTCCTGCCTGCATCGCTTCCGGTGTGCAGCTCGACCGGCTATTTCGGCAGCGGCTCGAGCGCTATGCCGACAAGGATCGGCGGCCGGCGTTGCTGGCGTGGCCAAAAACGGAAAAGACCCGGAAGCTGTCGTTCGGTCGTGAGGATCTTGCCGCGGTTCTCATTGCCGATCGTTTGCAGTCTGTCGAGCGGCGTCTGGTCGAGGCCCTTTATACGCGGGCCGAGCAGATGCGTTGCCTGGCGACGTTTGGCACGGCGTTCTCTCGTCATGTCGTCGACGGGCGGCTCTTTGGTCAATTGCATGCCGGCGGGGCGGTTACCGGGCGTTACACCAGCACCGACCCCAATTTGCAGAACATCCCGACCGACTCGGAATTCCGTGGCTTCTTCTGTGCTCCCGTCGGTCGTGTTCTCGTTGATGTCGACTATTCCCAGCTCGAACTGCGCGTCTTCGCGGCGCTCTCCGGCGATGCCAAGATGATTGCGGCCTTCGAGGACGGCTGGGACTATCACGACCTGGTCATGCAGCGTCTCAGTTGTACTCGGCGACGTGCCAAGGCCATCAACTTCGGCATCATCTTCGGTATGAGCGCCGCGACGTTGGCGGCGGAGCTGGGTGTCGATGACGTGACTGCCGGCGAGTATCTGCGTGGCTGGGACGAGCTGGCTCCGATTGGCGCTGAGTGGCGCGATTCGCGGCCACGTCTTTATGTCGCTGAGCAAGGCGTGCGCACGGCGCGGCGCTGGATCGACTATCTTGACGATGATGATGCCGACGTCTCGGCGAACACCCGACCGAAGAACTATCCGGTGCAGGGTGGTGCGGCGGATGTGATGCACCGGGCAATGCGGCTCCTGTTCGAGTGCTATCGCGATTGGCCTGGTGATGTGCTGCCCGTGTTGACCGTGCACGACGAGATCCTTGTCGAGGCGGACGTTGCCGTTGCTGATCGAGTTGGCTCTCTGCTGGCTGATGTTATGGTCGAGGCTTTCCGTGACGTGCTGCCAAATGGGCCGACGCGGTTCCTGGCTATTCCCGGTATTGGGTCAACCTGGGCGGCGGCGAAGGCTGACGGTGAGATGCGGGAAAAGGTGCTGCGGACGGCACGTTGCGTGTAATTATTCGTGTAATTACTTATGGGTTATGCGGTACTCTTATTCTGTCGCTGAACCGGTCTTTGCGGCTAGCCGCACCTCCGCGGGCCGCTGGTCGATCGTCGCGCCCTGTTGCCGGGATCTGAGCGGGCGGACCGGCGTGTGCTGGATTGCCGTGCTCGATGCGCCCACCACTGGCGGGACGGAGGTCATCTGCCTGGAGGAGGCGCGTCGGGATCGCTTGGTGGGCTCGGAGGGGACCAAACCTGCCCGTTGTTGATTCGGTCTCGCACGCCCGGCGACCTGGGGTCAGGCGGGCTATGGGGGCATCCGTCTGGGGTTTGGGGGTTGTGGTAGGCTCGCGGTGCTCCCTGCGGCGCTCAGTGGCCTCATCCCCGGCCGCAGTCCGGAATGACGACAGCCTCCGATATTTCGGCCTGAAGATCAGCCAAGCCCTGGGGACGGCTGTTATGGCCGCTACAATTGCTACAATTGCTGCGATCGCGCTAGTTGGGTCTCTATTTGCCCGTTTCGGCCGCTACAGTTGGGTAGGCTACGGGCTTTTGAACAAGTTGCCATTTGTACATGTTGCGTCGGGGTGTTGGATCGGGGACCAACCAGCCGGCTTTGACTAGAACTTCAGCTGCCTCGATTGCGCTCTTTGGGTTCCGGATGGAGTTGGGGCCGTAGACACAGATATCGCGTGCACTGATCGTGGGCTTGTTTCGGTGTCGGAGCCAGTCGAGCAATTTCTGCGCTGGCGGAAGCTCTCGAACTTCTTTGGTTGGTGACGGCGACGCCGGCGATAGTTGATTGGCGCTTAAGCGTTCAAAGAGGTTGCCCACCGCCGTTGTCCTCTCGCTTGCTCGCGATCATCGGAAGCAATTCTTGTGGTGCTGTGTCGTCGATGATTTCACCATTATCGTCGAGTCGGCCGAGGGCGATGGGTTTGTTGATGTGGATTTTTTCATCCGCACCGAGATTGATCGTAATGATGAAGCGTTCGCTCGTTGGCACTGCATCTTGACCGGTTGCTGCGATCGCGCGCATTTCCCTGCTCGCTTCAATCTTGTGGCGAGGCGAGATGCTTTCGTCGGTCATTATACGATCCAAGATATCGGGCGCTTTCATTGCATGCAGTTGCGCTTTTTCCCGCGCCGTTTGGCCGTTTCGCATCCTGGAGATTTTCGCACGCTCTATCGTATCGACGAGTGTATCGTTATTGCCCATCGTCGCCCAATCGGTTTCCGAAACGACCTTTCGCCAACGTTGTTTGACGGCAGCCTCGCTCAAAATGCCTTCACTGAACCGGCAGCAATCGGCGATAAAATTGTCGTCGGTGATAAGCTTCGTGATGTCATCCATGGCGGTGAGTCTCATCGGCGCGTGCGTGTTGTAGCACACGGTGTGTTACCAGCAGAAGCTGCTGTGGAGCCGCGCGCCGCGGCCGACAGCATGCCTTGCCGGGTGCGAAAGGAGCCGTCGGACGTGCAAGGAGCTGGTTGTTGCTCCCGAAAGCTTTCTCGGACCGGCCAGGAGATCAGTCGCGGAATAGCCCCTTGAACCGGCGGGCTGAGAGTTCGGTATATCTCACCGTGTTCGAGATGTTGCGGTGTCCGAGATATGCCTGGATCGTTCGCGTATCGGTTCCCTGGTTGGCCAGTTGGTAGCCTGCTGCGTGCCGCAGCATATGCGGGTGAATCTTCAGCGCTTCCATTCCGGCCTCGGCGGCCGCGCGCTCGAGCATGCGGCGGAAGCCCGACACGGTGAACGGGGTGCCGCGCATGCTGACGAATACGAACGCCGACGTCGGGGCCTCTCGTTGCAGTTTGCGCAGAGCGCGCAGCTCCTTGCCGGTCAGCGGGTGGGTTGCCGGATTGCCGTTCTTGACGCGGCGGACGTGGATGACACCCGGCGCTAGCTCGATTTGTGACCATTGCAGGTCGCATAGCTCGCTGGCGCGCAAGCCATGCCGATAGGCCATCAAGATCATCAGCGCGTCGCGGTGGCCTTCGCGGTTCTTGCGCGCGGCCTCCATCAGGCGCTCGATCTCGCCCTCGCTCAGGTGCTCGCGTGTTCGCAGCTCGGTGTTTTTCTGTCGACGCGGTGTTTCAATTGTGCGCTTTTCAGCGAGTTATAATACGCACATTAGTCAAGCCTAATGAGCGGCGACGGTTGGTCGCAGCGCGCGGGCCGGCGCGTTGCCTGCGTTGGGATCGGTTCGCGCCGCGGCGTGTGCTCGGCGCTCGCGTCGCAGCGATCGCTGTCGCTTGGACATGCTGGCCAAGGGGCCATGGCCCCTTCGTGCTCGCGCTCGCGTTATTTAACGGCGCTCGGAGTTTCTCGCGTTTCGATGTTGCGCAGTCGCGTCTGCGTAGCGGCGATTGATCGCGGCGCGCGCAGCGCCAGCGTGAGGGCTGTGCTGCCTTGGTCCTGGAGGGGTGGACCCCACCCCCTCATGGCCAGGCCCCCACCCCCTACCTTTATAAGACACTGGAGGGGTGGACCCCACCCCCTCATGGCCAGGCCCCCACCCCCTACCTTTAAATATGTAGGAGTGAAAAATCCCGAAGTGACAGCCGTAAGTTTTGCCGTCACGCTCTCCCTCGATCGTGCCCCGGGACCATTCCGTTTTCTCGCCGGAGATCAGTATGGCAAAGGTAAATCTATC
>Ga0306920_100014142_pt1 | contig 10891 bp, 12 predicted proteins | sample flu12Cox44000170_FD_204666 | JGI IMG/M metagenome (GOLD analysis project Ga0306920, IMG submission 204666) | Lab enrichment of tropical soil microbial communities from Luquillo Experimental Forest, Puerto Rico - flux4day.12C.oxic.44.000.170 (v2)... | ecosystem: Environmental > Terrestrial >...
TAGCGTTCGAGGCACAGTTCCGGAACATGAGCATTGGTGCACTCGTCGGTGAACTCCTTATAGCGATAATAAAAAGGGATCTTTTCCAATACGTTTTGCTCGACCCAAATTCCAAGCGACAGTCCAGCCAACCTTAAACTAACATTCCACCTGGACCACTCAGCGGGGGCTGATCAATCCGAGTGTTCAAGGCGCAAAACTTCTGGGAGTTCGATCGGTCGATCAACGCCTGGCGTCGGCCCAAATGCACCAGCCCCGGCCCGTCCCTAAAGCTTCAAGGGGCGGGGGGAGGGTCAAAAAAAGCACGGTGCCCAATTCTCGGGGGGCGCGGCTGCGGTCGGTTTTTGCTACCTCTCCGAACTTTTTTAGAGCTTTTGCTTAGGAAAAGTGGGCTCCGGAAGGCCTGTCAAAACCGCGGCATGATGTAGACTGATCTCGTCCAACCAAGGAGGAACCGATGCCACGGAAGTCGGCGGCCGCGCGAGCAATGGAGCCGCTCATCCGGCACAAAGAACCGGTGCCGGTACAGCCACCGCCGACCCTGTCGGAGGCCTCTCGGGCGGTGTTTCTCGACCTCGTCTCCAGCTGCGATCCGGAACACTTCAAGCAGAGCGATGTGACCATGCTTGCGCAGTATTGCGAGGCGGCATCGTTGGCGGCGCGGTCAGCGGCCGAACTGCAGAGCGGCGGCGACCATAAGACGCTCTTGCTGTGGGAAAAGGCCACGCGGACCATGTCGAATCTGGCGCTGCGGTTGCGGCTTGGCCCGCAATCGAGGCGCGAGAAGGCCAAGGTCGAGCGCCCGCTGACCTGGGACGAGAAGTTCCGGCTGGAGACCTTCGGGAGGCTCTAAGTGGGCATGCCGTCCGAATTCCGCGCACTGCTGGAGCGCTACAACCAGCTCGGCCGGCTGCTGCCGCCGAAGGACGACATCGACGCGGTGCTCGCCGATCCGCATGGGCGGGCGGAAGCCGAGGTGATCCTGTGCGAGATGGCGGCGGTCAAGGCCGACATTGACGCCTTCTTGGCCCGCGTGCGCGCCTGATTCAGCGCATTACTGACGAGCGAGGAACCGGTCGCGGTAGCCCTGCCAGCGCACCTTGGTCCCGACGGCGCGCGCCAACTGGAAGAGGCGATCCAGGCGCGCGCCTCCTGCTCGCTCGGGAAGCTGTGGGCCGTAGAGCCGATACCAGGCAGTGCCGGTCTCGCCGTCGGGCTCGGCATCGTTGTTGACGATGACCCAGGCGGTCTTGCCCCAATTTCTCTATCGCCAGCTTCATCTGAGCTGCTCGAGCAGTTTGACTGCGCCGGCATTATGTCGGGCCGCGAGCGTGGCTATCCCGCCGGTGACATAGAGCGCGACCGCGCGCAGGAGGCTCGGCCAGCTGGCGCGCAACCCCCGGATCAAAGCAGCAATAGGCGCCGTGAGTGAGGCGCGCGATAACCCGAACCGTCTCCCTGAGCGGGACACTTGGGCGGGACACTTCAAATTCGCAAAAACTGGCGAAGTGTCCCGGTCTTGTTTAAGAGCTTCAATTTCCAGAGTTTTTTAGCGGGACACTTGGGCGGGACACTTCGGCCCTTATAAGAGACCTCAAAGTGTCCCGCTGAAGTGTCCCGCTTAGTCGTCTAGCTCCTCATTCAGTTCGGATCCGGCGTTCTCTTTGGTTTCGTCCGGACGGCTCAGCCGCAGATAGGTCACCAAACCGATTTCGTGAACAGCGATTAGCAGTTGGTCCTCAGCCCAATCGACGGCCCGATTAAACCGCTTACGTCGAAATTCAGTTTTCTGTGCTGGCGTGCCTTCTGCCGGGGTACAGGCATAGAACTGTTGCCGCACAATCTCCTGATCTACCATCCGCACTACTGGCCCATCCGGTGGAACGCTCAAATCCAATCCCTGCTCTTTCAAAGCCTCCAGCAGCACACGTTTCAGCCGTAGCACGGCCGTCCGCTGGTCTTGTCGCCGGGATAAACTCCAAGGATCCGGCTGTGCTTGGGCTCCTGCCGCTCCGGCTGGCAGCCAGTCGAGCACCATAGTCGTTTCCGGCTCCCCATCCTCATCAAGCCCTATCTCCACCAGCCGCAGGTTGAACGGGTATTCCTGCCCCTGCGGCCCTCCGCGGTTCTTGCGCACAGCGAGCCGTGCATTGGTGATAGCGCCGGAAAGCTCTTTATGCCCGAGACACACCAGGACGCTATCGGCAGAGCTTTCCTTAGCCGCAGCGCCGCGGGTGCCAGCCTCAAGATCCTTACCAAAATGATCGACCCCCAACACATAGCAATCCATCTCCTATGCGACCGCCTTGAGGACGTTCATCAATGCCTGCCCAACGGCGTTGTCGTTCTCTTCCCCGCTCCGGCGGTAGCCAGCACAGGCTGCGATCGTGTCGATGATGACGAGCCCCAATGGTAACCCGTAGTCCCGCATCAATATCGCCTCAGCCTGCCGGGCCATCGCAATGAGCTTCTCGACCGATCCCTTCTGCAGCAGCGTGGGCGCCACTTCGTACCAGCAGAAGGGCGCTCGCTCCTTGCCATCCCCACACTTCTCCTTCCAAACGGCGTCGAAGCGTAGCCGGACCTGGTTGGCGCCTTCGGCTGCGATGAACAGCACGCCACTCTGGCGCTTAATCACACGCCCGAGGAACGGCTGCCCGGTAGCGACTGCAGCCGCCAAATCGATTGCCGTAAACGTCTTTGCGGTGCCCCATTGCCCCGACAACAGACCATGTCCTCGAGCGGGGAGCACGTGTTTCACAAGCCACGTCGTAAGCGGGCGGGGATCGGCACTGCCGTGCACGAAGAGTTGCGGCAGATCGGACTGCTCGGGCTCATCCTCATCAAGGTCAGCGTCGTCGTCTTCGGGTTCATCCTCAAGCTCCGGATCCTCGAGCTCCGGATCCTCCGGCTCCAGCGTCGGTAAAGGCGGCGGGGGTGGAGGCGGCTGCACAGGCTGTGGTATTGGCGCAGCTTTCGCTTGCTGACCGCCACCGTCCGTCCACGCGCTCGCACCGGACCACGGTAGCTCCACAGCGCCGTATTTGCCGGCGCTTCTACTAATCTCGCTGCGCAATCGACTTTCGCTCAGATAGCGGCCGCCAATCCCATCAGGGAACTGTTGCAGGTGCTCAAAAATTTTCTCCTGATCCCAGCCACAGCCGAGATAGTGGCCGATGATGGTATGAAAAAGCTCGCTGCGGTTCGCTTTCGGCGGAGCTCCTTCACGCACGAAGTGCTCGATCTGGTCGATGCTGTAAGCGCAGCCGTCACTGTTAAAGCCATTGCCGCCGTTGGCAGCTCTGGCAGCTTCCTCTGCTGCCGCTGCTTCAGCTTTACGGCGCTCGCCCCAAATCACTGCCCAGTCGAACACGCGATCGATGTTGGTGAGCTCGCGGATGGTATTGAGCCGGTAGCCGGTGATCGTGAGGGCTTTCCGCGTACGCCGAAACAACTCGGCACAGACGATCTTGTCCGGCTCGAACTCTCTTGGCCCTGCCTTGAGCGTGAATTTTCGATGCAACGGTCCACCGTTGGCCAGCCCCCAAATCCTGCAGCCGGTGCCGCTCGGCGTGACTTCGCTATAACTGTTGCGGCCCCGCTCTAGAAACAGCTGCCCCCAAATGTCGATCGAATGCGTCTCGAGACAACGGCAGTGGTCGAGATCGATCGCGGCGAATGGATCGTCCTCAGTCAAGATGTAGCTGATGCCGTCGGCCTGCCGAGCTCGCACAGCCGCCAATGCAGTCTCGTAGCTGCTCCACGTGCCAGGGTCCGATGTGCTCGCGTGCCGTTCCGGCTGTGTCGCCATGTAGGGCGGCTTCTGCCATGTTCCATCAGGCTTCTGCGTCCATCGCCACACCGCCCATTGCGACCGCTCGAGCAGCGGCGCGAGCGCCCGCGGGAGTTTCGCAAGATCACGTTGCTGTGTTATTGGTTTGCTGTTGCTCGACATGGCAACACTCGGTGAAATGGCGGGCTTGGAGGGTTTGGACTTCCAAGCCCGTCGCTCGGTGCCACTTCTAGAACCCGATTTCATCGTCGAGATCGTCGGAGAGGCTCGGCTTCTCCGGCGATTGCGCCTGACCAAACTCATCAAGCTGCTGCTGCGCCGACGGCGTCGGTGGCGGCGGTTGCGGTGGTACTGCCACAGCTGGGCCGTTGCCTCCTTTCGACGGCGGGATGCGGACACGCAGTGCCGGTGTCATCTTCCCGCGCATGTCGACCATCGTCGGAAAGATAATGATGATCTTGCCTTTCCAGCCGTCGACGTCGTCGCCAAACGCACCCCGCAAGGCGCGATTGTTGGTCTTGTTGAGAACAAGACCACGCTCATCGTTGGTGAACCAGACGACAAGCTTCTGCTCCTTCTCGCTGCCGGTGCCAACGACTTCCACCGTCACGGCTTTAATCCGAAATTTTTTCTCGGATTTCAGGTCTTCAGCACGCAGATACTTCGACTTGTCGAAGTCTGACGCGAGAACCATTAAACTCACCTCCTTTCATGCTTTGAATGTTTCACTTGCGATAGCGCGGACCGCTCCAGGCCTCGGCTGCGATCGGCAGATCGAGCGCCCAGGCTGGTTTGCGTGTCATCAGACGGATAAATTCCTGCTCGGAGCCGAAATTTTCCGGCACCTCGCACATGATTTCATCGTGGACTGTTAAGACGATCCGATACCCAGTGGCTTCGACGCGGAACATTGCTTCAACCAGCAAATCGCGTGCGATGCCAGAAACAATGTTTTCAACCCACAGACCACCGTAAGCGCCAGCGCCAAAACGACAGTCTTTGAACTGTCCATCGGCGTTATCGCTGAAGATCACGTATTGGTGGCGTTCGTCCTTGGCGCGGATGCGCGGCTGCGGATAGGAAATTTTGCGCCCAGAGGGCAACTTCAACTGCAAGAAAGCGCCGTTGCTGCGAAACGCGACAGGGCCGCAAGTCACTACACGGCCGCGATCTCGCACTGCTGCCCAAGCCGCGCGATCGACCGCGTACCAGAACTTCACAATATTAGGATGCGTCGCGCGCCATTCAGCTTTGAATTTCTCAACCTCAATATTGGTGAACCGATCGGGCTCGAACTTACGCCACGCATTCAATCCGCCCATGAAACCGAATGCGAGATCACAAGTTTTGCCGACATTCCGCTCTGGGCTAGCCTTGGTGTAAGTGCCGTCTGGGACACGGAAGATCTTGCAAGCAGTGATGCAGTAAGGCTCGTCACGGGGATCGCGTGTAGCGTCATAACGCCGATAACTGTCGAGCTTCCAGGCTTCGCCGGCGCCCCAAGCCAATATCCGGCTTTCGATCGAAGAAAAGTCGCCGCCAATCAGTTTATAACCGGATGCCGCAATAATCATCGAGCGCGTGCAATCGCCAATCGCCGCGAGCGGTTTGGAATAGAGCTTGCGCACATGCTCGTAATCACCGGTCCTGATCACCGTTATGGCGTCATCAAGTTTCTCAATCGTTGGCCGCTTCAAATTCTGTACTTGCACGCCTTGTCCGGAAAAGCGACCTGTACCGGCGCCGTGGTAGCGAAACTCATCACGAATACGGTCATCATCACCCGCTCGAGCCAGCAGCGCATCGAGCTTTTTCACTGCGGCCTGGGCACCGCCTGCACGGAGCTCGAGCACGCGCTGCACCGGCATCGGCAGCTCGGGATCGAGCAGTTGCTTCTCAATAGCTTTCTTGCCGAGGCTCTCGAGCGAATAGCCCTGCTCACGCAGCCAATTCTGTATGCGTGCGATCTGATTAACGCCGGTGACTGTGCCGCCGGTAATATCAGCGAGCTCGGCATCGATCTCCGGTCCGGCGGCCGCAGCGATCTGTTTCGCTGCTTTCGCTAATGCCCGATCGAAGAGAAAACCGCGTTCGTTGATGATACAATTAAGCTGCCACAGCAGCTGCTCGGTCGGCGGCAATGGCGGACATTCCTGATAGACTTCGCGCTCGACTTCGACGTCCTGGCACATATAGCTCTGCCAGCGTTCAAGCCGATCGGGATCGTCGAAGTAGTAAACGCCGTTTGGATCCTCAGCCTTGCGAACTCGCCGCGGCTTTGACATTTGGTGCATCAACCGCTCGCCGCCGCGATCCTTGCGGTTTGTCAAATTCAAGCCGTCGGCAAGCATGCCTAGCCGTGCCGGCAATCCGGCAGCCAATGCCATCGCCATCGTACAGCGATGCCGTTCGATTGGGACCAACGGCCAATTAAAGCGCGGCGCTAGATTGTACTGCTCGATTGCGCTTTCGAACGGATCGTTATGGGCAGCAACACGCCAATTCACGTTGTGGGCAGCTTCAAAAACCTCCGGCAGCAATGGATCGCCTGGCCGCCAAACCCTCACCGGACCGTCATCGACCGCGAAAGCTCCAAAGACAACTTCGGTGGAAGGATCTGCGGCATATTGGTGTATGCCGACTTTCTTCAAGCTAACCTTGCTGCGCGTTTCATAATCACGATGCAAAACATGCTGCACTTCAGACAGCGAAGCGCTGGGGAGAGGCTGTTCACCAATGTGTTGGAGTGGAAGCGGCTCAAGCATCGGGCAGCTCCCGCTCGGCGCAGTTTGCGCGTGCAACATCGACGAGCTCGTCGCGCAGATAGTTTTCGATTTCCTGCGCCACCGTCATTGCGGGCACAGTCTTGCGGCCGGCGGGACTTCCGCTGGCGTTTTCGGTTTCGGTGTTGACGGTGTTTGAAAAGGTGCGGGAAAGTCCTGGTCACGCACCTTCTTGTTGAGATACTGCCGGCAGAAGGTGATTCCCTTCTCCTCCTTGAGCGCCTTTGACGTCAGGACGCGTCGCGGGCTATTGCCAATTTCACGTTCGGCCTTGGCAACGGCTTCTTTCCAGTCGCGTCCCTCGGCGCAGGCCTGGAGGTATGCGTCTACAACGTGCTCCCACCAAAAATTTGTCGCCATGGCCACCTCGAACTTGGACGTGTTTGCGTCGTTTCGAGGCGCATCAAGGCGCCGGACAGAAGTGACAGAACAGAGAAATTTTTTGACAGAAGTCGCTGACAGAAGTCAGGATAGAAGTCAGAACAGAAGTCGAGGCCAAGAGGACAGAAGTGACAGAAGTCCCAACCGTCAGGACAGAAGTCGAGGCCTCGAAGGCGATCTCTGTCGCCCCTCATTGTAGTGGTCCTTGATCCGTCGGATCAGGGTGGGAATCTGCTTATTCCAATTACTTCGCCGTTCTCGGTCTTATCGCCGTATTTGCGGAGTACTCGAAGCAAAATGCCTGCTCGCTTCTTGTAGTTCCCTGGTTTGAGTCTGGGATTCTCCGCCTGCGAACGGTCCAGTGCTGCAAACGCTTCATCTTCATGCTCGTAACGGAACGCCGGCCTATGGCGGGGGAGCATTGCGGTCTGCGCCCCTTGCCGCGTTACCTCCTGGCGAGCTTCCTCGGCCTTGCGCGCCTCCTCTTTGCGTCGACGCGCTTGCGCGCGCTTGCGCTTACGTGCTCGCTCCGCGCGCTGGCGCGCCCTCTCTTCCTGGCGGAGTTTTTCCTGCTCCTTAGCGATCTCCTGCTCGCGGCGCTCACGGGCTTCGGCAATGAGCCTGTCCAGTGCGGAATTTTCGGCCGGCGTCTTCAGCACCACCCGGATCTTTTCCAGCTGCTCCGACGTGTACTGTGGGAGGCGCTCTCGGATCTTCTCGATGTGCTGATACGCGGTGCGGATTTGCTGCCAGCTCGGCGACTTTTCCGGCTCCTCGGCGGAGGGAAGTTGCAGGCTGTATTGATGTCGACTATCTTTACGCATAAGCGTGGACCCGCTTGGCGGTGGGACATGCTTTTCGGGCCCGACGCCGAGTGGTTCGTCTGCGTCGGGCCCTTCATTTCATCGCATCACATCGCTTTGCGCAACACCGCCACCTTGTCGGGCAGTGGTGCGACGATGTTCATCACATGCCGGGCCCAGGTCTCGAAGGCGTGTCGCTTCTCGGCGTCGTACTTGTGTTGGTCGTACACCCGGTGCAGGCCCCGCTGGCGGTGGGCGATGGCGAGCTCGGCGATGTGCGGCGCGATGCCGAGACGTGATAGGCCGGTACGGAACGTGCGGCGCAGGTCATGCCACGTCCAAGCCGGGATTGCCTTGCCGCCGCTGAGCTCCGCCATCCGCCGATCGAGCTGATGCTTGGCGCGAGCGTAGTGGATTGCTCCGCCGCCGATGATGTAACCACGGCCCTGAGGCAACAGGCGCAGGATCTCCACGGCAGCAGCGGATGACAACGGCACGGTGTGGGGCTCGTCCGACTTCATCCGCCCAGGGGGAATGGTCCAAGTCCCGGCCGCAAGATCGAACTCGTTCCAGAACGCGCGCCCAAGCTCGGAGCGGCGGACACCGAGCAAAAGCAGCAGTCGGGCGTAGGGGCCGAAGTAAGCCGCCTCAAGTCCGTCGGTCGCCCGCCACAGCAGGGCGAGCTCGCTGTCGTCGAGGACGCGCCGGCGGAAGGGCTTGGGGCCGATCAGGTCTTTCGGATGAACATGGTCTGTCGGGGCATGCTCGAGCAAACCGCGGGTGATTGCCCACCCGAACAGGCGTCGGGCATAAGTGAAAGCTTGCCGGGCGGCCTCGGGATGTCCGCGATCGACAAGCTCGTCGATCAAGGCGATGACGTCAGCGCGGCGGATGTCGGCAAGCGGGCGATCGCGCCAGCGCGGAATCAGTTTGTCCCGGACGATCTTCTCGATACTGCGCGCTGTGCGCTTGCTGGCGACGTGACGGGCAATAAAGGCCTCGGCGACTGCGGCAAAGGTGCTGGCCTGCTCGGCGGCGCGAGCTCGAGCAGCGGCCGCCTCCTGCTCCCGAGGATCGATCCCGTCCTGCAAGGCGCGTAGCGCATCGCGTGCTCGAGCACGGGCCTCGCCTAATCCCAAGATCGGATAGGTGCCAAGGGTGAGACGCACCGGACGAGACTGTCCGCGGGGGCGTCGCATGACGAAGAAGGACACCGCACCCGTCCGACTCGCCCGGCAGCCGAATCCGCGGAGCGACTGATCCCAGACCTCCTGCGGTTCGTCGTGCGGTTGCGCCAAGGAGCGGACGAGCCGATCAGAAAGAATGCGCTTCATGGGGAAGGGCGCCTCTCTTGTGGTAGCGCTGTGGTAACGGGGAGACGAACGCTGCCAACAGACGTAAGCCTCCGCCACGCGACACTAAATGGCGAAGATGTGGCCGTCCTACAAGGGTTTCCGCGAAGAGGATACGATGCCAACCGACAGAAAGCGACACCGGTTACCATCCCCAGGTCGTCGCTGGTGACGACGGATTCACCCATCGTCAAGGCGATCCTGCGCGCGAGCGAGGTCATGTTGGGCAAGCCGGCCGAGACCTACTACTCGCCCTCCGCCTTCGACCAGGGCTACCTCAACCACGTCGGCATCGTGACGGCAAATTTCGGCGCCGGCGAACACCAATACGCCCACACCGATTACGACATGGCCTCGGTCGAGCGCACCGCCGATGCGGCCAAGGTTTACGCCTTCATGATGCTGGATTATCTGACGTAGCTCTCTTGATCCCGCGTCGCACAAGTGGGCGAACGTCGGTGCCGCGCCTAATCCGCGATCGCGGGTCCGTCGCCCTGCGCGCAATAGCGGCGCAGAAGATCGCGGTGGCGGTGGAAATTCATCACTGCGTCGGAGATTTTGTCCGAGCCGTACCGGGTATAGAGATCGAGCATCTCGTTGTGCTGGCCGCCGCCGTTCTCGCCATAAGTCCAAAGCCTCAGCAGGATATCGGCCTGCTCGCCGCCCAGATGATTTTCGAGGAATTCGGCCGTGCATCCGCAATTGAAGACGGAGCGGTGCAAGAGGTTGCGGCATTCGGCTTCGATGCGATCCTCCTGCGCTTGCGCGATGCCGGCAACGGTTGAGACCACGGTTGAGGCCATTGCCATCGCGATCAGCCCCGCGCGGATGCGCTCCATGCGGCCGGCGCGCATTCGCGCGCCGGCGGCGTGGTGTCCGCTCTTTTGAGCGTCCGTCGATGGCGATGGATGTGCCCAAGCCCGCAGCATGTCGGCGGTTTACCAGCGAGCGGCGTGACAAGCTTGCAGGCGGCGCGGAGCTTGTTTGGAGATTTTCTGGAATTTATTTCCAACGCGGCAATCAAATACCGCTTTGCGTGCAGTCATTAACACCCGGCTGCCGAAGTTAGCCGCCGAGAAGCGACGCGCTTCGCTCGCTTATATTCTATTCCGCTGCGGCCATCTTCGCGGCCGCCGCCTGCTCGTCGTGATAGAGCCGATCGAGAATGCGGCGCGCCTGGATCACGCCGGCGTCGGCGTTGATGTCGGTCTGCGGCGGATTCGGGATCATCAGCAGATTGCGCTGTTGCGCTTCGAACACCGCAACGTCCTCGAGGAACGCGGTCCTGATCTGCTCGACCAGCATGTCCGTCGTCTTCGGGTTGCCGACGTCGAAGTTGTGCGCCTGGCCCCAGAAATAGTGGCTCGTGGTCTCGGTTTCCGGCGTGATGGCGTTGAGATTCCACATGCCGATGCCGCCCACACGCTTGCCCTCCGGGGCCCCGGTGCCGGTCGGCGTGGCGCCGACGTCGAGACGCAGGAACGCCGGCGGCGTGAAATTGATGATCTGCCAGCGATCCACGTTGGATGTGAAGCCGCCCGCCTTTACGAAGGTCGGCGGCGGCGGCGCGTCGACGATCCAGCGGGTGACCGTGACGCCGTCCTCCGTGCGTTGCACCTTCACTTGCGCCTGTTCCACCAGCGCGGGGTTGCCGATCGTGGTCCCGTGCACGAAGGCGAGATGGGTGAGATCGAGCAGGTTGTCGACGACGAGCTGCCAGTTGCCTTTGACGTGGAGGTACTCGCCCTTGGCACCCCAGTTCGGATCGTCGAACCAGCG
>Ga0306920_100014144_pt1 | contig 10890 bp, 9 predicted proteins | sample flu12Cox44000170_FD_204666 | JGI IMG/M metagenome (GOLD analysis project Ga0306920, IMG submission 204666) | Lab enrichment of tropical soil microbial communities from Luquillo Experimental Forest, Puerto Rico - flux4day.12C.oxic.44.000.170 (v2)... | ecosystem: Environmental > Terrestrial >...
TCTGGTGGCCAAGGAGGCGAGTCGGGAATTGCTGCGGGAACGATATGGCATCGAGGCTGGTCCAGCCGACATCACCATCACACCGGATGTACACGGCCAGCCGGTTGTGGGTGGCAGGGCGATCGAGCGAGCAGGGGGACGGATCAGTGTCTCGATCGCTCACGTGCCGGAGTTCATCGTAGCGATCGCCGGTGAGCTGGACGGGCGCCGCGGGATTGGGATCGATGTGCAACCGATCGGCAGTGCGAACGACGCCGTGGAGCGCGGCGCACTGACGGGGGAAGAGGCCCAGCTTTTAACGGAAGTGCCTCCCGAAGCACGCTCCGAGTGGGTTCTGCGGATGTGGTGCGCCAAAGAGGCCATCGGGAAGGCGCTCGGGCGGGGCATGGCAGGCACTCCACTGAACATCGTCACTCGTGCGCTGGATGTTGAGCGTGAGGACATTTGCGTTGCGCTGGCCGGCAGTCTGGCTCGTAACTTCCCGGAACACTCGGACGAGTTGCTGGTCGCGCGCACGGGCCGGGATGGCGAAATCGTGTTTGCGACGTGCTTGGTGTGACGCCATGTCAAATATAGGACCAACGGGCAAGGAAAGCGGCGTGGGCTGGTCGAGCGACACTGTGGAGAGAGAGATCATAGGTCTTCTGCAGGACATGACCGTCGACTGGGACAACGAGTTTTCCGGGTCCATTGACGGTGAGACGCGACTGGTAGCCGATCTCGGGTTCACTTCGATAGACGTCGTTCAGCTCGCCGTGGCCATCGAGGAACTCTTCGAACAGCAGCGGCTGCCCTTCCAGGTGCTGCTGATGACCTCAGACGGGCGCTACGTCGAGGATGTGAGCGTTGCCGAACTGACTGACTTTGTTACGCGACAATTGAATCGTGAGGCGTGACCGCCTCGCCGTGCGGTTAGGATACGGCGTCACGCAGGCAGGGAGCCCTTGAGATGACCACGCTCTTGATCGGTCTGGACGGTGCCACCTTCACGGTGCTCGACCCGCTGATGCGGGACGGCGTGATGCCGTTTCTCCGCGATTTGGTCGCCCGCGGCGTTCGTGCACAGCTGCGGTCCACAATCGTCCATGTCACGCCCCAGGCATGGACGTCGCTTGTGACCGGGCAGCCGCCCGGTGAGCACGGCGTGTTAGACTTCGTGACTGCCGAACAGACTGCCGAAGGGTTGTTCATCAGACTCGTGGATTCGCGCGATGTTGCATGCGACACCGTCTGGGCGATGGCGAGCGGCGAAGGTCGACGCGCTGTCGCATTGAACTTCCCGATAATGTTTCCAGCGCCGCAGCTGCCAGGATGCGTGATCGTACCGGGATTCGTGTCCGGCAGGCATCTGCGTCGTGCCATGTACCCTGCGGGTCTCTTCGACACGCTCAAGACCGTGCCTGGGTTCGACCTCGACGAGATTGCCTGGGACATGAACAGGGAGGAGAAGGCGGTCAGGACCGTGGGCACAGAGGAACGGGAGGCTTGGATCCGATTTCACCTGCGACGCGAGCGACAGTGGTTCGAGGTAGCGCGCCATCTACTTGAGCGAGAGCGGGCGGACCTCTTCGGCGTCCTCTTCGATGGTCCGGACAAGCTCCAGCATATGGCTTGGCCGATGATCGATCCCGCGTCGCGGCCAAGCGTGCTTACCGAAGCCGACCGGATTGTCGGCGGGCTGTGTGGCGAGTACTTCCGAAACGTGGACGGGTACATCCGCGACCTCGTGCGTGTCGCCGGTCCCGACGCCCGAGTCTTCATCGCATCGGACCATGGGTTCGGGCCGACTGAGCACATCTTCTACTTGAACACTTGGCTGCAGCAGCACGGGCACCTTGTATGGCGTGACGTAGGCGAGCGCGGCCAATGGGATGACATGTTCACCGGCCGGGCGCGGTCCCTACCGTTCGATTGGCAGAAGACCGTGGCATACGCGTTGACGCCGAGCAGCAACGGAATTCATATCCGGGTTGCCCGCGAGCCGGGCAATCCCGGGGTGAGCCCAGACGCCTATCACACGTTCAGGAGCGAGCTCGCCCATGCGCTCGAGGGGGTGACCGACCCTGAGTCCGGCGACCGGATCGTCAGTCGCGTTCTGACGAGGGAGGAAGCATTTCCTGGCCGGCAGATGGATCGCGCCCCCGATCTGACGCTCGTCCTTCGCGACTTCGGCTTTATCTCGACGGTCAGAGCCGATGCAGTCGTGAAGCGGCGGCCAGAGGTGAAGGGAATGCATCGTTACGAGGGGATCTTTATCGCCGCGGGTCCTGGCATCCGCCGCGGCGTGGAGGTGGACGAGCGCTCGATCGTCGATGTCTGCCCGGCGCTGCTGTACAGCATGGGACTTGAGATACCCGATGACCTCGCTGGCGTTCTGCCGGTCCAGGTGTTCGACCCTTCGCTGCTGGCGTCCCAGCCGGCGCGGTACCGCCGGGCCAGGGAACACGCTCCGCAGGCGCCGACTTCGGAAGCGGATCTGTTGCCTCATGAGGAAGCCGCGATTGTCGAGCAGCTTCAAGCACTTGGCTATATTGACCCAGCCCCCGGGTCGCCGAGACCGCGACCTTAACGGGAACACTCCGCGCCCTAGGTGACCAAGTCCCGGCATGCATCTTCGTCCGACGGCACGAAGGGAGGTTAGACACCTTGCAGGAGTTAGCAGTGACATGCCCGGAACCAGGTGCAATTGGCTCCGACGCGAAGCCACTCGAGCAATGGCAGTTCCGTCCAATCGCGGTCGGCGGCTTCGGGGATTCATTCAACGCTTACGCGCATACGATGGCGTGGTTCAAAGACGCACTCTATGTCGGCACGACGCGGGCAAATCTTTGCCTCCTGAAGAACCGCTTACCTCTCGACGTCGAGAGTTGGCCTGTCAACTGCCCGGACGACGTTTACCAGCTCGACCTGCGCGCGCAGATCTGGAGTTTCGACCCGAGGCGTGCAGAGTGGCGGCAGGCGTTCGTCGCACCGGTGATTGCAGGCAAGGACGGCCAGCCGGTCGCCCGGGAGCTCGGGTACCGCGGAATGACGGTCTTCCAAGGGCCGAGAGACCGAGAGCCAGCGCTGTATGTGGCGACCTGGGCGCCATCGAAGGCCCGAGGCCCTCTAGTCCTAAGGTCGGAGGACGGCTACACTTTCACTTCGGTTTCGCAGATGGGTCTCGCAGACCCAACCGTTTCAGCGTTTCGTTCACTTGTCTCCTTCAACGGAAGGTTGTATATCACGCCTGTGGGTCGCGCAGGAGGCAAACCGAACACTCCGGACAATCCGGTCGTGATGCAAACCGATGACCCGGTGGCCGGTGCGTGGCGTGTTGTCAGCGTCCCAGGCTTCGGTGATGCCGGGAATTTAACCGTCTTCGAGATGGTGGGCTTCAATGGCTTCCTGTACGCGGGAACTTTAAACCCGCAGACCGGATTTCAGGTCTGGAAGACCCGCGGTGGTGGAACATCGCACGTGTGGCAGAGGGTAATGGTGAACGGCGCGGATCGCGGGCCGCTCAACGAAGCTGTCGTGAGTATGACCCCGTTCCGTGGAGCTCTGTACGTCGGAAGCGGCATACAGAACGGCGGCTTTGACCGGACGCACGATGTCGGCCCCGCGGCGGCGGAACTCATTCGTATTCATCCCGACGACTCGTGGGATTTAGTCGTCGGCGAGCCGCGGCGGACGGCGGAGGGGCTCAAGCGTCCGCTCGCGGATTACGGGTCAGGATTTGACGACCTGTTTAACGGGTACTTCTGGCGGATGGCGGAGTACGACGGTGTTCTCTATCTGGGGACGTTCAAGTGGAGTTCGCTGCTTCCCTATCTTCAACTCGCGCCTCGCGACCTGGCGGGCAAGGTGTTGCGCCGCTTAGGCGTGGAGAACATCACGAACTTCGACAGCGGCTTCGATCTGTTCAGCAGCCCTGACGGGCTGCGATGGTCACCGGTCACCACATCGGGCTTTGGGAACCCATACAATTTCGGCGCGCGGACCCTGGTGGGAACTCCTTACGGGCTGTTTGTCGGAACGGCCAATCCGTTCGGCCCCGAGGTTGCGGCGCGGACCCTTGCTGGATGGAGTTACGTCCCAAATCCGCGCGGTGGCGCGGAGATCTGGCTTGGCGCTCAGGCGCCAGCAGGTCTACCGTTCGTGGCGCGCACCCTGCCAGCAATGGGGTCATGAGGCCATGAAATGGTGACCGGTTGTGAGCCACGGCCTTTTTCGCGGACATCTACCTACCTCAACCTGAACCGCGAGTTTGTGCGTGAAGTCCTCCGCACGACGGAGCCGCCACGCTGTATTGTCGATCTCGCGTGTGGCGATGGACTCCTGACGGAACTTCTGCTGGGCAGCCAAGCACGGTTGCGCTCGGTGTCGTCGGACTTACTCCCCGAGCCTCGTGAGTTGACGGTCTTCGGAATCGACGCATCGGAAGTGGCGTTGGAAAAGGCGGACCGAAAGCTGCGCGCTGTGGCCGACGCCGCTGCGCGCCGGGAGACGGGCGAGCTAATGCGCCTCCGCATCGGACTGGCGCGAGCCGCGGGCACCGCGTTGCCGATCGCGGACGGGGCCGTGGATGCCGTGCTGCTCGGGAACGCGATTCACTGCTTCACGGAGAAGCGGGTGGTGCTCGCCGAGGTGCACCGCGTGTTGAGGCCTCGCGGAGCCTTCGCCTTTAACACCGCCTTCTATGCGGGCACCATGGTCGCCGGAACGGAGGAATTCTACGGGGAATGGATGAAGGAAGCAGTGCGACTCTTGATCCCCCAGGGCCAATCTCCGCTTCGTCGAAAACGGGGTGACGGGGCCTTTGTGAATCGCTGGCTGGGCCCGGACGAGTACTCGCGCATGCTGCACGAAAACGGATTCGATGTCATACAAGTCTCGGAGCGGCGAGTTGAGCTCTCACGAGCGGATTTCCTCAGTCTGGCGGTCGACGATGCCGGGTCGTGGGAGCATGGACTGGTTTCCGTGCTGCTGCCCGGCTATCCCGCCAGCCTGGCCTGTGACGCTTTGCGCAAGGGGATCGATGTGGCAATCGAAATTGCCCGCCTTTCGAAGGTCCCGCGGTCATGGCTCGAAGTGATCTGCTGTCGGTCCGACTGATGACCCAAACGCGCCACCAGGCGACGACCGGGCGCCTCCATGGCCGCGTCTGCATTGTCACTGGTGCCGGCTCGGGCATTGGAAGAGCCACCACGCTGGCGCTGGCGCGTGACGGTGCGCAAGTCGTAGCCGCGGGCAGGACCCGCTCTCGTATCGAGGAGGTAGTGGCCGAGGCTGATCGAGTCGCTGGTGCCGGTTCGGCCGCGGGATTCGTGGTCGACGTCCGCAGTGAACGTGAAACGACAGACATGGCGAGGTGGACAATCGAGCAATTCAAACGCATCGACGTTCTCGTCTGTTCTGCCGGCGTCTTGCGTGGCGCCGGAGGCTCGCCACGGCTTGCGATACAGTTGCACACGGACGAATGGGACGAGGTGCTGAACACGAATCTCACGGGGGTCTTTCTCAGCAACCGTGCCGTCGCCAGCCACATGATGAGCAGACGGGATGGTCAGATCGTTAACATCTCGTCTGTGGCCGCACTTCGGGGGCTCGCATACTACTCAGCCTACTGCGCGTCGAAAGCCGCTGTCATCGGCCTGACCGAGACACTCAAGTCCGAGGTGAGTCACTATGGCGTCAACGTCCGGCTGATCTTTCCGGGGCCGGTAGCCACGCCTCTGCAGGACCAGAACGGGCCGATCCCACGACCCGCGGAAATGCTGCCGCCCGAGCGGGTTGCCGATCTGGTCATTGCGCTGATTACCGGTCCCCGGGACAGGAGCTTGGAACGTTTTGTCGTCACTCCGCCTGTATCGCCTCTGGCAAGCCGCAACGGCGACCCCTGGTGGGCCGCAACGGCGAGTCGGGCGGGGCAGGCAATGAGCAAACTGCTTCCGGTTCGGAGAACAGACATGAGCGAGGATCCACGGGCCGAGGGTCTCGGCGGTCAGGTGGCCATCGTCACAGGGGGCGGGAGCGGGATCGGGCACGCAACATCACTGGCGATCGCCAGAGCGGGCGCGAGAGTCGTGGTGGTGGACAGCGACTCGCGTCGCGTGCGGCAGACTATCGACGACCTGGAGCGGCAGCACTCGTCGGCGCTTGGCGCAGCGCCTGCTGAAGGACTGGTGCTGGACGTCCGCCGTGAGGATCACATGGAGGAAATGGCGAGCCAGACGCTCAGTCATTGGGGCCGCATTGACATCCTCGTGGCTTCGGCCGGCATTCTCAGGCCTTCTGGCAGTATGCCGAAGCTCGTCACAGATATGTCGTCGGAAGACTGGCAAATAGTTATCGACACGAACCTGAAGGGGGTATTCCTGAGCAATAAGCACGTGATTCCGACCATGATCCGCCAGCGCCGGGGCGCGGTCATCAACCTCTCCTCGGTGTCGGGTCGTGCCGGCCGTGCCTACGACTCCGCGTACTGCGCGTCGAAGTTCGGCGTCATCGGGTTCTCCGAGTCCCTCGCCGATGAGGTCCGTCAGTACAACGTCAGGGTCCAAACCGTGCTACCGGACGCGGTTGACACGCCCCTGTGGGAGCAGAACGGTCCGATTCCGCCTCCGTCCAACGCCATTCCCGCAGCACGCGTGGCGGACCTGATCGTATTTCTCCTGACGCTTCCGCCAGACACGATGCTTGTGAATCCGGTGATCGGTGGGTTCCACGCGAGGCCACGGAAGCCACGCCCACCGGCTTCAACCAAGGAGGCCCGTGGCGGGCGATCGTAATATCGCTGTGCCCTGCTTGGGGCGGACATCGTGTTCGATCCCGTCTTGATCTTGGCGTCTCCACGATCGTTCACGTCCGTCACGTGTGCGATGCTTGGAGAGCATCCCCAGATGTACGGGCTGCCGGAGGTAAATCTCTTCGTCGCGCCTACAATTCGCGAGCTGCAAGGCTTCCTGGCAAGGCCGCGCTGGTCGGAGCACGGTCTGCTGCGTGCGGTCGCAGAGCTGTTCGGAGGCGCGCAGACGGTCGAGACGATCGTGCTCGCCCGCACATGGATCGCAAGACGGGCAAACCGATCGTGCGTCAGCGTATTCCGGGAATTGGCTGAGCGGGTGCAACCGCGGCGGCTCGTCGACAAGAGTCCGAGGACCGTCACGAAGAGTGAACACCTCTATCGCGCCTCGAACGCGTTTCCGAAGACCCGGTTCATCCATCTTGTCCGCCATCCCCGATCGCAGGGCGAGTCTCTATGGAACTTGGGCGGGCCGCTTGCCGCGCAGCGGCAGGATGCGTTCGACTACAGCACCGATCCGCCAACCCCGGATTTCCAGAAAGCTTGGTTTGCTATGCAGACCACGATTGTGACGTTTCTTGCCGGCGTGCCGCGGCATCGGTGGATTCGCCTTCGCGGCGAAGACCTGCTGGCCCACCCTGATGAACATTTACGAAAAATCTGCCAGTGGCTGGAGCTGCGGACCGACGACCAGGCGATCGCTGCGATGAAGCACCCGGAACGCTCACCGTTCGCCCGTCCTGGACCACGGAATGCGTTGCTGGGCAACGATCCTGGCTTCCTGCGCGACCCTGCCTTACGCCAATTCACGGCCAAGAACTTGACCCTTCACGGTCCGCTACCCTGGCGAACGGACGGTGTGGGATTCTCCGACGAGGTGTGTTCGCTCGCGTGGGAGTGGGGTTATCGGTAGCGCCCCTCGAGTTGCGCGACTACGGAACGCTGGGCATGGGACTGAGAACAATAGCCGTGAACGCTCCGCACCGCCCACTCCATGCCCGCGACTTTGTGCGCATCGCCGCAGGCGGTTTCGGAGATCCGCAAAACAACCGGGCACAGGCGATGGCCTGGTTCAAAGGGCGGCTATACGTTGGAGTCACACGACAGGCGATCGGGGCGGCGAGAGCGATCGGTTTAGCGGTCCAAAGCGGGTCGGGCCTGGTGGAGGCAGGGTTGCCAAATATCGGATGCAACGGGGACAGATCTGGAGTTGCAGGCCCGAATTCGACCTCTGGGAGCTCAGCTTCACGTCTCCGATGGTCGTGTGCCATGACGGCCGCCGCGTCCCGCGCGAAGCGGGCTATCGCAAACTGGTCGTCTTCCGAGGTCTCAGTGATCAGGAGCCGGCGCTGTACGCGAGCACGATATCCCCATACGGTAGCCTTATATTACGATCGAACGACGGCCGGCAGTTTCAACCTACGATCCAGCCGGTTCTTTCGCAGCCAAACCCGGTCTGGTCATTCAGGGCCTTGCTCTCGGCGCGGGGACGTCTGTTCGCCGCGCCGGCGGGGCGCGTACGGGGAGAGTTGATCGACCACAACACGGCAGACGCCGCCGTTGTCCTGGAGAATTCTGACCCGATGCGCCAGCCATGGCGCCGGATCGGCGACCACGGTTTCGGTGACCGCGGGAACAAGACGGTGTATGAGCTAGCCGCGCTGAACGATCATCTGTATGCGGCGACCTTCAATCCCGATCAAGGGTTCCAGGTCTGGAAGACCTTGGTGGATGCAGATCCCCACCACTGGGTCCGGGTCGTAACGGCCGGGGGATTTCGTGGCAAGGCTAACGAAGCAGCGGCGAGCCTGTGCGTATTCCGAGGCGCTCTCTACATCGGCACCGGCGCCCAGGGTTCTCATCGCACTGGCGCTGCGCAGCTGAGTGCGCCAGGCGCGGAAATCCTTCGCCTCAACGCGGACGACTGGGTGACGCTTCTCGTTGGCGCGGCCCGTCGTACGCCTCGAGGCTTGCGGTGGCCGGCCAGTGGTCTCGGACCGGGTTTTGGCCGCGCTTCAAATCGCTTGATTTGGGAGATGGTTGTGTATGACGACTGGCTCTACACAGCAACGGCCGACGCGAGTTCCCTTTCATGGGCCATTCTTAGGCTGTTCGGGAGTCGCCGCGGACGAGCCACTGGTCTGTTCGGCACGCCCAGTCGATGCCGACGCGGGCTTCGACCTCTGGCGAACTCGAAACGGCGTGGACTGGACGGAAATCACGCGCGTGGGGTTCGGTAATCCAAGGAACTTCGGAGGCGAGAGTATGGTCGCAACGCCAATTGGCCTCTTCATCGGAACGGTCTGCGTACCCGAACTGCGTCGGTTCGTTCCCGACGCCACTAGCGGGTGCGAGGTGTGGCTCGGCCGGTCTGACTAATGAAAATAGCTAAGACGGTCTTGGAGGTCTTATGTCTGGCGCTGCTCATGCTCGCCTCCAGCGGGCTCCTCGTTTCGAGTCTGTCGGGCGAGCGACGCGTCCTCAGAATAGCTGACTTGGAGCGCACCTTCTCCGTTTACGTGCCGAAGGCCTACGACGACACGCAAACTCGGATACCCCTTGTCCTCGTGCTACACGGCGGTGGCGGCAATGCCGACCGGGCGGCGCGCGTGACGGGCATGAGCGAGATGGGGGACAAAGCTCCCTTCATCGCCGTGTTCCCTGAGGGGACCGCCAGAAAGGAGCACGGGCTGCTCACCTGGAACGCGGGCAACTGCTGTGGATATGCGTACGAGAACCAAGTGGATGACGTCGGGTTTATCCGGGCTCTCGTCGGATCGTTAAGTGCTGAATATCGCGTGGACCCAAAGCGCGTCTACGCGGTGGGGATGTCGAATGGCGGAATACTCGCCTACCGGCTGGCCTGCGAGCTCTCGGACACGTTCGCCGCGATCGGCGTCGTGGCCGGGGCGTTCAACGTAAGTCCGTGTCGTCCGACGCGCCCGGTCGCGTTGGTGATTTTCCACGGAACCGCCGACGAGCACGTGCTGTACGAGGGCGGCGCCCCACGGCGTCGGATAGATCCTCGGCCGCGGACGGATCGATCGGTTGGGGACGCAGTCGCGTTCTGGGTGAGCCACAACGGTTGCTCCCCCGCGCCGGAGGTCTCCGTAAGCGGCCTGATTGTTCGCATGCAGTATTCTTCGTGCGAACAGGGGGCCGATGTCGTGCTGTACCGGATAGGCGGCGGTGGCCACGCGTGGCCGGGCGGACAGAAAGGATGGGCGTTCGGTGATGAGCCCACATCGGAGATCCGAGCGACCGACGCGATTTGGGACTTTTTCGCCCGCCATCCGCAGTCGTAGGCACATGGTGCCGATGAGATCAACCGCGCAGGGATGATGTGACAGTGTTCGCAGCCATGGAATCGGCAGCTGCCCCGCCTTCATCACGGTGGTCCCCCGGCCCCCGAGATCGGGTACGTCGATGACGATGGGAATGCTGCGCGCAGCAGGACGGTCAAGGGTGATATATCCCCTTCTTCTACGGTATTCCCAACTACCACTCTATCGCATCATCTTCATGCAGCGACGCATCCTGCGAATAGGTGACTTGGAGCGGAGCTTCTCCGTTTACGTGCCGAGGGCGTACGACGGCACGCGAACTCCGATACCCCTTGTGCTCGTGCTGCACGGCGGTGGCAGCAATGCCGACCAGGCTGCGCGTATGACGGGCATGAACGAGACGGCGGATAATGCTCCCTTCATCGCCGTGTTCCCTGAAGGGACCGCCAGAAGGGAGCGCAGACGGCTCACCTGGAACGCGGGCAACTGCTGTGGATATGCGTATGCGAACCAAGTGGATGACGTCGGGTTTATCCGGGCTCTCATCGGATCGATAAGTGCTGAGTATCGCGTGGACTCACAGCGCGTTTATGCGGTGGGGATGTCGAATGGCGGAATGCTCGCCTACCGGCTGGCCTGCGAGCTCTCGGACACGTTCGCCGCGATTGGCGTCGTGGCGGGGGCGTTCAACGTAAGCCCGTGTCGTCCGACGCGCCCGATCGCGTTGGTGATCTTCCACGGAACCGCCGACGAGTACGTGCTATACGAGGGCGGCGTCCCACGGTTATATCTTCGGCCGCGGACGGATCGATCGGTTGA
>Ga0306920_100014146_pt1 | contig 10890 bp, 12 predicted proteins | sample flu12Cox44000170_FD_204666 | JGI IMG/M metagenome (GOLD analysis project Ga0306920, IMG submission 204666) | Lab enrichment of tropical soil microbial communities from Luquillo Experimental Forest, Puerto Rico - flux4day.12C.oxic.44.000.170 (v2)... | ecosystem: Environmental > Terrestrial >...
GATCCAGTTCCTGCCGCACATTTTCCCAGTTACGCTTGTCTGCGGCCTCAATAATCGCCTTTGCGTGCGGGGTGATTGAATTTCCCACGCCGATTCCCTTGGCCAGGGTCAGGACGCGCTGCCCAATGTCTTTGACGGTGGGCGCGTCTTCCGCTTGCACCGCTATAAAGCCGTCGGCGATGACTGTTCCAAGTAAAAGAGCAATACGCGGCCTCTCGGTAAAATTCGGTCCCTTGTCGCTACGGACGTGCTGTTTCCAGTTCACTCCGCCTAATTTGTTGAGCGCACCGAAAATTTCGTTCGGCAACGGCACGACAACGTCTTCGACGGTAGTCGATAGTTTTTTAATATCGATGTGCTGTGGGGCCTGGGCAGCACTTGCGCACAGCGCAACCCCACAAAGTACGCATACGCTTAGTTTGAAACATCTAGTAAAGGGAATCATTGGCACTTTCGACTGTTGATTTTGGGTTCGTATTCAGAATTTAATGAAGCGAACTTTAACCGGAACAGCTGCTGTACACAAATCGACGCTGAAAAGAATTTGACTCACCTTAATCGAACGGCTCCGGTGCCCCGGCCGCATCGCTGCCTGCCTGCCCTATGGATCTGAATCGACTAGAGCACATCCTCGATCGCGCGGCTTCAAAACGAATAACAGTGATTGGCGATCTAATGCTGGACGAATTTGTGTGGGGAAAGGTCGGTCGCATATCACCGGAGGCGCCGGTCCCGGTTGTAGAAGTGATCGAAGAATCGTTCTACCCGGGAGGCGCTGCCAACGTTGCGCGGAACTTGCGCGAGTTTGTGGATCACGTCGCGACCATCGGATTGCTCGGAAAAGACCGAAGTGGGCAGCAACTCAAGGAACTGCTGACGAGACAAAAAATCGACGTCTCCAACGCGGTTGAAGACGAGTCGTTTCGGACAATTCTGAAAACGCGAATCATCGCGCGTCACCAACAAGTTGTCCGTGTCGATCGGGAACAGTTTAGCGAACCATCGGCAGGACAGCTTCAGCAAGTCGTGGCAGCGGTCCAAAAGAACATTCCCGACATCGACGCGATCATTTTCGAAGATTACGGGAAGGGGTTTTTGTCGACGAAGATGGTTTCGCAAATCACAGAGAATGCGCGCTCGGCCGGCAAGATTGTTGCTGCTGATCCGAACCCTCGTCATCCGGTCGATTGGCGGGGTGTCACAGTCGTTAAGCCAAACCGCGCGGAAGCTCTGCTCGCCGCTGGTATTCCCGGTTGCGACCCGGATAATGTTCCGCCGCAGGATGGCGATCTTAGGCGCGCAGGCGAAGCCCTTCTCAAGAAATGGGAAACAAAATATGTTCTGGTCACGCTCGGCGAACACGGGATGATGCTTTTCCAACAGAACGAAGCGCCGCATTACATTCCCACGAAGGCACGGCAGGTTTTCGATGTCTCCGGCGCAGGCGACACCGCCATTGCTCTTTTTACGCTTGGACTTGTTTGCGAAGCGACTCCGACTGAAGCGGCGGAGATCGCCAACCACGGGAGCGCAGTTGTGGTGAGCAAACTCGGAACGGCCACCGTGACACGCGATGAACTTATCGCCAGTTTTCAAGAGGACCGCGGACATGACTGATGCGCTGTTCGCGGCCGTTTTTGTCGATCGCGACGGAACCATCATTGAGGATCGCGACTATTGTTCGGATCCGAAAGACGTGAAGATCTTTCCTGGCGCGCCGGAAGCGCTGCGGCGTTTGAAATTGAAAGGGTTCAAACTCATTATCATTACAAATCAGAGCGGCATCGGTCGCGGTCTGTTCACGCTGGAACAATATCGAGCTGTCGAAGCAGAAGTGTTGCGGCAACTGGGCGATGGTTTGATCGATGCATCCTATTTTTGTCCGGACGACCCAGGCCAGCACTGTAACTGTCGAAAGCCGGCGACTGGAATGATCCGCGCGGCCGCGCGAGAACACCAGCTTGATCTATCTCGCTCCTTCTTGGTCGGCGATAAGGAGACCGACGTCGAATGTGGACACAACGCTGGTGTGCGTGCAATCCGGGTTAAAACGGGACCTCACCGTGACACGGGCGACAGTAACGCAGATTGGATTGCCGAGGATTTGTCCACCGCAGCCCAAATCGTTTTAGACCAGCAATGATGATCGCGCTGTCATCCCGAGCCGCAAAGACGGCGAGGGACCTCACAATCGGTAGTCGGGCACGCGAACAAGCATTCGTGTGCCACGATCAAGGCGCGGGATCCTTCGGGATGCCCGCGCGTTTAAATGCAGGTCAGTTTGTCGTTTGTCTCAATGCGTAAAAGCGTAGGCATCATTCCCGCGCGTTGGAGTTCTACACGTTTTCCGGGAAAACCACTGCATCTCATTGCTGGCAAGCCTCTTTTACGCCACGTATGGGAACGCTGCCGGCGCGCACAAAAACTACATGCGCTCATCGTTGCTACTGACGATATGCGGATCGCGGAGGCCGCTTTCGATTGGGGCGCCGAGGTCGCCGTTACTTCGCCAAAACACCGCAGCGGGACTGATCGGGTAGCTGAAGTGGCGCGCCATGCGAAAGACTTCGAGTTCGTGGTTAACATCCAAGGCGACGAGCCGCTGATCGATCCCCGTTTAATCGACAACCTCGTCGAAAAACTGCAGTCGGATCGCAAGATCGACATTGTCACTGCCGCGCACCCGTTTGGCAATCCCAAGGACGCAGAATCACCGCACCAAAACAAAGTCGTCCTAGATCGGAATAATTGCGCTCTTTACTTCTCGCGAAGCGTTATCCCCTACCCTGCCAAACCTTCCGATTTTCGCTATCTGCGCCATCAAGGCATTTACGGTTTTCGTCGCGATGCGCTTCTCCAGTTTGTAAAATGGAAACCGCGTCCGCTTGAGCGGGCCGAGTCGTTGGAGCAATTGCGCGCATTAGAAAATGGTGTAAAAGTTCATGTGCTCGTTACTAGACATGGTTCACCTGGCGTGGATACGCCGGCCGACGCAAAAGCGCTGGAGCAAAAACTCGCTCGCGCACGACAGAGGTTTCTCTCCAGATGAAATACATTTTCGTTACTGGTGGGGTCGTTAGTTCGTTAGGCAAAGGCTTGACCGCAGCCTCGCTCGGCACACTGCTTGAAGCGCGTCGTCTGCGCGTCGTTCTCCAAAAATTCGATCCTTATTTGAATGTTGATCCCGGAACGATGAACCCGTTTCAACATGGGGAAGTCTATGTGCTCAATGACGGCGCGGAAACGGATCTCGATCTTGGCCATTACGAGCGCTTCACCAATTGTGTCCTTAGTCGACATAACAACCTGACCAGTGGTCAGGTTTACGAGACAGTGATTTTAAACGAGCGGCGGGGCGATTATCTCGGAAAGACTGTGCAAGTGATCCCGCACGTTACTGATGTGATTAAGGCTCGTATCCGCGAACTCTCCGACGAGAGCAAATACGACGTCGTGATCACGGAGATCGGCGGTACGACCGGGGACATTGAGGGCCTCCCGTTTCTAGAAGCGATCCGGCAGTTCATTCTCGAAGTTGGCCCGGAAAATGTGATAAACATGCACGTCACGCTTGTTCCGTACATAAAAGCGGCGCATGAATTAAAAACAAAGCCAACTCAGCAAAGTGTGGCGAAGCTCCGCGAGATCGGCTTGCAGCCGCAGGTGCTAATTTGCCGCGCTGAGCAACCGCTCGACCGTGATGTGCGTCGAAAACTGTCGATGTTCTGCAGCGTGTCCGAAAAAGCCGTAATCGAGGAACGCGACGTCGAGCACACGATTTACGAAGTGCCGCTGACTCTACATTCCGAGGGACTCGACCAACTGGTGTGCGACCTGTTGCATCTGGAAACGCCTACGCCTGAGCTGGCCGACTGGCGAAAATTCGTCGAGCGTGTCGTCAGTCCAAGCAAACGCGTCAAGATCGCGGTCGTCGGCAAATACATGGACGTCCGCGACGCCTATAAGAGCATCTACGAATCACTCACTCACGCCTCTGCCAGCGAGGACTGCGGAATCGACCTTAAACTTATTGATGCCGAATCGCTGGAGAATGGCGTCGATGTCCAATTGAAAGATGTTGCCGGCATCCTGATTCCCGGCGGATTTGGTGTTCGCGGTGTCGAAGGAAAAATCAACGCCGCGCGTTTCGCACGCGAGCGCAAGGTTCCGTTTCTGGGTCTTTGTCTCGGCATGCAGGTCGCGACGATTGAATTTGCGAGGAACGTCTGTGTCATCAAAAGCGCAAACAGCACCGAGTTCGACAAGAACACCCCAGAGCCGGTCATCTCGTTACTGGAAGAGCAGCTTGGTGTTCGCAACAAAGGGGCAAGCATGCGGCTGGGCACGTGGCCAACCAAAATTGTTGAGGGCACGCTCGCGGAAAGAATCTACGGTGGCACCGAGGTCACGGAGCGGCACCGGCATCGTTACGAGTTCAATTTGAAATATCGCGACCGAATGAACGCCAAAGGCTTTGTGATTTCAGGAACATCACCTGATGGCACTCTTGCTGAATTGATTGAGCTTCGCGATCACCCGTATTTTGTTGGTTGCCAATATCATCCTGAATTCCAAAGCAAACCGAACAAACCGCATCCGCTGTTCAAGGGATTCATTCAGGCGTGTCTGGGCCAACAGACTAGTCGTGCGACGCACGCTCGAGCCGATCAAGAATCGCCGCGCCGAGTCCCTGAGAGGGAACTCGTTCCGCAGCGATAAGATCGAGACCGAGCACATCGAGCTCACGCAAGTAGCGAAAAAAATTCGCTGCGGCCTCTCGCAAATCCTGATGCGCGCTCAGATTTCGAACCGCGACAAATTTCAACGAGCGGCCGTCTCCAGTCCGCTGCTGGGCGCTCTGCAGATCTTCCTTCGCTGATACGGGATACCATGCCAGCAAGCCGACACGCTGGTTTTTGGGCGGCGAAAATGATTCGGCATTCTCGACTACACGCAACCGCGTTCTCGGCGCGTAATGCGACGGTAATTGTCCCGGCGCTGAAATTTTCCGCGCAGGTGATGCGACGATGTTGACATTCGCAAATTGGGATAATTGCTCTGCTGTAACTGGCCCACGGCGCAGGATGTCGATGCTGTTTCGGCGCACGCTGATGATTGTCGATTCAATCCCATGCTCGGCTGGCCCTGCGTCAATGATTAGCGGGATTCGTGCGTCGAGTTCATCGAGCACGTGCTGCGCCGTAGTTGGACTGACTCGGCCAAAACGATTTGCGCTTGGTGCGGCAAGTGGTTTTCCAAACTGCTGAATGATTTCGGCAAAAACTGGATGCGCGCTGATTCGCAGTGCAACTGTATCAAGACCAGCAGTCACGATTTCAGGAACGATTTGGCGCTTCGGTAAAACCATCGTGAATGGCCCAGGCCAGAATCTGTCGGCTAGTTTTGAGATCAATTGTCCACTGTGTTCCGGAACATCGGCAATTCTTTCGAACCAGTCGCGGGATGGAAGATGAACGATCAGGGGATCGAAGCGTGGTCGCTCTTTTGCTTCAAAAATTTTTGCGACCGCGCTCGGATTCAGCGCGTCAGCGGCGAGTCCATAAACGGTCTCGGTTGGCAACGCGACGATTTCGTCTTTTCGCAGCAGTTCAACCGCCGCAACGCGGTCGGTTGAAATTACCGTCGTCATTTTGGCAGTTTCGCGGCCAGGACAGCTTCCGATTGGGCTTTGCGGAATGATTCCAATTTCTGGCGAATCGTGTTATCGGACGTTGCCAGAATCGCCGCCGCGAGAAGCGCGGCGTTTTTCGCGCCGGCTTCGCCAATCGCCATCGTACCGACCGGAATGCCACCCGGCATTTGAGCGGTGGATAACAGGGAGTCGAGTCCTTGGAGCTTCGATTGAATCGGAACACCGAGAACGGGCAGCCACGTGTGAGCAGCAACGACTCCTGCCAGATGCGCTGCGCCGCCCGCGCCTGCGATGATGACTCGGAATCCGCGGTCAGCTGCTTTTCGCGCAAACTCTGCGGTGGCATCGGGAGTGCGATGGGCGGACAGGACGCGTGCTTCATTCGGCACACCAAGATCATCGAGAGTTTCCACGGCGTGGCGCATCGTTTCCCAGTCCGACTTGCTCCCCATGATAATGGCGACAACAGGTTTCGATTCAGGCATGGGCAAAATTGTAAGGTGTTTGATTCGTTCGCGCCAGCAAACTCACGCTTCGGGCTCCCCGTCTGTGTCGCTCGGCGGCCGCCGGCTCCATTCTGTGAAACGCAAAGCACACGTAAAATGTCCCATTAATACCGTGCTTCAGCGTGTGCTAGGCATGCTTAGGGCCAAACCGTTTAAAGGGCTTCTTCGCTGCCGGCCTAATGCCCCTGGCTCAACCCAGGTGTTAATGAGATATTTGGCCAGTGAACCGTGGCGGCAAATCGATCGTTCTCATAGGGATGATGGGCGCTGGGAAATCTTCCGTCGGACGTTGCCTGCGGCGGCGAACGAGCCTCCCGCTGCTAGACATCGACGAGATCGTTGCTTCGAAGTTCGGAATGTCGATCCCGGAAATCTTTGTCAAACATGGCGAGGACAAATTCCGTAAAGCGGAAGCTGAAGCACTTCGCAGCCTGGGAACGATGGAACAAACGATCATCGTTACAGGTGGCGGCATCGTGATGGGCGAAGAGAATATCGAGCTTTTGAAGCGGCTCGGCGTGGTGGTCTGGCTTGATGGTGATGAAAAAACGCTTTTTGAACGCGCGTCGAGATCGGGTAATCGACCATTGCTGCAAAGTGAAAATCCAAGAAAAGCGTTCGCGCAAATTCTACGCGCGCGGCGGCCGCTCTACGCGAACATTGCACATCTCTGCCTCGATACCTCCGTATTTACAGACGAAGAAGTTGCGGTGGCAATTTTGAGTAAGCTTGGAAAACTTAGTTCGGTACCGGGATCAGCAATCCCGACTACAGCGTCATGACTCAGATTTCGAGAGGGGAATTAAAGGCCGAGCTCATATCGTATGCGCGACAGATTGGTTTCGATTCATGTCGCATAGCGGCTTCGACCGCGCCGAAACATGCAAACGAGTTTCGCGAATGGTTGTGCGACGGCGCACACGGCGAAATGAACTACATGGAGCGCGGCGAAGAGAAGCGTTGCGATCCGCAGAAAGTTTTGCCGGGGGCGCGATCGATCGTCGTATTGGCGCTGAACTATTTTCAGGGTGAACAAGTTCAGGCGTCTGAGGCTGCTAAGGGAAAAATTGCGCGATATGCGTGGGGTGACGATTACCACCGAGTTATCGAAAGCAAACTCGACAAGATCGACACGTTTCTCAGCGACTTCGGCGGGCAGCAAAAATGTTACGTGGACACCGGGCCGATCTTGGAACGCGATCACGCAGCGCAAGCTGGTATCGGCTGGCATGGCAAAAACACGATGCTAATCGACGAATTGCTCGGCACCTGGTTTTTTCTTGCCGAGATTTTGACGACGCTCGAATTGCCACCGGATCCACCAGTCGCCGATCGCTGTGGAACGTGTGAACGTTGCATCAAAGCGTGCCCGACTGGTGCGATTACAGCCCCGCATCGGCTCGATGCGCGACGTTGTATTTCTTACCTGACAATTGAACTGAAGGGTTCCATCCCGCTGGAGCTTCGGCCGCTCGTCGGAGATCGCATCTTCGGGTGCGATGACTGTCTGGACGCGTGCCCATGGAACCGGTTCGCAAAGGTTTCCCACCAAACAGCTTTCGCGGCGCGCCATTCGACGCTCGGCACGTCGTTACGGGAATATCTGGAACTAACCGACACAGAGTTCCGCGCGGTTTTCAAAAATTCACCAATCAAACGGATCAAGCGTCGCGGATTTCTGCGCAATGTGTGTGTCGCCTTGGGTAATGGAGGCGGCGTATCCGACATTCCGGCGCTCGAACGCGCTTTAGCCAGTGAAGAGCCACTAATCGCAGAGCACGCGGAATGGGCGATTCAACAAATTCGCTCTCGCCAGGGAACCAGTCTGGGCCATTCGGAGCAAAGATCGGCACCCTGCATGGAAGCCGTAATTAATTGAATCCAAAGCCGCGCCTGTCCGCATCTCAAGGTTGTCATGAACGGGATTTCGTTTGCAAGAGTCAAACAACCAACTAACGCTGACGCTTTCATCTCAATACCTGCTCCTCCAATGCACCAAACTGTAAGCACTCCTGCGCCTGCGCCTTTGACGGCGAAGCAGCGTCGTGCTCGGCGCAAAAAGCAAATCATCTTCGTATCGATTGGCTTGGTCGTTCTCTGGATCGCTGTGTCGATCATCTGGAGCAAGCGCGAGAAGCCGATTCCGGTCACAACCGAGAAGGCGATTCGCAAAACGATCATGCAAACGGTCTCGGCGACAGGAAAAGTACAGCCGGAAACAGAAGTAAAAATTTCCCCCGAGGTTGCGGGCGAGATCATCGAGCTGCCGGTGGAAGACGGAAAAGCTGTTATGAAAGGCGATCTGCTGGTGAAGATTAAGCCAGATTCTTACAAGGCCCTGTTGGAACAGCAGGAAGCGGCGATCAGTTCAGCAAAAGCGACCAATCTTCAGCAGAAGGCGACCATGTTTAAGGCGGAACATGACTTCAAAAGGGCGGAGGACCTCTTCAACAAGAAGCTGATTTCAGAGCAGGAATTCAATGCTGCGCAAGCCGCGTACGACGTTTCGAAGAACACCTTTGAAAGTTCCCTGCACGAGATTGAGCGGGCGCAGGCCGGCTCGAGTCAGGCTCGCGACCAATTATCGAAGACGACAATCTACTCGCCTATTGATGGCACGGTCACGGTCCTCAACAGCAAACTGGGCGAACGTCTCGTGGCCACGGGACAATTTGCCGGGACGGAAGTGATGCGCGTGGCTGACCTCAGTCATATGGAAGCGCGTGTCGATGTGAACGAAAACGACGTCGTAAATGTGAAAATCGGCGACAAGGCCGAAGTGAAAATTGACGCGTACGGAGATCGAAAATTTCACGGCAACGTTTACCAAATCGCCAACACCGGAAAGACAACCGGTACCGGCACGCAGGAGGAGGTTACCAACTTCGAGGTGAAAATTCGAATCCAAGACCACGAAATGGTACTGAAGCCGGCACTCAGCTGCACGGCGGAAATCCAAACGAACCAGGTGAAGGACGTCGTGGCCGTGCCGATGCAGGCCGTGACCATTCGCACCGGTGACAGCAATTTAAGTCCGGAAGAAATCGAAAAGAATAAGAAGAAGTTGGCGCAGCGCGACAAGGACGATAACAACGCGGAGTTCGTCAATGAGCGCGCGGAGAAAGCGGCGCAGAAAGAAGAGCGCGAGAAACTGGCCAAGGTTGTATTCCTAAAAAAAGGCAGCAAGGCGCAGATAGTGAAAGTCACAACCGGGATTTCCGACGATACCTACACGGAAGTTAAAAGCGGCATTCAGCCCGGCGATGAAGTGATCTCGGGGAGTTATAGCGCTATCAGCCGAAAGTTGAAGGACGGCGCCAAGGTAACTCTCGACAAAGAGGGAATGAAGTGACGAGTGACGAGTGATGAGAGTTCGGTTAGAACACCCATTATGAATACGAACACGCCTCGCAGTTACAAAGAATTGGTTGTTTGGCAGAAGGGGATAGCGCTCGCGAAACTCGTTTACGGGTTAACGAAGAATTTTCCTTCAGATGAGAGATTTGGATTAGTTTCTCAAATGCGCCGTGCGGCAGTTTCCATTCCGTCAAACATTGCGGAGGGACAAGCACGACACAAAACCGGCGAGTTCATCCAATTCATCTCGCACGCGGAAGGCTCGCTGGCTGAACTGGACACTCAAGTGATTCTCAGCATCGAACTGAGACTTGTTCACGCTGAGAACGTCGACGCTGCATTTGGATTGATTTCAGAACTTCGCCGCATGTTGAATGTGCTCCGGCGAAAACTCGCCGCGCGCGAATAACTCGTCACTCGTCACTTGTCCCTCATCACTACAATCCGGCCCACAGGGCCGGTTGTCATCGACATCGAGAACATCACCAAAGACTATGTGATGGGCGAGGAAGTCGTGCGTGCGTTGCGCGGCGTGACCCTTCAGATTCGCCGCAACGAATACATCGCCATCATGGGCCCAAGCGGGAGTGGTAAATCGACGCTGATGAACATGCTCGGTTGCCTGGATACGCCGTCTGCCGGACGCTATGAGTTCAACGGCAAGAACGTTGCAGAAATGGATGACGACGAACTCGCGGGCGTTCGCAATCGCGAGATTGGTTTCGTATTTCAAACGTTCAACCTTCTGCCAAGAGCAACGTCGTTGCGTAACGTCGAACTGCCGCTCATTTACGCCGGCATCGACTCTGAGCGGCGCGAAGAGCGCGCGACTCAGGTACTGGCAGATGTGGGCTTGGGCCACCGCATTCATCACAAACCGAATGAACTTTCCGGCGGTCAACGTCAGCGCGTCGCCATCGCGCGTGCGCTGGTCAACGGGCCGTCAATTATTCTGGCCGACGAGCCAACCGGTAATCTCGATTCCAAAACCGGCGACGAAATCATGGAGCTATTTGAGGATTTATATCAACGCGGCAATACAATCATCCTCGTGACACATGAACGAGACATCGCGGCGCACGCGCGTCGTACCGTGCACTTGCGCGACGGTCTCATCGAAATGGATCACGCCGGATTTATTCCGGAGCTCGACCTGCCGGTCGCGAGATAAAGTCGCCATGAAACGTTTTCTCTACGAGCTGAGCGAGAGTTGGAAAATTGCGGCCGCGCAAATGCGCTTGAACCTGACGCGCTCAACCCTGACGGCGCTCGGGGTCATTATCGGCATTATCGCCGTGACATTGATGGGAACTGCGGTAAACGGGATCTCCATCGGTTTCGACAAAAGCATGGCCGTGCTCGGCGATGATGTTC
>Ga0306920_100014147_pt1 | contig 10889 bp, 7 predicted proteins | sample flu12Cox44000170_FD_204666 | JGI IMG/M metagenome (GOLD analysis project Ga0306920, IMG submission 204666) | Lab enrichment of tropical soil microbial communities from Luquillo Experimental Forest, Puerto Rico - flux4day.12C.oxic.44.000.170 (v2)... | ecosystem: Environmental > Terrestrial >...
AAGTAACGCCTCCCGGAGGGAGGAGGCTTTGCAAACCCTGCCTAAACTGGCGGAGGCACACATGGAAGATAACAAGATTACCAGTCCGGAAGAACAACGCTCGGAGTTTCAGGTGGAGCTGCACCTGGTTACTATGCCTGGTGTTGTGGTGAATGCATGGGTCAAGCCGGGGAACCGGAAGGAGACCAGTGTGCGGATGGACTTCTCGCTGTCTGAATCTGAGTCCTGACCCTCCGTCAGTTTGGGTGGGCACTTCCCGCTGGCACCAAGCGCTCGAGCTGGCGGCGCTCTTCCGCCGCTTCAGCCTGCTGACCCGTGCGGTCATAAATTTGCGCCAGCAGGCGGTGAGGCTCCGCTTCCTGTGGACGGAGTTTGGCCGCCTCGCTGAGGTAACGTAGCGAGGCGGCGTATTGCTTGCTGGCGAGGTTCTTCTGCGCGAGGCTGAGGGTGACCCGGTACAAGATGTCCACTGTCGCGGGATCTCGCGGGTTGAGATCATAAGCACGATGGAGCGCCTCGTAGGCGGGAAGTTCCTCACCCAGGTTGTACAGAACCGCACCAAAGAGGGCGTTAAGCGGATACAGATCGGGCCAGCGAGCGACAGCCTTCGCGAGCGGCTCCCGCGCTTCTGCATAGCGCTTGAGCTGGAAGTAGTCGAAGGCCAAGTTGTACTGCATTTGGGGGGAACCCGGGCTAAGCTCCGCCGCCCGGCGCAGCGGCCTTAGCGCCTCTGCGTAAAGACCATGTTGGCCGTAAGTGGTGCCCAGCATCGTCAGTTTCTCGGCATCGTCGGGATCGAAGAGTTGGTCGCAGATCGGGCGTGCAGCTTCGAACGGGCCCTGATCGAGCTTTTGCTTGCAGTCGAGTCTCAGCTTGTCAACCTCGGTGTCACGCTGGCGCAACTGCTCCGACTTCGAATACGCCACCTGAGCCTCCTCCTTCCGTCCGGTCTTAGAGTAGAGTAAACCGAGCTGGTACTGGACAGCGGGATCGCGCGGAGCAGCTTCGGCGGCCTTGCGGAGCCACTGTTCGGCTAGCGTCAAGTCTTGCCGCTTGAGGTAGGCATAGCCAAGATAGTAGGCGGTGTCCGGAAAGGGCGGATTGGCGGCAGCCTTGTTCAACTCCAGGATGGCGGCGTCCAATTTGCCTTCAGTCAAGTCCAGCCGCCCGAGGTAATACTCGATATTGGGATGATCTCCTCCGGCGCGGCGTACAGCTTCGAACTCCCGGCGCGCTTCCTCCATCTGGTGCAGCTCGAAGAGAGAAACCGCCAAAGGGAATTCCGCCTGCAGGACGAGTTTTGGATTTAACGCGAGGGCAGCGCGGAACTCCCGAGCGGCGGCTTCAAAACGGTTGTTCTTGAGATCTTCGTAGCCTGCCCCAAGGTGCGCTTCCGGTGTATCGGTAGAACTAACATGCCCCGCTGAGCTTTCAGCGCGCTCTTGGGCGAAACCACCTCGGCAGGTCACAAGTGCAAGCCCGAGCAGAAAACCCGGTAGCTTCCATTGAGGCCAGCACCGGTTACTAGGATTGCTTTTCGTGAATGGAGCAACCAGCATGGGTTTGTCCAAAAGCAAGGCCATGTGCGGCGTTCATGCCGAGCGCCCTGAATCTCCGCGCAATTGTTTATGTCGCCATGCTTTAGCAGTTTTCCGGCTTGACATTTCACTTCCCACTGAGGCGGGAGATAAACATCTGAAGAAATGTCTCCGCATCCACCGCTACGCAGACGCGCACGTTGGGCTGGAGCGTGTCTACGCCTTCGATGACGTAGCGATCCCCGCGGAGCACATTGCGCTCCACCGCATTGTGCCGGTTAGCAACTGTCTCCCCGCGCGTGAATTCGCCTCGGGTTTCCACGTCGACACGCATCTTCTGGGTGGTGACCAGTGCAGGATCAATCGCTACCCCGACAGCCAGAGGGTCGTACATCGCCGCTCCGCCGGCCTCCTTGCCCCAGTGATCGACCATAAACTCTAGAACGCTGGCTGCGAAGTCATTCTGCGGACCGCGAGTCTTCTGGAGCTGCGTCAGGTGAGTTTTAGTAAATAGCGTTCGATCTCCGACGTCCAGCCCGACCATCGTCAGTGGCCAACCGGCGTTGAACACGATCTGCGCGGCTTCCGGGTCATTATAGATGTTGGCCTCCGCCGAAGCGTTCACGTTGCCCCCCGAAATCGAACCGCCCATCACGATCACTTCTTTCACCAGCGGCACAATGGACGGATCCTTCAAGACCGCGAGGGCAATGTTGGTCTCAGGTCCGACCGGTAACAGCGTGATTTCGTGCGGGTACATTTGGACGAGTTCGATGATCAGATCAGGGGCGAAGCGCGGGTCGGCGCGGCATTTTGCCGGCGGCAGTTCAGCGTTGCCCAATCCGTTCGCTCCGTGCCAGTACTCAGCCGTGATCAGCTTCTGGAAAAGCGGATGTTGCGCACCTGCCGCCACCGGGACCTCGCAGCGGTTAGCCAGCGACACCAGCTTGAGCGCGTTTTGCAAGCCTTGCGCGGCCGTAACGTTTCCCGGCACAACTGTCAGTGCCTTCACTTCTAATTCCGGGGAATTCAGGGCCAGCAGGATGGCCATCGCATCATCGGTACCGGGATCGGTGTCAATGATCACCTTGGGCTTCCCGGCGAGCGCAGAATATGAGGTCGCGCCACAAAGCACCAGCGCGCCAAACAGGACGGTCCTGAACAGTGTGTTCATAGCTTAGCTTGGGTTTCACAAATACGGAAACGCATCGGCGTCCGCGCAACGAGGCCCGTTAGGGCCGGTCCGCTGTGTGGGATGGCCGGCTGGGTAGCCACGGTCAGTGCTCTTTCTGACCGTGAGGTTTTGATTGCGGAAGAACCCACGGTCAATCACAAACCGATTAACCGTGGCTACCGGCTTTAGCCATGGCCGCCGATCTACAGCCGGCAGCGGCTCAGCGGCGGTGCCCCCCTTCGACCCAGAACGTAGAAGCAGCGCCCGCTGTTGGCAGGGCTCGGCGTCACCAGACCGACTACGCTGTAGCCCGACGACAGATAGTGCTGAAAGACCCTTCGGGTTTCCAACCGCCACCGCCGGGCCAATTCCAGTGACTTCGTCCGCATTCGGTCCGTGTTGGTTGGGATTTCCACCAGGAGACGCGGCTGCCGGAGGTTTAGAAAGAGCTGGCAGTTTTCGAGGAACTCCCGGGCCAACCGGGTTGAGTTAACCGAAGGAAGGGTGCCAGTCCTGATTTGGGGCGGATTACCGCGCAATGTGCGTCCTGCGCCAGCGGAGGTGATCTTCCAGTTCACTACGAAGCGGTCGCTTGGAAGCTCCTTCTCGATAAGGCTGGGAAAGTGGCCGTAGCAGTCGGGTAGATATTCTTCCACCTGCGCACCCAACCGAGCAAGGTTCAAGACTGCGTTGCGGCTCTGTAGCGGGTCATACGTCCAGCAGATGGACTTGAGCCCCTGTTGGAGCGCGTGCCGCCGATGGGCCATCTTCATCTTGAAGCCGATCCCGAGATCGCGAAAACCCTCCCGCACCGCCATCTGCTGGGACCAATGGATCAGTCGCCCGTGTCGCCGGGCAAGCAGCGCGTAGACGAAACCCACACACTCGCTGTCGACAAAGGCGCCTAGCACCGTCCCGCCATACTTCTGAGTGACGAGCATTAGTTCGCTGGCCACGCTCACGGCGCCCCAGACCGCCTTCTGAATCCGCTCGCACTCTTGAAATTCGGCCAGTGTCTTGAGCAGTCTGATTTGCGTGCGCGCCATGAACAATGCTCGGCAAGAATCAAGAAGGAGGAAGCAAGAAATCAAGGCTCAGGACGCAAGAATCAAGGCCGGGTGCTTCTTACTTCTGCTCCTTGCTTCTCGGACCTGCCTACGCTTCCCCGCACATTCCGCGGCGTGGGGCGCCGCAAGCGCCGCAGGGACCGGACTCGGTGGAGGTTGCGGCCGCCGAGGACCCGGCGACGGCAAAGACAGAGAGCAACTGATAGACGTCCGCGCTCGCGCATTGCTTACAGGTGACGCCGGTTGCGGAGGGACCGACTATTCTCTCAAACTTTGCTCCACACTCACGGCATTGGTATTCGAATATGGGCATCGCTCTGTCTCCCGTGATCCGGACCGCGTCGGCTTGCTCAACTCTCGACTATAGCGGAGGCGGACCTGGTTTTCAACCTGATCAGACCTCACCGACCTCACCCCTGGGTTACTGGGTCAGCGTTATGTCCTGGCCGCATTTTTTCTGGCTTTTCTTAGCGTCGGCTTGGAAAATGGCTTGACACGCGCATTCGGATTGCCTTAGAGTTCACGGTAACGAAGATGTACAAAGTCCCACAAATCTTGCTTAAGGAGAGGAGCAGCAACAATGTTGACCAAATCCCAGGTGGTTACACACTTGGCGGAAAAGTCGGGTGTCCAAAAGAAGGCTGTTGCCGGTCTGCTGGAAGAATTAGTGGCTCTTGCGGCGAAAGAGTGTAAGGGCGGCGGCCAGTTTGTGATCCCCGGTCTGGGGAAAGCGGTCAAGGCTAGTCGCAAGGCTCGCATGGGTCGCAACCCGCAGACAGGTGATCCGATCAAGATTCCCGCCAAGACTGTGGTAAAGTTCCGTCTGGCGAAAGCGTTCAAAGATTCCGTCGTACCTCCGAAGAAGAAATAGCCTGAAATAATAGGGTGGTGGGTCGCCTGCGCGACTCACCACCTCCTGTCGTTAAATCGTGACAGACCGGAAATGTGGCCTCAGCCCACGCGTGACACTCGGGTGGGTTAGAAACTCGAGATCGGGGTCGCGTGTTTCTCCAGAAGATGTGCGACATCTGGCCAGCCGAGCCGGATTTTGCTTCACCCTTTTCCTGCCACCTGTCCCTGCGCCAAGTCTGGTATAATCTGGAGATTGGAGAGGCAGTTGTCCCCTGAGCTCGTGGAGACCCCCGTTCTAGGGCGGTTCCAACATGATGGCCTGCGTATGCCACGTGGCAGGTGGTGCCGCATGGTTGGAACGCTACCAGTCTTCTGGCCGCAAGACCTAGCACAGCCGCTCGGTTTCACAGCTCAAACTGAGACGCGAAGGGATGAGCAACGCTCGTCCGTTCACAAGCTCGGGATGTCTTTTGGAAAGGAGATTTATGGCAACCACCCAGGTTGAACTCGCAGAGGTCGAGGCTTCACCCGAACCCAAGCAAGTCATAAATGACTTGAGCATCCAGGTGGCGACGGTCAACGGGTCGGGGAGCCAGACTTCCAACCTCGTGCTGCTGCGCGCCATCTTCCAGATGGGTGTTCCTGTGTCAGGCAAGAACCTGTTTCCCTCGAACATCGCCGGGCTGCCGACCTGGTTTACCATCAGGGCCTCCAGGCACGGGTACATCGCGCGTCGCAAGGAGATTGACTTCCTGGTGGCGATGAATCCGGAGACCGCGGAGGAGGACGTGCGCGGGCTCAACCCGGGCGCGGCTGTAGTCTACGACGCAAAGCTCGGGGTCGACCGATACCGCAAAGACCTCACCCTCTACCCTGTCCCCTTTGACCAGATCGTGGCCCCGGTTTGTTCTGATGCGAAGCTGCGCAAGCTGGTGCGCAACATGATTTACGTCGGAGTCGTGGCGAGATTGTTGGGCATCGACATGGGAGAGGTTGAGAAGGCTCTGCGGAAGCAGTTCAAGAAAAAGGTCAAAGCCGCGGACCTGAACTTCAAGGCCGCTGCAGCGGGGTACGACTATGGCGAGAAGAATCTGCCAAAGGGCGACCGCTTCCACATCGAGCCCATGGATGAGACGGCGGGCAAGATTCTTATCGAGGGCAACGCGGCTGCCGCCCTGGGCTGCATGTTCGCGGGCGTCACCGTTGTGGCCTGGTATCCGATCACACCCTCGTCTTCCCTCTGCGAGACGCTTATCGACTACATGCGGCGCTACCGCCTCGACCCGGAGACCAAGAAAGCCACCTTCGCTATCGTTCAAGCTGAGGACGAACTTGCCGCCGTAGGCATGGTGATAGGAGCCGGATGGGCGGGGGCTCGCGCCATGACCTCCACCGCCGGCCCCGGCATTTCCCTAATGGCGGAGTTTACCGGCCTTGGCTACTACGCAGAAGTCCCTGGTGTGATCTTTGACATCCAGCGCGTCGGACCCTCTACGGGTCTGCCGACGCGAACCTCGCAGGGAGACATCCTCTCCACCGCCGTTCTCTCTCATGGCGATACCAAGCATCCGCTGCTTTTCCCTTCTTCGGTCCAAGAGTGTTACACCATGGCCATGGACGCTTTCGACCTCGCCGAGGAGTTACAGACACCAGTTTTTGTAATGAGCGACCTGGACCTCGGCATGAACGTTTGGATGTCCGATACCTTCCCTTATCCCGACAAGCCTCCCAAGCGCGGCAGGGTGCTGACAGCCGAGGATCTCGAGAAGTTAGGGAGCTTTGAACGTTACCGCGATTTGGGGGGGGATGGCATCGGTTGCCGCACCATTCCGGGGACGCCTCATCCGGCGGCTGGATACTTTGCGCGGGGCAGTGGACACAACGAAAAGGCAATCTACAGCGAAAAGCCTCGAGACTATGTAAACAATATGGACCGGCTGGCACGCAAGTTTGAGACCGCACGCAAGCTCGTGCCGGGGCCGGTGATCGAAGAGCCCGACCACGGTGAAGTCGGGATCGTAGCCTGTGGAACCAGCCACTGGGCCGTCACCGAAAGTATCGACCAACTGCGGCAGGAGCACCGGTTACTGGCCGACTACTGCCGTCTCCGTGCCTACCCCTTCAACAGCGAAGTGGTAGATTTCATACGCCGCCATCGAAGGATTTACGTTGTCGAGCAGAACCGCGACGCCCAGCTCGAGGGGCTGCTGCGCCTGGACTTGGAGGGCCAGCAAATCGCAAAGCTGCGCAGCGTGCTGCATTATGACGGCCTGCCCATTGACGCCCGCAGCGTAACCGACTCCATCATCGCCCAGGAGGCTGGAAAGTAACATGGCAACGACTACGACAGTTCCCCCTACACCGCCGCAGAAAGTCAACCGCATCGGCCTCGAAGTAGTCGCGTACAAAGGCAACAAGACCACGCTTTGCGCGGGCTGCGGCCACAACGCGATTACCGAGCGTATCATCGAGGCGTTTTACGAGATGGGTGTGGAGCCCAACCGCGTTGTCAAGCTCTCCGGCATTGGCTGCTCCTCGAAGAGCCCGGCCTACTTCCTTAGCCGCTCACACGGCTTCAACGCCGTGCACGGACGCGTCCCGTCGGTGGCGACCGGAGCGGTACTGGCCAACCGCGACTTGATCGCCCTCAGCGTGAGCGGAGATGGTGACACGGCCTCCATCGGCGTCGGGCAGTTCGTGCACCTCATGCGCCGCAACCTGCCAGTCATCTACATTATCGAGGATAACGGGGTCTACGGCCTCACTAAGGGGCAGTTCTCCGCCACCGCCGACGTCGGATCAAAACTCAAGACGGGCGTGGTGAACGACCTGCCGGCTATCGACACCTGCGCGCTCGCCATTCAATTAGGTGCCACTTACGTGGCGCGTTCCTTTTCCGGCGACAAGAAACAACTGCTTGCCCTGCTCGAAGGTGCCATCGCCCACCGCGGCACCGTCATGCTCGACGTCATCTCGCCTTGCGTCACCTTCAACGACCACGAGGGCTCGACCAAGAGCTATAGCTACGTTAAGGATCACGACGAGCCGCTCTCCGACGTGAGCTTCGTTCCCTTCTTTGAAAACATTGCGGTGGAGTACGATCCCGGCACGAGCATCGACATTACCCTGCACGACGGCTCCCATATGTTGTTGAAGAAGCTCTCCGCCGGCTATAACCCCGCGAACAAGGTGGAAGCCTTGCGGGTCCTGACCGAAGCCCATGACAAGAGAGAAGTGGTCACCGGTCTCTTTTACGTGAACACTGAGCGGGAAAGCTTCATCGACCTTCTCAACCTGGTGGAGGAGCCTTTAGCCACCTTGCCGGAATGGCGTGTGCGTCCCCCCAAGAGCGCTTTGGACGAGGTGATGGAAGAGCTGCGCTAACGCCGAAGGCGCACGGCTTGCTTGGGTCTCCGCGACTTACGTCTTCCGCATGTTGGGCAATGGACTTCGTCCCATGCGGAGCGTGAATTACTGGACCACAGCCCTCGCCCCTTTGGGGGGAGAGGGTGGCGATCCCGTAGTCGCGGGAGAGCCGGGTGAGGGGGGGAACGCCATTTTCCCCCACCGCAAGCGGCGGAACCGCGGGCACCGCTACGGTGCTTTCGCGTTGTAGATGAACTGCCTGATCTCCGCCCGTTCCTTTTCGCTTTCCACCACCTCTTGTTTGTGCAGCCGGTCATAGACTTCAAACTCCGCTTGAGCCTGCGCCTTGTCGCCCGCGCGAACCAAGGCCTGGCCTAGGCGATAGTGAGCGTCACCCAGGTTCGGCTCCAAACGGATAGCGTCCCGGTACTGGTCAATAGCCTCCGCATACTTGTGCCGCTCGCCGTAGAGGATCCCCAGTTGCAGATGGGCATCAGCGAAGCCCGCGTCGAGCGCCGTCGCCTTCTTGAGCAGCAGCTCCACCTCGTCCAGGTTGGCGGACTGCTCCTGGTCGCGCTTCCCCTTCCACAAAGCAAGGGCGTAATAGTAATGGGCCTGGGCGTTCGTGGGCTGCAGCTCGACAAAACGCTGCAGTCGCTTCACTACCTCGTCGGCCTGCGCGCTTGACACGTTGTAGACCCGCCCCAGAAAGACGTAAGGAAACGGGTCAAGCGGGGCGAGATCTGTGGCCCGAGCGAACGCCTTCACGGCGTCGTCATACTGCCGCTGGGAGTAAAGCGCAATGCCCAGGCCGATCTGCATGCGGACGGATTGCGGGTACCGCTCCACACCACTGCGGAAGACAGCCACGGCCGGCTCCAGGGTCTGGTGCTGCAGCAGCTCGCTTCCCCAATCGAAGATGTTCTTCTCGGAAGGCTCCATGTGGGCGGAGCGCTCGTACTCCGTGACTGCCGACATGAAATCCTCAGCCTTCTCGTCCGTTTCCGCCAGCAGGTTGTGGAGCTCCGCCGTGTCCTGGCGCTGGATCATGTCGCGAAGCAGGCGCCGCGCTCGATCGAGTTCGCTGGTTTCGATCAGCGCCAAGGCCAGATCGTAGCCGTTGGCGTAAGAGGTGGGATCAAGACTCTGGGCCTTCTCGAGATAAGGGACGGCTGTAGCCAGATTTGCGGAATGCACATAGAATTCGCCCAGGTTGTGGTTAGCATCAAAGCTCTGGGGTTCGAGCTCCACCGCCTTCTTGAATTCCACCTCCGCCAATGATTCCTTTCTGAGCTGAACCAGGTTCACCGCCAGGTTAGTGTGTGCGGCAGCATCGTTGGGCCCCAGGCGGGTCGCGGCCTTCAGGTAGCGGTTGGCCTTCTCGTCCAGACCTTGGGCCGCGTAAACCAAACCCATCAGCTCGTTCACTTCGAAGCTGTTAGGAAGGCGCGCGAGCAGCGGCTCCAGCTCCTTCTGCGCTTCGCCGTACTCTTTGGTCTCGTAGTGCGCGGTGGCTGACTGAAAAGCGCGGTCCAGATCAAGTTGGCTCTTCTGGGCCGGCACAGCTGGCCATGCGAGACAGATGCCCAAAAGTGCCCTTCCAAGTAGCCAACCGCTCCTTCCCCAGCCGGGTCGGCGTGGCGACCGCCCCCTTTGGGCGACCACGAGGCTCGCCCCTACAGTCTGAGGCTGCAGGCCGTTTCTTACGAAGTTCACAGTTAGGTATGTTAGCACCCTGGCGCAGCGTTGCGTCGATACACAGAGCCAAGTCGAGGCAGAAACTGACGATTCTCGACCCGTCATTGCCCACTCCGCGACTCACCGGCTGCTAGTGGATCGAGGCGCTATCGCCATTGCGCACGCCGCGGGAGTGAAGTCACGGCGCTGAATAGAAAAGTGCGAGTGGCTTCACAGCCAGGCAAGGGATAGCGACAAGCGATGATTTTAGATTTCTGAGAGCGTACCATGAGCGCCGTCAAAGGTGGGATTTACAAAAGGCTGGTTGCGCTATGCGAAGGGCGGGACCTACCAGCCGTTCTTCTCTGAAAGTCCGCTTGTAGTCCGATGGAAAGGAGATGGCGAGGAAATCAATGCGTTCAGTGCCCCCCTTTTCGGGACGCGGACGAAACACGTCACTAACACTCAGTATTTCGACACACCCGGCTTAACCTATTCCACGAGAACCAGAAACCAGATTTCTCCATCATTCTGGCCGTCGGTTCTGGCTTTGACGTACAAGGTTCATGCATCTTCCCCAATGATCCTGGCAAAATCACCTTAGATCAGGCTGGATATCTGGCTGGGCTGCTCAATAGTCGCTTCTTAAACTATCTGCTCAACGCGGGTGTTGGCGCAGTTCCGAATTTGATGCGCACGTTTCCCGAGTCACTTCTTTCGGAAATTCCGTTCCCTCCAGATCCTGGGCCTCGCCAATTGAGCACAATTGCACAGCTAGCACAAGAGTGCTTTTCGGTGAGAAGGTTGATGAGTGTCGGAAGTGAGGGCAGAATTTGGTTCATCAGACCAATCGGCTTGCAAGAGCGCGTCGGCGGCCAGTGACCACCAGCGCAAAATCTTGGAAAGAGAAAGGCTGCGACGCATGGCCAGAAAAGTAAATTTTTCAAACTGGTCCCCCTACCCGAAAGGTGCTAGAAGGTTCCCCGCCCCTCAGCTTTGCGGCAGCTTGCTGATCAGACTCTCGGCTGCCGAGAGAAGTTGACTAATCCTCCTGATCACTTCATCCAAGCTGTAGATGTAATCGAGAACAATTGGTGCCTCCCATTGGATGCCTTCAGTCGATTTCGATGATGCGGTTAACTCAAATGATCTTGCAGCAGCGTGGTTCTTGACTCTCTCCAAATTGGACAGTTGATCGTAAAGCGAATTGTCTCC
>Ga0306920_100014148_pt1 | contig 10889 bp, 8 predicted proteins | sample flu12Cox44000170_FD_204666 | JGI IMG/M metagenome (GOLD analysis project Ga0306920, IMG submission 204666) | Lab enrichment of tropical soil microbial communities from Luquillo Experimental Forest, Puerto Rico - flux4day.12C.oxic.44.000.170 (v2)... | ecosystem: Environmental > Terrestrial >...
GACCGTAGCGTTCGAGTTCGGCGGCCCTCCCCGCATGCGAATAGACCTGTTCTCCTGCGGCGGTAAGGCGCTCGATGGTCAGCTCTTCCAGGCCTTCGCCAAGCCAGTCAAGTTTGGCCGGCGCACCCGCATTTTCGAAAGGCAAAACCACGTAGATCTTTTGTGAATTTGCGCCGGCCGGGGGCGCCTGAGCGGGCGGGGCAGATTGTCGCGCAGCGGAGACTGCCGCTACGGGCAGCGAGACCAATAGTATGGGCACGAGGAATTCACCGAAACGCGGCCTGCCAAAGGTGCGCGCCATATTGCTTGCATTGTAACAGAGCCCGCGCGTTCGGATGTTAACTGCTTGGCGCAACCCAGGTTTCTGTAGGCACCAGGGAGGTTCCACCTTTTCGGATGCCGGCTTTACCCGGGGGACCCACGACTTGGTCGGTTACGCGGTGGGGCGGCGGGCGACGAGTTTTTTGACCGCCTGAGGGGGAAGCAGCGTGGCCATCTTGCGGATCATGGCTAAAACCAAGCGCTTGTCACCGTCGGAAAGCGTGGTGCTGTACTTTTTGATCTCCGCGAGGAAGCGAATCTCGTCCTGGGAGAGCTCGCCTAACGCTTTTTGCGTCTCCCGATCCCGCGGGGTCTCCGTACCAGGGAAAAAGTCTGCCAGCGAAATATCCATGGCCTCGGCGATTTTGGCGAGCGTTTCGAGCGACGGCACGGTGTGGCCGTTTTCGACGCGCGAAAGGTAGCAGCGCAGGAGCCCGGTGCGGCGCTCGATGTCTCCCTGCGACAGGCCGCGCTGACTGCGATAGGTCTTGATGACTTCTCCGATGTTCACCCGAGGCTTTTCTTTTGGCATGGTCTCTCCGCCTTGAAATAATCACCCCAACTGAGGGGTTATCTTAGTGACTAACAGCAGGAGTGGCAAGGGGGAAAGTGCGGGGAATGGTTCCAATCCGACAATGCTACCGAGGCAGGAAATCGCTGAGGGAGTGACGAGAGGCGAGCCGCAGCCCGCCTCGGTCACGAATTGATCTTCAATACGACCTTAACTTTGAGCGGGCGCGACACTCACCGGCTGCTGCAGGCGGAATTCCAGCAGGGTTTCGCTGGGGATCTTTACCTGAGCACCCTTGGTCAGAACTTGTACGGCACCACCGGTGGCCCCACCAGCCGCCGCGCCAATCGCGGCGCCCTTGCCGCCGCCGGCGATGGCTCCAATTATGGCCCCAAGAGCAGCGCCCCCGCCAACCTTTTTGGCAGTGGACGAACCTTGTCCCTTGCCCTGCAGCGTGTAGTCACTGCTGACGATCGGATAGTCGCGCCCGTCAATGACCAGGCGCGTCAGTTCCAGCTGCAGCTCCGATTTGCCGGTGAAGTTTCCACTCTTCGCCGCTTCGGCCAGCCGGCCATAGACGTCGGTTCCCTTGCGGGCAACGATGGCGTCGCCGACGGTCAGGTCCGTCTCAAGGCTGGCGTGGAAGACATCGCCGACATGGTTTTTCGCCGAGTCCACACCATCAATCATGCGAACAAGAATGGATTGTCCCGCGGGAACGGTGACCATACCGTTCGCAGCGGCTGGCGCCGGTGCGGGAGCAGGAGCCATGGCAGCTGCGGGCGCCGGTGCAGGCGCCGGAGCGTCGGCCGGCGCGGCTGCCGGACTCGAGGACCGGCCGCTAAAGGTCAGCGCGACGATGTCATTGGTGCTAAAGGTTTGAACTTCGCCGTTCACTTCAAAACGAAGAGTGTGCTGCGTGCCACCGAGATACTTTCCCTGCAGCACTCTGCCGCTCTTGAGCTCCAGAGTGTCGGCGGCAGCCACACTCACAAAAAACAACCCCACGATGATGGCAGTGAAAAAACGCTTCACGGTACGCATACCTCCCTCTCTCATCTCATTCTTAGAGCTGGTGGTCTCCGCGTTCTCCCGACGGAGTTGCCTGCCCCCCATTCTACAGCATTGGATGTTCGACAAGGGTGCAATGGTTGCGCGAAATAGGAAACGGAATTAGAGCTCGCGGCGAGCTGCGTCGCCCTCCTCCGCCAACTGGAAGACCATGTTCAGGAAGGCCGGATCCTTCTGGCCGATGAAGAGCCCGTCATCCACAAAGCCCTTTATAGCCGCCACTGCGCCGCTGAGCTTGGCTGAGTGATGGCCACCGGACCCAAAGTAGGGTCCAGGAAATGGCAGGAGACTCGGGGTTGGTTTCTCCTTGGGCCTCGCTGAGGTCTACGAAGGAAACGGTCGCGCCGGTCGACCCGGGGGAAACCAACGCCGGTATCGGTGATGGGCAGAGCGTTGCCTGCTTTGTCCTGCCAGGTCTCGAAATGCTTGGTTTCGCTGGGGCCGATGCTCAGCAAAATGCGCAGGACTTCGAGATTTGTGACCTTCTGGGCAAGAGTGGGGTGCAGACTGGTTCCCCCCGCTTCGAGGAGGCTGCCTCCCAAGCTCGCTGCGCCCACGCGACGGCGCCCTTCTGAAAGAATGTGCGGCGATTCGTGCTCAGCGAAGGCATTTCGCTCTGTCTTCATTTGTTTTCCTTACCTTCCAGTCGAATATCGAAATTGATCCAGCAAATTTGCCACGGCCTCGACGTCAAAGAAGCGACCGCTTCGTGAAACCCTGAGTCCGGCACGTCCACGAAAGCGGGTTCGCTTCTCGAGCCCCTTCCTCCTGCGTCCAGGAGGCGTGGCAACGGGCGCACCAAAAAAACCTTCGGGCTGAGATGGCGAAAAGTTGACGGGAATAAAACAACGAAAGAACAAGTCTTTATCAGCGTTACAAGCTCTGGGAAATAGAGACTTAACTCAAAAACTCAAGTTGCAGGGAAAGGATCGGCGGGCAACCTGGGGTCGAGGCCAGGGAAATCCCCCGGGTAGAGCCATGACTGACGTGAAAAACTTGCGCTCTCTTGTGCGCTTCGGCGCCTTCGAAGTCTCGTTCGAATCACGGGAGCTTCGTAAACACGGCATGCGCATTCAACTGGAAGGGAAACCCTTCCAAATTCTAGAGACGTTGATCGAAAGCGCCGGACAGGTGGTGCGGCGAAAGACGCTGTGCGAAAAACTGTGGCCCGATACGTACGTGGCCTTCGACCACAGCCTGAATACGGCGGTGAACAAGCTTCGCAGTGTCCTCGGAGATCTAGCGCAAAGCCCGCGATTCATCGAGACGCGTCCGCGCCTGGGCTACCGCTTCCTCGCGCCCGTGGAGCGGCTCAATGACGATCGCCAGGCAGTCACCGCGCCGGCCGCGAACGGGCCCGATGAGCGGCCGGGCAATCCCTCGGAGCGGCAAGCGCGACGCCTGGTTATGGCCACATCGGTTCGAGGTTCCAACCGTCCACAACAAGTTCCGGGGCACTCCCAGCAAGCGAAGAACTGTCAAAGCGCACCGTGACAGATTTTTTCTCTCCCGGCAATAAGGAAAAATAATTGTCGCTCCAGAAAACCGGCACCACGTCTTCGCCGCCCTTGCCGCGTGTCAGGCGCGGATGAATCATAAAGGCCACGCTGTCGCCGCGGTTGACCAAGGAAACGGCCATCCAGTGCTCTGATCCCGTTACGCCTGTTGTTTTGGTGATGGTCACTTTAGCCTTGGGCAGGCCGTTCAATCCGGTTAAGTCGCCGAAATCTTTTTGTGGTGTGTAAACCGTGTCGCTTCTCCCGGCCCAGTCGAGCACATCGGGCTTAGTGGAGAGCCAGTAAAAATTATCGCTGACGAGTTTTCCGGTGGCGTCGTGCAGCTGGAGCTTGAGGAAATACGTGACGGAGAGATTCTCAGGCGTGGGCAGGCTAAAGGCCTTGGTGCTGCTGTCTTCTGCCAGATCAAGCGTTGCATTGCGCGAAGCTTCTTCCTTGGCACCGATGTCGTAGATCTTCGCGGATACCTTCACTCCCTTTAGAGTTTCATACGTACTGTTGATCACATACACGGAATTATCGTCGTAGGAATACTGCACGTGCATGGGCTCGCAGGCTTTCTTGGTTCCAAAATAACCGCCGGCAGGCACAAGATAATAGTCGTACAGGTGCCAGATCAGGGAAGGCCAAGCGTTGTTGAGCATCCACTGAATCACGCCAGTGGCGGCGTACTTGTTGCGGCCATAGGCTTCGAACATGGCCCGCTCGCCGTCGTAGGTCATGGCCTGGGCCTTGCGCTCATAGTCGGCGAGGGAAGTGGCCTCGCCGTAGCGACGGTTCAAGCCGTCAGTGAAAATGTTCACGTTAGTAAAGCGCTCGCCGCCAGCGTGATAGTTCCAACTGTCGTCGATTGGCCAGAGATGGTCCTTGGGAATGAATCTTACGAGTGACTCGCGGGGTGGAATGGCCGGGCCGGGACTGGTCTCGGTGTTGTAGCCGTAGGCTCCGCCAGCTTCGGTGTCTTCAAGCCAGTAATCCGGAGGCACATATTCGTAGGGACCGGTCATCTTAACGCCCGATTCGCCGGTCACCGTCGTTTTCTGCGCCGATGCGGACGAAACAATAGGATTGGGCCACTCCAATTCCTTTTCGATGTCCAAATACATTTGCTCGACGTCGGGAGGCGGGGGGTTGTCGCTTCCATTCAGGAACACGAAGACGCTCGGGTGATTGCGCAAGCGTGTGATTTGGTCCCGCAGCGACGCGGCGGCAACGCGGTTCTGATCGCCGGTCCAGTCCTTCCAGCGTTCCCAGGCGTCACAGCAGGTCCAGCCGGGCATGACGAGAATCCCCAGCTTGTCGGTTTTTTCGAAGAATTCATCGCGGTCGAGACGGCCTTCGAGCCGAATGGTGTTCAGGTGCATATCGCGCACGTAGGCGAGATCGGCGTCGAGCTTCGCCGAAGACCAGCGGAAGAGCAGGTCGGGCGCCCAAGCTGCACCTCGAATCAGTAGCTTGCGGCCATTGACCCTGAAGAGGCGATGCCCCTTGTCGGTCAATTCGGAAGTGACCTCGCGAACGCCAAATGTGACCTCCGCGGTGTCCGAAATTTGCTTCCCGACTTCGAAGCGCAACTTTGCCGTGTAGAGATTCGGCGTACCCATCTGATAGGGCCACCAGATCCTGGGATGGGCCAGCTTGAGTTTCGCGAATTGCTCTGGGGCAAATTTGACGATCTTCGTCTCTCCGGCAGACAATTCCACCGGTTGCTCGAGAGCGATCCCTTCCAATTCTGCCTGCAACACTCCTTTGACGGAAGCCTTCGAAACATTGCGGACTTCGGCGCTGATGGTCAACTCGGCGGACTGGTACTGCGCGTCAAGTCTGCAAGAAACGAATGGATTCCTCAGGGCGACGGCTCCGCTAGAGGTGAGGAACACTTCCTTCCAGATCCCCATGTTTTTGTCGGGCGGCGTGGGATTCCAATCCACCCAGGTGATGCCGAGGTCGAGCTTGCCGGGCGCGAAGGTTTCCAGGGCAAGCGCATTCGTCTTTCCCGGCTTGAGAAATTGCGTGACGTTGAATTCGTACGCGCGGTAGGTTCCGGCGACATCGTTGGTATCGGCGATTTTCTGTCCATTGACCCAAATGTTGGCGCGGTAATTGATTCCGAGGAAATTGAGCCACACATTTTTTCCTGCGCCAGCGGGCGAGACGAATTCGGTTCGATACCACCAGGAACAGTTGAACGGGCTTCCATCGGGCATATCCGTATTGGCGAAAAGCTGTTTGTTCGAATGACTCATCCCCGGAAAAGAATCCAGATTCACGGCGTAATCGGGATCGCGATACGTTTTGTCGGTGACGAGCGCGCCGACGACGGTCGCGGGAATGTCGGCCCTGTGCCAGCCGGCGGCGTCGAAACTCGTGACGGAGATTTGATCGCCCGTGGCTTTTGCCTCACAGGAAGATTGGATTTGCCAGTTCTTGTGCAGGTAGGTGCGATACGTGGGGCCGTTGGCGGCCGTGACCAGGGTTGGTATCGCAAAACAAATGACGGCGGAAAGAGGGAGGGAAAAGAAAAGGGGCCTCGATCGTTGCACAAGTTTCTCCTGGGAGTCTCGAGTTTTCATCAGCGTGGTCCGACACCCCGGACGCACGGAGCATATTAAACCGGTTCAATGAAGAGGTCTCGCCTTATTTTGGGCTGGAGTGGTAAGCGGTTGGCAATGGGAAATTGCGCCGGCGAAAAGCCCCAACCTGCGGTGAATGGAAGAACAGCGCGGTGAGGATGCACCTATAGACGCATCCTCGCTTTTAGTATTCGGTCGGACGGGAGCAACCGTAGAAGTCCGTGCGAGCGACGTTGGTGGTGGTCTCCTGGACTCAACCCAAGGAGACGCTGTCCTGACACGATGATGACGAAATCTTGACAATGTTCGCACTGGCTTGCGGTTATCCTCCTACTTAGTCCGGCCTGCAAAGTTTGACATGTCTGTTCGATTTGTCCGTCGAGAACTTAGGGCGCCGATGAACCAAAGAAGGCAGTCGGGGTGATGCTGGGGACTGCCCGCAGGTTTCCTTGCGCCACCTTGCAAGACGCGGGATGAAGCCGGTAAGCGCTGAGCGCCGCTGATTGAGGCTGGCGGGCCGTTTGGCGTTGAGAAGACACGGGGCTCTCGCGCTGCGGTCCTCACCGGTCAAGTCGGACGAGGCAGGTCGGATGAGACTTGGAGGGATGCTTGGTTATGTTGCGCCCATTAAGGAGCCTTGTTCGCTATTGTATTCTGTCAGGTCTGATGGCGTCTGTGGGCCTACTCGGCCTTGGCTGCGGCGGTTACAGCGCCCCTCCTCCGTCGTCACAACCAGCTTCAGTAACCGTATCGCCGGCAAGCGCCAGCGTGCCAGTCAGCGGCATGCAGAATTTTGCGGCTACCGTCATGAATGACTATTTGAATAGAGGTGTCACCTGGGTTCTCTCGGGCTCAGGTTGCAATGGGGCCACTTGCGGTTCGCTCTCCAATGTGGCCTCCAGTGCGGTCACCTATAATGCCCCGGCCGCGGCTCCCACTCCCAACACGGTCGTACTCACGGCAACCTCGGTGAACGACACTACGAAGAGCGCCACTGCCATGATCACCGTGACCGCGGCTGTAGCGCCGCGAACCGCCGCGCTGTCGGTCACGATGGCCGGCACCACCGCCGGAACTCTGACCTTCTCGAACACGCCGTTGCTGTTGCCGAAAGGCAGCAGCGAACCTGAGATCACGTTCAATGGACATTTGATGGCGATAACGTCATTGGGCTGGTTGTTCCCCTTCGGCACGCAACTTTGGACCGGAGATTTTAGCTCCATGCCGAACCTCCAAGGCGCGATAGACAGGGCGCTGACGAAGGCGGGGTTTGCCGTCGTGTTCGGCGGAGGCGACGCCGATGTGGATCTGGGCTCGACAGGTACGCTACACGCAACGACTATTGTGATCCCGATCAATAAGCCGTTTCGTGCAGCGCAAATCTCGGTTGCGGCGATCACCTGCCCGGGCGCTACTTCCCCAAGTTTCAGCATCAGCAACTGCACGGCGCAGATCATCGATCTTGCCGGCAACGACCGCCCGTGGATTACTTCCGACGGGCCGCACGTGTATATTTCCTACCACGATGCAGGTAATTCAGCGCTTGTCCGTATTCAGCGTTCCGATGACGACGGTTTGGCATGGACCAGGGTGGGCGATGCAATCACCGGGGCCGGGGCTACGACCGGCAACTCCACGGTTAACAATATCGGCGGACCGATCGTCGCCGACCCTGTCAGCCACAACATATACGACATTTTCGCAGCAGGTCAGGTGGGCATCTTGAAGGCCAAGACCGCTGATTTCAACGACATATTTGTTTCTCGAAGCACAGATGGCGGCCGCCATTGGACACCTGTCCAGGTCTTTGCAGGACCGTTGTTCAGCACGAACGTCAATGTTTTTCCCGCTGTGACAGTGGATCCCACGAACGGCAACGTCTATGCCACTTGGTCCAACAAGAGTAGCGCTGGGACTCACGTGTTCTTCTCATTTTCGGGCGATGCGGGAGAGAGCTGGTCAACGCCGGTCATTGTCAATGTTGCGCCGGCAAGCTCTGCGGTCTTCCCGTGGGTTGCCGCCCACTCTAGCACCGTTGACGTTGTGTACTACGGCACCACGACGACGAACACGGCTGGGGCGGTGTGGAACGTCTACCTGGCGCAGACGACCGACAACGGCGCGAGCTTTAGGCAAAGTCTGGTCAGCAATACGGCGAACCATGCGGGTGTGATCTGCACCGAGGGCACAGGCTGCGCTCCGGGAACACGTAACTTGCTTGACTTGTTCCAAATAAGCATCGATCCCCTCAATGAGCTGGCCGCTATAATTTATGTGGACGACACGCTGACAAAGGACAGCTCGGGTAATCCACTGCCCCAAACGGTGCTAGCGCGACAGCAGTAGAGTGAACTCAAAACCTGGGGTATCGACCAAGGCCGCCAAACGTTCCCGCGTACTCTTCCACGATAGGAGACGGTCGGCTGTGCGGAATATGGTGGACCGAGGAGTCCGGAGTTGTCGCCATGCGAATCTCGAGCAACAAGACGCGCAGCGTGTTTGGACCGCCACAACACTGTGAATGAATCAGACCGGCATCCCGTATCAAAGAAAGGGCCGTCCGAGAGTCCGGGTATACCGACATATCTGCCCCCGAGGCAAACCAATGCACGCGCTGCCGAGAATCGCTTGGGCCAATAGTTTCCTCAGTAGGCTGAATGGTCCCGGAGGAGGGGGTCGAACCCACACGGTACTAAGTACCACTGGATTTTGAGTCCAGCGCGTCTGCCAGTTCCGCCACTCCGGGATGTTGGTCTAACTCGCTCGTTCACGAGGGCTTCCGGGCTTCCGCGCTTTCTGCAGCTTCCTCAGAATTGCTGCATTCTTGTGCAACTGTGAAGGAACTGTGAATTTCCGCTTTGGCGCCCTGCTCGATCTTTCGCACGGCGTCCCGAAGGTCAGCCTCGCTCACGATATTGTACCGCGAGAAGATTGCATCTGTCTTGTGGCCCGATACCTTCATAGCTGTCTTTTGCGGTACGCCGCGGCGAATCATGTTCCTGACGGCGGAACGCCGAAAATCGTGGAGCAACGAGCCTGACAATTCCGCTGCTTCTGTTAGCGTCTCCCGAAAAAGGAGAGCCCGAAAGAGGGCCGAATCAGCAAGTCCCACGAACCTGTTTAGAAAAATGCCCGTGCTTTCTGGTCCACGCACCAAATCTAGCGATAAGCGAAAAGGCGTGTGCTGTGCCGACGATTGCATAGAAGGCCGCCCAGAACATGAGGCAAAAGTATCAGGAAAAAGGTTGGCCTGCCGATGCCCACTGCGGGTGTTAGCAGAGTTGATCAGGAAAGGCTGAACGAGGAACCATACCGAGAACCTGTTTAGCGAGATCTACGAGCCTAAGGGAACGTTGCTAATCAAATCTTACTTTAAGGTTCCGAAGCTTCCGTTCACTTCCCCTTTTTATGTCCATAGTTTTTATGACCGGAGCGTTCTGCATAATTGTTCCCTATGACAGAGAAACGCTCTAGACGTTGCGATATCGGCCGTACGGATGGTTCTCCTGGTCCTTCAACGAGACCAGGCATAGATGGCGGGTTTTGCGTTGGCGGTGCTGGTGAGGGTGCTTGCGCGAGAATGGACGCTTGGCTCCTTGAAAACAGAAAGAACGACGTTAAAACACCTGCCACGAACGACGCGAATGCAATCGTGATTTTGGACATAACGCCTCCAGAAGGTACGGGTGGGAAGCTATGGTTCTATCACTACCGTAATCCGAATGACAACCCTGGGATTCCGAAGGCCTTTACTTCCAGGACAAGCGGGGGCCGCTACGGGAGATTTTTGGAGTGAGGAGACATGCGCCATGGCGAACAGGACGACTGCGGACATGAAAACTTATGACAATCTTGGGCTTCTGCTCCACCGCCTCACTGGCGGCTTTTTCGGGATGGCACTCGCAGCAATGCTTTGCCGTGATTTGCCGTCAATTGCTGGTTGGCTGGAGTTTTTTGGATTGCTGCTTGGGTTGGTATTCGGTGTACTTGCAAGGTCTCGTTCGCATGAAGTTCAAGGCAAGTAGAAAACCATGCCGTCAAAACATGGTGTGCTTTGCCTTCTTTCGAAGGCGAGCGGCCAGTGTGGCTGCCCCAGAAACACCGGCGATCAACATGCGTAAGCCCACCCGAGTGCTAATGCTTGAAGGATTCTGTCCGGCACACGATCTGCGGTCAACAAAGCGGGTCGCCGCAAAGAGCGTTCCGACTGCACAAAATAAAGCGGCCGTGTTCTTGCGGCAGCACGCCAGGCAGTACGGGCTGTACCACGACGCCCCAATACACGGTCTACGCCAAGGCTTGGTTCTAATCAGAGTCGCCTGTGAGCCGACAACCGCTTGGACGGAATTTGAGGTGTTCTAATATGAAGCAAAAAAATAAGATGAATACATACACTCAAGAGCTTTTTGGAGAATTGCTTTCCGTGCATCCGGGGGTGCGGCCCGAAGCCTTTCAAATAGCCGAGACACAGAGTCTGACAGGCTCGGGTTTCCAAGCAGAAGCCCAATCTCCTGCTTCCAGTGTTGCAGGCGTTCCGCTTTCTTTTCCGCTGGGTGTGGCCAAGTGCGCAAGTACTCAACGAAAGACCGCAGAAGCATTGCCTCGCGGACGCAAAACTCCGCCAACTCCCAAATTTCGTCTGAGGATTCGTTAGGTCCTGGCATGAGTGACTCCTGGCTGGTGAGGATCGAATGCCGAGAACGTGCCTAGCTTGTGCACGTCCTAAAGGGACGGACACCCGAGCAAGCCGTGGACCAAACCTCTGATTCCGATAAGTGGTTTGTCCTCAGTGCACTCGGTCAAGCGAAGGGGCTCTTGGTCTGTGGTCGTTCAACACAGGTTGGATGCTAAATAGACGGGGCGTAAGAAATGACAAAGGAGGGAAGAAAATATGCG
>Ga0306920_100014149_pt1 | contig 10888 bp, 6 predicted proteins | sample flu12Cox44000170_FD_204666 | JGI IMG/M metagenome (GOLD analysis project Ga0306920, IMG submission 204666) | Lab enrichment of tropical soil microbial communities from Luquillo Experimental Forest, Puerto Rico - flux4day.12C.oxic.44.000.170 (v2)... | ecosystem: Environmental > Terrestrial >...
CAGAGTCTCTTCGGTTGCTAACCGAAGTTGCGCAGTTGAAGAAGTAAGTCCTTTACCTACAATACCGGACCACCAAAGTCTTCACTACAACCGCGTCATTTCCAGGCTCTCCGGTAGCTTCAGTCCGAGTCGTTGAAGCAAGATTGCTTGGTGCTCCGTGGGACGGCTGATGCAACGCTTTCGGATCTCCACTCCGGTTCGCGTCGGCAGAACGACCTCGACCAGTTGGATCAAGCGTAGTTGCGCGAACACGGTGCGAGGATCGTGTCCCAGGCCGGCATGTTGGCACAGCTGTGCCAATGTCTTCCACAACAGATAAGCCAAAAAACAAACCAAGATGTGCGCTTGCACGCGTTTTTCTTTCTGGTGCCAGATGGGCCGCAACTGCAGATCGCTCTTGTGCACGCGAAAGGCGGCTTCGGCCTCCGTCAACTGGATGTAGGCGCGCCACAACTCTTCGCCGCTCCAATCAGTCACGTTGCTACGCAACAGGTAACAGCCCTCGCTGATCCGTGCCCACTCGCGCCAGCTCTCCAGCTTTGTCCACTGCAACTGCACGCCTCCATCCGCACCCGCTTCTACCTGCACCTGGAAAAGTTTGGCCGCGCGGCTGTTCTCTCCCAACAGACGCCCCACCCGTTGTGCGACCTGCGTGGGTGACCACTTGCGTTTTTCGCAACTCGCTTGGATCTTCTTTAAGCCCTCTTCGATCCTTTTCTCGAAACGCTCATGCATGGCCTTTTCCTTCTCCCGCCGCTCCGCGCTGCGACACAGAATGAACACTTCCTCGCCTTCCGGCGCTGCGCACAGACGAACTTCCAGTCCCTCGTGTACCTGCTTCCACTCCTGGCTCAGCAGATCCTGTTCGAAGCGCTTCAACATGCTTTTGGGGGTCCCCAGAATGTAGCGCCGCCCTCCCTGCTTAAGGAATTCCACATTGTCTTCACTGCTCATGCCCCGATCCATCACCCAAACACGCCCCGCCTTGCCATATTTCTTCTCCGTCGCTTGCACCATCTCTTCCACCGTGGTGGCATCGTGACGATTGCCAGCAAAAATCTCATAGCCCAGCGGCAGCCCTTGTCGGCTGACCACCAAGGCAATGTTCACCTGCTTGCAATCTGGACGGTGATCACGCGAATAGCCGCGCTGGGCCTGCGGATTCTTCTCGGCCTCACCTTCAAAGTAGGTGCTGGTCACGTCATAGAGCAGCAGATCGTATTCGATCTGGAATAACTCTCCCAGACGTTGCTTGAGATATTTTTCCAGCGCATCTTTGTGTGGAAGTAAGCGATCCAGCGTGCGATACAGACGATCGTGGTTGACCTTCTCCGCCGGTACCCCCAGCAAGTCGGCCAGCGCCATGCTTTCATAGCTTTGCTCGGCCAGGTGCAGCTCGCTCGAGGGATCGCACCATCGCCCCAACACCAACACCATTGCCATGGTGGCCCAGGGAATATCTTCTCGGCCGATGGCCAGTTGCTCGGTCAAAAACGGAATGAGTTCCAGTCGCTGCAGTAGTTCGTATCCCAGCCACACTCCTCCAAACTGACGAGCGCATTCGACGCGAACTCGCTTGAGGTCCACCTCCACCCATTCCGGGTTTACCGCCTCAAAAAGACCCGATTGTTCGACCCTTGGTTGCGCTGCCTGCTTTACCCCGATACGCCCGGCTTCATCCAACTCCCCCAGGTACGCCACCACCCGCTGCCGCGGCCCCCGCGCGGTGCGGTAGCTTTCCACCAGCGCCCAGTAGGCGTGCCGCTTATTCTCTTTTTTTCGGTAGCAGCGCCGCAGGTACACGCCCTGAGCATACGTATCAGGAAAACGATTACAAGTGGGTTGGTCTTCACTACACGCAAGTTTGCGCTGTGAGTCGCGCACTCGCTTACTAAAAGAAAACGGTATTGCCTCTCAGACAGGCATCAAGCTTGTAACACTTTTCGTTCGGCTAAGGCTGAACTGCGCAAGCTGGGCTAGGACGGCGATAGGGGCGGCGCGAGAAGATGTCGTGTCAAGAAATTCTCCACAATTTGCCGATTACTGTCGACAAGGCAGAGCATTTTTAGGCCGGCGCCGCGGTCGATTTCGCGTTCGGCTACATCAAGTGGCGTTCGGTTGGCATAGTCGCGCTTTGCTCGCATCCCTCCCCGGAAGCATGTTGTAGGACCTCGGAACTCTGCGCCGCATTCAACCAATTACGTAGCGCGGCTCAAGTGGCAACTTCTCCTGCCGTAATTCAGGTACGTCAAGCCGTTGCGGATCGCGACCGTCAGCGAGCCCAATCCCAGCCGCCTCGAAACATCACACTGCGAGCCCTTCGTAGCCACTGAAGTAGATGTTGATATAGAAGGAATCGCCCGGCAGCAGCATCTGTGAGCCGGGAGCGGTAAACGTGACCGTGCGGTGGGGGCTTCCGAGTAGTCTAGTGTGCCCGTTCGGGAGCGCAAGAACGCGCTGTTCTCCGCAGCCCCACCGGACCCTACTTCGGTTTGAGCCAGTGGTATTCGAGAACGAAGGCGACGCCGTTGTAGTTGGGATTGGGCTTACCTAGATTGGCGTTGGAGAGGTGGGAGTAGTCGAGTCCGGCCGTGAGCATCTGATCGCCGCGGATACGAAGCGCCAGGCCGACACCGACGTTGACAGTGAAGCCAAGGTTGAGGTCGCTCGGGGGGAGGTTAGTGGTGCAGAGCACACCGCCGGTGACCACTTCACCGTAAGGCCGCAGACGCGGCTTAGCAACAAAGTTCCACCGGACGCCGACAGCGGCAACTCCCCCGCAATAGATGACCTTGGGCTTGGTGAGGACGACGGCAGGAAGCCAATCGACGGTGTACTCGAGAGAGCCGCGCCCCCAGCCCTTCCCGAAAGGGTTGCTGAGCACAAGGCCGTAATGAATCGCGGCCGTCGAGAGAAGTGCCGTATGGGGAAGCATGTCAGCCTCCGTGAAGCGCACGCTGATCCCCCAGGCATCTTGTGGAGCAGGGGGTTGTCGGACGGGGATTGCGCGAGGCAAATGCTGCTTGCGGCAAGCAAACCAATGACGCAGAGAGTAGCACGTTTGTTAAGCAGGGGCGATGAGGGAACTGTGACATGCGGCACCTGCAAAGGTCAGATAAGAGCCGGCGCGACGAAAAGCAAAAATTCGCCTCTACCGTGCGTTCGTCATTACGATTTTCGGAACACGGAAAGAGTGTCAGGTCCTTCGATTGGGGCCGCAGGCAGATAATGCCGTCACTCTGGCGGAGGGTGGCAGTTTTATTCTGCCCGCCTGTGCATGTACTCTCTTGGTTTCAGCGGGGCGTTTCCCAAAGAAGCAATAAACGACCCCGCGCATCACGTGGTGCGGGAGGTGCGCGGGGGTTCTTCTGTATCGTGGAGTCACACGCTGACAGTGACCCGCGGTTCTGCCAAATCCTACCACTATCGCGGTAGTTGACAAATTGAATTTCAGCCGCGAGAAAGGCTCGCGAACTGTTCGATATAGAAGCAATAAAAGTCCCGCGCATCACCTCGTTGTGGCTTGGGACAAGGGGAAGCGGCGTGGTGCGCCGGCTCTCTTGCGTCTACTAGCCTAGAGCCACACCGGAGTGTTGTGACCCGCGGTTTTGCCAAAATCCTACCACCACCGCGGTAGTTGAACAACTGCTACGAGCAGATAGCCGGCGCCATTTACCTTACCGCAGCCATCAGCATATAAAGGGGAGCTTTGGGCGTGCCGACTATATCTTCGAGAAGCGGCAAGCAAATGACTGCGTAGGGGACTGGACCGCCACCGCTGAAGCGTGTAGAGACTCCATGCGGGATTGCGCTTACCTGCTGGGTGGCTTGGTTCAAGGAAACACCAGGTCTGAGTCGCGCAATCACATGTCTGGTATGGCTGTAGTGGCTATGCAGGATAGCCGTGGAAACTCCTTTATGGTATGGAGTCCACAACTGGATTTTTGGATCGGGATACTTGAAGGACTAGCGGAAGAACACCCACGACCGTGAATGGTTGCAGGTTGAGGTGGATAATCCTTCCGATGATCGATGGAATCTCCATTAAAACGGCGCTTGAAGAAGCCCCATGACAGCATGACAACAGGCGTTGCCTCATCTACGTCATCCGCATTTGTGAAAGACCTGCCCAGCGCCAAAGGCCGATACAGGCAAGGGCGGTACGTTGGCAATGGTCGCCTTCGCCCATGGATTCAGGCACTGGATAAGGGTGCCGAGACGCCAAGCTGAAGCTCGGCTCTACCCAGCCTTACTCCCCATTGCAATTTCAGTGCCCTTGTCGCACTGATTCACAGGTTGCGCAGGGATTTCAGGCGTGTTCTATCATCCAGACGAAACCATAATTCCTGCTGTCGGGAGCCGAGTTTGATGCGCCGTTACCTGGTCGTGTTGTTCCTGTCTGCAATCTCTGCTATGGCACAAAACAGTCCGAGCGCCGTGATCTTCTGGGAAGAAGGGTTTCCGACAGTCGATACCTCAGCGCCGACGCGCGCCTCGCTGGCAACATTGCCGAATGCGCTATTCGCAAATGCGCAGGAACTGCCAGGGGCGCTGACATCAGCGGAGACCAAGCTCCTTGTAATGCCGTACGGCTCCGCATTTCCTGAGGAAGCGTGGCCTGCGATCTCTGCCTATCTGCAACGCGGTGGAAATCTTTTAAGCCTCGGCGGGCGTCCGTTCGCGCAGGCTGCTTATCGTGAATGCGACAGTAAGACGAGTTGTACCTGGAAGTTGCGCTATCCGCGAAATGCCTGGGCCAAGGCGCTGTTCATCAATGACTACACCGAGACACCGGGGCCACAGGGCTTGTCAGCTGTCGCCAACAGTGACCTTCCCGAGGTGAAGCCTCCCGCAGTTTCATGGAGGAAGTCCTGGAGTCCGACCGTGCGCCTCAGTGCCGAAGGTCTGTACCCGCGCGTCGGCACTGCCGGCACAATCGACGCACGCGTCGACACGCTGGTGTGGTACCAGGACGCAGAGAAACACAAACTAGCCGCACCCGTCATCGAACTCGACCACATCAAGAACAACTTTGTCGGTGGACGTTGGGTTTTCGTGCTGGCTGACTTGGAACACCCGCTCACCGCGCAAGACCTGGGCCGACTGGCGAAACGTGCACTTGAAGGTGCGCGCGAGATGATGGTTCAACCGCAATGGGCGCTGTTTCTCCGGGGCGAAACGCCGAGCTTTCAGGTGCGTGTGAACTGGTTCGCTGCGAACCCCGCGGAACTACGGTTGGAGCTGACCGACGCAGACGAAAGCGGACCGCCGGTAACGCAATCGTTTGCACTGAATATCACGCAGTATCCGTTCCTCACGAGCCTCGAGATGCCCGCTCCGTCGCGCGGCGGATTGCACAATGTGACGGGGCGATTCATGGAGGGCGACACCGTGGTCGCGCAATACCGCACGGGCTACTGGGTGCGCGATGAGAAGGCGCTGCAATCGGGTCCGTCAGTCACCCTCGATCAGGATTTCTTCCTCGTCGACGGCAAGCCGCAGCCTATCGTTGGCACGACGTACATGGCAAGCGATGTGCAGCGGCAATACTTGATGCAGCCCAATCCATTCGTGTGGAACGACGACTTCGCACAAATGCAAGCCAACGGCATCAACATGGTCCGTACCGGCCTCTGGACAGCCTGGGATCAAGTCATGAAGGAGCCTGGGGTGATACATGACTCGGCGATGCGCAACCTCGAAGCGTTTCTTCTCACCGCGCGTCGGTACAACATCCCGGTGCAGTTCACCTTCTTCGCGTTCACCTCCGACAACTTCGGTGGTGCTAATCCCTATCTCGATCCCGAGGCCGTGCGCCGCCAGCAGGAGTTCATCACCGCTATCGTGACCCGCTTCAAAGACGTGCCCTGGCTTATGTGGGACCTGATCAATGAGCCCAGCTTCGATAAACCCGCGCATCTGTGGGTGACGCGCGCCAATGGGGACCGCTTCGAGTCGCAGGAGTGGAATCAATACCTGGGACAGGTACACGGTGCGAACGATGCCGTAGCAAATGCATGGAACATGACGACGTCGACGTCTCCGATTCCTACGCCGGCAGAAGAAGATTTCTCGCCGGAAAGCGTTTATCGCGGTGGTCATCCGCTCTCGGTGCACGACTTTTATCTCTTCGCGCAGCAGCAGTTCACGGCATGGGCACAAACCATGCGGCACACGATCCGCGCTACCGGCAGCGCGCAGCTCATCACCATTGGCCAGGACGAAGGCGGCGGTACCGACCGACTCAACACTTCGTATTGGGTCGATGCCGTGGACTTCACGACCAATCACACGTGGTGGCTCAATGACGCACTACTTTGGGATTCGCTCGTCGCCAAGCAGCCGGGCAAGCCGCTGTTGATTCAGGAGACTGGCCTGCAAAACGACTTTCAGATCGACGACACATGGCGGCGAAGTCCGTCGAATCAGGCCAACACGCTCGAGCGCAAAGGCGCAATCGCATTGGCAACCAGCGCCGGCGTCATCGACTGGTTGTGGAATGTCAACGCCTACATGACCGAGGACGTCGAAGTCACAATCGGCGTCATCCGTCCTGACTATACCGAGAAGGATGAAGCTGCGGTGATGCGCGGGCTGGCAAGTTTTGCGAACACACATCGTGAAGCTTTTCGGGCGCCCCAACAACCGCAAGTTGCCATCGTGCTGGCGCAGGACTTGCAGTATTCGACGTTGAATCCGATGGCGGTAGCTGCGCAGCAAAAAGCGGTTCGTGTGCTCCACAACTATTTGCATGTCTCTGGTTACACCGTCGCGCAAAACCAGCTCGCGCATCTCGGACAGCCAAAGCTGGCTATCCTCCCCTCTCCTCAAGTGCTCGACGATACTGCGTGGAAACAGTTGCTCACTTATGTCTTACAAGGTGGGACATTGCTGATTACAGGCTCAGTCGACCGCGATCCCTATTGGCGATACACGTCACGCATAAAAGACCTCGGCATCGACGCGCAAGTGCTGCCACTGAATTTCCGTCAAGGATCGATGATGATCGACGGCAAGACGGTTCCGGTAGCGTTTGGGCAGCAGGCGTTCATCGACGAACTGCGCTTCTCGGACCAGTCGGGTTGGAAGGAACTGACGGTGGGCAAGGGAAAGCTGCTGATCGCGTCGTACCCCGTGGAAATAAGCGAGGGCAATGAATCGACGGTTGCAGTTTATGCCGCTGCGCTTCGCCGCGCCGGAGTTGAGCCACAATACGAGGTAAAGCAGCTTTCTCCCGGCGTTTTGGCTAGACCGACCGTCTTGGACAGCGCTGTGTTGTACCTCTTTATGTCGGAGAGCGGACGCGACGAGCCGATCGATGTGCGCGACAAACTATCCGGAGCCGAGATTAAGTTCACCCTGCCGGAACAACGCGCGGCGCTCGTCCTTATCAACAAAAAAAACGGCAAGGTGATCGACAAGTACGGATACTAGACACGGTGCAAATGGATTGCGCACCCAGTGAGGTAGCCAAACCTACGGTTCGGCTGACCTGAAGCCTGAGACAGGTGTACTTGTCTGTCGTGTGTGTACGGATCTGGCGTAGAGTCAGTCCTGTCGGGGGCAAAATCACTTGGACGAAAAGGTCGCCATTGCGTTCCCGTCCGGCGTAGCCTGGCTAAGGTTGATACCGATGCAGTCTTCAGGACTCGGCGAATACGCTGTTTGCAGCCGAGGTAAGCCTACCGTGGTCGATTCCAAGCCGCTCAGCAGTACAGGGGCGTGCGACAAGTACTTAATGCTTTTGGCAAATAAGGAGGTTGTTGCCGCAACTGCGCACGACAGTGAATACGAAGCTTGCTACCACCAGGTCGCCGAACGGCGTTGGTACAGCGTCGTCTACACCACGCAAGTGCAGGAAATTCGGCACTACGATCAGTCTGACGCGAGGGAGCTTCCACCTGATCAAGGCGATGGCTATGTCTGGCGGGTTTACGGTTTTGCCAGGTTCGAGGAGAGAGATGGTGGTGTCTACTTCGAATTGGAGGCGATTGTCCTCAGCCGGGACATCCCGTTCGCTGTTCGCTGGGTCGTCGATCCCATTGTCCGCAGGATCTCGAAGAACTCAATGCTGATCTCATTGCGCCAGACCCCAGAGGCCGTCCGTTCCAGAGCAGGGGCGGCGAAAGAATCCGGCTCTTCCCCGAGCAGTTCTGAAGGCGTGATCATCTCCGAGCCGCGCCACAAACCTTGATTGCCTGCGGGTCGAGACTCCGGCGCTCTTTCCGAGGCTGGTAGATCTCCAAGTGTGGTTAGGAGGTTCGCTGGCGCGGTTTCACCGATCTCCCGGACGAAGTTCTTCCCGAGTAGGCCTTGCATCTCTCTGCCGGCGCGACAACGTCGTGCTGGCCACCAAAGCGCACCGCCGATGGCGACGATCCAAACGTTGTGGGGCGTGTCAAACGCTCACTGTGAGGCGGTTCCTACATCGGCGTCATGGGAATCGACAAGACTTCCGGTAGCTCGACGGACAGCTACAACGAGGCTGCTGGCGCAGATGCGCGGCTTGTCTTTTGGCGCGATTTAGTAGCGAGTGCGTATGCAGCGCAAACAAGATTACCGGGCGTCTCTTCCCGACAAACGAATTGCGGCGTCGGTCTTGACTACAAGACCAATTGGTTGGAAATCTTCGCCCGGCACCGCACAATAGGCCCGAACTTCAATCCAGGCACACACTAAATTTCGGCGCGGTAACCGCATAATATGCAATAGGATAGCTGGCGGCGTGCGCAGTCGCATGCGAACCCGTCTCCGTTGCCGAATTCCCTGCTAACGGGGAAATTTACAGGGAATTTCGCAGATTTTGCGTTCTGAATTGCGTAATCATGCTCCGCAAGCCGCAGTTGCAGTGGGATAGCTGCGAGGATCGAACAACTGCGTTGCGATCGGAACAGGGAATTAAACGCGAGTATCAGGGAATTGGATTTCCCTGATTCGAGACCGGAACAGGTCTCTGTGCCAGTTCGATTTCAACAAGGCCTATCGTAAGGATTGCCAGAGTTCAACGCGAGGGCTGCCTAGCCTTTTTCCACCAGGTGCGGCACTTCGTGCCTTTTCGCTACAATGTCTCCCGCATGAAAGGAGCGCTATGGCAAAGAAAAAGATTGATCCGTTGAATAAGAAGGCCTATGGCGCGGTTTCGGCTGCGCTCACAGTTGCAGATATACCTTCCGCAGTCAGCTTTTACCAGAAGGCATTTGGGTTCTCGAAGCGCGGGATCATGAACGGCCCCGACGGAAAGCCGATGCACGCAGAACTGACATTGCGGGGCACAACTCTGATGCTTGGTCCAGAGAATGATGCGATGGGAAGGCGAAGTGTGAAGAGCGTCGGCGCCTCTCCCGCCGCTCTCTATCTATACGTCGAGAACGTCGACAAAGTGGTTGAGAAAGCGACGAAACTTGGCGCTACTCCTCAGGGTCGGGTAATGGACATGTTTTGGGGCGATCGTTGTGGCACCGTTGTCGATCCCGATGGCTACAGCTGGTTGGTCGGAACCCACAAAGCGGAACCCTCGGCGAAAGAAATGAAGAAAGGGATGGAAGAGATGATGAAACAGAAGCCGACTGCCACAGCTGCGGCTGACTGATTCAGCCTCATTCGAAAGCGCTGGTTGAAGGTCGATCTGTTCGGTTTCCCGACAATCGCACAAACAAACCTCTACGGAAGAGCTGTAAGATGCCGCGTTGAGTCTTGGCCAACTCGGTCAGACTGAGTCCCCAGGCCCAGTCGCGGAGGACAGCTTCGCGATCAGCCTCGATGGGAGGACGCCGAGACGATGCCTCCCAGCCGAGCAAGGCGCATGCCGGCCCGAACCCGCTCGACGTGAACTGTATCGAGCTTCACGTTGCGCTTCAAGTCTGCATAAGCGTAGATCCCGACGTTCGCGTTGCCGCTTGTGGTAACTGGATCGCGGGCTGAGAGTGCTCGACAAAGGAATGCGCAGGAGAAAGGTCTATGCCTCCGCGAAGATCGACTGTTCTAATTGCGATCTTTGTACTTTGTATGATCGCGCTGTGTTTGACGTTGCCGGTCCGAAAAGTGTCAGGCCAGAATGCGAAGACCCAGACCTCGGAGCAGGTCTACAATCCCTACCCGGCCGGTATCCTCCCTTCAGATTTGGGTGCAGAAATTGAAAGGGTGCGGCGTGAACTTCGCGTACTCGAGCAGCGAGCTCTCGAACGATGGCATGGCTTGCAGCCACCGATTTTGGCAGGTCTGCCGCCGACACTTCAGAACACGGGAACCGAGATGGTCGAGACCCTCGGTGAGCTCATGAATTATGACCAGAACATCTCGCCCAACAAGAATCGAGCATGTTCGTTCTGCCACATGCCGTACGCCGGCTTCAGCGGACCAATCCCTTCTGTGAACCTCACCATGATCGCGTATCCGGGGACGGTTCACTTTCGGGCGGGCAAGCGGACAGCACAGCGATACACCTATTCACCCTTCTTCCCTGTACTGCAGTACAACCAGGTGCAGGGCCTGTTCTTTGGCGGAAATTTCTTTGATTCACGCGCGACTGGATACTTGCTAAGAAATCCCGACGCCGAACAGGCACAGCATCCTCCTGTCGATACCGCCGAAATGGGATTCCCCGACATCGCCTGCATCGCGTTCCGGCTTTCGCAGGCTGAGTACAGACCGCTGTTTGAACGGGTGTGGGGCAAGGGCTCGTTCGACATCAAGTTCCCACTGGAAACTGAGCGAATCTGCAGCACACCAGGAGGGGCCGCGATATTTGATGGGAGTGCCACCCCGATTCCCCTAACTCCGGAAGATCGCACTCGCGCCAACGTCGTCTTTGACCGCTGGGGCCAGTCCATTGACGCATACGAGCAGTCTTTGCAGGTGAGCGCCTTCTCCTCGAAGTTCGACGCCTTCC
>Ga0306920_100014150_pt1 | contig 10888 bp, 9 predicted proteins | sample flu12Cox44000170_FD_204666 | JGI IMG/M metagenome (GOLD analysis project Ga0306920, IMG submission 204666) | Lab enrichment of tropical soil microbial communities from Luquillo Experimental Forest, Puerto Rico - flux4day.12C.oxic.44.000.170 (v2)... | ecosystem: Environmental > Terrestrial >...
AAACGGCATTCAGCCAAGTGCCGATGGACCTGAGTGGGAGGGCCTCGTGCTGGCAATTGCGGCGGGAACCTTAAACCGTGACGAGGTGACGGTTCATTTACGCAGATTACTACCGAATCCTCTGAAGTGATGGCGCTGTTCTGCGCCGATCGTCAACGGCTCATAACTCGGTGAAGGTCCCTTTGCGGTTTCAACCTGGCTCCGCTCGCGCCAACAGGTGCTTCCGCATTGCCGCATCTTCGGTAAGACTCGCCGCCCGTGTGAACGATTGTTGCGCTTCGTCCTTCCTGTTTAGCAATTCCAGCAGATGTCCGCGTGCCGCCCAATATGGCTGGTAATCGGCTACTCGGCCCGCGGGAATCTGCTCGAGGGCATCCAGGCCGTACGCCGGTTTGCCGGCCTGGCCAATCGCTACGGCCCGGCCAACGAGCGAACCGACACCCGGGGCGATCTGGACTAGCCCTTCATAAAGCAGCGCGATTTGCGTCCAATCAATATAACCACTGGTCGCTCGGCTGGCGTGGATGGACTGAATCGCCGCTTCCAATTGATAACGTCCCATCCGCTTGAGCTCTGCAGCAGATCGCAGATAATTTTCAGCCTCATTGATCAGCTGCAACGACCAAAGCCTGGTGTCTTGTTTGTCGAGCGGCACGAACTGGCCGTCGCTTGCGTAGCGTGCAGCGCGCCGGGCTTCGCAGTGCAGCATAAGTGACAACAAACCGTAAGCCTCAGGCTCAGCCGGCATCAATTGCACCAACATTCGTCCGAGGCTCACGGCTTCTGCTGCCAGAGCCTGCTGAGTCGAGCCTGCATCCATCACGTTCTCCCAACCGGTCGTGTAAGCCGAATAAACTGCATCGAGAACAAACGAAACCCGTTCATTCCATTCCGGCGGTTCGGGCACGCGGAACGGAATGACCGCATCGCGGATTTTGTTTTTGGCGCGAACCAGCCGCTGGCTCATGGCCGCGGTAGAAACCAGAAAAGCTGACGCAATCTGCGCTGCGTCTATGCCAAGAACCGTTTGCAACATCAATGGTGTGCGCGCCGCCGCGTCAATGGCGGGATGCGCGCACACGAACAGTAGTTTCAAGCGCTCGTCGGGAAAGAGGGCCTGCGTTTCAGCCACATTTTGCGCCTCTTCGGTGATTTGCTGCAGATACGGTTCGGAATTCTGTCGCACCTGCTTGCGACGGGCGGCATCAATCACTCTGTTGCGCGCTACCTGTAGCAGCCACGCTTCCGGTTTTTGCGGTACACCTTCCGCGGGCCATCGCTCCAGGGCCGAGAGGACCGCGTCGCTCAGCGCGTCCTCGGCGCCGCTGACATCACCCGAGCGTGCCGCAATATAGGCGATCAGCTGTCCGTACGAATTGCGAGCAATGGCCTCAATTGCAGTTTGCGTCTGGGTTTCGCCCGCATTCATGCCAGAAAGAACGTGCGGATGGTCATTGAGAACCACGGATGAATACAGATAAGCGCGGATTTTACCGACAATCCCGTGCAGCGAAGCAATGGCCTTGGGCTCATGGCCAGTGAGGCTATCCTCGTTGCGACAGTTTGGACCAGAGCTTTTTCATCAGTGCCCGTGTTTATCGGTGGTTGAACTTACCTGTTTCCCCGCGCCTGATCGGACTTGCCTCTGCTAACCCCACTGCGACTCGTCTTCCTCGGTTATCCTGGATACCCGGGTTGACCCGGTAGAATGCAGAAGCCCGTCTAACGGCGGCACACCGCTGACGCTTGCTTTGTTGCCACAACCCTGACAGCTCAATGACAACGTAACGGTCCGCCCCAGGTAGCTCATGATCATGCCAACTTCGTGAGCGCACACGGGACATATACCGGGTGCACGGCCGAAATAGTCATCGAAAAGCCGGTCGCGTTCCTCCCGCGTCCATTGTCTTGCGGCTCCTGCCATCAATAAAATCTCCACCCGCGCTCGCTCATGGCAACTGGGTGATATCCCTCGTTACCTCACCCTTTTGATTGCGGCTGTCCCGGGCTGTGCCGTATTGTCAATTCGAAATGGCTTCCCTGAACTCACCGTTGCCGCAACGGCACGAGGTGATTGTCGATTTTGCCGTTGACGAAGGGCTTCTGACACGCGCATGCCGGTAATGGATTTCTCTCCGCCAAGGCCGCAGAAGGATTTATAAAACACGGTGCACACGCGATTAGGACAAGCCACTCTAACTAAAATACAAAACTATCACCAAGCCTTAACACCAAATCCAGCGAAGTGGCGATCGAGACCTTGGAGATCACCCACGAAGGCCTCGACCTGCCGTGAACTCAGGACTTTGAAAAAATGTAATTCAGGAGCACGACGGTAAACATACAGGCTTCACTGCAAAACGCCACGTCACGGTTGATGGTGAAATCGTAAAATAGATTGGCGCTTTCTGTTAGGGTCATGCCACTCTCATGTCTTTGAATTTGTGCTTAAAGGCCATTTCGATCTACCAATCTACATTGATTTGGCAGCCACTTTTTTGTTCGGTCTGACGGGTGCGTTGGCGGCGCTGAAACGTGGCTACGATTGGATCGGGCTCCTGGCTCTGGCCTTTGCCACCGCCGTAGGCGGAGGGCTGCTTCGCGACGGAATCTTCATTTCTCAAGGTCCTCCAGTGGTGACCAAAGATTCGCGTTATTTCTTAATGATTGTTGCCTCCGCGGGGATTGGTTTTCTGTTGCGGGAGCACGTAATCCGTTTCAACAAGGTCATTGCCTGGCTCGATGCTTTGGGCCTGGGTGCGTATGGTGTAGTCGGAATTCAAAAGGCCCTCGGCGCAGACCTGAGCGTGGCCGCTGCGATTCTAGTTGGAGTTGTCAACGCCGTGGGCGGGGGACTCGTGCGCGACGTGCTGGTGCGCGAGGAGCCGCTATTTTTCAAGCCCGGCCAGTTCTATGTGCTTGCCGTTCTTCTTGGCTGCGTGCTTTTTGTAACATTGGCCTTGGAGCTTGGGATGGAAGTTATGCCTGCGGCACTACTCAGTATCACGGCAACTTTCCTGTTTCGTGTCCTCGCGATTCATTTCAACTGGAAGACCAGCCCCGTTTGGGACGAGACCAACCGCTCCGGATAAAAGTGATCGGGGTCAGTGTCAGTCAGTGGGAGACCCAGCGTGCATTGCAGTACATTTGCCTTTCGCCCTATCCTGCATTACGCTCGGCACATAAGCCACCTCAAATCCATGCGAATCGGACCACTCTTCTGCGTCCTGAGCCTGTTGGTTGCAATTCACTGCAGGGGGGCAGCGCCAGTTTGGCCGACGTTTCGGGGCCCCAACTCCTCGGGCGTTTCACCTGAAGCCACGCCGCCCATTAAGATCGGCCCATCCAATTCGGTGCTGTGGAAGCTCGACGTATCCTGGTCACCTTCCTCTCCCTGCATTAGCGGCGATCACCTTTTGCTGAACACCTTTGCCGAAAACGAACTCCGGACCCAGTGCTACCGGCTCCAGGATGGAAAACTTGAATGGTCTCGTGGGGTGCAACCGGAAAAGCTGGAACTGTATCATCGAAAAGAAAGCAGCCCGGCAGCCACCACGGTTGCAACAGACGGACAGCGGGTGGTGAGTTACTTCGGTTCGTTCGGCCTGGTGTGTTACGACCTCCAGGGCAAGGAGCTTTGGCGTCACCGACTGCCGGTGGCTCTCAGCCCCGGCGGTTATGGAACAGCTACCTCACCGGCTATTATGGAGAATCTCGTCGTGATCAGTCATGACCAGGACTTCGCTTCATCCCTCCTGGCCCTGGATTTGACCTCAGGCAAGACAGTGTGGGAGACCCCTCGACCGAACGCGCTCGGCAGCTTCGGAACGCCTATACTGTGGCAAAACAATGGCACCACCGAAGTCGTCGTTCCGGGCTCGCTCTGCCTTAAAGGGTATGGTCTCAAGACCGGCAAGGAGGATTGGGTCGTTCGAGGAACCACTTCCTACTCCTGCACCACGCCCGTCACGGCTGAAGGATTGCTTTTCTATGCTGCCTGGTCCGACGGCAAGGAGGACGAACCTTTGCCGCCTTGGGAAAAGTTCCTCGAAGAGCACGACAAAAATAAGGATGGGGAGGTCTCGCTGGACGAGTTTGACGAGAACAGCCGTGAGTACTATCGCGGGTATGACATCAACCGGGACGGTAAGATCGATCGCAACGACTGGGACCAGATTCGGGCCGCCATCGCCAAGGGTGAAAACGTGATGGTGGCGGTAAAACCCGGAGGGCGAGGTGATATCTCTAAGACGCATATCGCCTGGAAAGCGACGCGCGGCCTGCCTTATATCGCTTCGCCGCTCTATTATGATGGTCGGATTTACCTGGTGAAAAATCGGGGAATGTTGTCCAGCCTGGACGCAAAGACCGGCCAACCTTTCTACCTGCAGGAACGCCTCGGCGCCGATGGTTACTATTACTCGTCGCCGGTCGCCGCATCCGGCCGCATTTATCTCGCCTCCCAGGCCGGTAGAGTCACGGTTGTCAAGGCCGGCGGCGATCAACCCGAAATTCTACACCAGGTCGATTTTGGCGAACCCATTTACGCCTCTCCGGCTTTGGCCGCGGACAAGCTCTATCTGCGAACCCGTTCTCAACTTTACGCCTTCGGCGCTGAAGCCGATCGCCGGCTCAGCCAACCTTGAACCGGAACTCAATAAGCATCATTTCTCTGGCTGGATTTCTCTCGCTAGAACTTCAGGCTTCCGCCCAAGGAGAAAAGGTTGTGGTCGTACTCTCGGGCCTCCGGCCTCGGGATCCCGTTCAGGCCGTTTCTGCCCAGGTCGAGCGAATAGGCAAAACTCAGGTTGGCGTGCTTTCCCAACGCATAGCCAAGCCCAACCGATATAGTGTACTGCAAATCGTCTCGCTGACAGGCGGACAGGTTGCCGACAGTGTAATCCCCGGAGAGCAGTTTCCCAGCCAGATCACACGACAAGCGCCCGATCAGTGGCCGTTGGTAGCTTAAAACGTAACAGCTGTCGAAATACGGAACCTTGCCAATGCTGGAGACCCACAGAAACTGCTTGTATTTGAAAGTAACCGTATCTTTGGGAGTGGGTTTGATCGTCACGCTTGCTTCTCCATAGTAAGTGACCAGGTGCTTATCATTGACCGGCGTGATGTGTGTCGCCGTGTCTTCAGGGTAATCGCGAAAGTCCGGCCCCCCTTGCAAATGGAATTCAAGCCAACGCCAGGGGTGCCCGCAAATTCCCGCCAACACCCGCTGGTAATTACCGGAGGAGCTGTAAAGGGAGAAATTCAGCTTTTCCTGATACTGGTAGCCGTAGCGGTGACCCAGCCAGGCCGCCAATTCGGGTCCCAGATGGTAGCCAAGATCCGCGCCGCCATTGATGTCGTAACGGTCGACATAGTTCATGTATCCCGTCACGTTCGTCTGGAAGCTCATGAGGTCGTAATAGAGCAGGCTTGCAACCGGTCGTATGAACCAATGGCCGAGCGTATACTCCAAAGCCAGCGCTCCCCGATCCTGAATCTGCTCCCGCCGTTCCCGTGGAGCTGCAATTCCAATCGCGCTCAGCAGGTTTCCCGGGTAAAACGGACCCAAGTCGTTGCCATGCACGTAGGCAAATGTGTCGTCGACGGAAAGGCTGTAGGTATCTGACTTCGCTTTGGCCGAGGCAAGGAACCGATGCGCCTCAAATGTCTCCGACGAAGTGTTATGATAGAAGGAAAAGTCGGGTGCATACGTCAGCGAAAGCGTCTTGCACCACTCGGCGCCAGCAAAAGAGGCTGCATCGAATGCGATTTTCGGAGAGACGGTTGTGACCCATGAGGACTCATCTTTGAGCGCCGCGACGCTTCCTGGGGGTACGGTGTAGGAGGGCGGTAGCGCGTTAGGCGCCGCTCCCGCCAGGAAAACATTGTTATCATAGCTCTCCTTCAGGGTCAGTGAAAGCTCCCCCAGCCAGGCCGGTTTCTCCCCGGCATTGGCCGGGCCGATTCCCGCCACGCCTGGGGCCGAAAACGCTGCCGTGCTGCCGGTTTCAGCCCAAACGAAAACGGGTAGCGTAATCTGAAGTAGGAGCGCAAGGATCACTCCAAGCGTTCGCAAAGATTCTCGACCAGGGCGAGGATCTCTCCTGCCAAATCGCCTTCCGACGACCAGCCAGGAGTGGCCTTGGCCTTCAATCGGCTCGAAGCGAACACTGTTTTTACTGCCTTTTGCGGAGCGCAAGCAACAAGGGTGCAGGCCGGCAAGGTCGCCGGCTCACCGTCTTTTGCCTTTGCTTTCGCACGTCTTGAGATCGGGCTTTCGGCGGAAGACGAAGAAGGAGATGTGAGGCGGTCACATGCAGAACCTATTAATATAGCCTGGGTTGACTAAATAAGTTACACTTGCGATCGATGCTCGTAGCGAGTGCCTGAACGTGCTGGCCCGAAATGCCCTCGGAGAAAAAATCGCCGCTACTCCCGCCTTCGCCGAAAATGCCATTTACATGCGGACCGATAAGCACCTGTTTGCCTTCGTTGAAGACCAGAATAAGCCGTGACCAAGTGGGTGCTGGGAAAATCGCAAGTATGAGCCGCAACGGCGGCGTGGCGCAGAATTTATTCTGCGAGTGCCTGCGGCAACTGTGGGGCTTGATTCCGTCGTTGCCACCGGCCGACTCAGGTCGGCGTCACAGCAGAATGAATTATGCGCTACGACGTTTGACTTCGCCTAAACCGCCCACGATTGTTTTCTAAGAATGACTATGGTCCTGAAAGAAAGCGAAAGAGTGGCAGGCGAAGTAATTCGCGCGATACAGCAAGGCAACCTGGAGTTTCTGCAAAGAACGTTGGCTGCCAATCCCGGGATCGCAACGGCACGAATAACGGGTAACCGTGGCGGATCCAAAGAGCTATTACACGTTGTGACCGATTGGCCAGGATTTTTTCCTAATGGCCCTGCGGTAGTGAAGGTGCTGATCGCAGCCGGCGCGAATCCGAATGCCAGAACTGAGGGCCGCGAACCCCGGCCAGAACCGGATGGTGAAACCCCGCTTCAGTGGGCGGCCAGCAATGACGACGTTGAGGTTGCTGAAGCACTGGTCCTCGGAGGTGCGGACATTGAGGCCAGGGGCGGATCCATTGCCGGCGGCACCGCATTGGAAAACGCGATTGGCTACGGTTGCTGGCGGGTTGCACGGCTGCTGCTCGATCACGACGCAAAGGTCGAGAAACTATGGCACGCGGCAGCGCTGGGAAAGACTTTCCTCGTGGAGAAGTTTTTCCAGGAGGGTCCAACGCCCTCAAGAGAGGATCTGAACAATGCCTTTTGGCAATCTTGTTCGGGCGGCTATCGGCGCACTGCAGAGTATCTTTTGGCGCGAGGCGCGGACCTGAATTGGATTCCCGATTACGCCAAGGAGACACCGCTGGGTATAGCCAGCAGGGCAGGGCACGATACCGGGCGAGAGGTCCTGGTAAATTGGCTTCGTGACAAAGGCGCACAAGCTGAGGCTAAGTAACACACAGTTTTCTTAAGCAAGCACTTTGCTGGGGTCCATGCCGCGTTTGGTGCAGAAACGTTGCAGCATCTGTTTTGCCTGCTCCTCGAATCGGCCGTCCTTTATGGCCATCCAAATTTCCGCCACTTCAATGTCGTGAACATCATCGGTGGCGCTGCTCAATTTTATAGAGCTCGGGCCCGAAAATTTTCCGTTGGACTCAATCGTGATCGTGAACTGAAGCATACCGTAATAGTTCATAACCGGTGCACAAAAAGATCAAGGCCCCGTTGTTCACAAAATGGGTCCAGTTTTCGACGGCTTATTCACAGCGGAACGAGTTCGGCATTTTATCAATGACTATTCAGTTGAACAGGAGTTAACAGAGAGAACAGAGGCAAAAACTGATGTTCCCGCTGAATAGTTGGGGGCTCTATGCGCTTCAACAGCCAAATGTTAAGAGCTTCCAAATTTAAATGAACTCCTGAAATCTGTTGCCCGAATTGGCGTAAGCGCCGCGCTCCGTGGCGAACGATTGACAATCTGCGGGGTAAACGAAGACCTTTCCGGCATGCACTGGATAACCACCCCCGAGATTTGGGTCAGCTTGATTACTTTAACGGTGCTCGAAATTATCCTGGGCATCGACAACATCGTCTTCATTTCCATCCTGGCCGGCAAACTGCCCGCAGCGCAGCAGTCCAAGGCGCGTCAGACAGGGTTAAGCCTTGCCCTGGTCACGCGGGTGTTGTTGCTGTGCGGGCTGAGCTGGATGGCGAAACTGACGCGTCCCTTGTTCCGGATCCCAGCCGTCTTGTTGATGGATGAACCGCACGAAGTGTCAGGTCGTGACCTGATTCTCATCCTGGGTGGACTGTTCCTGCTCTGGAAGAGCACGCGCGAGATCCACGAGAAACTGGAAGGAGAAGAAGGGGAGGCCAGCAACCGCGTGCCCGCGCAGTTTGCCAGCGTTGTGACCCAGATACTATTGCTGGACATCGTTTTCTCGCTGGATTCGGTCATCACCGCGGTGGGAATGGCGCGACATTTGGGGGTGATGATTACCGCAGTTATATTAGCCCTGGTGTTCATGCTTTTCTTTGCGGGCCGGATAAGCGCTTTCATTCATCGACATCCTTCGCTCAAAATACTGGCACTGAGCTTTCTTCTGCTAATCGGGATTGCTCTGGTAGCGGAAGGATTTCACCAGCAGATTCCGAAGGGCTATATCTACTTCGCCATGGCATTTTCAGTGGGGGTTGAAGTCCTAAACATTAGGATGCGGACCAAAGCCAAAACCTCTCAACCCGTGAAACTGGTCGAGACCTACCGGTGAGGAGTGGCCAACGAAAATGCCCGTATTAGGGTCGGATACTACCGTGTTATATACATCGACCGATCCAAGGGAATGCTACACTTGCTCGCTGTTGGACATCGACGCGAAGTTTATCGCTGAGATCAAAGGGGCCTGACGCAGTTCGAAATGGCGTGTTTTACCGCTGGTTGTCTTGGGCAACTCAGAAACAAACTCGATCTCGCGAGGATATTTGTAGGCCGCGACCAGCTTTTTACAGTGGACTTGAAGTTCGACTTTCAATTGCTCTTTGGGAGTAACGCCAGGTCGCAGGACAACCCAGGCTTTGACGATTTGGCCGCGGAGCGGATCGGGTTTGCCCACGACTCCAGCCTCCAGCACCGCCGGATGCTCGAGGAGGGCGCTTTCAACCTCAAAGGGGCCAATCCGATAACCTGAGCTCTTAATGACATCATCATTCCGGCCAACAAACCAGAAGTAGCCTTCTCGGTCGCGCACAGCCTGGTCGCCTGTGAGGTAAAAGTCGCCCCGGAACTTGCGCGCGTTTTCCTGCGGGTTGAGCCAATATTCGCGAAACAGTCCGAGAGGCCGATGAGGTTTAACGCGAATGGCAACCTCACCTTCAGTACCGGGGGGAACCTCGTTAAGTTTCTCATCAAGCACTGCGATATCAAATGAGGGCAAGGCCTTTCCCATCGACCCGGGCCGGACGGGACAACCCCGCGAAGCACAGTTGGCTATCAGCACAACGGTTTCGGTCTGGCCGAATCCTTCATGCAATGTTAAGCCGGTCGCAGCTCGCCATAGGTTCAATACTTCCGGGTTGAGAGGTTCTCCGGCGCTAACGCAATGGCGCAGATTCGGGAACCGGAAACGGGAGAGATCCTGGCGCACAATTAAACGCAAGGCGGTGGCCGGCGCGCACCAGGTCCTGATTGGAAATCGGGCCAATGTGTCGAGTGTCAACAGCGTGTCGAACTTACCGGCGGCTTCCAGCGCGAAAACGCAAGCGCCCATATGCCAGGGACCAAAAAAACTGGACCATGCAGCTTTCGCCCAACCTAGATCGGAAATGTTCCAATGCACTTCCCCCGGCTTAAGGTCCAGCCATAATTCACCGGTAAGGCGATGCCCCAGGCCATAACTTGCCTGGGTGTGCAAAACCATCTTCGCATCTCCGGTTGTGGCACTTGTGAAATAAAGAATCCCGGGCTCATGGCCGCGGGTGCGCACACGCCCAAACCGGGCTTTGGCCTGCGCCAGGCTCGAATCAAAATCAAGCCAACCGCGAGGCCACGAAGCCGACACTGAACCATCAGCTCGTGATGCCGTGTCCGCGACTCCCACACGAATGCCGTCGAAGTCGCCGACCTTCGGGATGCCCTCGGCATTGGTAATGACTGCGCGAATAACGGCCGTCTTGAGACGATATGCCACGTCACGAGCCGTCAGCAGCAGCGTTGCCGGCACAGGCACCGCGCCCAGCCGAATGAGGCCCAGCATCGTCACCCACCATTGAGGCACCCGAGGAAGCATTAACAAAACGTGATCGCCTCGGTTGATGCCACAACTTTGAAAAAAGTTAGCCGCACGACGACTAAGGTCAGCGATTTGAGGGAACGTCAGCTTGTGTTCAGCGCGAGTTGCAGCATGGACATGCCAGAGCGCCAGGCTCCGAGGACGTTCAGCGGCCCAGCGATCCACGATGTCTGTAGCGAAGTTAAAATATCGAGGAACGTCTGCCTCTTGCATTGCAGTGGTAGCGGATACATCTCTCACAATCAGAAGTAAAGGAAAGTAAAGTTGCGAAAGACTATTTGACCATTTCCTGACCTTATGTTACGTGTTCTTGGTCCACCCCCTTCGTCACACGAACATATATTGCGTTTATTCGCATCACATGGAGGAGAGTTAAAATGGCAACTAAAAAATCGACTAAAAAATCACCTTCAACCAAAACTCGCACGCCATCTGGGGCGACGACTGTATCCTGCTGGGAAGATGATCCTGGAGTTCCGGCCAACTTACCCATCACCGTACCTGCGCCGAACCAGTCAGCGCCACCTCTTGCCTTCAAAATCGGCGGAGCTTCGCCTGCGCCTGCTGTTTATCCGGCAGG
>Ga0306920_100014153_pt1 | contig 10887 bp, 9 predicted proteins | sample flu12Cox44000170_FD_204666 | JGI IMG/M metagenome (GOLD analysis project Ga0306920, IMG submission 204666) | Lab enrichment of tropical soil microbial communities from Luquillo Experimental Forest, Puerto Rico - flux4day.12C.oxic.44.000.170 (v2)... | ecosystem: Environmental > Terrestrial >...
CGCGGGCCCCTCATCATCGGGCCGGCCCTCACGGCACTCGGCCTCGTGCTGCTCGCCACACCCCGAGCTCCACTCGGCGCGGTGCTCCTGTCGATGACCGTGCTCGGCCTGGGGATGGCCATCACCGTGGCCCCGCTCACGACGGCCGTACTCAACGCCGTGCCCGCCCATCGCACCGGCGTCGCCTCCGGCATCAACAACGCGGTCGCCTCGGTCGGAGGGCTGCTGGTCGTTGCGCTGCTCGGCACGGTTGCGCTCGGCGTGTTCGACCGCTCCCTCGACCGGCATCTGGCTGAGGTACCGGCCTCGAGCACGGTCGCACAGGCCGTCAACAGCGCGCGGAGCGGGTTCGTGATCCCGGCGATGCCGGCCACCCTCGCACCCGAGGAGCGCGAACGCACCCGGGCGATCGTTGCAGCCTCGCTCGAGGACACCGTGCGTCTCGCCTTATGGATCGCCGCGGCTCTCGCGCTGGCGAGCGGCGTGGTCACGGCCGTGACGATTGCGCCGGCACCCGCGCTCAGGGCCGCCGGTACACCACCCCGTCCTTCATGACGAACACCACGTGCTCGACGGCCGTGATGTCGCGGGTCGGATCGCCGGAGACCGCCGCCAGGTCGGCGAGCATGCCTGCGCGCAGGCGTCCGAGGTCTGACTCGTGGCGCAGGATGCGGGCATCGGTCGCGGTCGCGGCGGTGAGTGCCTGCAACGGCGTCATGCCATCGCGCACCATCCACTCGAGCTCGCGATAGTTGGCGCCGTGGGCGAAGACGCCCACATCGCTCCCGCAGCCGATGGTGACGCCCGCCTTGCGCGCCTCGTTGAAGGCGCGCTTCGCCTGCTCCATGCCGGCGGTCGGCGCGCTCTTGCCGGGCAGGTAATGCTCGAAGTACTCCCCATAGGCTTCCTCGGCAGTGAGCGTCGGCAGATACGCTACGCCGCGCGCCGCCATGAGGCGGAAGACTTCGGGCGTGCCGTTGAAGCCGTGCTCGATCGTATCCACCCCGGCCTGTACCGCGCGGCGCATCCCTTCGGCCGTGATGGCATGCGCCGCCACTGGTCGGCCCGAGGAGTGCGCGGTGTCGACGAGCGCGCGCAGCTCCTCTTCCGAGAAAGTCGGCTGCTGCGTGCCGTCGGGTCCCCAGCGGTAGTCGGCATAGACCTTGATCCAGTCGGCACCGCGTCCCGCCTGCTCGCGCACCGCGCGGATGACCTCGGCGACCCCGCTCGCTTCCTCGGCGCCCTGCGGTGTGCAGCACACATCGGGACGCAGGCCACGCGGTGCGGGGCCGTAAGACCCCGTCGCGACGATCGCGCGCGTCGCGACGAACAGGCGCGGGCCGTCGATGATCCGCTCCTCGATCGCCTGCTTGAGCGATAAGTCGGCGTACTCCGCACCTTCGGTGCCGAGATCGCGCAGCGTGGTGAAGCCGGCAAGCAGCGTCGCGCGCGCCTGTGTACCCGCGCGCAACGTGCGATAGGGCACCGGCTCCTTGAGCACCTGGTCGTTCCACAGCGTTTCGTTGTAAGGATGCAGGAACAGATGCGAGTGGATGTCCATGAGGCCAGGCAGCAGCGTCGCACCCGGCAGGTCGATCACGGTGACATCGGCAGGGGCGGACACCGAGCCCGCCGGTCCCACCGCGGCGATGCGATTGCCCTCGGTGAGCACCACCCAGCCGCTGTGCAGTGGCTCCCCGGCGGTCCATACCTGCGCCGGGCGCAGAAGCAACGCGCTGGCCTGCGCGGCAAACGGCACGAGGATGAGAAAAGCGAGGGCGCCCGCTGCCGATCGGCCCCGGCGAGCGATGCGTCGACTCACGACCCCAGGAGCACCGTCGTATCGTAGCTCTCGAAGCTCTGGATGGCGCGGCCGTAGGCGTTGAACACCAGCCGCTCGGCCACCTTGTCGGCGCGCGGCGCGAGCAGCATGCGCAGCACCACATCGTCCGCCGGCCGCGTGGCTTCCTCTGCCAGCAGCTGCTCGATGACGCGTGTCAGACGGTGATAGATCTCGTTGACGAAGCGCAGATGGGCGCCATCGTGGACCTGATCGCCCGCGCCGTAGGTGCTGCGTGCCTCCTCGGCGAGCTCGTGCAGGAACAGGTTCAGCAGTCGTGCCTTGTCGACCGGCCGCAGCTCCGAGTAGAAGGCGATTTCGGAATTGAGGTTCATGACACATTCATAGCCGTGACTCGCGCTATGCCGGGAAGAAATCGATCGGCTTGGTGGTGGTGATCGTGTCGACGTCCTTGGGATCGAAACGGAACAGCCGCACGAGGGCGATGATCTTGCGCTCGAGATCGGCGTCCTTGAGCTCGCTCGAGATGACACGGCACATGGTGACCTCGCCGTTCGGAGCGATGGTGAATTCCAGCACCAGCTTCCCTTGCAGCTCCGCGTTGTCGCGCAGCGCTCGGGCGTAGAGGCTATAGATGCGCCCCTTGTTGCGATCGAACACCAGCTCGATCTCCTCGCGCGAGCGGCCGGCCTTGCCGCCGCCGCCACTCGTCGCGGGGCCGCGGGCGTTGAGACCGGATTTGGCGATGCCCGAGCTCACCGCGGTGGTGTCGTGACCCGTGAGTGAACCCGCGCCGGTGCCGAAGCCGCGGCTGGCGTTGGCGGAGGTGATGCCGCCGCTGCCGCTGCCGACCTTGGAGGTGATGAGCGAGCGCTCGGCGTGGCTGTCGGCGCCAACGGCGCCCGAGAGATTCTTGGTCTCGAGCGGTTTGAGATCCATGACATCACGCAGGTCCGCGAGCTCGTCCTTCACCTGATTCAGCTGCTTCTGCGCCTTCTCGTGCGCGCGCTGATGCTCATCGACCGGCGGTGGCTTCACCATCGCCACCTTCGGCTCGATCTTCGGCTTCTCCTGCTCCTTCGGCTTCGGCGGCGGGGGCGGTGGCGGCGGCTTCGGCGTCTGCGTCATGACGCGCGCGAGCCGCTCCGGCACCTCCTCGGCGATGGTGTGCTTGGGCGATGGCAGCAGCGGGAAGAGGATGCCGAGCAGCGCAAGGATGATGAGCAGCGCCCGCAGGATCTTGCGGAAGCGTTCGTTCGCCTCCTCATCCCCCTCCCAGGGCAGCTCGAATTCGCGGTAATACGGCGCGAGCAGCATGAGGTCTCTACACCGGCTTGTACTGGCCGGGCGCGACCGGCTTTTCCTTCTGGATGACGGCCAGCGAGATGCGGCCGTAGTCCGCATCGGTGCAGGTGGCCATAACGCGCTTGAGCACCTCGTACGGGATCGCCTTGTCCGCCATGATGGTGATCTCGCGCTGCGCGATGTCGCGCTCGCTCACCTCCTGGCCGACGAGCAGCGGGCGCTTGAGCGCCGCGCGCAGCGGCTCGACCAGCGCCCCCGGGGTGGCTTTGATATCGGCGACCGTGGTGATGAATTCACCCTGCACGAACAGGTCGTTGCGCGTCACCATCACGACCACCGAGTGCTTCGGCGAGGTCTGCGCGATCGACTGCGGGATCTCGATGCCCTTGGTGTTCTGGATGATCTCCACCTCGGTCGAGTACACGAGCAGAAACGCCACCATCACCGACAGAATGTCGATGAGCGGAATGAGATTGAGCTGCGCATCGGCCCGGTTGCGGATGTGGTGTTGTGCCATGCGGAGCGCACGGTTCGACATGCTCATGGTCGGGCTCCCTTGCCGTTGGCGGGCGCGGGCGGCGTGGCCGAGGCCACGTGCGCGGCGGCGGGTGCTGCGGACGGCGGCGGCGACCCGGGTGCTGCCGGCCCGGGCGGCGCCGTGCCGGGAGCCGGTGCGTCGCCGATCGAGATATCCGGGAACAACTCCGCCTGCACGGTGTTAGCGCCCTCCCCGGTCTCGAACACGCGCACGTGGTCCATCACCTGTACCAGCGTGTCATAGGCCGTGTCGGGCTCGAGCAGGATGCTGGCCTCGGTCTTCTCCGGGAACTTCGTCTTGACGAACTTCAGGTACTCGACGAGCCCATCGTAGTCATAGCCCTGGGCCGTGTTGGGAACGGCGTGCAGCGGTCCGCTGTTGCGGTCGGCCACCATCAACTGATCCTTGTGCACCATCACCTCCAACTGCAGCCCCGGGGGCGGTTCCTTGAACTCCGTCTGCGGTGGCGGCAGGTTCAGCTGCAGGATCACCGTGCGGGAGAACACGGCGGTCATGAGCAGAAACGTCACCAGCACGGTGAAGATGTCGATCATGGGCACGAGCAAGAGCTCCGCGGGCTTGCGCGTACGGCGCTCGAGCTTGCGATACTGATACGAACGGCGCATGCGGGACCTTCAGTCCTTCGAGGGGCGACCGCGAGGCGTGCGGTCAGGCCGCCGCGGGCGCCGTCTGCCGCTCGGTGATCGCGTTGAGGAATTTCACCGACGCCATCTCAAGGCTGTCGATGAGCCCGGTGGTCTTGGTCTGCAGGTACGCATGGATGAACAGCAGCGGCACCGCGGTCATGAGACCGAACGCCGTGCAGTTCATCGCCACCGAGATGCTCGCCGAGAGCAGGTTGGCCTTCTCCGCCGGGTTGACGGTGGCCACCGCGGCGAACGCGCGGATGAGGCCCATGACCGTGCCGAGCAGTCCGAGCAGCGTCGCGAGGTTGGCGAAGGTCGCGAGATAGTGCGTGCGCTTCTCGAGCTTCGGCACGATCTCCATCAGGCTCTCCTCCATCGCCTTCTCGATGTCATCGCGCCGCCGCGCCGACTGAATGCGCGCCAGCCCGTAGTTGAGGATGTGGGCGATCGCCGCGTCGGACTTCGAGGTCGCCGCCGCGACCTGACGGAAGTTGCCCTGCGCGAGCAGCGGCACGATCTGGTTCCACAACGAGCGGTTACGCGCCGCTACCTGCGTAAGATAGATGTAGCGTTCGATGGCGATCGCCAGACCGAACACGAATACGATGGCGATCGGGTACATGAAGTCCCCGCCGCCCTGAAAGAACCGTACGATCAAGTTCCAGAGGCCCATCTGACACTCCCGCTCTCAGAAGACTGACCCAGAGGCACAAGCGTGCCAAAACTGAATGACATAAGCCCAAAAAGCTGCGATCTGGCTCTCATCTGCGACGTCAGGCCGCGGCATTCTCAGGGCTTCGTTTGCGAACCCTGAGGCGCGCCCGCTTTTGCATCGCCCGCCCCCGGCTTCAGGGCGTCGTAATAGCGGTTTTCCCGCTGAAAGACGTCCCGATCCAGAGGTTGCAGCACCTCGTCCAGCAGGCTGTTCACGGGCCTGCCGACCACGTCCCCGAGGTCCGAACGCTTCCAGGGAACGATGTACAGAACCTTCGGCAGCTCGCGGTTGCCGGTGATGTCCGTCCGATCGAGCTCCAGCCGGTCCGGGCCCTTGCGCGTTGTGGCCTTCGCCGTTGCGGGGTTCTGACTCTTGGGCGCGGGTTTCGCCGGGGGCACATCGGCGGTGGGTGCCGCAGCCGGTGCCGCGGTCGGTGCTGCCGCGGCGGCAGACCCGGTTAGTGCTGACGGGGCGGCAGGCGGAGCCGTCGTAGAGGGGGTCGCCGGCGCGGCTTGGGTTGTGTTTACGCCCGGTTCGAGCTCATCCGGACGGGGGATCGCTCGGCTCCCGCCCGTGGAAGTGGCGGGCACCGGAGCCTCCTGCGCCATGGCAAAACACGGCACTCCCAGGAGCATGGCCGAGACGATGCAGGTGCGATGGATGCGCGGGCGCGGCATGCTCAACCTCCTGTGTGACTCGCGGCCGCGTCCGTCGCGGCGTTCGCCGGGCTCACGGCCGGCGCCGGCTGCGACGGGCCGCCCGGGGGCGCCTTATCGCTCGGGGGCGCCTTATCGCTCGGGGGCGCCTTATCGCTCGGGGGCGCCTTATCGCCCGGCGCGCCTTTCGTAGGCTGCGCCTCGCCCGGCGTTGCGGGAGTCGAACTTCCGCCTCCCGGTGCAGCATCCCCTGCCGGTCGTTTGGGCTGCGCCAGACCCAGTCGTTGCCGCAGTTCCGCAATCCAGCCACTGACCGGCTTGTCCTCCCCGGTGAGCTCCTTGTACTGCTCGAACGCTTTGAGCGCGCGGTTCGGATCCCCCAGATAGAGATCCGACACCACGCCAAGGTTCCGCCAGGCGGGCGCGTAGTGCGGGTCGGCGGCGATTGCCCGCTCGTAGGAGCTGGCCGCGTTGCGGAACTCGCCGCGCATACGTTGGGTAGCGCCGAGCTCGGTCCACGCCACCGCGTTGCCGTTCTCGCGTTCGACGGCGCTCTTGAGCGTAGCTTCCGCCTGATCCAGATGCCCCTCTTTGCGCTGCATGATGGCGAGGTTCACGAGCGGTGCCGAGTACTGCGGGTACTCCAGCGCCACCTGCTTGAAACCGAGCTCGGCCTCGGTGGCGTTGCCGGAGCGCATGTACTGCACCGCGCGGTCGAAATCCGCACGTGCGGCGGGGGTCACCTCGGGGTGCACGGCGGCGGGTGCCGCAGCCGTTCCCGCAACGGCGCCTGCTGTGGCTTTCGGTGCGTTGGCTGCCGCTGTCGCGGTACCAGCCGCAGTGGCTCCAACGCCCGCGGCAGAGCTCCCGGCCGGTGCAGCGGGATGCGCGGTGGTCGAGGACGGGGGCTTTGCTGCCGGCGTCTTGGCGTGTTGCGGCGTCGAGCTGCATGCGCCGAGCTGTGCGAGCGCGAGGGCACCGAGCGCCAGCGTCACCCCGAGGCGAACCGCGGCGCGCGCCGAGGCCCCGGCGTCTCCCGGGCGGCTAAGGGCAGCGCGGGCGCAGGCCCGCGCGCGCTCACTCGAGGCTCGTGACGACATCGTGTGTCAGTTCCGTCTTCCCGTAGCGTGCTGGCTTGAGCTCGGCGAGCGCCTGGAAGCTCTTGCGCACCCACTCATCGTAAACCCCGTCCTTGGCGCGTGCCGCATTGAGCTCGTGCGCCTTGATCGCCTCCTCCTCGAAGGGGAACACCTGCTCCTCCAGCAGCGAGTTGTATTCCTCGAGCTCCTCGCCTTTCAAGTTCTTCGGACGTTCCGAGGCCATCACGTCCTTGGCGAGCGTGCGGTAGAGCTCGGCCATTTCGTAAGTCGCCGCGGTGGTCACCTCGGCAACCTGGTAGTCGGCGGCGCGCTTGTAGCCCTCCGCGGCGGCTTCGAGCGCGCTGCGCTTGACGATGAGACTCTTCTTGAGCGGCGCCGTCAGCCGCACCTCGCGGAACGCATCGCGCGCCGGCTGAGTGAGCGCCAGCTGCGCCTTCGCCGCGAGGTAGTGGGTGCGATCGGTGCGCTGCGCCCCTGCCTGCTCATCGGCACGGATGATCTCGTGATACCAGTAATCGCGACGCGCAACGTTGCCGCTTCGCTGTGCGTATTCGGCGAGATGCTGGCGAGCCTCCTCCGCATCGGCGAGCGGGGTGGGATTGGTCTCGACGAACTTCTCGAGCATGTTCGCGGCCTTCGGCGTGTTGCCGGCCTTGGCGTAGAGATCCGCCGACTGGATCAGCGCCTCGCGCTGCACGGCCTTGTTCTCCGTGGGGCTGGCCGCGATGTGCTCGAACTCCGCCGCCGCCGCTCCCGGCCGGTTGGCCTCCCCGTATGCCACGGCGAGTTTCGCAGTGACATCGCGCTGCAGGGGACTCTGCGGGAAGGTGCGGCGGAAACCCTCGAGCACGACGATGGCCCGGTCCCACTGCTTGAGTGCGATGAGCTGTGCGGCGGCGTCGTACTGCGCATTGGGGCGGATCTTCGAGTCGGGCGCGACGTGCTCGACCCGCAGGTAATCCTCGACCGCGCCGGCGGCATCGCCCGCTTTCTGCTTGGCCTCGCCCTGCTTGTACACACTCGCCGCGAGGCGCTCGGTGAGATCGCTGCGCATCTTCTCATCGCCCACGGCCAGCTGGCGCGCCTGGAGGTAGGCCGGCTCGGCCTTGGCGTAGTCGCCCTGATCGAAGTACGACTGCCCGATGATCGTCCAGGCGATGCGCTGCTTGGCCGCGTCGACGGGCGGCTGCCGCGCCAGTATCGACTGTGACACGCTGATGGCGCGCGGGTGGTCGCCGCTCGCGAAGATCTCCTCGTCAGCGCGCGTCAGCACCCCGGCGCTGTCGGGATGCTCCGGGAAAGTCTGGGCGAACTTGATGCTGGAGTCCGTGGCGCGTTTGTGCCAGGCGTCCTTGTCGGCGCCGGTGAGGCCCTCCTCTCCTTTCTGATAGGCGACGAGTGCCGCGTAGCCGGCGGTCGCGGACTTGTCGTTGCGCGTAAAGCCGTAGGCGGTGTGCTCGTACTCGGTGGCCGCTTCGCCGTACTGGTGCCCTTCGAACAGCGCCTCGGCCATCAGGTAGCTGGTCTGTGCCGCCTCCGCATCGCCGGGGAAGGACTTCTGGTAATCGCCGTACAGGCGGGCCGCTTCCTGATAGTCGGCGAGGCGCCCTGACTTCTGCGCGCTCGCATGATAGTAGGTCGCGAGGTCCTTGAGGTTGGTCTTCAGCTCCTCCACGACGCGCGGATTGCTCTCGCGTTTGCGCGTCTTCCAGTACGGCGAATCGAAATTGTAGTGCTTCACGAACTCCCGCTTGCCATCGACCACCAGCTGGCTGAAGCCGCCCTTGCCGTAGGCCTCGATCGCCGCCATGTCGAGATCGGGGGCGTGGTCGCTGTAGGGATCGCGTGCCACGAAGGCGCGGTAGACGCCGGCACCGTCCTGGTAGCGCTGCTTGTCGACGTACAGATCTCCGAGCCGCGCATACAGCAGCCAGTTGTAAGGGCGCGCGCCGCGCTGCTGTACGTAGCGCTCGAGCGAGCTCACACCGTCGTTGTAGGAGAAGGAGATGCTCATGACGCGCAGCGTGTCCTCGACCAGCTCGCGATCGGCGCGCTTGAGGCTCTCGAGCCGCACGGCCTTCGCCGGTGTCGCGCCGAGCTCGCGATCGAGCACGCCGCCGAAGGATGGCAGGCTCTCGAGAGTCAGCGACTGCTTGAAGAGCGACCAACCGTGCTTGTAGAGGCTCTGCTGGTAGAACGCGGAGGCCGATCCGCGCGTGATGACCGCGGCGTAGGCGTGCGCGGCCTCAGGGTAACGCTTGGCCGAGAAGAGCAGCTCGCCGCGGCGGAATTGCACCTCATCGAGCTGTGGGCTCTGCGGGTAGCTCTGCACGATGCGATCGAGCGTGGCGAGGGCGGCGTCCGACTGCCCGGTGGTCTCGTAGGCGCGCGAGAGCTGGTAGAGCACCTCGTCGTTGCGGGCATAGCTCGGGTAGGCCTTGATGAGCGTCGTGTAGAGGGTGATGGCCGCCGCACCCTGCTGGTCGATGGTGGTGACCTCCTTCTCCATGCGCTCCAGCTCGCCGGCATCGAGATTCAGATCGCCGAGGCGGCGCATGGCCTCGGCGCGCAGCTTCGGGTCGGTGTTCTGCAGCTGGAGGAAACGCTGGTAATTCTCCATGGCACGGGTGCTGTTGCCAGCGGCAGCGGTGTCCTTGTGCACCTCGACCTTGCGTTTCGTCAGGTCGCCGATGGTTGGTGGCGCAGCGGACGTGCTCTGTGCGGGCGCGAGCTGCGAGGCGCCGGCACACAGCAGCGCCGCGGCCGCCATGGCACAAGAGCGCGGCGCGCTCATCGCGGCGGCTCCGGTGGGGCAGGCGGCTCCGGTGGGGCAGGCGGCTCCGTTCCCCCGGGCGGCGCAGCCGGATCGTTCGCGGACTCGCCCGAGGGCTCCCCGGCGGGCTCCGCGGCCGCGGCGTCGGCGCTTTTCTGCCGCGGCACGGGGGCCTTGCCGGTGCTCGCGCTCGCAGTGGCGGCGCGATCGTACATGGTGGCGAGCGCGAAGCGCGCCTGCACCTCGTAGGTGGCGAGGCGCGTCTTCTGCCGCTCGAGCTCCTGCACCGCGATCTGCGCGAGATAGGCGCTCTGGCGCTCTTCGGCGGCGGCGAGGCGCGTCTCGAGAGCCGTGATGCGCTCTCGCAATGATGTGACGCGAGCCGCAAACTCGCCGGTGTTCTGCGGCACGTTGTGGCGCGCGCGCTCGACGCGGATCCAGCGGCTCTGCGCCTCGTGGAGCGCCAGATTGAGGTCTTTGAGGCCGCGGTGCTCCTGCCACAGACGGGCGCCAAAGGCCTCGTCCAGGCGGTAATAGAGCGCACCTTTCACCAGTGACAGCCGCTCTTGCGCGTCCGCGTTGTCGGGGGAGCTGGGCATTCCGGAGAGGCTACCTTCCACACGCTGGATGCGCGCCCATTGCGAGCGCTCGGTCGCGGTACCGAGCGCCGCCACATCGTGGTGCGCCTCGATGATGCCCAGCTGGTTCTCGAGCGACACGCGGCGCTGCTGCAACTGCTGCAACGTGCCGGAGGCGAGCAGCGCGTCAACTTTCGGCAGCCGCTCGGCGTAGGCGCGCTCACGCGTCTGGATCATGTCCTCGTAGGCGTCCATGCTGTCGAGCCAGCGCTGGAGCGTGCCGTCGAGATAGACCAGATCGCGGTAGTTCTTGATGCCCTCCTGGAAGTCATGGCCCGCGAGCACGGCATAGAGATAAGGTGCCTCGCCGGTATGCGGCAGGCTCTTCAGGTCGCGGAACCAGCCGTGCACCACCGGGGTGTCCGGGTTGCGCGGACCGCTGCTCGAGAGCACCTCGCGCAGCATGTTGCCCTCGCGGATGTGCGCGATGGCCGCATCGAGCCTGCCGTTCTCGGTATCGAAGGAGTTGACGGCGCTCTCGTAGTACTCCGCCGACTGCGCGTTGGCGTTGAGCTTCATGAAGGCGTACGGCACCGCGAGGTAGGACTCCTGCACTGCCGCATCCAGCACGTCGCGGCTGCGCAGCTCCATCCACGGGGTGAGCGCGCCGTGGTAGTCGCCGAGCGCCGCCTGCGCCCAGCCGGTGCCGAGCAGCGCCTTGTTGGAATACGGGCCGCTCAGGCGTACGCGCTCGAGTGCCGGCCGCGCTCGCTC
>Ga0306920_100014154_pt1 | contig 10887 bp, 8 predicted proteins | sample flu12Cox44000170_FD_204666 | JGI IMG/M metagenome (GOLD analysis project Ga0306920, IMG submission 204666) | Lab enrichment of tropical soil microbial communities from Luquillo Experimental Forest, Puerto Rico - flux4day.12C.oxic.44.000.170 (v2)... | ecosystem: Environmental > Terrestrial >...
GGCGGCGATGTGGTAGCCGGCCAGGTCGCCGTTGATGACGTGGCCGAACCGCGGGTCGGTGACTCCTTCTTCGTGCAGTGCCATGGACAGGCCCATGGTCATGGCCCCGGTCAGCTGGGAGCCGACGGTGCGGGAGTTGATCACCCGCCCGATCGCGAACACGCCGAGCAGCCGCGGGACGCGGATCTCCCGGGTGTCGGCGTGGACCCGGACCTCGGCGAACTGCGCACCAAAGGCGTGCATCGCCACCTTGCCGGCTGACGGGTTGGCGGGGTCGGCAGCGGTGGCCTCGTCATCGGGGGCGGGCTGGTGCCCGTGCCGGGCGCGGAACGCGCGCGCGGCGGCGATGATCGCTGAGCCCCAGTTGCTGGTGCCCATCGCCCCGACGGCGGGTGTCGCGGCGGGCAGCCTGCTGTCCCCCAGTTGCAGCTCGACCATGCTGAACGGAACCTCGAGCGCGTCGGCGGCAATCTGGGTCAGCACGGTCCACGCCCCGGTGCCGATATCGGCGGCCCCGATCTCCACCCGGTACCTGCCACCGGCGAGCGCCCGGATGGTTGCCTGCGAGCCGCCGGTGTGGGGATACACCGGGTAGGTGGCGGCGGCGACGCCGGTCCCGGCCAGCCAGCCGTCCGCGGGCCGCGTCCCTGGGGCGGGGTCGCGGTGCTGCCAGCCGAACCGGCGCGTTCCCTCGCGCAGGCACGCGGCAAGGTTACGGGTGGAGTAGGGCAGGCCGGTTTCCGGGTCGAGCTCGGGCTCGTTGCGGAGCCGGAGCTCGACCGGGTCGACGCCGCAGGCGGCCGCCAGCTCATCCATCGCTGATTCCAGCGCGAACATGCCGGGCGATTCACCGGGCGCCCGCATCACCGTCGGCACGGCGACATCGAGCGCCGCCAGGCGGTGGGTGGTCCGCCGGTGTGGCGCCGCGTACATGGTGCGGGTGCCCAGCGCGGTCTGCTCAGCGAATTCTTTGAACCGCGCGGTCTGGGAGATCGCGTCATGCGCGATCGCGGTCAGCGTGCCGTCGGCACGCGCGCCGAGCTGGACCCGCTGGATGGTCGGGGTCCGGTAGCCGGTGCCCGCGAACATCTGTCGGCGGGTGAGCGCGAGCTTGACCGGCCGGCCCGCGGCCTGCCGGGCGGCAAGTGCGGCGGCCACCTGGTGGGCCTTGGCGCGCGACTTGGAGCCGAACGCGCCGCCCACGAACGGGGAGATCACCGTTACCCGGCTCGGGTTCAGGCCGAAGACCTGTGCCAGCTGCTCGGCGATCCGGGAGGCTCCCTGGTTGGAGTCGTACATGGTCAGGTGCTCGGCGTCACCGGCACCGGCCCATATCGCGACGGTGGTGTGCGGCTCGATCGGATTGTGATACTCGGCCGGGGTGGTGTAGGTCGCGTCAATCCGCACCGGCGCCGCGGCCAGGGCGGCCGCCACGTCCCCCTCAGCGGTGTCGGTGACCAGGGCCGGATTGACCGTCTGGGGTTTGTAGAGATCTTGGCTGTCTGCGCGCAGCCGCACCTCATGCGGCTCGGCTTGGTACTGGACCGTGACCAGCCGGGCGGCCTCGCGGGCGATCTCGATGCTATCGGCCACGGCCACGCCGATCACCTGACCGCGGTACCAAACCTGGCCAGACTGCAGCACCCACAGTTCGCGGTCATGATCGGAGGCGAGCCGGGGCATGTCCTGGTGGGTGAGCACGAACAGGACACCATCGAGCGCCTGCGCCGCCGTGACGTCGATGGCGGTCACCCAGCCCCTGGCCACGGTGGCCTGGACAAGATGCGCATAGACGGGCCGGTCCAGCCGGCACTCGAACGCGTACGGGGCGGACCCGGTCACCTTCGCGGGCCCGTCGATCCGCGCCACCGGCGCGCCGATCGCGGCCGTCCGCACCAACCCGGTCATGGCGTGGCCTCTCCGGTCAGCTCGCGCATGACCGCGGTGAGCGCGCCCTGCGCCAGTTTCACCTTGAACGCGTTGCCCCTAAGCGGCTGGGCGGCGGCGAGTTCGGCCTCGGCGGCCCGCACGGCCGTCTTCCCGGTCGCCGGTGCGCCGCGCAGTACCTGCTCGGCCGCTCGGGCCCGCCACGGCTTAGCCGCCAGCCCGCCGAACGCTATCCGCACATCGCGGACCGAACCCCGCTCGATCCGGGCGGCCACTGCCACAGAGACCAGCGCGAACGCATACGACGCGCGGTCACGCACCTTCCGGTAACGCGAGCGCGCGGCCACCGGCAGCGCGGGCAGGTCGACCGCGGTGATCAGCTCGCCGTGCTCCAGCACCGTGTCGCGCTGCGGCTCATCGCCGGGCAGCCGGTACAGCTCCTCGACCGGGATGCTGTGCGCACCACCGAGCCCGTGCACCTGGACGACCGCCTCCAGCGCGCACAGCGCGACGGCCATGTCCGACGGGTTCACCGCAACGCAGGACGCCGACGCCCCGAGGACCGCGTGATCGCGGTGGTGGCCATCGATCGCGGAGCAGCCGGACCCAGGCTCGCGCTTGTTGCACGGCGTGCTCAGATCCTGGAAATACGGGCAGCGGGTCCGCTGCAGCAGGTTCCCGCCGGTGGTCGCCATGTTCCGCAACTGCCCCGACGCGCCCGCCAGCAGCGCCTGGGAGAGCATCGGGTACCGCCGCCGGATCACCGGGTCGGCGGCCAGGTCGCTGTTGCGCACCAGCGCCCCGATCCGCACCCCGCCGCCCGGCAAGAACTCGATCGTGTCCAGCGAGAGCCCGGTCACATCGACCAGCAGCCCAGGGCTGGCAATGCCTAGCTTCATATGGTCGAGCAGGTTCGTGCCGCCGGCCAGGAACACCGCGTCCGGCCGGCCCGCGACCCGGGCGACCGCGCCCCCGACGTCGGCCGCGCGCTCGTACTCGAACGGCCTCACCGGGCCTGCTCCCGGCTGGCTTCCTGGATCGCGGCGACGATGTTCACGTAGGCTCCGCACCGGCACAAGTTCCCGCTCATCCGCTCCCGGATCTCCGCATCACCGAGCTCCACCGGACCGGTCAGATCGGCGCTGACGTAGCTGGGCCAGCCCTGCGCCGCCTCCGCCAGCATCCCCGCCGCCGAGCAGATCTGGCCCGGAGTGCAATAACCACACTGAAACGCGTCATACTCGATGAACGACCGCTGCAGCCGATGCAGCCCATCGCGGTCGGCGAGCCCCGCCGCGGTCGTCACCTCGGCACCGTCGAGCGCCACCGCCAGGGTCATGCAGGCCAGCACCCGGCGGCCGTTCACCAGCACGGTACACGCACCGCACTGCCCGTGATCACAGCCCTTCTTCGCGGACGTGACGTCCAGCCGCTCCCGCAGCGCATCCAGCAGCGTGACCCTGGTGTCAATCATCAGCGGGCATAGCGCCCCGTCCACCCCGAGCGTGACCCGGGCCTCCATCAGGCGCCACCCTCCCAGCCCGCGCAGGGCCCCGGGCTGATCGCGACGAGCGGCTCGCCGGTTTCCAGGAGCGATTTGAGGCTTGACAACATGAGCGGGACCGCGCTGGTCACGGCGCAGTAGGTGGCTGTCTCTCCTGTGAACTCGTCGTGGGTCATGACGACCTTGCTGATGTCGCTGAAAGGGGTGATCTCCCAGGTGAGCCGGACCGGCGCGTCCTTGGCCAATTCGGGGTCATACAGCAGCCGGGCGCGGTAAACCAGCCTGCGGCCGGGGATGGCTTCGGTGATCGTTCCCTCCGACATGCAGGTCGTGCCGTCCGGACCGACGAACGCGATCTCGTCCCCGGGCCGCCAGCTCGATCTAACCCGGGATCCGAAGGAGTATTTGGCGGTGAGGTCGCCGTCGGTAAGTGCCTGCCACACCCGCTCGGGCGTGGCGCAAATGTAGGTCTCGTATGCGAACGAGATGTCGTGTGTCATGACCATCTGCCTCCTGCCAGTTACAGGTCAAGCGGGTTGACTGGTGACTCGATATTCACCTAACGTCGTCCGGTGGCCGATGACCGGGTGTTCAAGGCCGTCGCCTCCGGCGCCGCGGTACCGCCCCGGGCGGCAATCACCCGCGCCAGCCTGCCCCGGCCCCCGGCTGCGCCGCCCGTGGCGTTGCTCTGATCGCTGCTCATGCAACTTCCGTCCTTCCTGCCGTGCCTTTGGCGCTGCTGAATCTTGCAGCGGGATAGAGGTGCGTCTGATCCCTTTCGCATGTCGCGTCAGATGCGCGCTTAGTCGTTTTCGTAACCGGCCAGACGGCCTGCGGCCCCCATAGCGCAGGCCGTCTGGCCGCCGGTAATTGCATTGTGCGCCCTCGGTGGCGCTAACGGTTATCCCGCGAAAGCGGGATTAACGGGCCAGGGCGCATCTCCTACCCGGACAGGTGGCGTCGAGCTGGACCCGGAGCCGGGACGCGGTCATGCGGGCCTGCCGGGAGGCCGCCGCAGCGACCGGCCAGGCAATCGCCGGTGGGCGGATCCCTGTGCTGGTCGGCGGCGACTGCAGCAGCACGGCCGGCGTCGTCGCGGGCTGCCCGGCACCGGCGTGCTGTGCCTGGACGGGGATGCCGACTTGCGCACGCCGCAGACGACTATCGCGGGCAATTTCGACGGCGCGGTGATCTCCGCGCTGTTCGGCGACGGCGATCCGGCTACGCCGACTTACCGGCACGGTGCCGGTGCCGCCGACCGAGGTGAACCCCGCCGGCGACCAGCTCGCCCGCTACCTCAACGGGGTCGCCAGTCAAGGGACTATCGGGAGCTGAGATCTCCCCTTTGACAAATGACGACCCTTGGTCACATGTCAATCGGACCCGGGTCCGGAGCCCCGGTGGTCAACTTTCTGAGAGCCCGCTGCGGCCACTGGGAGCCACGCCACTCGCAGGCAGCGGCAGGCACCTGCACCGTCTCAGATTCGACCGGTCAGGCATTGGCTGAGCTCGGGCTGGGAGTGGGTGCGCGTTTTGCGGAAGATCGCCTTGAGGTGGTCGTTGGCGGTGTAGGGGGAGATGTGCAGGGCGCGAGCGATCTCGGCGGGCGCGCGGCTGTCGAGGATCAGCCAGGCGACCTGGCGCTCGCGAGCCGACAGGGCGTGGGCGCGCATCAGCAGCGGGCTGAGGCGATCTGCTGATGCAGGCTGGATGGTGATGGCGACATCGCAGCCCGGCAGCGCCGCAGCCAGCCGGGACGCATGGATGTCCAGCCAGTGCCCCCCGTCGGTTCGGGCTCGGACCCGGGCCCCGGCAGCCGTGTTCTTGCCGGTGGCAGGTGCGGTGAGGCGCGCGGTGAGCGCGTAAATGAGCCCCTGACTTCCGCGCGGGTCAGGGATGAGCCGGGCCAGCCACCGACTGGCTTGGGGGGTGGCGGTCACTGGGGTCCCGGCCGCGGTGACGATGATGGTGCCGGGGTCGTCACAGGGGTCGGCATCGCGAGCGGGGCTCCTGCTTGCCCAGGTCCCGCGCGCGCCCGCGGCCGCAGCGCCCAGAATCTCGCTGACATGCCCGATCTCCTCGTCGGTGTAGCGGCAGCCTGATGCCCGGTAGAGGGTAAGCGAGCCCCAGCAGTATCCGCCGATAGTAAGCGCGGCCCGGAGCTCATCGATGACACCTGCCGGGCGCAGGATCTCCGCCCAGCGCCGGCTACGCGCAAGATCACCGCCGGTCGCCACGCTCAGCGCACCGACCGGCCGCCCGCTGCATGCCAGTGATGCGAGTTGGTTGACGTCGGAGAGCTGATTCTCGATCCGCCAGAAACGCTGCTGACTGCCGCAGACGGGCGCGTCCTGGGTAACTGCCCGGGCGGGCAGCAAAGATGCCGGATCGGTCTGCGCCAGGCCCCAGCCATCGAAACCCACGCTGCGCCGTAGCTGCCCGGCCACCTGTTCGCTGAAGTCCGGCCAGTCCAGCCGGGCCTGGCTCAGGTTCTCGATCGCCGACCGGGCCCGGTCCCGTGTCCAGGCCGACACCATCTGACCAGTTTAATTCGACGCCGCATCGGCCACTAATCCCTCATTCGCGGGATAACCTCGGCGGGGTCGCTGGCGCATAGCGCTGGGAGGAGATTGTGTGGGGCCGATTCCGCGGCGGGGCTGCCGGGCGGGGCTGCGGGAGTGAGCGTGTCGGGCATAGCAGGATTCCTTCTGGGTGTGAGATCATCGAATTACATCGACATCAATACATCTATGTCAATGCATCTGGTTTGCCAAGGAACGGACGATGACCCAGGACGAGGAAGCGGTCCGCGCGGTGGACCTGGCCGACGAGTTCGGGCGCGCCGCCAAGCTGCTCGGCGCCCGGCTGGCCAGCCGGCTGTACCACCACGAGCTGTCCATGCCCCGTGCCCACCTGCTCGCCGCGCTGCTGCGGCACGGCCCGCAGCGAATCAGCCAGCTCGGCGAACACGTCGGGATCAGCCAGGGCACGGCGTCCACGCTGGCCGAGGCACTGGTCCGCCACGGCCTGGTCGAACGCCGGACCGACTCGCGCGACGGCCGCGCCACCCAGCTCGCCCTCACCGGAAACGGCCACGACCGCGCCCGGGCCTGGCTACGCGACTACGAGACCGCAGCCGACGAGGTCTTCGCCGCCCTCCCCCCTGACCAGCGCCCCGCACTCATGACCGCACTGCGCATTCTGTCCGCTGACAGTTAGCCACGCTGCTCTCATCCTCATCCAATTCGAGCACAAAATGACCACCTAAAGTCGCTGAGAAGACCTCATTCGCTCCGGCGAAGGAAACGTTCCGGACTCTACTGCCCGGTCGCGGCCTTGAACCGGGCCACCAGTTCAGCGGGCACTCGTCCGCGGTCCTTCACCTCGATGCCCTGTGCCCGGGCCCACTCGCGGACCTCGGTACTGTCCACCCCACCTGCTGGTGCCCGGCGTCCGCGACGGACTGGCCGCCGCGTGCTGCCCCCGGCCCGCCGCGCAGCTTGCACATAGCGCGCCAGCGCATCCCGCAGCGCCTGGGCATGCTCGGCGTTCAGGTCAATCTCATACTCGCTGCCGTCCAGCCCGAACCGGACGGTGCCTTCGGCCTCGCTGCCATCGAGGTCGTCGATGAACAGGGTCTGTATCTTCTGAGCCACAGGTGCCCCATTTCTCTCACTGACGCATCGGCTAGGTCTGCCAAAGCCCACGAGCGCGCCTAACTGTACTTCGAAGTTCTGTGAGCGCTCACAAGTCTGTCCTGAGGCGATCATGTCCCGATCAGGTCACTGCCGCCGGCCAGGCAACGCACGCCAGAGTCTGGCCATGAATGAGGCTCAGGCGCACGCTGAGGCTCGTCCAGCAGCTCCCCAGGCTTTGTGGCCCGGTGCTCAGCATGGCGTTCTCGGGCTCGGGAGAGCATATCCAGCCCGGGAAGTGTCACAGGCCGGACGTACCGCTATACATGAGCGAACCACTCAGCCGGTACACCCTCACCCGCCCTCTGGCCGACACGATCATCAGTGCGGTCACGGTCACCGCGCCTCACCCGACGCAACCGCGGCCACTGCCTGATGCGGTAGATCATCGTGGTAGCAATCGCACACTGGACGGTTGCGCAGAGCCAGAGGTTTCGTTATCTACGTGCCACCTGACACTGTAGACAATCGACGCACACACGCACCAGGCCGTCGGCAGTCGTCTGCTTCTGACGCTCTGTAATTGGCCCTTGCCTGGGCATAGCGCAAGTAGCCGCCGTTCTGGGCGGTTCTCGCGCAGGGCGTCTCCGCACTTGTGGCTGCACGTAATGGGATGTTCTGGCGTGATGGGTGGCTATGAGTCGAAGGTCGGGCCGTACCATGGCACGCCCAGCGCCTGGCACGCCCTGGCCACGCTGTCCCGCACCACGTCGTTGCTGACCACGAACACGGCCTCGAACCGGTGCGCGATCCCGGCGACGCACGCCCCCACGTCCGGCCGCCCGCGGGAGGTATCGATGAGGGTAACCGACCCGCCGGCCAGCACCCGGTCCACCAGATCAGGGCCCATGGCGGCGCTGTGGCCCCGGCCGATCCACAAGCACTCGAGCTGCACCGGCGGCCGGCCCAGCAGGTATGGCAGCACCGGCCCGATCCCTGCCCCAGTCGCCACCATCAGCACCCGGCGGTAGGCCTGCGCGTGATACATGAAGCCATAGCCGCGCATCCGGCGCACCCACAGCCGGGCGGGGGCGCGCCCGTGCTCGACGTCGCTGGCCAGCTGCTCGGTCCAGTCTCCCGCGCGCCGGATGACCAGGCAGTACCGGCCGTCGCCCTCGCTGCCGGTGGTCGCCACCGCGAAGGAGTGCCACTCGCGCCCCTCGCCGGTAACCGCGAGGAACTCGGCCGGCAGGCGGCGCACGCCCAGCCAGGGATGGGCCACGAGCATGACGAGGGCGGCAAGGAGCAGCACCGACGGCGCGCGGAGCAGCCCGGCCAGGCCCGAGCCCGGCGGCAGCGACCGGGCCGCTTGGAGGGGAACAAGGACCGCAAGGATCCCCAGCGCCGCCCAGCCGCCGAAGCGGTGCACGGACTCGAAGCGGTTGTGCTGGGATGGACGCACCCGGTCCCTGGCGGTGCGCGCCACCGCGACAAGGATCGCGAGCACGCCGGCGGACGCCATGCCCGCGGCCGGGCAGGACCGCACTGCGACCGCGGCCGCAACCGTGAGCCAGGCCACGCCCGCGATCGCCATCGCGCGGTGCAGCTGGCCGAGGTGGTAGGTCAGCTGGTGCAGCCGGTACGACCGGATCCGCCGTCCCAGCACGAACGCTCCGCGGACGATGCCATCGTGGCGCGCGGCCACCGCAATGCAGAATGCCACAAGTGACCACTCCGCCGCCCGGCTGCCGACCTCGCCGCGGGCCACCGACCACGCGACGAGCCCGCAGTTGAAGGCGGCGGTGACCGCGAACCACACGGCCCGCGCCTGCCCGCGCGGGCGACCCGCATCAGGCGCCGGCCGCGCCGCTGCCTGCTGCGCCGCTGGCGACAGTTCGGCAGTTCTCCCGGCCCTGCTGCTCACAGGCCTGTCGAGCGTCTCTGTCCCCGCCATGTCAGTCCCCCAGCCGTTGCCGTGATCGACTTCACGGCCACAACAGTGCGCTGGTCAGCGCGGGATGTCTGTCAGCGCGGCGACGCCCGCGATGTCCGGTCGATGACTCGGCGCCTGTTTCCCGTCGTAGCCGCCGCGTCGGGACTACACCGACCCGCGGGCCGTTCGGCTCGGCACGGAACACCAGGTCGAAGACAGGCCCTGGGAACCAGAGGACTACCAGACCATCCCGGCAGGCCAGTCGCCCCTCGTCTCAACCTCACCTCGCGCCGTAGCGGAGCCAGAGCGGGCCAGAATGGGTAGTTCTGTACCGCTCAGCCGACGCGAAATGCACCGTCAACAGGCAGCAAATAGTCGGTCAGCGCGATCTCGCGACGCGGCAGCGCTCAACAACCCTCACGCACCGTGACGGCCGCCGTCAACCTGGCATGCTGGTGCAAGAGGCCGGTCACCGAAGCTGCGCGCAGTAGGGGTTCTGTAGCCTACGCTCCACCCGACGCCGTAGACAATCGACGCACACACGCACCAGGCCGTCGGCAGTCGTCTGTTTCTGACGCTCTGTAATTGGCCCTTGTCTGGGCATAGCGCAAGTAGCCGCCGATCTGGACGGGCGCCGGAGCACTGCCTTTCGCGCCCTCAGGCTGGCCATAACGGCTGATCTGCGCTATGGCTGGTGCCGGCGGCCCGCGGCAGCGAAGGGGTGACGATGGACCCACTGATTGATCGGGAGGAGTATGCGGCGCTTGCCTATTGCACCTATCTGAACCAGGCCTCGCTGGGGCTGATACCTCGCACCTCGGTGGAGGCGAGTGTCCGGTTCTTGACCGACGTGGCCCAACATGGCAACCTCCGCCTGTCCGACCAGGCCGAGGCACGGGTATTGGACGGGCTGCGGACGGCCGCGGCTGAGCTGCTCGGCGCGCCGGTGTCGTCGGTCGCGGTGGTGGGCGGCGCGAGTGAGGGCCTGGGCCAGCTTGCTGCGCTGTTGTCCAGCGCGGGGGGTGAGGTGGTCTTGGTGTCCAGCGACTTCCCCAGCGTGACCTATCCATGGCTGGCAGCTCAGGGCCGGCTGGGCATGGGCATCCGCTGGGTTCGAGACAGTCCGGACCGCGATCTGACGCTCTCGCTGGGCGATGCCATCAGCGAACGCACCACGGTTGTGTGTATCAGCGCAGTTCAGTTTGCCACTGGCAGCCAGGTCGATGTCGCGGCTGTGGTAGCGCGCGCCCGGGACGTTGGTGCCCGGGTGGTGGTCGATGTGACCCAGATGGCCGGTGCCGCCCCGGTCGCCATGACGCGCTGGGGAGTGGACGCACTGGTGTGCAGCGGCTATAAGTGGCTGTCCGCGCCGGCCGGCGTCGCGCTGCTCGCCATGACCGAGGACCTGGCGGCGGCCACCCCCGTGATCGTCGGCTGGAAGGGCAGCGCTGCGCCGTTTGACTTCACTCCGCAAGACCTTACTCTGGCCGCGGACGCCCGCAGGTTCGAGCTGTCCACCATGTCCTACAGCGCCGCCATGGGCCTGCTCACATCGATCAAGCTGCTCACCGGCGTCGGGCTGACGGCGATCAGTGAGCACGCCAGTCGGCTGGCGGCCGATCTGGCCGAGCAGGCCGCGCCGCTGGGATGGGCGCCTTACCGGGCGCCAGGTGACCGCTCCGCATGCGGGCACATCGTCTCACTCCGGCACCCTGCGGCCACCGCCGACGACGTGCAGGCAGCGCTGGCCAGCCAGCACAACATCAGCACCAGTTCCCGGGCCGGCGGCATCCGGGTATCCCTGCACGCCTACAACAGCAGCGACGACATCCGCGCCCTCACCCAGGCGCTCGCTTCCGTCAGCCCGCCCTAGGCGGCCGGCCCTCTGCGCCTGGCCTTCGCGGCGAAGGCACCAGCCAGCCACGCGG